>CEUS01282855.1_pt1 | contig 66568 bp, 59 predicted proteins | sample 427031 | NCBI WGS metagenome assembly CEUS01 (sample SAMEA2622837, study PRJEB7988) | marine metagenome | biome: marine biome (ENVO:00000447); feature: marine epipelagic mixed layer (ENVO:xxxxxxxxx); material: "saline water (ENVO:00002010), including plankton (ENVO:xxxxxxxx)" | depth 140 m
GGGTTTATCTGATGGGGTGGACAGGAGGATTTGTCCTGTTGTCATTACTAATTGCACCTTATTTGCGGAAATTTGGGCATTATACTGTTCCTGATTTCGTGGGTGATCGATTTCCTTCGGTGGGAGGCAAAGAAAAAACATCGATAACTGTTGGCGCTTCAGTGATGAGGCGACTGAGCCAAAATCCAGCTCGTTTGGTGGCTGTTTTGTGTGCGATCTTCATCAGTTTTACCTACGTTGCTGGGCAGATGCGTGGGGTGGGCGTAGTGTTCTCCCGTTTTCTGGAAGTGGATATAAACGTTGGTGTCTTGATTGGAATGTCGATCGTATTCATTTATGCTACATTGGGAGGGATGAAGGGAATTACCTGGACCCAAGTCGCACAGTATTGGGTTCTTATCACGGCTTTTCTCATTCCTGCTTTCGCCATTTCTTTTAAATTAACCGGAACACATTTACCACAGGCCGGTTTGGGTGGAACATTATTGGATAGTGGAGTTTTACTCCTCGAGAAACTCGATCAGGTCCAACAAGATCTCGGATTTTTTCGTTATACGGAGGCGTTTACCGGAGGATGGAGCAAAGCAAATGTCCTATTAGTAACTTTTGCCCTTATGGCGGGAACCGCTGGCCTTCCCCATGTTATTGTCCGCTTTTATACTGTCCGCTCGCCACGGGCGGCTAGGTGGAGTGGGTTTTGGGCTCTTTTCTTCATTGCCTGTCTTTATCTCACCGCGCCTGCTATTGCGGGATTTTCCCGGACATACATGTTGCAAACACTCAATGAGGCCTCTGCTGGGGACCTTCCACAATGGTTTAATAGTTGGCAAAAAACAGGGCTTATTCTCTGGTTAGACGACGGTGACGGGTTGGTTAGGTATTCTGCCGGACAGGACAACGAAATATTTAGGCGCGGTGCCTTGGGAGAGCCTGAATTCATTGAAGTAATGCAGCAGCATCAGCTCTGGATCGACACTGGAGGCGCCAGGGGTAAAGACGGACGGATGGTTCTCAGGTTATTAGGCCTGAGTGGTCCGGATCGGGATATTATCGTTCTGGCGACCCCTGAGATGGCAGAGTTGTCTAATTGGATAATAGCTTTCGTTGCTGCCGGTGGGTTAGCAGCAGCCCTGTCGACTGCTAGTGGATTGCTCTTGGTAATTTCATCATCCGTGGCGCACGATCTCTATTTCCGGGTTATTCGGCCTGAGGCAACCGAAAAAATGCGTCTTAGGGTTGGGCGTTCGGTCATTGGTGTCGCGGTAATTGTGGCGGGGATTTTCGGTATATACCCGCCCGGGTTTGTCAGTCAAGTGGTGGCATTTGCCTTCGGCCTGGCTGCTGCAAGTTTCTTTCCTGTTATTGTCCTTGGCATCTTTAGCAAGCGGGTTGGGACTTTTCCCGCGGTGTGCGGAATGTTAGTTGGGATTTCCTTCACAGCCTACTATATTTTGGGTACGGTCTTTTTCGACATGGAGCGTTGGACCTTCGGAGTGTTTTCTCAGGGGATTAGTCCGCAAGGTATAGGAACCATTGGAATGATCCTCAATTTTACTGTAACCGGTTTGGTAACGCAGTTTACTGCACCACCAAGTTCAGAGGTTCAGAGCATGGTGGATAGCATTCGCGAGCCCGAAGGCTCCTCTCCTGCGGGTGATATCGATTAATTTCTGGAAAACTAGCTTATTAGATATTCCGCTCGGGATTCAGTATAAGCGAGGACAGTGTCATTTCTTCAACGGGGATTCTGGTCTCGAATGGGTCAAGGAGTAGTATTCAGAATGAATCTAAAATATCGAAAGTTGATAAATCCACAGACATTCAAAGCTTGAATCCAAGCTTAACAGGTGAATAGAGTTGAGAAACTGGCAGAATTTGTGTGTGTTCGTTTTCTCGAAAAGTGTGACATAAAGTGTGACAGTCTGTCAGCGATGGCGCTGATCTACTCTTCGATATCTAGGCAATAAAAAAATGTAAAGTATTGAAAACCAAACACATATAAACTGTTTCCCTTCTTGGCATGCTCCCTGCTGATTCGGTTGCGTGAGTAAAGTAATCGGAATTGACCTGGGAACCACCAATTCGTGCATGGCCGTGATGGAGGGAGGGGAGCCCGTCGTGATTCCCAATTCGGAAGGAGCTCGAACGACCCCTTCTGTTGTTGCGTTCGGGAAAAATGATGAACGTCTTGTGGGACAGGCTGCGAAGAGGCAGGCAGTCACTAATCCTGAAAATACTATATTCTCAGCGAAGCGTCTGATTGGACGAAAGTATGAGGAAGTACAGGAGGAAGCCGAGCATCTTCCTTATAAGATCGTCAAAGGTAAGAATGGAGATGCCAGTATCGAATGTGAGGCTGATGGTAAGACTGAGCAGTTTGCACCGGAACAGATCTCGTCAATGGTATTAGCTAAGTTGAAGGCTGATGCAGAGGCCTACCTGGGAGAAAAGGTGACTGAGGCCGTCATCACGGTTCCTGCTTATTTCAATGATGCACAGCGGCAAGCGGCAAAAGATGCGGGTACCATTGCGGGTCTCGAAGTCAAGAGGATCATTAACGAACCAACGGCTGCTTCTCTAGCCTACGGATTGGACAAAAAAAATGACGAGGTTATTGCTGTATACGATTTAGGTGGAGGAACTTACGACATTTCTATTCTTGAGATCGGCGACGGTGTTTTTGAGGTCAAAGCAACCAATGGCGATACACATTTGGGAGGAGACAATTGGGATGCTACTATCATTGATTGGCTGGTGGATGAATTCGAGAGTGACACCGGGATAGATCTGAAACAGGACCCGATGGCGCTGCAGCGTCTAAAGGAGGAGGCAGAAAAGGCTAAAATTGCCCTCTCTTCGACCCAACAGACAGATATAAATCTACCTTTTATCACAGCTGATGCGAGTGGGCCCAAGCATCTCAATGTCAATTTAACTCGAGCGAAACTTGAGCAACTCTGTGATGGGCTGTTTGAGCGTACCGTGGCTCCTTTCCGCAGTTGTCTAGAAGATGCGGAGTTAAATGCCGGAGATATTCAGGAGCTTGTGATGGTTGGGGGCATGACTCGTAGCCCCAAAGTCCATGAAGTGGCCAAGGGACTAGCGGGTAAAGAGCCTCACAAGGGGGTTAATCCCGACGAAGTAGTTGCGGTAGGTGCCGCTATTCAAGGTGCTGTTCTACAAGGTGACGTAGATTCTGTCCTGCTTTTGGATGTTACGCCATTAACCCTGAGTATCGAAACTGAAGGGGGAATCGCAACTCCCATGATCGAGCGTAATACGACCATTCCGACGAAGAAAGCGCAGATCTACTCTACTGCTGCGGATAATCAACCCAGCGTAGATATTCGTATTCTCCAGGGAGAACGCCCCATGGCTAAGGATAACAAAGTGCTGGGTAATTTTCGTCTAGATGGGATTCCTCCAGCTCCGCGCGGGATGCCCCAAATTGAGGTGACCTACGACATCGATGCAAATGGGATTCTCGATGTAACGGCAAAGGACATGGGAACGGGACGCGATCAGAAGATTTCTATTACCAATTCCTCTGGGTTGAGTCAGGAAGAGATTGACAGGATGCGAGGGGAGGCGGAAGCCCATGCTTCAGAAGACAGTAAACTGAAGGAGGAGGTAGAGGTTCGAAATAAGCTCGATACCCTAATTTATCAGACAGAGAAGTTGGTCAAAGAAAACGGTGAAAAAATTCCAGAAGATACACAGAAGACGGTTGGGGAATTGATTAAGGAAGCACAAACAGCAATCGAATCCAACAGTGTTGAAAAGATGAACGCTGCATTGGAAAAACTTCAAAATGACAAGACCTTGCAGGAAGCGGTCGCGCAAATGTATGCCCAGGCGCAAGCCGGTGCTACACCCGAGGCAGGTTCAGCCGGTTCCGCTGCAGCTCCTGAGGCAAACCCCGGTTCTGGATCGGATGGAAGTGCAAGTGACGATAGTGTGGTCGATGCTGATTTCGAAATGGTTGATGACGAGAAGGATAAATAAATTTGTTTAATAAATGAGGGCGCTTACTGCGCAAGTTGATAACATAAATCAACGAATTGCTAACTTGATATAAATAACCAAAACAGGGAGAAGACGTATATGAAACCTAAGATTAAACCTCTCGGAGACCGCATTCTGATTGCCGCGGTTGAAGAAAGCGAACAAGTGAAAGGCGGAATCATTATTCCCGATACGGCCAAAGAGAAGCCTCAGGAAGCTGAAGTGGTTGCTTTGGGAACGGGAAAAAAGGATGACAATGGAAAAGTCATCGGATTCGCAGTCAAAGTTGGAGATCGAGTGATTGTCAGCAAGTATGGAGGGACCGAGGTCAAGTTTGACGACAAGGAGTACTCTCTAGTGCGTGAGGACGATATCCTCGGAATAATCGGTTAACACAAAAGGAATTATAAAGAAATGGCTAAACAGATTTTATTTGACGAAGACGCTCGGAAGAAAATTCTTCAAGGAGTTGAAACGCTATCCAGTGCGGTCAAAGTAACCTTGGGTCCAAAGGGACGCAATGTTGTGATCGACAAAAAGTTTGGATCACCCACCGTGACCAAAGACGGTGTTACGGTGGCCAAAGAGATCGAGCTGCAAGATCCATACGAAAATATGGGTACACAAATGGTTCGGGAGGTTGCTTCCAAGACTTCGGATTCAGCTGGAGACGGCACCACTACGGCTACCATTTTGGCGGAATCGATCTATCGAGAAGGCTTGAAAAACGTTGCTGCTGGAGCAAATCCAATTTATCTCAAGCGCGGCATCGACAAAGCAGTTGCTGCTGCGGTGGCATCAATGACAAGGTCCTCCAAAAAAGTGAGTGATCGCGAGGAGGTAAGAAGTGTTGCGACGGTATCCGCCAACTGGGACACGGAGATCGGAGATATCATTGCCGATGCCATGGACAGAGTTGGGAAAGACGGTACTATTACTGTCGAGGAAGCCAAGAGTATCGATACCTCGCTTGATGTGGTTGAGGGAATGCAGTTCGACAAGGGCTATCTTAGTCCCTACTTCACGACTGATACGGAATCGATGGAGGCAGTATTGGAGGATGCTTACATTCTTATTCACGAGAAAAAGATTAGCACCCTTAATGATATGCTTCCTTTGCTCCAGACGGTTGCCAAGAGTGGTAAACCGTTCCTGATAGTAGCCGAAGATGTTGAAGGCGAGGCATTGGCGACTCTAGTGGTGAATAAGCTTAGAGGAACCCTTCAGGTTTGCGGTGTGAAAGCTCCGGGCTTCGGAGATCGTCGTAAGGCCATGTTAGAAGACATCGCGGTTCTTACTGGTGGTCGTTGTCTGACTGAGGACCTCGGCATTAAGTTAGAAAACGTGCAGTTGAGTGACCTTGGAAGAGCAAAGCGAGTGACGGTTGACAAGGAGAATACCACGATTGTCGAAGGGGCTGGAAAAGCTTCGGACATTCAGGGTCGAGTGAAACAGATTCGCAGGCAGATTGAGGAGTCCACTAGTGACTACGATACTGAGAAGCTTCAGGAACGCCTAGCGAAACTAGCAGGTGGCGTTGCCGTAATTAACGTTGGGGCAGCCACTGAACCTGAAATGAAGGAGAAAAAGGCTAGAGTAGAAGATGCTCTTCACGCCACTCGGGCTGCGGTCGAAGAAGGAATCGTTGCTGGTGGCGGAGTTGCATTGCTCAGAACAGCTAAGGCAATTGAGAATGCCGATTTACAAGACGATGAAGCGATTGGTGCCCAAATCGTGCGACGAGCAATAGAGTCGCCCCTGAGGCAGCTCTGTGAGAACGCCGGTGTGGAAGGTTCCCTGGTTGTGCAGCACGTTCTCAAGTCACGTGGCAACAACGGCTATAATGTGACCACGGGTGATTACGAGGACCTGGTCAAGTCAGGTGTTGTCGATCCTACTAAGGTGACGCGTACGGGGCTGCAAAATGCAGCTTCTGTTGCTGGGTTACTTCTAACAACAGAAGCCTTAGTTACCGATATTCCTGAGAAGGAAGCCCCAGCAGGCCCGCCCCCAGGTGGTCCCGATATGGGCGGTATGGGCGGTATGGGTGGCATGATGTAGGCCCAAATAAAAATATTAACTTAAATTACTGGGACGCTTCCCCTGAGAGGGGGGAGCGTCCTTTCTTTTGGCACTTAAAAAATCAAATGGACAATCACGCACTGAGGCGATTCGGTGTTGTATTATCCTACTTTTGTGAAGAGTCATAAATTGCGTTTATCTCTCGCTTGGGTTCTTTGGGGATCCTGTTTTTTCTTTGCGAAATCTGATATTGAGATACGGGCAATTTGGCCTAGCGTCATTGCACTGGGACTCGTTCTTTTAATCCGACGAGTTTTAACCGGATTGATGGCAGGGGGAGCTGCAGGAGTTGTCATTCTCGAGGGTGGAGATCTACTATCTGCATTTGCTGCTTTCTTTTCAGAGCACTTAGTGCCGTCGTTACAAGACAGCTGGAAGGTTGGAGCCCTCATTTTCACTCTCCTTCTCGGGGGATTTGTCTCCTTAGTTGAGAGAGGAGGTGGCTTCAACGGATTGGTAACTCGATTTCTTCTTCGTGGCAAGCACCCGGCCCGAAGGTTACAGTGGACTACAATGGTCGTCGGTCTCGTCCTCTTCTTTGATGGGCTAGCAAATAGTATGTTGGTTGGACGAATGATGCGAAGTTTAGCTGACTTCTGCGGTGTCTCTAGGGTCAAGCTAGCTTATATAGTCGATTCAACAAGTTCCACGGTTGCTTGTGTAGCCTTTGTGTCGACTTGGATAGCTACGCAGTTGGCGATGATACGAGAGGGGTATGTAATGGCCGGACGCGCCGAAGAGGCTGCTCCCTATGCTCTCTTTTTTGAATCGATACCGTTCAACTTTTATTGCCTCTTCACCCTCATACTTCTCGCAGTTTCAATTAGGCGGAATTTCAACCCTGGTGCGATGGGGTGCTTTGAAGGAGTGGATCGGGAGGAAGATAAAGTAGGTCAGGAGCACCGGATTTTTCTTGGAGGAGATGATGAGGTAGTTCTGGATGAAATCAAATCGTCTCACTGGGTTCGTGCGATTTTACCTATATTTGTTTTGGTCGCTTCCTTGCTTTTTGGTGTTTATCTAGTTGGGACGGAGCAGGCATGGCCAATAACGGCAGTAAAGCTTGTGGGAGCTTTCGGGAGCGACCAGGTAGTGAATGTGCTCCTATGGTCCAGCGCTTTGGCCTCCTTAATTGCTTTTTCTCTTTATCCGCGTGGTGTCGAATGGGAATTGCCCTCGGTTGTGTTCTTGGAAGGAGTAAAGGCTCTTTTTGTACCCGTTTTGATTTTGGTAGGGGCGTGGATCCTGAGTAGTACGCTTACTCAGTTACAAGCGGCGGAAGTCATTTCCAGCCTTTTGGGGGGACATCTCCCAATCTTTGCTATACCTGCCTCGGTGTTTCTTCTTGGAGCTTTAATCTCATTCTCCACAGGTTCCGCATGGGGAACAATGATTATTCTTATGCCCTTGGCGGTTACACTGCTTTTTGGGTTGAGTGGTGACGCTGTTTTGGAGTCGGAGAGAGGAACTCTCGCAGCGGTGGTCGGCGCAGTTTTTAGCGGGGCTGTTTTTGGTGACCACTGTTCTCCTATAAGTGACACAACTATCGTCTCTTCAATTGCCTGTGAAGTAGAGCCACATGATCATGTTCGAACCCAATTGCCTTATGCCTTAATTGCTGCCTTTGCCGCGTTGATTTTAGGGTTTTTACCGGTGGGTTTCGGATTAAGCCCTTGGATTTCTTTACTTCTGGGGCTGAGTGTTCTCCCAATTGTCCCCACTATTTTCACGCTTACGATGAGACCTCAATGATGAGGTTAGCCCACTGTTAAAACCCGTTATTTTTTTCTATGCAATGCGATATCTAAGGGACACGGGTTCCGGTCACGGTGGTTACCTAGGTATTCTGATGAGGAAAGAGTCTTGATGATTCTGAGGAATAGGTTGACATACATACTTTGTAAGTCCATTTATTCCCCTTTTGGGACACTGCTGAGAGCTGCGATGTAGATGGCCTTACGTAGCGTTAGCTGCGTATAAAATTTTGGTATAAGATCTCTGTCAGTGGACTAGAATAGAGAGCTTGACCACGACGAAGACAGATTTAGATTAACCGCCTCTTGAGTAACAAAGGTAAAGTTTAGCAATCGCTTAATCCTAATCGGAGGCATTCTTCAGGAAGATAGTAAAGAATGGAAACGCGTTGTCTGTTTATAAATTTGGGGCTTTGGAGTTTGGGTCTCACTATATTTCTTCCCTCACTTCCCGGGCAGTCGGAATTCGAGGAAACTCGAACCACGCTTCGGAAGTGGATCGAAACGGAAAGTGAGATCGCAAGAGCGAATAACGAGTGGATGGAGGAAAAAGAGATCCTCGACAATATCCTCGCTGTCTTAGGTTCCGAGAAAGCAGTGCTCCAGGAAAGGCTTCAGAAAAGCGAAGAGGAAATCTCTCAAGCAGATGCCAAAAGGGCTATGCTAGGAGCCAAACGGGATGGACTAAAAGAAGCCTCAGGCGCCATTAACCGAGTCATTCAAGGGTTAGAGGGCAAACTTCGCAAGTTGCATCCTTACTTTCCGGAGCCTCTTCAAAATACGATTGCTCCGCTATATACAAGGATTCCTGAAATAGGAGAAGATACAAGTGCATCCCTTTCAGCTAGAATGCAGAACATCGTTGGAATATTGACACAAGTCGACAAGTTCAATGGTGGAATTACGCTTCATAGCAGCCCCAAGACCCTTGGTAATGGACAAACGGTCCAAGTTAAAACCTTATATATTGGTCTTGGATGTGCCTTTTTTATCGACAAATTAGGTTCTTATGCTGGCATCGGAATACCGGGACCTGAGGGCTGGGATTTTCAGGAGCGCCCTGACCTGGTACCTGCAATCCGGGAAGCCATGGATGTTTATGAGGATCCTCAAAAGGCAAACTTCGTCCAATTGCCGATCGGCGTGAATTGAATTCGGATTCCTTAATGAAAAAGCTAATCATCTTCCTTATATTTTCCTGCGCTCTTAGTAGCTACGGCGAGAACTACCAGCGCGCTGCATCATCTGCTAAGAAGGATCTCGAGAGTGCTCTAGGTCGGGTTGAATCGTCCCGACAGGCGATTGTCGAGGCGAAGATTCCTATCTCACAAGAGCGCACTCGATTAATTGGTGAAGTGATCAAGTTACGTCGGCAAGTCCAGGAGTCTTTACGAACTCGGGATAATCGGACGGTTGATCTACAGTCAGTCGAAAAGGAAATTACAAGAAGGGAAGATGAGGTAACTTACCTGGCCAGTTTGTTGGGTGATTACGTCCAGCGATTTGAGAATCAGATTCATATTGGCGAAGTTCAGCTTTATGAAGATACCTTAAACGCGGCCAAACATTTACAAGACGATCAGACGATTAGTGAAAGACAGAAGCTGATCAGGCAGGTCAATGTTGTTGAACTGGGTCTAGAACGAGTGGGAACGTTGGCTGGAGGTGACTCATTTGAGGGTTTTGCCCTTTCGCCTGATGGTGTTCGTGAGGAGGGAACCTACATTTTGATGGGGCCAATCACTTTTTTCGCGAGCAAGGAAAGTGATTCAGCCGGTATAGTCGTCATTGAGCATGGATCGGCGCTCCCTTCAGTGGTTGAGATTGATGATATTGCATCAGGATCTATTCGGGAACTTGCGGCTAATGGCTCAGGGACGATTCCCCTCGATCCCACCCTGGGTGATGCGAGGAAAGTCATTGATTCTAAGGATACTCTTTTGGAGCATATACAGAAAGGGCAGATTGTTGGTTATTTTATCTTGGGACTAGCAGCTTTGTGTCTCCTTATTGCAATTTATAAGTGGATTGAGATTTCCGGGGTTAGGAGGGCAAGACCCCAGGACCTCCAAGAAATCCTTTCTTTGTTGCGAGAGGGCAAGAGGGATGAGGCACTTGATAAGGCGAAGGGAATTAAAGGTCCAGTGGGTCTGCTCTTGACGGATGGTGTGGAACATTCCGGGGACAATAAGGAACTTCTCGAGGAGGTTCTTTACGAACGGCTCATTCAGACTCAACCTAAGTTAGAACGAATGATTCCATTTATTGCTGTAGTCGCTGCTACAGCACCCTTGATGGGTCTGCTCGGAACGGTTACTGGAATGATTAAGACCTTCAAGCTGATTACCGTTTTTGGTACTGGCGACGCTAGGTCGTTGTCGAGTGGTATTTCTGAAGCTTTGGTAACAACTGAATTTGGACTTTGTGTAGCGATTCCCTCCCTAATCATCCATGCTCTTCTTCTACGTAGGACAAAAGGTGTACTAGCGAGCATGGAACAAACGGCGGTTGCTTTTAAGAACGGGCTGGAAACCGATACGGAGGCAGAAAAGTGATTCTGATTGCAACCTTGTGGGACGACATTTGGGAGGTATGGAGTGCTGGAGGGTTGCTCATGGTGCCCTTGTTCCTTCTTGCCCTGATGATCTATTTCTACGCACTTCAGCTGCTTTTCTTTTTTCGAAGGGCCGATTACAATGACATCGAAGAATCTAAGTGGATGCATTGGATCGAGTCTCCATCGGAGAGCAGTGGCAATATAGGGGCGATGATACGTTATAGTCAGGATGGCGTCAATACTGTCGAAGATGTCCAAAGTCGATTTGATGAGGTTAAAGCTGCTAACATCCCTCCTATCGAGACTCGGATAATCTTTCTCAGTATATTGGTGACGGTAGCTCCTCTTATGGGACTTTTGGGCACGGTAATGGGGATGTTAACGACATTTAAAGGATTGGCTATGAGCTCGGGTCAGATTATTGATGTTGTCGCCCAAGGAATATCTGAAGCCCTCATCACGACTCAGACCGGATTGATTATTGCGATTCCTGGATACATTCTTGTCTATATGCTCAACCGGAGGCGTCAGGAGATGGCTGCATTTATCGGACGTTTGGAGAGCAATAGCCTCCAGTATTTCACGATTAAATTGGCGAATTCTTAGAGGAAATTTGAGGAGTGAGTGGGTCACGCAGACGATTATCAGGTGAGAGTGATCGGATTGAGATTAACATCTCACCTATGATCGATTGTGTATTTATTTTGTTGATCTTTTTTATTGTTACTACGGTCTTCGTTGAAGAGGAGGGTCTGGGTGTAAATAAGCCTCAGGCTGCCGCCTCTCAGAGTCTCGATAAGGATCTGATTACCATTAAGATAACGCAAAAAGGCCAAATCCTTTATGAGAATAGGAGTATTGGCTTGAGCGGGGTTCGAAGAGAGGTTCGAAACAAGCTAAGTCGAGAGAAGTTACCAGTGGTACTCCAGGTGGAAAACGATGCAGCAGCAGGGATTTTGGTTCGGGTGATGGATGAAGCTAAGCTGGGTGGGGCCGAAGAGATCAGTATAAATTCGGCCGGAAGCTGATGTACTGGAAATTCAGATAATGAGTAACGACCTATATCGTCCACCGCGGGTGGACAGGATACCAGTAGGACCGGTTGCCGGTGCTGCCGTTCTTGCCGTTCTGATCTTTCTCGCTCTACCTTTGACTCAATTACTCTCTAATTTGCAAAAGAGTGACAAGCTTGTTAGGGTGGCGGACGTCAACATACCTCCACCAGAGGCTCCTCCGCCGGAACCGCCTCCCCCAGAAGAAGAAGAAATTGAAGAAGAAAAGCCCGAACTTGAAGAAGAAATGAAACCGCTTGACATTTCACAACTCGAAGCGGCTCTTAATCCTGGTTTTGGGGATGCCCTGAATATGGGGCAGGCGGTCATTGGTTTCGGAATGACCCCGGATACTATTGCCCAGATGGAGATTTTTGAGCTTAAGGATCTAGATAACAACCCAAGGAGAATTTTCGCCGCACGGCCGATTTATCCATTCCAGTTTAAGAGAGAAGGTATTGAGGGTTGGGTTCGAATGATTATCATCATTGATGAAAGGGGAAACGTAATCGACGCAAAGACCCAGAGAGCCAGCCACAAGGAGTTTGTTAAACCGGCGGTTGATGCCCTTTTACAGTGGAGATTTGAACCAGGAACGAGGAATGGAAAACCCGTCAAAGTGCGGAGAATTCAGCCCATCGCATTCAAACTCAGTTAAGTCGAAAATAACCACCAGGATCCAGTTTTATGAAGGCACAGTTAAGAACGCTATTCGTTCAAATCACATTAATGTTCGTTTTGGGATGTTCCGGATATGTAATGGCCCAGGAATCCAGTTGGATTCCGATTCCATTACGCCAGGAATTCTTCCAGAGTGAGGACTTTCGGAAACGCTTCCTATATTCCTATGCTCCCGATTCGAGAACCGAACCGACTATTAATACCGAGGAAAAAGAGCTCTTTGACCTTCTTAAAGCACAGATTGAGCAGAATAACATAGACCTTGCGATTACGACTGTCCGGGCTGGCATTACACCTGAATCAAGCGCTGCTCTGGACTTTACCCTGGGTAATCTCTATTTTGAGAAAGACCAGCATACGGCCGCAATTCAGAGCTACCGTAATGCAATCGGTAAATTCAGTAATTTCAGAAGAGCCCATAATTTGATGGGTAAGATCCATGTTCGGCTTGGAAAGACTGAAATCGCAATTAAGCATTTCGTGAAAGCAATTGAATTGGGAGACGCATCTGGGGATCTATTTGGATTATTAGGATATTGCTATTTAAGGGTACAACGCATCGATGCTGCCCTTGCCGCTTACCAGCAGGCTCTGATGTTCGATCCAAAAAGTAACGACTGGAAGCTAGGTAAGGTTCAATGTCTGCTAAATCTTCAGAAATGGGACGAATCGATTGCGCTTTTCGAGGAGTTATTAGCAGAGAGTCCTGATAGGCAGGAATATTGGTTGCTTCAGGCAAATGCATATCTCGGTTTGGGAAGGAGTATGCAAGCCGCGGCCAACTACGAAGTCCTGCGGAGATTGGGTAAAGCGACGCCCGATAGCCTGTTTCAGCTAGGTGATATCTATATTAACGAAGATCTCGCTGACCTTGCCTACGCTGTATATCTGGAAGGGCTGAAGTCCAAAGAAAAAGTGGATGTTCGGCGACCGATTCGGGTAGCAAGCATTCTCGCTTCCCGGGCGTCGTGGAAAGATGCCTCCAATTACATCGAATCAATCAGACGGGCCTATGGGAGCGAATTGAAGGACAAGAATGAACTAGAGCTGCTCTCTTTAGAGTCTGAGATTTCATTGGCCGAGGGAGAAACGGAAAAGGCGGTCGATATCTTGAAACAAATTATCGAACGCGATCCTCTCAATTGTAAATCTCTTTTGCTTCTGGCTGGGTTTCAGGGTAAAGCTGGAGAAGTAGAGGAGTCTGTCTTCCATTATGAGGCGGCGCAAGAAATTCGCGAATGCCAATACCAAGCGTTTGTCGAGCAGGCTCAAATGCACGTGGCAAGATCGGAGTTTTGCGATGCTGTCCCCTTGCTGAAGAAAGCGTTAGATGTCGAGAATTCAGATAACGTGGATAAATACTCTGAAGCGGTCAATCGGGCCTGTATTTCCTCGAATATATAAAATACGTCAGAAGTGGTAGGTGATACTTGTCTTCCACTCCGCAGTGGGAGCTTTGGTGACAATTGCATTCGATGCGAAGCTATCCGAAGGGAAGAAATAGTCTTCACTGAATAGATTCGTGCCGGACAGAGCTAGCTCCCAGGCTCCGGACGAGTAGGAGACTCGACCGTTCCAGACTAGCGAGCTGGGAAGTCTTAAAGTCCGGTCCGCATTGAGGAATTGGCTATCCGTAAACACGGGTCCGATACCAATGGTGATTCCCCTGGGTGTTTGGATGCGAACGTAAAAATTACCTGTCCATTCGGGTATGGCATGACGCGGTCCATCTCCGGCGATGCCATCCTTTCCTCTCCATTCCTGAAGTCCAAAATCAAGGTAGGTAGATCCAGCGTACATAACCATCTGGGAAGCATTCAAGGGAACAAATCCACCAACCAATGTCCTGGTTCTGTAAAAGTGTTCCTGCCAGGAAATAGCAGCGGATAAAGAGAGCCAATCGTTTGGTTCCCAAGTAAGGTCACACTCAATGCCTCGACCACGTTGATCGGTAGCGAAACCGCCTCTATCGTCGAATTCTTGGAGGTCAATGTGGTAAACATTAAAGCTACCGTAGAGATTCAACTCCTTCGACACGACTTTGATGCCTGCCTCTGCGAGTACGTTTTCCATGAAGTTCGTGTCACCCTCGTTGTTCGCTATACCGCCTGAGACATAGTAACCTTGAAAGGAGGTGCCTCGATGGTATGAAATGTAACCGGATAGCGTGTCTGTAAATTTCCTGATACCGCTTATACTCCAGTTGAAGTAATTCTTGTCTCCTTCACCCATTTCGTCTCCGATTAAATCACCTGGTTTCGGAGTGAAACTATTGAAGCTGATATCGTCCGGGCGTTTTCGGTCGAACCAGTTAGCATGATCAAGACGGCCATTTAAAATTAGGTTGACGCGGTCCGTTGCTTTCAGATCAGCGGTGAAAAATACACCGTAGGTTATCAGCTTTGTCTTATTAGAACCATAAGGATCCCAAAAGGTTAGACCGTCTCGATTTCGGTCACCGCCAGTTGGAAGGATTGTGTTGAAATTTTTTAGTTTCGTAATATCGCGTCTGCTGAATGGTTCCGCCGTGAAATCTGTTTTAGCCAGAGCATCTTCAAACCGTATCGACGTTCCGTATACAAACGAATCGATAATCGGCTTATTGGACATCTTATGTTCTACGATAATTTTATTTTCTATTGTAGAATTTTCACCTTCCTCGGCGTAGCCATAGTCTGAATACTTGTGTCGGCTGTAGGACTCAAAATAGACTTTGTTAGTTATGGAAAATTGTTCGGAGTTGGAAATAACCGCGTCCCAGAAGAGTAAAATATTGTCGGTATCCGCGAAATCGTCAGGACTCGAAAGGTTTTGCCTTCCTGATATCTTAACTGTCTCAACCAAATGAGAGGTGCAACCGCTTCCCGACATCTGGTAAAAGAAGGGATTTCCGCAATTTTTTAGCCCCCCAACGAAGGAAAAGAATCTTATTGCCTCTTTTGACAGATCATTTGGGTTAAACTTAGCACTGCGATTAAAGTTACCCAGGATCCCACCAAAGGGAGCGGTCGATTCAATTGCTTCGCGACTAGTCCGTCCAGGAGTTTGGTTGATGATTCTTTGACCAAGATATCCACCCCATGCGTTTGGCATTTCGATCACTTCTCTAGTAAGATCATTCAGCGGATCGCCTACTATGTAGTGACTGTTGTCTATTAGATCCTGGGTCACGCGATTCCAGCCTACTCTTTCGTCCCCTCGATAAAGATAATATTCACCTCCCATGAAGAAGGAGATGTTATCTGACAGCTTTACTTTGGCGGCGGCGTAGGCTGATAGGTAGTCATTCGACAGGCCATTGTAATAGGTGTCGGCATTTTGGTAAGTTAAAGACAGCCTCCAGGCAGAAGGATTCCTTAATAAAAGTGTAGGTCCACCGATATCTAGCTGGGTATTAAATTGATTATAGGAACCGTAGGTGAATTTAGCTGAACCTCGGAACTCGTCAAAATAGGGAGACTTTGGGATGAAATTTATGTATCCACCAGGAGAGGAAGCACTGTACAGTGCGGGAGTAGGACCTTTGATATAATCAAGTGACTCGAGAGAACCAAATGAGGTCGGATATCCATTTCTATTCCACACCCTCTGCATTCCATTAAAGTAGTTGGATGTGTAAAGACCCCGAGTATGGGGTATTCCTGCTATCCCGTAAAAATTGACAACTGTAGCACCTGCTATTCGGTCTGCTAGTTCATATACATCATCAAGGTCATGCTCCTTAAGAGTCTCAGGATTGATAACTGAGACTGAACGGGGGATTTCCATGAGAGAACGAGCCGAACCAAAGACTGAGCTAACCTTTCGTTCTGTCGGTAACAGTGTTTCTGTTTCTTCCAGAAGGGTTTCCTCCGCAATGAACTCATCAAGTTCGATAAGGCGGGCGTTCTCATCGGCTTTGGATAGCGTGATAGAGAACGCTATCATGAGAGCAAGACTGAGAATATAACTTCCAGGTTTCAAAAGCTCTGTGCTGAAATTAAACAACTCTCTTCCTCCAACCGGTACCATAGATTAAGAAGCCGTGTCTAGATATTCCGGTAACATTTGTTTCCCCAAGGAGTCGTAGCTAAAGGTTGAGTACGTAAAAGAAGAAGAATAGGATAGCAAGAGCTGCAGTGAGTAAAGAAACTTTCCTCCATTTGCCGACCAATAGCATAGTTCCAAAGTAGACTATGAATCCGATCGCAAGTCCGTCGCTGATACTAAAAGCCAACGGCATTATCATCATTGTAACAACGGCAGGAGCAAGGGAGGTTAGATCGTCAAATTTTAAGTTTTTCACTCCTTGCATCATAAGGACTCCGACCATTACGAGGGCGGGAGCGGTGGCTTCGGGAGGAATAATTACAATTATAGGGCCAAAAAACAAGGCAAGGAAAAAACAGGAAGCAATGGTGATAGAGGTCATTCCAGTTCTACCTCCAGCTTGTACCCCAGCCGCGGATTCTATGTATGAGGTGGTTGTTGATGTCCCAAGGCAAGCCCCAACTATCGTAGCACATGCATCAGAGGTTAGAGCTCGGCCCATTTTGGGAAGGCGGTCCTGGGCATCAACTAGACCGGCTTGTCGAGAAACTCCGATTAGGGTGCCGATAGTATCAAATAAGTCGACGAAGAGAAGAGCTATAACGACTTTCCAAGCCTCGGATAAGTGAGTTATTGGATAAAGAATATCGAGAGCAAAGAAAGTCTCTCCAATACCTGATGGTAGACCCCAAATAGAGTCTGGTGCAACGGTCACCATACCTTCTCCTTTCGGAATCTCAAAACCGATCATAGTAACGAGAAAGATCGAGATAATGATTCCCCCAAGAACTTTTTTATGTACTAGAGCGAAAGTAACGATGATTCCGGTTAGGACGAGGAGGGTAGAAGGGTTTGAGAGTTCTCCAAGCCTCACAAATGTCACATTGTCTTTAACAATTATTCCACCGTTTCGTAGGCCAATAAAGGCTATAAACAAACCAATCCCACATTGGACCCCTATCTTGAGTGCAGGGGGTACGGATTCCGCGATTTTGGTTCGAAGACCGGTAATTGAGAGTAGAAGGAAGATGATCCCGTTCCAAAAAACCATGGCCAATGCACCCTTCCATGGTATCCCAGCAGCGCCGCAAACTGTGAAGGCAAAATAGGCGTTGAGCCCCATCCCTGGGGCTAGAGCAATTGGGTAATTTGTAAAAAGAGCCATCAGAAGAGTACCGATTCCAGCGGCCAGTGCAGTGACTGTAACAAGCCCTTCTTTACCCATCCCTGCTGCAGACAGGATATCAGGGTTGATTGCAAGAATGTAAGACATCGCGGCAAATGTAGTCAGGCCAGCGATGATTTCTCTTCTCGGATTTGTTCCGTTTGCAGTGAGATGGAATAGTCGCTCTAGCACGGGAGATTTACTTGATAAGGTTTGCGCCTCTATGTGGATGATTGTATATCACGGGTGGTAGAAGCAGTGTGAATTTCCCGATCTGTACACCGCTGTTACTAAGTTGTCCCACTGTCACAATCCCTTTATCCTTAGCTATATTTAAACTTGAATCAGTAAAATTAACGCTGGGACAAGGCAAGTAGTCGCGCAAAGGCTAGGAGATAGACCGATGGGGTGCCGCTTGCTTATTGGTTGAGAATTGAGTTCTGGTAGTTCACCAGCACTTTAGGCTAATTGTGTTCTAGATTTAGACTAAAGAAGTTCCTCTACCATTTTTCGCTCCTCTGCCAGTTCCGCAATACTGGCATCAATCTTTTGCCGACTGAATTCGTTGATTGAGAGCCCCGGGACGATTTCCCAATCTCCTCCGTCATTCCTGATGGGAAACGAGGTTATGAGACCCTTCTGCGTACCGTAACTTCCATCAGAACAGATGGCTACACTGTGCCAATCAGATTTTTCCGTGGATTGTGTCAGCGATTGTACTGTATTAATCACTGCGTTCGCGGCGGAGGCAGCTGAGGATGATCCCCGGGCTTTGATTACGGCGACTCCCCTCTGTTGAACCGTTGTGATGAAATCCGACTTAAGCCACTCCACATCAGATATTACATCCAAGGCTGGGGAATTGTTTACGCGGGCATTGTAGAAGTCGGGGTACTGAGTGTTTGAGTGATTTCCCCAAATAGTGACGTTTGAAATGGATTGCACAGCTACCCCTGCCTTCCAGGCAAGTTGGTATTTAGCCCGGTTTTCATCGAGTCTTGTCATTGCAAACCAATGATCGGAAGGAATCGCTTTAGCGTGATGCATAGCGATGAGACAATTGGTGTTACAAGGATTCCCTACGACGAGGACACGAACGTTTCCGGCCGCATTATTAGCGATAGCCTTCCCTTGCTCGACGAAGATTTTGCCATTAATCCCTAGTAGATCACTTCTTTCCATTCCTGCTTTACGAGGAACACTACCGACAAGGAGAGCCCAATTTGCATCCTTAAACCCCTCGTTGGGATCACAAGTTGAAATTACTTCATCGAGAAGGGGAAATGCACAGTCATCCAGCTCCATAATGACACCAGAAAGGGAGTCCATCATTGGTTTGATCTCGATTAGTCTCAACCGGACCGGTTGGTCCGGTCCAAGTAAATCTCCCGAGGCAATACGGAATGCCAGTGCGTACCCAATTTGGCCTGCTGCACCGGTTAACGAAACAGTTATTGGTTCTTTCATGATTTGATTTTAGTATCTCATTTTGTTGTCCCAATGAGTCGCGATCCAAGAGATTGGTAGGCCTTCAAGATCAATGTCTCGGTAGTCTTCCAGTCGATACAACTGTCAGTGATGGACTGCCCGTAGACTAAGTTTTCTTTTGAGCCGCTGACGGATTGACTGCCCGCTACCAAGTTACTTTCAAGCATCAGGCCAAAAATAGTATTCCGTCCAATCGCGATCTGATTGAGAATAGATTCGAAAACAGCCGATTGTTTTTTGTGGTCTTTTGCGCTGTTACCGTGACTACAGTCCACTAGCACTCTGGGCGCAAGATTGTGTTCAACAAGCATCTTTTCTATAGCGTTGATCTTTTCTGGAGTATAGTTAGGTCCATTTTCTCCGCCTCTTAAAACGATATGGCAATTTGCGTTTCCACGAGTTGTTACGGCCGAGGCTAGACCCTGCTGGCTCACTCCAAGGAATGTCTGAGGTTGCATCGCAGCTTCAATTGCATTGACTGCTGAACGAATGTCGCCTGATGTACCGTTCTTTATTCCCAAAGGCATGGATAGCCCCGAAGCCATTTGCCGATGGGTCTGAGATTCTGCTGTTCGAGCGCCGATCGCCGACCAACAGATCAGATCCGATATGTACTGAGGAGTGATTGGGTCAAGCAGCTCGGTTGCTGTAGGGATACGGAGATCAATAACATCGCGCAAGAAGCTCCGTGCTAGCTTGAGTCCTTCGGGGATGTCGTGGCTTCCGTCAAGATATGGATCCATGATAAGTCCCTTCCAACCGACTGTGGTACGCGGCTTCTCGAAGTAGACACGCATTACCAAAACTATACGATCCTCTATTTTTTTGCTAAGGGTGGACAAATTTTCAGCGTATTCTTGGCCTGAAGCAATATCGTGGATTGAACATGGACCGGAGATGATTAAAATCCGATTATCATTTCCAGCAATAATGTCACTTATTTGTTTTCTTGATTGGATAACGAAATCTGCCTGGTCCTCGTTCCTTAGTACCTGTCTACAGAGGTATTCAGGTGCAGGAAGTACAGCATTGTCTACGATATTGACATCTGTTATCCGGTGCTTGTTCATTATATATAGCGGTTGGCGCTTAAGTTTGTGAATGAGCGAGTTTTTGATCCATTCTGAAAGAATTGTAAACGCGATTCTTTGTCTTTATCAGAGATTTTTATGAGTGGAACAGTATTCTATAAAAATCATCCTTCGACTTGTATCGTTGTGGAAGGGGGAGACTCTTTCCAATTCCTACAGAGTCAGTTTAGCAACAATCTCAAGGGCACGGGTCCGGGATTAGTTACTTACGGCCTATGGCTGGACCGTAGGGGAAAAGTCGCTGCGGACAGCTTCGTGTTTTGTCAGGATTCAAACCGGTTTATTATTCACAGTTATTTCTGTTCGCCTTCTTCGATTATCGAAAAATTAGAAGAAAATATTATAGCTGACGACGTTACACTAACAGACCAATCCGGTCTTTTTACGTCTTTTTCCTGTTGGGGCCTTGAGGATACGGAGTGGTTGGCTGCCTTGGGGCTAAATGAACCGAATCCCGAGGCTTTTAATGAGCGAGAGGGGAGCATAATTTGGGTAAGTAGGCGTTCCCGATCTAAGTCCCTCGACTTCCTGGTTCCAGAAGAATCCATCTCTGAGTTGGAAGGCAAGGTTGATGAATACCTTGCTCAAACGGGAGGACATTGGGCCTCGGAAAATGAGCTTCATACAGAACGAATTGTCTCGGGTATTCCCTGGATTCCTATCGAAATTGGTCCAAATGAGTTTCCCCAGGAAGGAAGTCTAGAATCAGACTCTGTATCCTTTACGAAAGGGTGCTATCTCGGACAGGAAGTCATGGCACGCATATTTTCTCGAGGTGCTGTAAAACGCGGACTTTATCGTGTTTTTTCCGAGAACTGGAGGGATAAGTTAGATATGCCTTGCAGACTCTTTCTGGGAGGGATAGATGTGGGTGAGTTACGCAGTATGATCCCCTCTGAAGGAGGGTACCTAGGCCACGCCCTTTTGCGCATTAGTGCTGTTGATAGCAAGGTTTCCCTTTCTCTTGGTCCTGGAGATAATTCTGTTGTCAAAGTCGTGGATAGAATCGGCCTAATTGAGTAAATTAAGAGAAGAAAAAGATAGTGTTCTTGTGAACAAGTTTGTTTAGTTGCAAGAGAACTAAAAAGAGGGAGCGATAGACAAGCGGTAGTGGCATATTAAGCGAGATGGTTAGTTTTTATTCGAGAGGGAGGTATTATTTGATTGACGGGATTTCTCCAAGCTCGTTCTTATCAACTCTGTTGTTTTTTTCAACGCTTCATCGAACATTACCACACATAAAGGAGACTAAATGAATAAGGCCGAATTAGTGACTGTAGTGCAGAATTCAATTGGAGGTGACGTGTCAAAATCCAGCGTGGAAAAAGCGGTGGAGGCTGTCCTTGATGGGATCAAAAGTGGAGTCCAAAATGATAATTCTGTCCAGCTAGCAGGATTTGGATCTTTCTCTGTCACCAAGCGTGCTGCACGAATGGGTATAAATCCGAGGACTGGAGATAAGATCCAAATTGCGGAATCTAGGTCCGTAAAATTCAAGCCTGCAGCCGCTCTTAAGAACCTAGTTTGACTGCATCTGTCCTAAGTCTTCAGACCTGATCTGAGTATTTCGCGACGGATCACCATCTAGCAGAATTCCTGGTTTTAAGGCCAGGGTTTTCCCTCATAGTCGGAGTGTTAAGTGGTCCGGGGATGATCTGGATGCCACTAGTATACAGATTGTTCCTTTACGGGAGTTGGGAGAGGATAGCAACATCTGGAGTTGTTTCTGTACGGTCGGGTTGTCTCTAGATTAAACTAGAATCGGTAAAATTCTGCATTATTAGCCCGGAGATCCATTTGAAACTCATTGCTCTGAGATTACTCTCCAACAATTCCGCTGAAAAGTTGGCTCCGGAATCATAGATGGGAAGGGAGTTACTCCCGTCTGCGATTTTGAACTCCTGATTCAAGGGACAACCGCCAAGATCTACAGCATAGTGTTGAACTATGTGGTTTTATAATTGAAACCGAATTGGATATTATAGAATCCGCTATATCTTTGTCATCGGATAGGAGGGAGATTTCTTTCTCAGCCGTTATGGATCGTTGTCTGCTTTCCGAATCTGCAGGGTTTCCATGGATGCTGGTTACACAAAGGGTGATATGCCTAAGACCAGAACTTGGTTTCGCATAATCAATCGGCAACTTTATCCGATCTCTCGTTAGCATCATGTATGGCGTCGTGGAGTTTCCTTCTAAGTTTTTTCAATTTCCTATGTTCCCTTCCATGCTTCTCTTTAAACTGTTCGAGAAGAGCCTTTTTTTCCCCTTCGGGAAGAAGGTGTAATTGCTTGTGAAGATTTCGAAGAGCCGGAATTGGTCCAGATCTTGTTCTCAGGAAAACATGCCGAAGGCGTCTTGCGAAAGCTCGTTGCTGTTCGATGACATCGGCGTGATTGGCCCGAAACTTTTCTTTGACAGCTCGAATTTCGGTATCAGTTGGATTGTCGAGGTTGTCTAGTTCTTTACGTAACTCTGATTGCAGTTCTTGTTGAGTAGAGTGGTAATTTCTGATTCTACTCTCCAGGGCCTCCATAAGGGGATCTGGATAGTCAAATATTTGGTGATCATGGATTGGAGGATCAGAAGGTTTCTGATGAGCATGAGATTTCACCCCAAGACAAAGGGTTCCTAAGATGACGACGAAAGCGATTTTGAAAAGTCTGTTCATTGTTTCCCTTTGATTCTTATTTGATGTTTAGGGTTTTGGAATTTGTCTGATGTAAAAGGGGATAGTTCCTGATCTATTGATTATTTCCTGAATTATTGCTGACTAATAGATAACCGCTGAGATTTAAATGTACGACAACATTTCTTGGTTTACTTACCTAAAAGAGCCCAATTGCTCTTAATGCTGTTGAGAAATTCGTTATGAGCACAGACCATAAATCAACGACAAAGTTCCATTATCTGAGATGGATTCATGGCGGTGAATTTAACCAGCCGGATAATCATGGAAATTAACTATAGTCAATTTGAAGAACGGGCAGGGCAATTGAAGTCCCGAATCAGAGCTGCTTGTGATGTCTGCGGGCGAAATCCCGATGAAATCGACGTAGTAGCCGTAACAAAGTCTCACCCTTTCGAGGCTGTTGAGTATGCAGTCCGTTATGGATTTAGGAGGATTGGAGAGAATCGCGTGCAGGAGGCGGACCAGAAGTGGAAGGAAATAGATCCTCGAGTAGGATTAGAGCTTATTGGGCATTTGCAAACCAACAAAGCCCGTTTGGCTGTTTCGCTATTCAACCGTATTCAGTCTGTTGACCGCATAAAACTGGTAAAAGTGCTCAATCGTCATTGTGAGGAAGTGGGCAAATCTCTTTCCATTCTCTTGCAAGTGAACTCTGGAGAGGATCCAAGAAAGTTTGGTGTTAGCAGGGAAGAAGCTCCGAAATTAATGGAGGAGACACAGGCTGTCCCTCATCTTGCAATTGAGGGATTGATGACAATTGCTCCGCTAAGCCTGGAGAAAGATGTGGCGAGATTAGCCTTTGATCGGCTGCGTGAATTGCGTGATCGACTTGCTGAGAGGTCCGGTCTTCCCCTCAAAGTTCTTTCTATGGGGATGACAAACGACATGGAAGAGGCAATCCAATCAGGAAGCACCTGTATCCGCGTAGGGACAGCTCTATTCGGAGTCCGACGAGGTTAGATTATAGGGTGAACTTTGCTTTGAAATACTGCGAAGAAGGAACTAGGTGTGCGATCGTTTATCAGTAAATATGGTCTTTTCTGAAAATTGAGTATTGCGCCTGGTTAGGAATTAGATTGTATGAAAAGCACGGTGCCAGAAGGAGGTATGGGTCCACTCAGGGAACGATCGATTATACGTTTGATCGATGATGAATCCCCCGTTGTGCGAGCAGCGGTTTGTGAAGAGCTTAAGCGGCAGGGAGAAGAAGGGATAGCACTCCTGAAGAGGATGAGTTTGCAATCAAATCGAATTCTCGCTTCACACGCCCGGCAATTCCTAGAAGAATTAGAAGGTCCAGATTCAGTAACGAGTTTCATTCAGTTTATCCGGTCGTTGCAGTTTGAACTTGAGACTGGATGTTTGTTGCTTAATCGAACCGTTTTCCCGGATATGGATACATCGGAGTGCTGCATGATGCTTGATGCAATGGGTGCTCGGTGTCGTGAATTAATGGTATTACCGAGTACCCCTTGGGAAAAGTGCAAGGTGTTGAATCGCGTGATTTTCCACGAGTATGGTTTTCGTGGAAATGTTGAGAATTACGACGATCCGTTAAATAGTTTTATTGCCCATGTTCTACGTCGACGTAAGGGGCTTCCAATCACGCTCTGTATCGTATACATTCTTGTAGCTCAACGTTGCGGTCTAGATCTTGAGCCGGTAGGGATGCCTTTCCATTTCCTGGTTGGTTGTTTTTCGGAGAAAGTCCCCTTTTATATCGATGCTTTCGAGAGAGGAAGATTCCGTACTGCTCAAGAACTTCAAGCAGTTCTCGAAAGTCGTAATGTCGAGCCCTCAATGGAACATCTTGCCCCCTCGCCAATTTGGGATGTTCTCCGACGAGTTTGTCGAAATTTGGTGGATGATTATAAGCTTCAAGGGGATTCGCAACGAGCGCAGCTTTTCGAGAATTTCATTCATGAATTTGAGGATAGTCATCGGCGGCATGCTAATCCATAGAAATCTGTTTGGTAAGGGTTTCCATCTGCGGAGTAGATTGAGGACAACACCCCAAAGATTCCTGACTTTTATCAAGAGGGAAGGATAACTGCTTGGTTGCCACATACACTCTCTCCCAACTAAAGCGGTGGAGTTTTAAAGGGACTGCCCTTGCTGTGGTCGGTCATCCAATAGAGCATTCCATCAGTCCGGATATGCACAATGCAGCTCTATCCGAAATGGCTGAAGGCGATGCTGCGTTTAGGGAATGGAAGTATTTCCGGTTTGATATTCCTCCTGCTCTTCTGTCTGAAGCGATTCCTCTTTTCCACTCCCACGGATTCAGAGGAATTAACCTGACCTTGCCTCACAAAGTTCAAGTGTTGGATCTGCTGAAGGAGATCGATCCAGTAGCACGCAAGATGATGGCGGTTAACACCTTGAATTGGCAACCGGACGGTTACTATGGGTACAACTCGGATGGGTTTGGACTGAGTAGAGCACTAGAATCGGATCTCGGAGCAACCTTGGCCGATGAATCAGTAATTATTTTGGGAGCGGGAGGGGCTGCCCGCGCTGCTGCGGTTCATTGTTTAGAGTGCGGTTGTAGGGAATTGTGGATCGGGAACCGGTCAGTATCGCGGCTTAAGGAGATGCTTTCTGCACTGAAAGAACAAAAAAGCTCTAATCAAATTAAGGGATTTGATTTGGCAGAGATTCCCCGGGAACTACCTTCCTCAGGGATTCTTATCAATGCCACGTCTCTGGGTTTGAAAGAAGAAGATCCATCTCCGATTGACTTGAATAGATTCGATTGCTCGCTGAAGGTCTTCGATATGATCTACAGTCCACCTCGAACAAAACTCATGAAGAATGCTGAGGAACGAGGGGTTCAGACTGCAAATGGGTTTTCGATGCTTGTTTGGCAAGGCTTCAGATCGATGGAGATTTGGAGCCAAACAAAAGTCCCTGTTGAAGCAATGTTTTCAGCTGGACGAAGGGCGGTCTCAGACTCCTAGGAACTTTCAGAATCAACTATCTCCATTGTAAGGGGATAAGATAGTATAGAATTGGTGAAATCTAAGGTCATTCCAATCTAGTTTGGTAGTTTCTAGCGGGAATATCTTCGAATTTATCGATCTCACTCCCTTTGCGGTCTGTTACTTCTAAACATAGAGAGTTTCTTAGGACCGTCTCATTAACTGCATTGCTAATCTCATCACACGAGATTTTCCTCATGATACTTGTAATCCTGCTGCCTGTGTCCTTCACTAGGTTAATCCAGATGAAATACCTTTCACTGGTGTGGCCTAGAAATTTGTCAAAATTTGATTTTATGCCCGGCAAGAAAAACATGGTGTATTTCCAGTATTTTTGTAAACTCTGCTTCCGGTTAAGTTTGATCCAATTTCGCTTTAGATAGGAAAGGTAATTCCATGAGTATAGTGTCTGAAATTTCTTCTACAGCCCAAGTCGACCCACCTTGTCCGTTAAATCTTGAAGGTTCCTCTCTTGTGCAGGCGTATTGCCGAAAAACGCCCGGTTCCTCCGCGTTGGCGAACCGAGCGCGACAGATCTTCCCTGGTGGTATTACGCATGATGCCCGCTATATCGAGCCTCATGGTATATACGTTACTCACGCCGAAGGATCCAGGAAGTGGGATGTAGATGGCAATGAATATGTAGACTATTCGGGAGGGCATGGAGCTTTGATTCTCGGGCACAACCATCCTCTCATTACTGATGCAGTGAGAGACCAGTTAGGTAAAGGTACTCACTATGGAGCCGGTCATGAACTTGAAATTGAATGGGGTGGCATAATTAAGGATATGGTTCCCTGTGCCGAGAGGGTACGTTTTACAAATTCTGGAACGGAGAGCACTATGCTCGCCTTACGTTTAGCTCGGGCCCATACGGGTCGTAGCAAGTTTCTAAGGTTTAAAGGACATTTCCACGGTTGGCATGATTACGTAACGGGTGGCGTAACCTCTCATTTTGATGGTTCTCCAATAACAGGAGTTCCGAGTGGTACTTCCGCGACCATGGTAATCGCCCCTCCCAATGATCTCAAAGCCACGGCCGCTATTCTGTCTCGTGATGATGATATCGCAGCGATGATCCTCGAGCCGACCGGTTCAACTTGGGGCAAGGTTCCTATAATGCCCTCATTCCTCGTGGGCTTACGCAGGTTGGCGGACGAATTTGGGGTAACATTGATTTTCGACGAAGTCGTGAGTGGATTCCGATGCTCCCCAGGCGGTGCTCAGGAAGCATACGGTGTGACGCCGGACCTCACCACTTTGGGTAAAATAGTCTCAGGAGGATTGCCCGGTGCTGCTCTAGTGGGAAAGAAGGAGTATCTCGATCTTATCGATTTCCGTCAAACTGCTATGGATGGCCGAGAGAGAATTTCCCATAAAGGAACTTTTAATGCAGCTCCAGCTAGTGGTGCGGCCGGTATCGCAGCATTGAACTTGGTACGGTCAGGAGGTCCCTGCGCGGAGGCTATCGGATATGGCAACCGCTTGATTGACGAATTAAACGCTATGTTTTCTACTGAAAGTGTTAACTGGGTTGCTTATGGGACCTTCGGTGGATTTCATGTCTTCCTCAATCCTCAGGCGAAGTCGACCGATCGTAAGGAAATCGAATCCGGCGAATTTGGGGCTGAGAATATTGCCGCGTCGAAGGATCCTTCATTTGTCATGAAAGTACGTATCGGTGCCTTGCTACACGGAGTGGATTTACAAGGATGGCCCGGCGGCCCAGTTTCCGCAGCGCACACCGATGATGATTTGGGACGAACAGTAGATTCGTTTCGACAGACAATCCGATTGCTTCGGTCGGATGGGGATATTGACTGATTTTTTTGATTCTTCGAGCGCTGTAGTATTGGAAAAGGTGTAAAGTTTGCTGAACGAGAATTCTTCGGTTTTAGTGGGGTAGATTTTATAGGCATCCATAAGTAGAAGGGAAAGAAGTTAGCATGTTGAAGACTAGGACTGGAGAATTTCCGATTGGGTTTCGTGAGTGTTTTGATGATTCGATTTCTTGGGCAAAAGAAAATGGATTTGGAGTTATCGATCTTCAAGGGTTGGATCTAGATAAGATTTATCGAGCGAGATCAGAGGGTCTTCTGATTGGTTCGCTAGACTTACCGAATTCGCAAGGAATGATCACAGCCGATAGAGAGAAAAGGAAGGTCATAACAGAGCAAGCTTCTGAATTCATCCGAGCTTCAAGCGAAGGAAATCCTACCAACTACTTTGTTGTAGCAATTCCGGAAGATTCTTCCTTGGAAAGGAAAGAAAATTTTGAATACATGGTCGAAGGTTTCGGTGGTTTGAGAAATATACTGGAAGAATCCGATTCCCATCTTGTGATTGAGGGCTGGCCTGGTCCTGGTGTTGTTTGTTCCACTACCGAGGTCTTTCGAGCCTTTTTTAATCGATGTCCAAATAGTTGTTTCGGTATTAATTACGATCCCTCCCATCTCATTCGATTGGGTATTGATCCACTACGCTTCCTTATCGAGTTCTCGGATCGGGTCTTCCACGTTCATGCTAAGGATACCGAGATTCAGAACGAGGGAGTTTATGAGTACGGTTGGGAATCACCTGCTGCATTTTCGGAGAAGATTCGCTACGGTGGACACACATGGCGCTACACCGTTCCGGGTTATGGAGATATGCGATGGTCGGAAGGATTTCGGATCTTGATCGAATCAGGTTATCGTGGTGCGGTTTCCATAGAAATGGAAGATGCCAATTATTGCGAATCAACAGAGTTAATACAGGAAGGATTGAGACTCGGTGGGCAGTTTTTGACTGGATGTTAATGACAGGTTTAGGGCGTTTCGCTCGCCTCGAGTCAATCCTTTCTTTGGGAAAGGATCCACCTCCCACCCGTCTAAAGCGGAGGTATCACAGAATTTTTGGATCTCCTATTCCAATCCGCTGGAATCTAGAAAGCACCTTCGACGTTTTTTATTAGACTGCATCCTTATGCTTAATTCTAAGAGTGTCGAATAGACCGTGGCAATTCAGGATCATACATAGATGTAAGTTTCAGTTTGGATATCAACAGATTCTTCACTGTTCTTTCTTACGACTTTACCCGTGTAGGTTAAACGTGGGAACCACTCTATGAATTCCTGTCATTTGAGTGGACGATAGAGTCTTGACTCAGAGATACGACACTGCGGTAAATCCGAGCACCAAGAGAACAATAAATGCAATGGTGAGGATATTTAAATAGCGGTCGATGAGGTTTTCTATGGCGGGTCCGAAGACGCGAATTAGGCCACCGACTAGAAAGAAGCGGCCTGCACGCCCAAGAAGAGAGGCGCCGATTAGTGTTGGCAGTGAAACCTCGAAGACTCCAGCCGCCATGGTAAAGACTTTGTAAGGTATCGGCGTAAAACTCGCAATGGCGATTACTATAAAGGCATTTGCGTTGTATTGTTCGGAGACAAGTGTGAAACTGTTGGTGAGTCCGTAGAACTCAATAATTGGCACTCCAAGTATTTCGTAAAAGTAATAGCCGATTAAATAGCCAAAAACTCCACCGGAGACGCTTCCTATTGTGCACACCAGAGCGTAGTAGAGAGCCCGTTTGGGGGCTGATAAAGCCAGAGCTACGAGCAGTACATCTGGCGGAATCGGGAAAAAGGATGATTCGACGAAAGCAAAGATAAAAAGGGCTGGTGTTGCGTAAGGGCTCTGGGACCATCCAAGAACCCAATTGTATAATCGTCTCAGCACGGGGGGCCTACTTCTCCGCTACTAGATTTGTTGAGTCCAGGAATTATACTACTCAACAGCTGCTCTTAGATTCCCGATTAGTTGTCTTTGAGGAGTGGGAGTTCCTACGCTATGCCATTCTCTGTAGCCGGACACCATTATTCCAGGCTGTCCAAGGGCTGTTCCGTGTCAGCATCCACCTAGGCGCAAGGCGCGAAGAGCTGCTCCAACCTGGCATTGTACCAGCCCAATCATTTTCAAGGGAATCCAGTGCTGTGACAAGTTTATCAACCTCTACCCCTAGAAACAATTTAGGAACACGAAGCAACCAGTTCTCCCAGAAAGAATTAATTTGTGATTTATTGATCATGCTTAGAAATGCAGGATCCTGCATCCGGTGGGTACTTATCGGAGACTACTATATTTTCCAAATTGAATTCAACAAAATTTCGGTATACAAGCAGTAAGCGAAAGACTATCAAATATATGGGTGTGATTAGGGATTTTTAAACAAGAATAAATGAGAGGAAATAACCTTAAACTTTTTAATAAAGCGGAGGAATGTAAAACATCAACTGCGATTATCGTCTCGGGGCGCAATTTCTCATATCGAGATTTGCTTGTCGCTTCTTGTAGGGTAGCAGGATCGCTGCTCGACGAACGGAATGATCTGAAAGGTGAACGCATTGCGTTTATGGTTCCTCCAGGGTTTGACTATGTAGCAGTACAATGGGGAATCTGGAGAGCCGGAGGTGTAGCTGTGCCCCTTGGGCTCCAATATCCTGATCCTGAGATCGAGTACACGGTCACACACTCCGAAACTACTACCGTAATCACAGTTAAAGAATTTGAGGAAAGTTTAACATTGATATGCCAAACTCAGGGATCCAAGCTGCGCTTGGTTCAGGAAATGCTTAGCGGGCCATCTGTGGAAATGCCGATCCTGGAAAGTGGGAGACCCGCAATGATACTTTACACAAGCGGGACAACGAGTCGTCCCAAGGGAGTCCTAATGACTCACGAGAATATCCAAGCACAGGTGACTTCTCTGATTGAAGCTTGGGAGTGGACGTCTAAGGACCACATTCTTCTAGTATTACCCCTCCATCACATCCACGGTATCATAAATATCCTCACTTGTTCACTTATGTCTGGAGCAAAATGTGATATGCATATTGGGTTCAACTGTGAAAGCGCGTGGAAACAGTTGGCGGCAGGAAATCTAACTTTATTTATGGCGGTTCCAACAATTTACTCGAAGCTGATAGATGGCTGGGAGAATTCGCCGAGCGATGTGAAGATGAAGTTATCTCAAGGTGCTTCACGCTTAAGACTTATGGTGTCGGGCTCATCGGCGCTTCCAGTTGCAGTCTTGGAAAGGTGGAAGGCGATAACCGGTCATGTTCTTCTCGAGAGATATGGTATGACGGAGATTGGAATGGCTCTTTCGAACCCTCTTCATGGGGAGAGACGGCCAGGATATGTCGGAACCGAACTGCCTGAAGTTGAGGTTCGATGTGTCGATGAAAAGGGATCTAGGATTGGGCCTGGGAAAGAAGGAGAAATAGAAGTTCGAGGTAAGACAGTTTTTCAAGGATACTGGAAGAATCCTGAAGCTACAAAATCGGCATTCCGCGGCGATTGGTTTCGCACTGGCGATATCGCGATTATGGATCGAGGGAGCTATCGAATACTCGGGCGGAAGAACGTTGATATTATTAAGACGGGAGGATACAAAGTGTCGGCACTAGAAGTTGAGGAGGTGTTGCGGGAACATCCGGATATTCTAGATTGTGCGGTGGTTGGAATTGAGGATTTCGAATGGGGGGAGAAGGTTTTGGCTGTTATTGCGTTGCGACGTCCGGGTGCGATAGATTTAAGAAATTTACGGGAATGGGCGAAGGAACGTTTAGCAGTTCAAAAGGTACCCAGGGAGTTATTTGAAATTGAAAAATTGCCTAGGAACGCATTAGGCAAGATTAACAAACAGGAACTTCGGGCCCGGTTTGGAGAGCGATGAATTCTACCCCAAATAAAGGATTAGCGATCTTGGGAGGGACTTTTGACCCAATCCATTTAGGACATCTTTTTCTCGCACAGGACGCGATTGAGAACCTTAGGCTTGAGAGGGTTATATTTGTTCCTGCAGCTCGAAATCCCTTAAAACTAAACAGACCTGAGGCAACCGATGCACAGCGATTGGAGATGTTGCGGTTGGCGCTTTCTAGTGATTGCCGTTTTCTGCTTGATGACTTAGAAATTAAAGCAGGTGGCAGTAGTTACTCAATTGACACAGTAGAGATGCTTCATACTCGATATCCGGAGGTTAAGCTGTACTGGTTAATTGGATCCGATGAATTGCAGCAATTGCCTAAATGGCGCCGAATCGATGAACTTTTAAAGCTCGTTGACTTTATAAGCTTCCCTCGTCCTGGATATTCCCGAAAAATACCTTCCTTAACCGATTTGAGAATACATGAAATTCAGGGGCATATTTTTGATGTGAGTGCCTCCGAGATTAGAGGACGCGTAAAACAAGGTCTCGAGGTTAGCTTGTTCTTGCCTCCGAAAGTCTGTCACTATATTGAATTCCATGGATTATATCGTTAGAGGGAATATTCCTCGGGAAGGAGGCTTTTAGTATAAGGAGTTAAAGAAAGGATTTTTGGTTGGTGCCCGAGAAAACTGATTATCGAATCAACAGTTGTTCCCTTGCCCACTTTCCTAAACTCTCACAGTATTTCTAAGGAACAACCGCATATATGGCGTATTCCGATCAACAGGAGTTGGCTCTGCAGCAAATAAAAAAATGTTGCGATTCATTGGAGGATAGAAAGGCGGAGGCAATTTTAGTGCTCGACCTCAAAGGTATTTCGTCGGTTGCCGATTACTTTGTCATAGCTACTGGCAATTCGGTACCTCAACTTCGAGCTATGCGAGACGGTGTAGTTTCTGGTTTAAAAGATATAGGAGTGATAGTGTCCTGTGTTGAATCCGAACCTCAAAGCGGGTGGATAGTGATTGATGTTTTCGATATTATTTTACATTTGTTCCTCCCCGAACAAAGAGATTATTACAGTCTAGAAGCCTTATGGCGAGATGCTAAAATTGTAACACAAGAAGTGAGAACCGAAGTGTGATAAGATCGAGGCAGGACGAAGACCCTCCTATTTACAGAATCGGTCGATCAAGAATCCATAAGAAGGGTCTGTTCGCGACCAGGGAGATAATGGAAGGAACTCGGATCATCGAATATATCGGTGAGAAGGTTACGAAGACTGAATCGGATCGTCGTGGGTTAGCCCACCTAGAAGAGGCCAAGAACGAGGGTTTGGGCCTGGTTTATTTGTTTGAGTTAAATAAGCGCTATGATCTGGATGGAAACGTTCCCGAAAATTTTGCTCGGCACATCAATCATTCTTGTTTTCCTAATTGCGAGTCTCAGATAAAAAGGGGCAGGGTCTGGATTGTATCTGTTCGAATGATTGGAGTTGGCGAGGAGCTGTCTTACGACTACGGTTACGACTTAGAACATTATGAGGAACATCCCTGTCATTGTGGAAGCAAGAAATGTATCGGTTATATTGTAGCCCATAGACACCGGAAGAAACTTCGACGAATCCTCACAAAAACAAGAAAAGACTAAGAATCGGTCGGATGTTGTTTAGTGATCGGTGGAGTGAGATTTAGAAATCTTCTTTCAATGAGGTGGGAATTACGAACGGCCTTTTTTAGCCAGGACAAAAGGATCTTTCTTCTCTGTAATGAGGTGAGTTTCCAGTCCATTCGTTCTTTCCGGATTCTCCCGGTGATATGGTAAAGACAGATAGCTACGCTGACAGAAAGGTTGAGACTCTGGGTGAAGCCAACCGTCGGAATTCGCGTAAGGAGTTCTGCCGAAGCGAGAGCAGAGGAGCTAAGACCATTTTTTTCACTTCCAAAACAGAACGCGAGATTTTTATTTATGGGTAGTTTGTCTAGGGGAAGCGCGTCTTCCTTAGGAGTAGTAGCGACGATTGTGTAGCCCTGACTTTTAATACGGTCGAGGCAGGCTTTAGTTTGATCTCCGGAATTTCCACCGTAGCGGTGGAGCTCAATCCATTTGTCGGCGCCCATTACGATGTCTTTATTTGGACGATAGAGGTTTTTGTTCTCGATAATGTGTATATCCTGGATGCCGAAACTTTCACAGGAACGAATGGCAGCGCTGGTGTTATGGGGTTGAAAAACGTCCTCGAGAACAACTGTAAGGGAGAGGGTTCGGAGATTAAGTATTCTCTCCATTTGGAGCCGAAGATCTTTACTAATGAATTCGGAAAGGTAGTCGACGAGATCCTTATCCAAATAAGGTTCCGAATGTTCTGGCATGAAATTATTGGCAAAGACCTGGTCTTGAATGTTTCGCTTTATTCATCCGAACGAATCTCATGCTAGCTCCGGGTGAAAGTCTCCTGGATTTCGGTCTGTGGGTTAACCATTTTAGATGGCTACTGTTTGTACTCGAAGCCAATTCTCTGGGAGATAATAGCAAAATAGTTTCCTTCGCAATTTCTACTGTTAATGTTGGAAAAAACGATGTTTGCTTTCGTTCAAACCAACGATGTTGCCATCACCCAGAACGGCTTGTGTCCAACATCATAATCCGCCATTGGATGCAATATACCAGTTTTTTGATCCACCTGGTATGCAGTCATAGTATCAGCTGACTCTCCAGCGCAATAAAGAAACCTTCCGGTTGGATCGATATTGAATGACCGCGGATCGGAAGGGACTGAATAGTACCCTAAAATGTCGAGTAGTCCTTCTGGATCAATTTTGAACCCGACAATACTATCGTGTCCTCGATTCGAGGCGTAAGCCCATTTCCCATTCGGATGTATTTCCACGTGTGCGGTGTTTCCTCCTTTGGTGTAATTAGATGGTAGAGTCGATATGTTTTGGAGAATTTCGAGGGTCCCACGTTCTGGATCGAAACGATGGGCGGTAATGGTATTCCCCTGCTCGTTAACGATATAGGCGATATCTCCTTTGGGGCGGAAACAGAGATGACGGGGACCTGTTTTATTATTGGGAGGTAAAAGCGCGGCCGGCTTGTTTGGACTAAGGTGCCCTGTCTCGCTGTCAAAACGGAATTGGAATGTCTTATTAGGCGGGCAGACATGTGGAACAAAGACAAATCGATCGTCTTCGGTCATGAAGACACAATGTGCTTTCTCATTAGTATCGAGGTGTTGCAAGAGTATCCCGATTGAGCCGTCAGAGTTCAGTCGATGCACGGTAACACCACCGCCTCCATAGTAAGCGGTGATAAGGAAACGACCGGATCGATCTGTTATGAGGTGAGCTGGAACACTTATGCCAACATCTATCTTATTGATTAATTTGAGAGTACCAAAATTTCTATCAAAACGAAAACTTGCTAACGTCGTTGACTCAACGTGAGCCGCTAGCATGAAATCGCAAGAAGGGTGTAGATAGAGGGCCCCTACCGGTCCATGGGCATTACTGATCGTACGCAATTGCAAAGCTCCAGAATTCGGATTTACGTCGTAGAGCTTAATCTCTTCGTCACCTGTGAGGGCAACGAAGACGACTGCCTGGCAATTTTTTCCTTTGGACATGTTTGTTTACTTATCAATTTTAGATTTAAGTTACCTTGGAAAGATAATTAGATAAGTTCTAGTCTAAGAATTCTCCTTTGCGTCACGATCGGACGACTTTTGTGCAGACCGCAAGAAGGCTGATTAAACCAAATGCCTATTACGTGAGTTTAATGTCTGTATAGATTTTTAACCCAAAGTTGGGAGATTATTCCAATAAAGTATAGGTATTGCTCTCATACTATATCTTTCTTTTACGGGGAGGGAATTCCGCTCTTATGCCAGGGTAGGGTACAACTTGGAGTGTTGTTATGCAGTTTCATCCCGATCGACAGGGAGATTTCGCAACCAGGACTTAGAGAGACATTGAAATGGTTTGCATCAATTAGTATCGGGTTCCCATTGTCTTCAGGAGTCGCAGTTGTAAACCGGTGTTCACCGAAGGTTCCAGCTTGTACGGTAAGCTCCCGATTCTTGCAAGGACTCAGATTAACCAGGGTAAGATTAATACTATCAGGCTGGATCGATGATACAAGTGCGGCGACATCTTGCGGTAGCCCGGGGCGGGTCTTTTCTGTGTCGAAATAGCGCACTCTCCCACGAGCGATACCACCCCAGTAAATGGTCTGTGGGGCACCAGTTGTTAAGACCTGAAGTGCTTCGGTATGAATCGGATTTCGGTTGAGCCAGTGGTGTACATCTGATTGGGCTGGGTCAGTTAGGTCTTTTTCGTCGTTAGAAATAAGATCCATTCTCCTCATCATTTCTCGATAGTTACCCTGAAGAATAGCTTCGGGAAACTGAGGACAATCGCCCGCGAGATAGCGAATCCAGGCGCGATCGTCACAGCTGCGTAAATCATTCGATCCAACGGTGTTCCATTGTTCCTCAACTCCTTGGTACATCATCTCTAGACGCTGCCAGTCTCGTTCTTCCTGAGAGGCAAACCAGAGATGGATGGGAGGTTGGTGCCCCATGGGGCCAAAATCCGTCCAGCCCTTTTCGTTGTGTCGGTGGGGAACCAGCAACTGTCCCTCTTTCTCTACAGCCTTCTCGAGGAGCAAGTCTAATTGCGATCGTGCCAAATCAAGATAGCTTTTATCACCTGTGACCAAATGGGCACAAGTCGATGCCACGGTCATGGCACTAAACATCATTTGATGGGAATATTTACCCATCCACCCATAGAAGCCACCCCACCACTGGCCTTCACGGTTTTCTCCAATACGGCCGTTGAGACCGACATTATCTGGGATTATACCTCCGTTTTGTTCGATACGATCCATCCAGGCTCCAACGTAGTCGACTATCCAACGGCGGTACTTTTCTTCGCCTGTAAGGGTGAATGTGTGGGCGACAAGACCGACAACGCTAAGGTTCACGGGTACGTCTCCTTCCATGACGATCTTGTCAAAAAGGGCATGAATCTGCTCTCGTTTTTTCGGATCCTCCCACCAAAATTTTTTGCCTGAATTTTTTCGGTTCCATGATCCAGGGTGTTTCGTCCATTCGGATGGAATTTCGAAGTTTGGTAACAGTGTTGTGTGACCGTGTTCAATATTGTAACGAACATCATTCCATCGAGCGTGAGAGAGGGGACCTAGACTACCGCTAAAGGGGGAACGGATGATATGGTGAATGGGGTCGTAGTTGGGAATGTCCTTATTTTCGGCCAGATAAAATCCGGAGAAACGGCGGGCACGTTCCATCATCTTGGCGTTGGACGGATCTGACAGTCCCAGAGCGTAAAAGTAGACGTAGTTTTCGGCGTTGTGAAACCAGTCATCATTACAGACGAAATCATCAGCGATACGCCCATAGTCGTCAGTCACTTGACGTGTAACTGCATTCCATTGGTCAACCGCCTTTTTCCCGATATATTCAGAGCCTCCAAGTGAATAATAGAGCGGCCAGTTAAAAAAGGCTTCGTAGAGGTCGTCTACCCAAACTCCGTCGCCAGGATACTCCTTAATCCAATTAAGTGAGCCATCAGAGCGGGTGTATTTATCGATATAAATAGAAGCGGTCTGGTCAATAGCATCGATCAGCTGCCGTTCGAGCACGGCCCAGGTCGGTGGAGATGTGCGTTTAGTGGCTGTGAGGTTATTCAATTTGTTCATGTTTATAGATTTGGATATTTCTTACCGTCTCTAATAGGACCGGCAACGCGATTTTTAATGGGGAAATAACCCGTATAGGTCCTAGAACTTCTTTCTTTCTGAATGTTTCGGGTAGGTGAAATTTAAAATTCAATTGATTAAGGACTTCAGTTCCGAAGAAAGGTTTCTTCCCATTTCGATCATGCCGTTATCAGAGGGGTGGATGAGATCACAAGTCAGACCTCCAATGTTTGTCAGGAGTTTAGGACCTTCAATGAGGTGCAAATTGGGGAGGGAGCACTCGTTGACAGCATCTCGGAGCGCCTGACGATATTGGGCAGGAGGGCCCCCGTATATTGCATTTGGATCACTGATATCGAAATCACGAAAATAGGGGTAAAGTGTTATACAGGCGACAGTCCGCTCCTTGTTAGCTTTTGCAACCTTTTGTACCATAAACGAAACTCGTTCTCGGAACAGATCAAGAGGGAACCCATGCATGTTTACCGATAATGCTAAGGTCCCAATATTCCAATCTTTCCTTTCGGCGATGTAGTCAGCAAAGGCCGGATCACAATGACATGCTCCTGCTACCCCTAAATTCACAAGGTCAGCGCCAAGATGCCATGCCGTTTGAGCTACGTAGTTCAGATGTGGACCTTCGCAGTCATGCCCATGTGTAATACTGGTTCCATAGGCAAGGTATTTGATTGAGGGCAGCTCGTCAGGACGGGGAGGCCGAATGCCCTTACCTTCTATGGCGTGCAAAACCAGGGGATCACGGCATCTTCCACCGCAGATTAATCGACACACATTTGGTGCGAATGGTTGGTTTTTCGAAAATTCAAGATCAAGTTCTTTGAGCCGATTCGGAGGAAGTAGTCGGATTGTTGTGGGCGCATTACCAATCGTATAGCGTTCCCGACCGTCGAAAGTTCCGAAGAAAACAGTGACATTTGTTTCTCCTTCCGAAGAAAGAGTTATATAGCACGGTTCGTCATCACAGACGAAACGTATCTCACAGTTGTCTGGCTGCAGAACCCGTATTTGAGCGGCCTCGTTCAGCTCCAACCGAACGTTCTCGGGGACACGTTGTAAACGCATTCCTCCGTTTGTTGGTACGGTCTCTGCAACATTATGCAGTTCAACTACTTCGTATATCATCTAATTAATTTCGCATGCCGATAACTTTGAGGTGATCCGTCATCCATAAACTCTTTATCCCTATTTCCCCTCTAGTTAGACTGAAGAAGAATTACTCTAAACTAACGCTCCAGTGTGTTTGATATCTTGTTATAGACCTTTTCAAAACGGGGCAAGAGCAAGCTATAGCTTGAATAGTACCGAATTTGGCGGACCTTTTTGCCTGGCGAATAACCTGAAGGAAATGCATCGAGCAATGCCTTCGGTCTTAAGGAGCCCCTATAGAAGTCCGCCATCGCCATATCAAAGTAGACGGTATTAAGCTCAATATTGTTCAAAGTTTCGTTTTGCAGAAGAAAATATTTGCCATACCTTACGCGATAGTGCTGAGAGTTTCGGAACGGTTGGGAGAGGATGAAGATATCTCCGTCCTCTGTTGGTAGCCGTTCCTCAAGACGATGGCGCGGATAATTCTTTGCCAGGCTTTCAGATTCTATCCCCTTGATGATAAGAAAATCTGCATTGTCTACCACTGTTTTCTGGTCGAGTGATTGATATCGAACTGGCCAACGACATCGCCAATTATATGAGTTAAAACTCTCGTAAGTGTAGAGATCTTCGAACTCTTTCAACGGGATATCCATTCTACGCAGATCATGGTCGAATAGGTCCAAGTTGTAAACGATTCCTGGATGAAATTGCCAGACGAGCGATAGAGCTTCATTCCTCCCAAACCCAGCCACGGCAAAATTGAACATAAATTTCCCCTGCTCGTTCAGCTGTTTGGCTTCGCTTGTCTTGACTACCGAGGCAACGACAGCCCGCTCGATTTCGGCAGATCCAATAGGCTTGTCGATAAAATATGGAGAATAAAGCCGATGCGATACGATGGCGCCGTATTGTAAAAGTGCTGTCAGAGTCAGAGCGGCTGTCAATACGAGACGCAGTGGGCGATATTGCACGTGATCAATCGCTCTGAAGATAAGTAGGATCGCCGGTACGACACAGGGAGCAATATGACGTGGTTCCTTGACGGGCTGAAGCGTTAAAATCAGCAGTGGCCCTAGAAACCATAGCCACAGCATTACGTCTCGCCACTGCTCATCTTTCGTCTTTGGTGCGGTGGTTGCAGCTGCCGGCCAGAATGCCTTCCAAGTCGCTAACAGGAGAAAGGGTGTCAGAAACACCAACATCGTGATCCCGATGTGGGATATGTAAAACATGGAGGATTCCAAGGAAAAGGCTTCTCTCGGGCCAATTAACGGCATAACGGGAAGGCTGGTATTTCCCAGTGAAGTATAGTACTCAAAAGCCTGGGGGAATGCTACCTTGACGAACAACACTGCGATTAACAGAGGAATGGCAAACGTAGCTATTAATCCGATCACGGAAATGAATCTACCCTCCAAAATCCGCTTTGCTACCACTAGCAAGAGTGGCGCTAGAAAGAATAGTGGATATGTTGCCTTCAAGAGCACCCCGAAAATAAACAGCAGTGCCATTGGAATAATCCATACTCGACGGTTGGATTCGCAAAGACCGATCCAGACTGCAAATTGTCCCGCAACAACAGCAGTTAACGTGAACTCAAGATAGAGCTCCCGTGACAACCCAAGTAAAAGTGGGCAGGCCAAGACAATCCCTGCAATCAAGAAACTCGGACAGTTCAATGCTAACTGCTTTGTGAGGACATGAACAATTATTACCAAGAAAATTGCACTCAAACCATTGGCCCACAGAGCTGCAGGAATCGTTTGACTTACGTGAAAAAAGGGCGTGAGTAAAAAAGGAAATATCGAAGGAAGTGTTAATCCAGTAGCGTCAATCTCTCCTTTAAAATGACTCAGCCCATAGAGGTAATACTGCCAAGGGTCCATCCACGAGAATGTGTCCCGCTCTCGGACGTCTAGGTGAAAGTCAATGGTGTAGACAAGAATCAGCAAGAAAAGTGGCAACAATTCTCGAATACGAAGTATCGGCGCTAGCCAGGAAACTATCCGATGAGTGTCAGTTTTTGTCCTACGACGATTTGGAGTATAATCTGATCGTTGCAATTATTTGCAAATTGGCTTCTAAAAGGTTCTGGCCGATTAATCTGTCCCGTAAAGACGGGTCGTCTTTCCTAATCAATGTCTCGACTAAAGGCAACTTTGATTCCGTTTATGTCACGAATAATCATACAATAGAATACTATAGGAATTTTTTGTCGATTCTTTGACTATTTGCTCAGCAATTGGCATCTAGATTAAGAACCCACTCTAATAATTACTAAAGGTCTGTTCCTAAGGTGGATTGTTCAATCATGCAGCGGGTTTTGGTTATATTGCTCCGCATCGCCTCAACGCGTGAAACACCAGGCAGATGGAAGTGTGTGGCAATGCCGAGATAAAGTGTAGTATCGTGTTTGCAAAGGCGATGGATGATGGATGGGTAATCGACTTGTCCCTCACCTAAGGGTTTCCATTCATACTTACATTGCGGTCCGTTTGAAACAACAACGTCCTTAAGGTGTAACCCGTGTAAGAAAGTTGACATTCGTTCGAATCCTGCTCCGTGGATATCTTTTTCCCCGGATAGAAAACAGTCTGCTGGTGCCCACATTGCACGCAGACGCCTTGAGTCCAACCGTTGGGCCAGTTCACAAAAGTGTTCTGAAGTATTGAGAAAATGAAAGGGTCTCATACCGAGGACTAAGTCGACCTCATATTTCTCGGCTTGTTCGATGATGGGTTGAAAGACTTCCACCAAACTGTCGAGGTCACTGTCAGATATAATACCACCTTGGGTGGCCCACCGCATTGGCCAGGTCGGCGATTTAGACCATTGTTGACGCCACTCGCCGGGCCAGCTAAGACCATAGGCTAGGACAGCCTCGACTCCGATGCGAGCTGCAATCTTCATCGAACGGACTAGGACTTCAAAGTCATGGAGCAGTTGGGGATGCTCAAAGGCCTTACCCCGGGTAAGGTCAATTAATTCAATATCGTGCAAGGGATGGTTGGCGCAAATCTGATATAGCTTTAACCCGTGGTGATCGATTCGTGAGGCCATCTTATCAACCTCAGCGTCACTCATAGAGCCGATAGGGGTCTCTTCTTTCAGTTCGGCAAACCAAACGTAGTCGACGCCGAGTTCCTTAACTACGGAAAGGCCCTCGTCAAATGACATGACTAACTCATCAAGCCAGACCGCAAGTTTAAGATGGTCTTTTTTCATGAGATATTGCTTTTATCTGAATATAAACAGGAGCTATTCGGAATTTCTAAAAAAGAGATTTAACTGGGGATTATAAGGTTCAAATTTTATTCGAGAAAGGGGCCTGCTGTAAAGCCAGGAAATGGAACTAAAATCCAAACTTTCCATCCAAAAAGCAAATTAATGTAATCTTTGTTTAGACGATCGTTTCCTAGGTTGTTCGTTGATTAATCGAGATACGCTTAATAGGATAGTCCGAGGTAGAACCATTGCTGAAGAACAATATTTTTAGAAGTTTCTACAATAGATTGATCGAAAAACGTAGATATATCACGAAAGCGGAATACTTAAACCCTGCGAACAAAAGTTATTAAAGTTTTAATTCGAAATTTTCCGACGTTGAATCTAGTATTTATTGATTGGTTAAGAGAGGAGAGAACTATAGGTGAACATCGAAAGGAAGTATCGTGTGGCCCTGATTGGAACAGGGAGAGTGGGGTATCAATTCAGTTTTGGTGGGTTGCCCGACAATCACGCTGAGGCGGTTCAGAACAGTGAGGCTTGCAAACTAGTAGCAGGAGTAAATCGAGGTGAAGAAAAGCTCCGCGCCTTTGGGAAGCGGTTTGGGATCAATGCCTTGTATTATGACTATCGGCAGATGCTTAAGGAAGTTAAGCCGGATATCTGTATAATTGCTACTCATCCCGAATTACACTGCGAGATGGTCGAAGGTTGTGCTGCTGAGCCGTCGACCAAAGCTATCATATGCGAGAAACCGATGGCGCTTTCTCTAGAGGAGTGCGATCGGATGATCGCTGCCTGTGAGAGTTGTGGGGTAATTCTTCAGATAAATCACAACCGTCGTTGGAATCCGGAATGGAACCTCGGGTTAAAGCTCCTTAGAGAAGGGGCAATAGGTGATCTTAACATGATTTTTTGCTATATGGATGGCGGCAAACCTGCACCCTCATGGCGCAGCGAGAACGAGGGGCCATTGCTCCACGATTTTACCCACTATTTCGATTTGATGGACCTCTTTGCTGGAGATGTCGATTGGCTCTGTGGAATGGCTGAGCAGCGACGTCAGCCTTGGCCAGTTGAGGACTTCAGCGCAGCCTTTATGAAATTCAAGAAAGGTGTTACGGGCGTCATATATGGAGCAGAACTTACCAGTTATTCGAATCACGGGTTCGAGTTGCGAGGAACAGAGGGAGTAATTCGTTTCGATTCCGAGCGCGTGCGATTATATCAGAGTCAGCAAGACATGTATGAGCCCGAGAGTGGTTTCCAATGGAGTTCGTTGCAGGAAAAAGAAGTGCTTCATCCAGAAGCTGCGTCGACCTATGTTTTAGGACTTGGAGAGTTGCTAGATGCTCTTAACGGGCGTGGTTTGCTCCGTAGCGATGGTCTAGTTGGACGTCGCTCTTTGGAGATGGTAATGGCTATCTATCAGTCTCAGCTGCAAGGGAATTGCCCCGTTAAATTTCCTGTTTCCGTGGGTGGATCGGGTGTTGCGGCATTGCGGCGAGCTGGAGACTTTAAAAAGGAATTGTAAGAATTAAAAACTGTTAGGAGACGAAATGGTTACTGATCGTCTGATAGATTCACATTTCCCTACAGTTTACTAGAAGCATCTGGGCTTAGTTTGCTCAACGGGTGACTTTAACACTTTCTACCTGAAGGGCAGAAGGTCCGGGATCAATAGCTAGTCCTGATTTATAGAATGCTAGGAAAATGCGGTATTGGTAAATCTCTTGATTATTGATGAGAGAATGGAAATCCACTTCAATCAGTACAAAACTTCGTCCCAACTCGTCTCGGTAATTTCTGCAATTTTGACCTCACCAAGGTCCTTTAAGTCTTCAATTATCTGATCGGCCTGGTCACGGGTAAAACAGGCAACAGTCCATCGCTCAAGACCTTCATGTTGTACCTCATTCCCAATTTTGAAAGCACGATTTTTGTCCACGACCTGAGAGCAAAAAGCCTTGGGAGAACAGGATGCTTGCCAGCGTATGAAGGCGCGGTCTAAGGTGCGTTCGAGAAGCTCGCATTCCTCATAGCCCGGAGTGTTATTAAGAAAGTGCATTACACTATCGACTACTTCGTCATTAGAATCGTCAATCACTAGAACTTCTTCGACTAGCCCCGGACGGATAACAAATCCGCCTGGGCTGGTGAAGTGAGTGTCGGGGAAATGGCGCGATAATTGATTGGTGGGGCAGTTGTTGTGGATGATTCCGAATTCAAGTTTGAACATGACTTCCTTGGTTTAAATAAAGAACGATTACTGCACCTGGATCGACCTCTACATTACAGCAATAATTTTCTATAGGCAAAGTCTCGCCTTTAAGAAGTTCAGTAGCTTCCTGAATAGTAGAGTCAAATTTTATGATCGATGTTGCCTGTTTGGATTCGAGGTTGAAAAGGAAGAGCAGCCATCCTCCCAACCTTGAAGGGCGGCGCATAGCGATAAGTTTATCTCCTTCTAATTCTATTGGTGAGGTAACCCGGAAAGATTTAAAAAGAGGAAGGACCAAATCCGGGACTCCAATGTCACCAAAGGCTGTAGACAGGGAAAGGCCGAACCAGGTAAGTTTTCGGTCCTTGGTTTCGATTCCTAATACCTGGTTCTCGAGAGTAGCAATTATCCTGCTCTCGCCTGAGACTTTGATTACGGAGTAGCCGCATTCATTCGTGATAGCTGTTTCACCGAAGTCCGTGACTAGAACATTGCTCCCGGAATCAATATCTTGACTAGTAATTTTTGAGTAGTCGGCAACACCACCTTCGATGAGATCGGTTAACCCCTCGGGGGGAGAAAAACTGTTGTAACCTGTTCCCACATAGCTGCCGAAGTTTCCATCAATGATGAGATGGGCTCCTCTTGGGTCTTGTATTGTTTCTTTTATTTTCCCAATCGTCCCCTCATCCAAGAGTGCGACGTTTGGTAGATAGATAACCTTATATCCGGACCAATCCATGCTCGGGGAAATAACGTCCATTGCGATATTGTTTTCCCAGAGAGTTCGGTAAACACCGCGGAGGTCCTTGATAAACCGTTCGCTCTGACCTCCATAGGTGAAGATCTCGTGGCTTTTCGGACTATAAACTACTGCGGCTTCAGCTTTGGGGACTGCAATAGGTAAATGTTTCTTAATCGAATCAATTTCAGTGATCGCTCTTGTCACAGCTTCAGATCTGGATGTTGGAGAGCGGTCGGGAGAGACCAGGCTGTAGCCTGGGGCTTCAAAGCTCATGTATTCCGGAGTGTACTGCCAGAACATGCAACCAGCTGCGCCGCTCACCAGAGTCATCCATAAGAGTGACGTGAGTTCCATAGGGTCGGTTTGCTTACTCCAGGTTACACCGCCAGGACTCATTCCCGAGTAGATCTCTTCATTCCACCATCTCCCTTCTTTGCCAATACTCCGGTTCCAGTCAAAACTGAAGTAACGATCACTGATTTGATAGGGGTCGTTGCTGGTCAGGAGGTTGTTGGATGGCATAGACATCCCGTAACTATCGACTTCGAGGCTACAGATCTCGTCCCACGGACGCGGGTAATGAGCACCATGTGCACGTACTTCGTGCTGATCGTCTAGGCTTTCGACTATCTTGACCTGCCATCTAAGGGCATTGGCAAGGTTTTCGTAATGAAATTGCCGATAAAGCAACATCTCAACGATGTTGTTGTTGTTCCTGGGAGGGTGAACATCTTCCCAGTTACGGTAACGGCGTAGAAAGCGATCATTCAATTGGTCGAGGGAATATTTTGCCTTTAGCCAGAGGGAGTACTGGTTCAGGGTGTGATTACAGTAGCACGGATCGTCGTCGAATCCAGATAAGCCGATTCCGTCCCAAATTCCCCACATGATCAAATTTGGGGCATCCTTGTAGCGCGAAACAACAGTGCGGAGAAGTCGTTCCCCATATTCTCTCCATTTCGGGTGGTCATAGCATTGGATTCTTACACCCTGAGGCATGGCTTTGCCGGCTGACGGCATGACAACTTCACCATTTGCTTTCACTGCTCGAATATCAGGATGCTCGCGCAACAACCACTCAGGACAAGAACCGTGTGTTGCTAGAGTGATATCGAACCAGACCTTTAGATCGTTTTTTTGGGCGAGCTCAAACATTCGATCGAAGTCATCAAGTTCAAAGATTCCAGACTGTGGCTCCATCCAATTCCAGAATGAGAATGTCCTTACGATGCGCATTCCCATTTTACGTATGGATTTAAAATCCTCATCCCAAAATTTCTGAGGCGGCATTGGTGCACGGTAGTATTCCGTTCCGATGGGAAATGGGTGGGTGGAATCGCCCAAGAGGCTTTTGCGTGGGGTTGTCTGAGAAATCTGCATAAAATTATATTATCAGTTAAGGCCGCAAATGTAATGTCTAAAACAGCCCTGCTCCAAACTCTTTTTTCGTAACCGCAGTCGAATCATTTCTATTATTTTTAAATGGTTAGAAGAGATAATCAATTTGATTCAGAAGTTATGACCAAATTAACGACGAAGATTACAGCAATTAAGCATTCTTTATTATCGAGGACGTTCTTAGGTTGCCCATTTGAACTGATACTAATAGATTACGTTTCATCATGATCAAATATTCCACGCCCGAACGCCCTTACATTGACATGCATCACCATTTTGGACGAACCATTAACCGAGCTCCAATGGTGGGTGTCAATCTTCCGATGGCGTTAGCCCGAAATGCAGCCACTAATACCGTAGCGAGTATTTCTATGCCCGTTGCTACCGGCAGTCCGATCCTCAATGGCATGGCTGACATAAGGGCTATCAACGAGATGGCATCAGGTGCTCGTGCAGCCTTTCCGAAAACCTTTCCTCTTGTACTTGGAATCAGTGAGGTGCGATTCGGAGAGTCAGGGCTCGATGAACTGGACCGAGCTTTTCGGGAATTGGCGCTCGATGGCTTCGTTGACCATCCTCCTTTTAACGAATCCTCTTTGCCATTTATCGAGGTAGCGGCTGCCTATGGTGGGCTCTGCAATCTTCATTGCCATACTCCGTTGATGGGTCGAATTGCGCGATCATTCCCTGGCCTAACATTTATTGTACATGCTAGTACATACGCTACTGAGCATCTATCAGATTTGGAGAATCTCGTCTTTGAGGTAGTTCAATTTCCGGATGGTCGAGGAACGAAATGGGACTTCCATGACTTGGCCAATGCTGTTGGACAGGATCGGATCATTTACGGTGCCGATCAACCTTACTACGATTTCCGTCACCTTCAGAATGAGATAGAGGCGGCTCCAATTTCAGACGATTTAAAAGATCGGATTGCTTGGAAAAATGCCGAGATGCTTATTCAGCGATTTTGGCCGGAGTGGCAAATGCCATCTAAGCCGGAGGAAGCTCCGCGAGTTTACGATCCGGAGATACTTTGGGCAGTAAACCCGGAAATGGAAGATCGCCTAACGGTTGATGTGATTCGGGGACCCGTGGATGTTTCGGCGATTATCCAGAAATAGTGGATGGCTTGTGGTTGCTAGCTTGTTGCGAATGAGCTTCTAGTATAGCATCTAAAAGCTGTGTATGGTTCGATTAGTGAAATACAGCGCATCATTCTTCATTCTAATTCAAATCAGAATCTATTCCTTCTCGATCCATGTACTGGATTTCGGATTAGAGGAATCCTACAAGAGCCCTTGCCTGATCGAGATCTTCAGGATTGTTCAATTGAACCAGAGTTGGAGGGTTTTTCAACCAATCGATAGTACCCCAGAATAGTTTTTCATGCCCTTCTTGTGAATGCTGAAGGTAGCTTACCATCCAGTAGTTTTGGGAGCGATTAAGGATACGAATACATCTGGGGTGAGAGTTCCCGGAAAATGGCAGGGGTTTTAAACGTTCACCGGCGTTGCCAGTGTCTTTGGTTAGTGCATAGTAGGGGTGGGTACTTATTCCGCCATTTGTCGAGAGGTCTGCAACAAAGGCGCAGTCTCGATCGGAATACTGAGCAGCTACCGTAACGTCAAAGATCTCCTGGCCTTTTGGTGACCTTGCGGCGATTGAATATTCACTCCACTCGTCGGTTTCTTCCCAATTTTCTCCCCATGAGCAGGTGATTTTGTCCGGACACTCCGAGGAGACAGAGAAGAGAGTTAGCCCCTTTGCCACCTGACTTGCGTATTTGAAATAAGTGAACCAGGGAGTTGCCGTCATGGAATCTTCTACCTCTGCTATAAGTTCCCATGACTCAAGATCTAAAGATGAATAGAGTAATGTGGTGCAGTTGTTTAGGGTAACTGCCAGTATGATTTGCAGTCCGTACTGATGTAGTTGCAGAGTGCGTACGTTGTTGGCTCCGATGCTTAGATCAGGTCGATGTTGCCATCGCGTGAGATCTTCAGTGAACATGTGTCGAATGGAGTTATTGCTTACCCCGTTTCGGTCATTTTGGCAGTAGAGGATATGGGAGCTTCCGTCGAAGTGAAGGATAGCGTAGGAGCGCATACTGGCAAGGTTATCGAATCCTTCTCGTAGTAGAGTTGAAATACAGTCATTCCTTTCGCTCTCTAAAGGAAGTTTCCGATTTGAACGAGTGGCTGCAAACCGCGCTGAATTACTTTTTTCGATAGTTGTCATTTCCTCGAATGGCTTGAGGCCTGGGCTGAGACGAACTTTTGGTCGCCAGCGAGACAGAATTGCGTGACGTGTCGCATTCGGGTCGTTCAAGTTAGGGGAACCTCTGTGGCTCATGAGGTGGTGGAAGAGAATGGCATCACCCGGTGAGGCGAGACATTCAACCGGAGGGCCCGAGGTATTCGGAAGGGCTACAGCATCTTTGGCGGATTGCCAATTGCACTCCATGATGCTTCGGTTTCGCCACAGCGAGCCTGGATAATAAATGAACGCCCCACCTCCAGAATTAACTCGTGTTAGAAAGAGAAAGCATCCAATAGCCCAACCGTTTGGCATAATGGTTGGATAGGCATCATCTACATGGGCCGGGAGGTTTCCCCATTCTGCATCAGGTTCGTAATGGCGAACCATATCCCGGCCAGATTCTTTACAAAGGATTCCCAAATCAAATCCGAATAGCTCTTGAATTGCCGTTACTAGGCGTTCGCTCTCACAGTCTTGTATTTCGGAAAGATCACTTCGTTTGCCATTGTTTTTTTCGAGTACAGGTAAGATTGCAGCGATTTTCTCCGGAGATACAACGTTTGGGACAATGATATAGCCGTAATCAAGGAAATGATCGTGGTCGGCTTGTGTGAGGATGGGCTTTCCCTTTAATTCAGACATGCTGGTTCCTTGGTATATTTTCTCTTTAGATCTGGAGTTTTCTAGAATTTTAAGAAAAGAAGTCTCATCTAGTAACGTCTGTCCATCATTCCAACTGGAACTTCGATAAGAGTGGGTTTGTTTGCGACTAAAGCCTCGCTCAAGGTTGTTTCTAGCTCTTCTGCATTGTGGGCACGGATACCACGTGCTCCGAATGTTTCAGCCAGACGAACGAAGTCTGGGTTATGGAGTTTTGTCCCAATGATATTGCCATCGAATTGCTCGATCTGTGCCCGCAGGACATTACCGAAAGCGTTGTCATTAAAAACTATGGCTACGGCACAGATCCCATGTTGTACGGCGGTGGCAAGTTCTTGGACATTATAAAGGAAGCCACCATCACCAGAAATGGAAACAACTGCCTTATTTGGTTTGGCAACTTTGGCACCAAGTGCGATAGGGTATGCGGAGCCGAGGGTGCCTTCAGAAGATGATGTAAAAAGTGTTCGAGGCGAATAAGTAGCATAATAGTTCCGGCAATAGTATCCCATTTGATTCATACCAATGACAAGGATGCCGTCATCTGGAATAGCAGAACGGATAGCTTGTTGGAAGTCGTGTTGAGGCTGGAGCTGATCGTCTGGATTAAATCGTAATTCATTGATAGACTTCACTTCCTCCTCAATGTTTGGTCGGGACTCCGAGATTTCGCGGATACGGGTAAGCAGTTCATCTAGACAGTAGGAGGCGTCTCCCTCAATGCCCAGTGAATGATGATTTGGGCGTCGGATTTCCTTTTCGTCGATATCGATACGAACTACCTGTTGACGGCTAAGCCTATCCTGGAACCCAGTTCCTGTTCCTACTGCCAGAATGACATCGCAGCTATCAATCCATGTGTTGAGTGGCTTGTAGCGAAGTTCGGCGAGACCTAATGAGAGTGGGTGCCGGTCCGAGATTGCGCCTTTGCCTCCAGCAGTTGTCACAACAGGAGCCTGGAGGTGTTCCGCAAGTTTTTGAAGATTCTGGGTAGAGTCGGAATATACGGCTCCTCCGCCAGTCCAGATAAGGGGTTTGTCTGCGTTGGCCAAAATACAGGCCGCCTGGTCAAGCAATTTGGGATTACTGACTGGTTGCACATCCGGTTCCGGGTCGAGTAATTGAAAGTCGGTTTCCATCTCGAGGGCATTAGCTGAGATCTCTACTACTACCGGTTGTTTGCGACCGTTCTTAAGATGATGGAAAGCGGAATTTATAAGCCCAGGTATTTCTTCGGGAGATTTAGCATTCCCGGACCATTTCGTTAGGGGCTCCAAGAAGCTTCGATCAAGTTTTTGACCACCCTTTTGATGACTATAGGGCAAGCCCGTGATAACCAAGATAGGTGAGGAAACAGCGTGTGCCGTTGAGATGCCGGCGCAAGCGTTATAAAATCCAGGTCCTGGAACAACTAATGCGGCTCCAACCTTTCCACTAGCACGGGCGTATCCGTCAGCCATAAAACTAGCCGCTTGCTCATGGCGAGTGTTGATATAGAGGATTCCTGAATGTTGATAAATTGCGTCAGTTGCTTCGTATTGTCCGGCTCCAGGTATGCCAAAGATAAAGCGAATACCATTTCTGTATAAAGATTCGACTAGGACTTGGCCGCCATTCATTTTAGACATGCTGGTTTCCAGGAGACATCAGCCATTGCTCCACCTGTTTTCTTGTTTCTCGTGCGGCATCAAAGATTCGATCACGCTCCGAGATTAAATGGACACAAAGACACCTGTTATAATCGATTTTATTTAGGGCGAGAATTAAAGCGGAAAAATCAATGTCGCCTCGTCCTGGAACGGTGTGTTCGTGGGCTTTAACCTCAGGAGGTGCAATGATTCTTTTGACGTCGTGAGTGTCAGAAACCAGTACATGTGTTAATGTCTGTCCTGCGTAGTGGATCATGTCGCTCAGAGTCTGAGTAGGCTGATTTATCACGAATGAATGGCTGGTGCCGTAGGTGTATCCTACTTGGGTGCAGTTGGCTTCCCGAACTAAGTCAACAGTTGCATTGGACTCTTCGATAAATCCTCCGGGATGAGGCATAAAGTTCATTTCAACATTACGCGCTTCCAGAATTGGTACGATATCCTCAATAGACCGCAGGAAAGCTGATCGGAAATCGGGTATTTTTTTTTGTGATTTCGCTTTAGGCAGGCCCCAAAGATGAGAGGTAATCAGTGGACATCCCAAATCACTTGTTACTGCCACAGCGTGAATGGTATTTTTGACCGCACTTTTCCTTTCTGTTTCATCCAAGTTAGCAATGCAGAGGGGAAGATCCCAGCCCCCGATGTCAATCGCAGCTAAATTCAGTCCAACTTCCTTTAGGAGACTGAACAAGCTAGCTACTTCCTGCCCTGTCGCATCATGAGCGCCGAAATGGTGTGACTCGGAGATGTCAGCTGCTATCTCCACGTTTTCGTAACCGGCATTAGCTATAAAAGGGAGTATTTTTGATAGGGCAATTTTGCTGAAAGCGCTTGTGTGGATAGCAAGTTTCATTGGATAGGCTTCACTCTTATAGATTTATAAAACTTCTAAAATCTCGGATTATTTTAATCTGTAAGGCAAACAGACATGATTCATGTATCCAGTTGTCTGAAGCTAGATTATATGACTAATGGGTCAAGTCAGTCATCCGATTAATTCTAAGTCTCTGATAGCATTAGAAGTGATTTTCATTCTTATTTTAAACTTGGAGATGAGTGAAGTAGGTCAATACGGAAACGGGAGCCTGGTTCCTAACGGAGAGATTAGTAATGAGCGGGATTGCCTTGACGCTTCAAACGATCTAACGAAGCGTGACAGCCCAAACCTATATTTGGCTTGATGTCACCATGAAAGACCTGGACAGGCGTAGCGGGATCTTGAGATCTTTACATACTTTCAGCCTGAGATCAGGTGTGTTTGACAGAAAAATAATATGAGGTTCAACAGATAAAATTAGGGAAATAAAGTTATGTATGTAGGCGTCCAAGGTATAGGTACTTCAAAAAAGGAGCTCCAGTTTCTGACACGCCACGGTGTGGCCCATATGGACACGAGAATCGATCCGGACGATCTGGAAGAAATTAAAAGGCAACGTGGGGAGGCATTTTCGGAAGGGGTAGATTTGGAGATGATTCATATCCCGATTTCGGGAAACATCACTGAGGCGCGAGACCCAGAGCGTGATGAAGATATTGATCGGGTCTGTAAGTGGATTGAGAATGCTGGCAAGGCAGGGCTTCGAGGCCTAAATTATAACTTCAGTGTGGTCGGATATCAGCGGACGGAATCCCGATACGGTAGGGCCGGTTGTGAGCTAAGTTCCTTCGAATTTTCAAAATATGACAATAATGCCCTGCACAAGGGAATGAAGGTGAGTAAGGAAGAGGTTTTTTCCCGAGCTGCATATTTTCTTGAGCGTATTATTCCGGTTGCAGAAGAGTACAGGGTTCAGATGGCATGCCATCTGCCCGATCCTCCGGCTCCTGTCTTGCGTGGCGAAGAACGATGGAATTATCCCGTACTAGATGGGCTTAAACAATTTAGTGAGTTGGTTGATAGTCCTTATCACGGATTTAACTTTTGCTGTGGAGTGGCGGCAGAGGGTTTGGAGGACCCAGGGAAGGAGCTTCCGCCTATAGCGAAGTATTTTTCGGAAAATAAGAAGATATTTAATGTTCACTTTAGAAATATCCAAGGTGGGCTTAACGACTTTGTGGAAGTCTGGCCGGATGAAGGGGACGTGAATATGTATGAGTTGGCAAAGGTTTTCCATTCCACTGGATATCCGTATATGCTCATGCCCGATCATTCGCCGAAGCATCCAGATGATTTGGCTCCCAAAGGCCTTTCTCCTCGGGTTCGTCAGGGCTGGGCATTTCAATTTGGCTATATTATTGCAATGATCCAGGCAGTTGAAAACGAGGCAAAATAATGAAGCAACTGAAAGTTTTATTTCTTCCACATGCACTTATAGAACCTGTTTGGGAGGAAGAAGTGATAAGTGCGGTATCTCCTCATCATAATCTGAAAATTATTGATTATGGTGCTTCAATTGAGAAGCAGTTCTCTGGAGTGGAAGCAGTCCTTGACATTGGGGGCAGCATGGGTACTCGCGAGATGTACGATGCGGCTGTAAATGCCAAGCTATGGCAAATACTTGGGACAGGGCTTGATCATGTTGACATAGATTACATGAAGACCAGACGATTTGCGATTGCCAATTGCCCTGGTCAGTTTAGCAGCGTTGCCTTGGCTGAATGTGCCATGATGTATATTCTGATGCTTTCGCGCTATTACGGTCAGGCTTCTTCAAATTTCAAGTCAGGTGAATTGTACAAGCCTACAGGGATGGAACTAACTGGCAAGGTGCTCGGGATAATTGGTTTCGGGGCTAGCGGCCAGGATCTTGCGCGGAGGGCCTCTCCTTTTGGAATACGTATCCAAGCCATTGATGTGCGGGAGATCGAAGACGAAGTTTTAGACGAGTTGAAACCGGAATTCATCGGGACTCCTAAAGATATCGATCGCGTAGTGACGGAGAGTGATTACTTGTCGGTTCATCTTCACCTCACGCCTGAGACGCGACATATTATAGATGCTCGCCGGATCGGTATGATGAAACCGACCGCTTGTATCATCAATGTGGCACGTGGTGCATTGGTAGACGAATCGGCCATGTGCGATTCCTTGCTTAACAATAGATTGGGTGGTGCCGGCCTTGATACTTTTTCGCATGAACCCCCCGACTCTTCCTTGCCTGCGTATCAATTGCCTAATGTGATTACGACTCCACATATTGCCGGTTGTACAGACGGTACTGCTCGTAAGCGTGCAGGAGTGGCTGCGGAGAATTTAAACCGTGTGGCGCAAGGGTTAGAGCCGCTTTACCGGGTAGACAGGTAAGCCTGGAACCTCTCCGAATTCAATCTTGTGTTATGTTGGAATCTGAGTCTCAAGAGCAAAAAGTACAACTCTGTGGATGAAGCATTGGAAGAAGGGCGTGTATTGGGAAATAGTCAAGACGAGCAGAAGGTCGTTAGTGAGACTTGGAATCGAGTAGATCCCTTTGATTCAAATGACGATAGAGGCAATAGATCATGAAACTTAAACAAACCCAAATCGCAGAATATGAGGACCGGGGTTACCTGTTGTTCCCAAGTTTCTTGGATGAAGAAGAGGTGAGTTCTCTAAATCGAGAGATTCCTGAAATTCTCAGTCGGCTCGGTCCGGAAGTGATTCGTGAGAGAGACGATCCAAAGATGGCCAGGCTGGCATTTGGATTACACGTTTATTCCGAACCTTTTAGGCGCCTTTCTCTACTTCCTCGGTTAGTGGATCCGATTCACCAGCTTTTAAAGGATGATATTTACATTCATCAAAGTCGACTAAACCCTAAGCCAGGATTTGGAGGGGGTACAAGATGGGATTGGCACCAGGATTTCCCCCCATGGCATTCTATAGATGGCATGCCCGAGCCTCGCTGTGTAATGGCTGCCGTCTTTGTTGATGACTGTTCAGCTGCGACAGGTCCATTACTAGTGTTGCCTGGATCTCAGCGTTATGGGCTGCTCGACTCCAAACTTCACAAGGATGCGGTAGGGAGAGGATATGCACTGCATCACATCGATCGTTTGACGTTTACGAATCTTGCCGAAGAGAGTGGTATTGAGCCGTTGATCGGGGCAGCTGGGTCCGTAGCTCTTATTAACTGCAATTTGCTTCATGGTTCGACGAATAACATATCGCCTTGGAGGCGGGCCATTTTCTATTTGATTTACAATGCCGTTAGTAACGCGTGTACTAGCACGGAACGGCCATGGTACCAGAACAATCGTGACTTTAGTCCGTTGAAGACGGTTGATGATTCTTCACTTAGGAGATTAGTTTAAGTGGTAGAATTCCCTTCTTTAAGCATCTGATGACCGATAGTAAACTTCCGATTAAACAAATTGATGACTGAACATAGAGTATGGGTTCTCAGAGATTTCCATGATCAAGAGCTCTACGATCGGCTATCTAAGAACTTCGAGGTTGATGTTTGGGAAAGTCATGAATCGCCACCGCGTGACCTTATCGTAAGGAACTCATGTCTCTATGACGCTTTCTTGTCGGAGAGTGTTGATCAGCTTGATGCCGATTTGCTAGACGGGGCAACTCGGCTTAAGGTAATCGGCAATCGTGCGGTGGGGACCGATAACGTCGATATTGTTGCTGCGACTCGTAATGGAATTGTTCTAACAAACACTCCTGGAATCTTACAGGATGCTTGTGCTGATTTCACTTTCGCCCTTTTACTCGATGCGGCTCGCAGAGTCTCTTACTCTGATCGTTCCGTTCGAATGGGGAAGTGGAAATTCTTTGATCAGACGCCATATCTTGGCTTGGACGTCCATGGCAAGACTTTGGGAATTTTTGGCTTTGGTGGGATCGGGCAGAAGGTAGCTCGGCGGGCTAAAGGATTTGAGATGCATGTAATCTATCATTCCAGGACGCGTAAGCTCGAGGTTGAACAAGAGTTGGGGGTAAAGTGGATGCCTAACTTCCCAGCCCTTCTTATGGAGGCTGACTTCTTATCGCTCCACTGTCCTCTAACCGAGGATACTCAGAAGATCATGGGGGAGGAGGAATTCAAGTTGATGAAACCCACGTCAATATTTATCAACATGGCCCGAGGCCCGGTGACGGATCAGCGTGCTCTGTACGAAGCATTAGCCAGCGGATCCATTATGCGGGCGGCGATCGATGTTTCGGATCCTGAACCCATTCCCATGGATGACCCTTTACTTAAACTTGATAATGTAACCATCTCTGCTCATATCGGCAGTGCAAGTGAAACGGCTTTCAGAGGAATGGGGTTGATGGCCGCTGACAGTATTATTGCACTCCTGCGCGGCGATCCTTGGAAAAGCGTTGTTAATCCAGAGGTGCTGGACAACCTTTAGCCATCGAATCAAAAAACGGTTTTTCTCCCTCGATAGTCACCCGCAATGCATGGCGGCGGTTAGGGAAGTAATCCCAAAGGGCTTTATGTTGGACGCAACGATTATCCCAAATGGCAAGGGATTCGGGTTCCCATTGAATACGACATTGGAATTCCGGTTGTTCAATATGATTGAAAAGCATGCCAAGAATTTCGGCACTCTCTGGCTCCTCAAGTTCAATGATTCGGGTTGTGAATATACGATTCACGAATAGTGAGTTTCGGCCGCTTATGGGGTGGGTCCGCACGACCGGGTGCGTGGCTTTTGGATATTCTTTATCTTCAGCTCTAGCCCCGATGTAACGCCCACGATAGTGATGTTCCCCATCGTGGATAGCCGTTAGACCGCTGAGAAATTTTTGCATGGGAAGTGATAGTGATTCGAAAGCCGCATATGTATTTGCGAAAAGCGTATCGCCGCCTACCGGTGGTACTTCGAGTGTATAGAACACCGTTCCAAGAGGTGGTTTGATGTCACAGGACACATCAGAATGCCAATTCTCACCCGCAATGTATGTGGAGTTTTCGTCTGTTACTAATTCCATAATTTCTGGATGACCTTTAACCAGTTGTGGCCATTCGGGATGTATGTGGAGTTTTCCAAAAGATGCTCCGATCGTCTTCTGTTGAGTTGGATCTAGTTTCTGGTTTCGGAAAAAGAGGACACCATGTTCTGCTAAGGCCTGTTCTAGTATACTAACTAGGTCGTCCCCGAGAGGTTGTGAGAGATCTAAGTCCAGAACTTCCGCTCCACAGTGAGGGGTGGCCTTTTTTAATTTAAGGCTTACGCTGTCCATGTTGATACCGCGACTATATATTTACAAAAGGCTCGCCTTCCAGGAAAATAATAAAAGTATCCTTCCTTTGTTGTGGATCGGTGATGCGTCGAATTTAGTATAGCAATCTTACATTTAAATCATAAGATGACTGAGGAAGAACGGTACCTTTTTGATCTCCAGGGATTCCTATTATTGGAAAATGTTTTGTCCCCAAAACTTCTCACAGCATGCAACAAAGTATTGGACTATTTGGAAGATCTGGAGCCCGAAAAATATCCGTCCCCATTGGTACTCGGTGCCGAGAAGTCACCCGAAAATCTGTATATTTCGAATATACTTGAGTCCGATCCAGCATTCTTTCCCCTAATTGATCTTCCTCCTGTGTTGGATGTAATTTCCGAGGTTACGGGAGGTCCTTTCAGGCTCAATCACACCTATACAATTTATCGTTGGGGAGGTGGATATACCCGCATGCATATGCACGGTACGCCTATAAATCCTAAGTGCCAGTACCGCTGCCATAACGGTCAAATGCTTTCGACCCTTACAAAGGTTGTTTTCCCGTTGTTGGACTGTGAAGCAGATGATGGTTGTTTCGCGGTCATTCCGGGGACGCACAAGAGTAACTTTCCTCGACCTTGGGGAAGCCACCCAAATGAAAATCCGGCTCTGACTCCTGTACCGGCCCGTGCCGGCGATGCGATCATCTTTACGGAGGCCTTGACTCACGGTTCGGTAATCAATTCCTCTGGTCGTCCTCGCCGAACCTTGTATTTCTGCTACAGTACAGGATATATGCCAGATTGGGGAAGCCAGGGACTACACTTTAGCCAAAAGTTGAGTGAGCGACTTTCAAAAGAACAAAGAGAGATTATTTGTTTGAAATGACTCTCTCTTAAATTGAGGCAATCGGATTTCTTTTCGAGTTTCAAGGCAAGGGGCCGGATTCTTTTGCTAGTGGCCGGGCTAAGAGCTTTTAGCTATTGCTGCCATTCTCAGTAGATCATTTTTTATTTAGGTTAGGCTTTTGAGACCGGGGGCTCCTTGATGGATGCGTAAGTCATTTTGTAGAGGTGCTTATAGAGTCCATCATTAGACATTAGTTCGGAGTGATTCCCAATCTCTGCAATTTCACCATCTTGCAATACGATGATCTTGTCGGCACCCTGAATGGTAGACAGTCGGTGGGCAATAATGATTGCGGTCCGGTTTTGTAGAAGCTTCTGAAGAGCACTCTGAATAAGAAGTTCCGTATGGCTATCGATATTCGCGGTGGCTTCGTCAAGGATGAGAATGCGCGGATCGGCTACAATGGCCCGGGCGAAACTTATTAACTGGCGTTGTCCAACACTGAGATTAACACCTCTCTCGGCGAGGTAAGTACCGTAGCCTTGGTCTAGTTTGGTAATAAATCCATCCGCATCAACCGCCTTGGCAGCTTGAATTATCTGTTGGTCGCTGGCCTCTAAATGGTTATATCGGATGTTTTCCGCTACGGTAGCAGAAAACAGAAACGGTTCCTGTAGGACCATACTCATTTGTCTCGCGAGAGAATTGCGCTGCACGTCTCGAATATCAAAGCCGTCGACGAGAATCGATCCTTGGCTACGGGGTACATCATAGAAACGGGATATCAGAGAAATCAGTGTCGTTTTCCCAGCCCCAGTTGGGCCGACGATAGCAACTGTTTCCCCAGGATTAATTTTGAAGCTGACATTTTTAAGGACATCTTCACCCGGGATGTAACTGAAAGTGACGTTCTGGAAGGCAATCTCACCTTTGATAGGAGGAATTGTTTTTGCATTTTCCGTGTCCTTAATCTCCAACTCGGTGTCCAGAAGATCAAAGATTCGGATCCCCGAAGCCATGGATCTTTGAAACTGCCCGTATTGCATGGTTAGATTTCGGATGGGGTCGAAGAATCGTTGGATGTAGAGAATAAAGGCAATCAGGGCGCCAACCCTCAGGGTTTCGCCTGCAACCATGCCGGCACCGAAGTAAATGGCGGCGGCAATAGCTGTTCCTGTAAGGATGTCAACTGGCGTCATGAGGATCGCACTAAGCTTGGTTGCGGAGAGGTTAGCCTTTAGGTTTTCATTATTCTTTTCTTCGAATATAACCATGTTGCGCCCTTGCCGGTTCATGCTCTGCACTACACGGATTCCACTAATGTTTTCGTTCAGAGAAGAATTTACTATAGCAATACTTTGTCTGACCCGCATGAAGGCCTGGCGAGCGAAAATTTGCCAAATTCCCATGACCACGATGAGTATCGGCAATACGGCCATTGAAATTAGGCCTAACTTTAGATTCAGTACGAGTAACATTGAGACAATTCCGATGAGGGAGAGAAAGTCCCCCATGGTTGTTACAACCAAAGCCATAAATTCTTGAAGTTGATTTACATCTCCCAACACCCTAGAAATAATGCGACCTACTTCAGTTTTTTCAAAATAGCGAAGCGACAATTTCTGGAGGTGGTTGAACATGTCTCGGCGCATACTGTATAAGATGCGCTGCCCGACTTTTATCATAGCCCATTGTTGCCAGTAGTTACTAGCCCAGTTGGTTCCGGCGGTAAGTAAAAACACGAGAAACACGAGAGTTAATCCAGGGAAATCCGTTTTTTCTCCATTGACGATGTAGCCATCGATGCCGTGTTTTATGATGTATGGGATTGCAACTAGAGTGCAGGTGTAGATCAGCATTGCAACGGTTGCGATCGTAGCTAGTCGAAATTGAGGCCGAAGATAGGGTAGCATCCGGGCTACAACTCGTTTGTCGTAAACCTGGCCGAAAATTTCCTCCTTGGCAGGACCATCGCGGGAGCCTGGTAATATACTACTTTGCATCGTCAGCTGTTTATCTGTTTTCGAAGTGTGACCGGGACATTGATGTCCCGCATTACTTCTTCTTGGGGTCGTAGTTGGAGATCGTAAATGTTTTTGTAGAAGCCATTAGCATTGAGAAGTTCCTTATGTTTTCCGCGTTCTACGATGGCTCCATTTTTCAGAACTAAAATAATGTCAGCTCGGTAAATCGTACTAAGTCGGTGGGCAATTACGAAGGTTGTTCTCCCCTCCATAACCGATTCCATGGCCTCGCGAATCAACTGCTCTGTTTCGGCGTCTACGCTTGAGGTTGAGTCATCGAGTACTAAGATCGGAGGATCAAGGATTACAGCCCGAGCAATTGAAAGCCTTTGGCGTTGACCGCCGGAAAGGGTAGATCCGCGTTCACCAACGATGGTGTCGTACCCCTGGGGGAGGTTTTCAATAAAATCGTGTAATTGAGCGACCTTGGCTGCTGCTATGGCATCCTCGTGAGTTGCCGTTTCGCAACCGTAGGTAATATTATTCCGAATGGAAGTTGTGAATAGAAATACGTCCTGATGGACGATCCCGATGTTGCGACGAAGGGACTCTAGAGTAACCTCACGGACATCAATTCCGTCAATTTGAATCGAGCCGGATTTGAATTCATAAAAGCGTGATAAGAGGTTAACGATGGTGCTCTTGCCGCTCCCAGGAGGTCCCAGAAGTGCTACCACATTGCCAGGGGGTACATCAATTTCGATTTCTCTTAGGGTAGGGGTACCGGGTTGGTACTCGAAACTCACTTTTTCAAAGTGGACATGTCCAGTTACTCTAGTCAGATCCACAGGATTTTCTATTTCTAAAACTTCCGTCTTAGAGTCGAGAATTTCGAAAAGACGCTCTCCCGCAGCTACGGCTCGAGCATAGGCGTTAACTAACCAACCAACCATTCGGACAGGCAGGGCAAGCATTTGCATGTAGATGATGAACTGAGTTAGTTCTCCCAACGATATGTGTCCGTTTATAACCCGCCATCCCCCAAACCAGAGGATTATTCCCATGGAGAATTGGAAGCTGAAAAGGGTGAAAGAGTTATTTGATGCTTGGAGTTTTTCAGCCTCTACCATTTCGGAGGCTACCTTTGCATTATATGTTTCGAACTGAGCCTCTTCGTGTTTTTCTGAGGCGAAAGCTTTGACCACCTTGACTCCAGTGAGGTTCTCCTGAAGTACGGTAGTTAGCTGGCCCATTTTCTCTTGGGCGCTGAGCCAAAGTTCCCGCATTTTTAGTCGAACTTTTCCTGTCTTGAAGGCGACGATGGGCATGAAAAATATGCTCGCTAATCCCAAACGCCAATCGAGTCTGATCAGAACGACGGCGACAATAAGGAAAAGCCCACAGTAATAAGGGGCTCTTACTAAACCCATATTGATGAATCGCCGGATACTTTCAACGTCTACAATGGCACGTGACATTAGGTTTCCGGTATGGAGTCGATCATGGCATCCGAAGCTCAGATATTGGACGTGATCGTAGAATTCATTTCTGATTTTGTAGGCCACAAATTGAGCCAGAGCATCTCCGAAGTACATTTGGAGATAGGAGAGAAGTCCTCGAACGATGTAGAGGGCCATGATAATTAAAGCGATCGGGGTTAGATTTGATGACAAACCCCCTGGTGCCTGAAGAATCCCCGCAAGTTCATCAACTGCCGACCCTATGTACTTTGGTAAGAACATATAGGCGGCGGTCGCTCCAAACATCGAAGCATACGCAGCCAAAAGGTATGCGCGGTTCTGGAGTGTTATACCTATGATTCGCAGGATGATCTTCATGCTTTTGTTCGTCGGGCCCTATCGTATCATATACTATTGGCTTCTTTTCCGGCGAGGTTGAAGACTCCTTGCCTAAAGCCTGACAATTATATCTTTTCTCTTAATCATCCTCTAGTTCTATGAAACTGGAAAATCTATATTTCAGAATTCAAATGAGCTTTAAGTTGAAATGAATAAGGGGTGGACAAAGGCAAGTGTGCTCGAAGCCTACGAATAATCGATTTGGAGTTGGGGGCTGAATTCCTGACTTGTCTAGTCCGGTTTAGAAGACGATGGAAAATTTTAGGGTTCATTTTGTCGGGACGTAACATCTCCGGTGGCCGGCAAAAGTGGTCCTCAGTTGTGATTGCTACTGGCCACTTGATTGCTTGCCATGCATCTACACTTTGGCTCAGTTCGGTTGAATTTCTTCTAACCGACGCTGTGCCTGTTCCGAATTGTTTCGAATACGAGGATCAGTTTCAATGGTAATTGGTTGTTTGGCAACACGCTGTAGGGCATATATAGCATCCTCGTCGCCCTTTCCTGCTAAATCCAACGCTTCCTCAAATGCCTTTTGACCAAAGCTGACGTCTTGGGGAATCGTTTCGAACTTTTCTTTTTTCCAAAAATATCTGAGCTTGTGATCTTCAGGCCATCCTTCGTAGACATTTTCCCAAGTGAACCGTCCGTTATTGAGATGAGGGGTCAGCATGTGTTCGGAAATAGGTAGCCCCTTTTTGGTATAGCGGTTATCCAGAGAGATTCTTAATTGATCCTTCGTTGTATTTGGGAGGGCTCCGTGAACCATGAGGCATCCGAAGATTAAAGTATCACCGAGTTCAAAGTCATTGCAGCGGGGAATTCCACGAGATTCAGGAACACTAACTTTCTGGCCCCCGGCGCCCAAAGAAAAATGGTGATCTACCACCTCTCCAACTCTATGGGATCCTTCCACTATCGCCAGTGGGCCCAGTTCGATTGGGCAATCGCTGAGAGGAGTCCATACTGTGATCATCTGAAGGTTACTTTGAAAGTGAACGAAATCCTGGTGGAAAGGTGTGGTGTGTTTGCTGTAATTAGGAAACCAAAGCCTTGCTATAACATGGGGGTGAGGGAATACTTGAGACTCGACTAGTTTGCCAATTAACGAAACCACTTCTGGAGAGTGGGCAATCTCGTGAAAGGGCTGGAGTTTATAGACCTCATGATAGACGTCTTGGTATTCTCTGTCTGGTTCGGTGCAGGCTTTGGTTGGATCAACCTTGCCTTCTGAAAGTTTGGTGTTGGGCAACATCCAATCACTGGCGGAATCGATCCGCTCCAAAATTCTTAGACGAAGGTCCCGGAGCTTTTCCGGATCTTGGAATTTACGTAGAAAAAGATACCCCTCGTTTTCTATACGACGCCGTAACTCGATTGGATCGTCGAGGGTATCATTGGAGGCACGAAAAGGTTGGAAGATCATTTCTTAATTGCTTTATTTAGCAGATCCGTATTCGTTTTTCAATGCAAGGTTGGCTAAGAAGTCTCGATTGATTCATCCGGTTTGTTAGCTAAAAGAATGTCAATCAAAGATTTTTGGATTAAAATGATTGTGAAATTGAGTAATTCGCGGTCATAAGGTTATGTTTAGGAAGTAAAACTTTAAAGAATGCTCTGGTTGTTCATTTAGATTGAAGGTTATTCTTATGAGCCAGAGCTAGGTTAAACGAGGATCGTGGAACACCAAAAGTAATAATGGGGACTTGTGCTAATGGAAATTAACCTTTCAGAGAAACGGATAATAGTTACCGGAGGAGCGACCGGTATTGGTAGGGCATCAAGTCTCAGGGTATCACAGGACGGGGCAAAAGTAGCGCTCTTTGATATTAATGAGAAGGATTCCCAAAAGACGATAGATGCTATCAGAAGCTCGGGTGGAGAGGCGCGATTTTGGAACGTTGACGTTGGAGATGAAGATGTGGTGTCAAGGTCGGTATCGGAAGCTGAGGCTTGGCTTGGCGGGATCGATAGCTTGTTGCATTTTGCCGGGGTTCTTTGGGGAGCATCTGTTGAACTGGATGAATTCCCTGAGGAAACCTGGGATACGGTTCTCGATATCAACTTACGTGGTACCTATTTGATGTCAAAATATGTAGTTGCCGTTATGAAAAAGCAGAAGAGTGGGGTGATAATATTGGCTGCATCTGGGGCCGGTGTGCGGGGTGGCTCTTCTTCCTATGCTTACGGAAGCAGTAAAGGCGGTGTACATGGCCTTACAATGGTTATGCAAAATGCACTTCCCAAGTATGGCATTAGGGTGCACGACATTGCTCCCGGGTCGGTCAAGTCTCCGCTCAAAATTGGCCAGATGAAAAGCAGTGCGGAAAGGACGGGAAATACCACAAATGTGGATCGGGCGATTGAAACCCTGAACGATCCGGAAGATGTTGCCAATATCGTGGCATTTATGGCTAGCGACCAGGCCAAACTACTGCGAGGAACCGTCTTTACTGGCTGACCCATTTTTCGAAAGGTCTTTTAAGGACGTTATATACCCTTTAATTTGCTTCCAGGGGAAGCAAACCGGCGACGCTGCGATATCAGTGGGGAGGTCTTGCCCACTAAATATGGGTTAAATGTGCTTATATTGCTAGCGACGCTAGTATGGCTTTCAAGTAGCCGACAGAATAGGCTAAACCAACGCCTCCTTCTAGGTTGGGAATATGATCCGGATTGATAAAACCATCGAACCCGACTTTTTTAAGTTCTATAAAGATCTTTGCGATATTCATATCGCCATCATCGAGGAGGACTTCCTCAAACCCTTCTGCAGTAGCAAGGCTTCCGCGGACGTTGCGCATATGGACAGTAAATATTTTCCCTTTGCGGCCGTAGTTATTAATTTCGTCTAGTACGATAGATGATCCCCCGGCTTCGGCGCGGGTGCCGCAGCAGTAAAGGTATCCGACGTTAGCGCTGGGGAAAGCATCGATGACACGATGAAACCCCAACCCCCCGAATGGGGTATTTGGATGAGGAATATCTGAGGGGTGGAGGGCAAGGAGAACTCCAGTCTCTTCGGCAATGGGAACGAGAGCGTTGTAGACTTTCACGAACCGATCCCACCATTGGTCTAATTCTTCGTAGGTGGGGACTGTTGAAGGAGAGATCGAACGGTTGGGGCGTTCTCCTCTTGAGGTATAGCCGCCACGATGGACCGATAAGTATTTTTCGGATAAATCAAAGGTATCCCCTGCGAAGCGTTGGCGAACAATCGGAATCCCAGCTTGGGCGAAGATCCGGACAGCCTCACAGGAGTTCTCCAGTTCTCGTTCACCTCCGGGCTGGTTCTGCATGAATTTCTCAGTGATGTCGGGTAGCGTCACTCGATTAATCTCGAGTCCCCATGAATGAATTCGTTTCTTGATTCGTACGACTTTGTCGAGGTCGGGGTATCCTTGTTCCGTTACCCCAGGGAATGCTGTTCCGTTTCCGAAGTCGATGCCGTCGGCGCCAAGTTGGGAAACTTGACGCATGTACGAGTCCGTTAGCCCTCCATCCCATACAGAAATTTTCATTGTTCCTGTTTATGCAGCCCTTGGCTTGGATGCAACCATGGAGTTAAACAATTATCCAGACTATCGAACGATCTTGAAGGCAATGGAGCGAGTTAACCGCGAATTAAGAATCGTAATGGACGGGATTATGGGATTACTGATCAGTCTAGTGATTAGTAATTGAAATTAAAAAAATAAGATTTTGTACTGAAGCACAACGGTCAACTGAACGGATATGAAAGGGATCTATTAGTTCTTTTTCGGAAACTGGGGTTTCGTGAGTGGAATATGTCGTGGGAAAAGTACAACAAAAAATATACCCAAAGAGCTCCTTGTTCCTTAGAACTGATTACGTGCCAGGAAGAGCAGTAATACACGAAACTTGACAAGGAGAAGTCGCTTACCTAGCTTCCGGACTCTTCCAGCTTCTCGAAATTCTTGAGAGTGGGCTCCTGCCCGCTTTTTTTTTCATTATATCTTTTAACAAGGCCGCATTAATGAGCAACGAAATCCTTTCTGTTCTCGAGTACATGGAGAAAGAAAAGGGTATATCCCGAGAGGATATGATCGGGACGATTGTAAGTGCGATACGTGGTGCGGCGGAACGGGCTGGTGGCACTGGAGATCAGGATCTAACGATCGATATCGATCCAAAGACTGGTGCATTGAAGGCGTGGGCGAAGCTGACCGTGGTTGATTCGGTGGGTGATCCCAGGTTCGAGATACATATTGAAAAGGCGCGACTTTATTCCTCAAACCCTAGTATTGGGCAGGTGGTGGAAAAGGAAATCGATCCAGCCTTCCTTGGCCGGATTGCGGCCCAGACAGCTCGCCAATCGATTATGCATAGACTTCGTCAGTTTGAGAAAGAACGGATTTATGATGATTACAAGGATACAGTAGGGGATATTCTCTCGGGTGTTGTCCGGAGGAGGGAACGAGGTGATTTAATCATTGATTTGGGGAAAGCTGAAGCGATCCTTCCATCCAGAGAACGGGTACCCGGGGAGGATTACGCTCCCGGGGAACGTATCCGTTGTTTACTGCTTAATATAGAACCATCCAATCGTGGCCCAGAGTTGATTTTGAGTCGAGCCAGTGTTCGGTTCGTGAGAAGGCTTTTCGAACTCGAGGTAACGGAAATTGCAGATGGGACAGTAGTTATAGAAGCGATCTCTCGGGAGCCCGGCTACAGAACTAAGATCGCTGTGAACAGTAAAGATGCCAAGGTCGATCCAGTCGGTGCCTGTGTTGGGGCACGTGGCGCGCGAGTCAAGAGCATCGTGCGGGAGTTGGGAGGAGAGAAAATTGACATCATCCGATACTATAACGAACCGATCAAAATGCTTGAGGAAGCGATTAAGCCTGCCATCCCTCGCAATGTTGATATTGATGAAACGAATCTCAAAATGTCGTTTGAAGTAGCGGAAGACGATCTCTCAATAGCGATCGGAAGGCGCGGCCAAAACGCCAGACTTACAAGTCGCCTCTTAGGGTGGAAGTTAGACATTTCAAAGGAACAACGTGTTGATCTAGGTTTCGATGCAAGGGTCCAAGCAGCGGTTGCCGGATGGCATGGAGTTTCGGGAATTTCGAATGATAATGCTGAGAAGTTAGTAGAGATCGGCATTGTTAGCCCTGAGGCATTTGTAGACGTTGAGGTAAGCGACTTGATAGACGCCGGATTTGAAGAGGAGCTGGCCAGTAATATAATAGAGAAAGTGAACGAATACCGGAGTTCGAATAGGATCGATCAATAAAAAACATGATCCTGTTGCTTGTGTGAAAAGGATAAGTCTGAGATACAGTAATTTACTTCCAAGATAACGTGAGCGTCAGAGTCTACAACCTCTCCGAGAAATTGGGTATAACTAACGCGGAACTCATCGAGATTTTGCGTAGCCGCGGCTTTGTCGTTAAAACGGCATCTAGTACGGTTGATAACATATCAGCTGAAAGTTTAGTCGAGGAATTTACTTCGAAGGGAGTTGATAAGGGCAAGAGTGAATCTTCGGATCCAG
>CEUS01137406.1_pt1 | contig 66332 bp, 64 predicted proteins | sample 427031 | NCBI WGS metagenome assembly CEUS01 (sample SAMEA2622837, study PRJEB7988) | marine metagenome | biome: marine biome (ENVO:00000447); feature: marine epipelagic mixed layer (ENVO:xxxxxxxxx); material: "saline water (ENVO:00002010), including plankton (ENVO:xxxxxxxx)" | depth 140 m
ACGTCGCGGTTTGTAATGGAAGCTAAGAACCCCGTTATGACACGGCACAACGAACTGGGGTTCGGCCTGTAACGCAGAGATCAGCTGGTTCACTAGAGCCTTCAACCAGAAACCCCTGGCCCTACGAGAGCCCGCGTCTAAATAGTCGTACCCTCAAAGGACAGCGAGCTCAGAGTCGGGCTCGCTGTCCTGCTCCTCAGTTTGCCCCTGTCTGACTTTCCTCGTAGCGGGCACCACTTAATACCGCAGCAAGAGAATAGTTGCCTTCATGGCAGCCATACTCATAAAGCTCGGCGTGCAGCTGGTTAATAGGGATCTGTCCCCCCCAGGGCTCCGTGAACCTCATCGGGTCATCAACCGTAAACTCATAAAGGATCTGTTCTTCATTCACCCGAGTAAAGCGTTCAGTGACCTTGGCATCTTCGGAAAGAGGAACCCCCCGAACCGGTTGCTGTGGGCTGATATTTGTGGTTTCTACAACAAGAACATCTCCCTCCCATCGAGCTGAGGAGTTCCCGAAGTACGGCCGCACATGCTTTGGCATAGGTTCATGTTCACCAATCCGAATGATCCGCACGTCGTGAACCATCTCCGACTGAATCATCACGAAGTCAGCCGTTTGCACGATGATGTAGTTGGAGTTGTAGGCTCCAACAGGGATCATAGGCGGTCCTTGAGGTGAACCGAAGAGGATACAACGTTCCGCAAAAGGCCTCAGTTCCGGATGGTCGTATTGCCCAAACTGACTCCTGAAGTCACGACGCTCCTGTATTAGCCTCTGAGCCTCTGGTGTAGCCTCGGGTACTCTGCCGTTTGCTGGGCGAGTGACCAAAGACGTTCTGGGTTCACCGTTGACGATCGCGATCGTTGTTCCGCGCTCCCAGTACACCTCGTTGTACTCATTGCCGGACAGGCGTGCCTCATTGCTCGAACCTTGCCGTTGTTGCCTTCCGCACTCGACAGTCCCGGGATTGGGAGGACATCCGTCTATCCCACGCTCTCGTTGCTCGACTTCTTCCCATGTGAAAACTGGTTCCCGGCCCTCCGGACGCTCAAACGGAGTGAGCGTAGAGTTCGTCCAGTTTCCCTGAAGATCCGGATGCCCGTCAGACGTCCTCGGCACCTCCCACATACCATTATCTGCACTCTGTGCCTGCACTTCAGAAGTCGGGATAAGGATCATAGTTGCAGTCGCTGCTAGAAGAGCAACAACCAATAGCGATTGCTTCCGAGTGTTCTGAAATACTGTCATTTGACTAATCATTTTGACCTCCGATTGATCCGCAGTCAGGGCATGACTGTGACCTTGATATTCCTATAACTAAGCCTAGCGCCGTCGCCGGCAACTGCACGAAGCACGTAATCCCCTGGTTCATCAAAGCTCACCTGATTGACCCATCTCCCGTCTTCTGGAGGATGGGGAAGGATGAATGGTGGTGACCACGGAGAATTAGCATACATCCGTGAATCCATCCAAGTCTTCATCTGCGTGGGGGTGAATGTCGCCTGGTCAGCCTCACCCCTATACACAATCCAAGAAAGCCTTAGGCCTGGAATGCTCCGGACGACTGATCCACGAGGCGTTCGGTACAAATCCTCTATGGATTGCGGCCTAGGACGCTCCCTCCTTGGCGGATAGTTATCCGGGTCACTCGCATATGCGACCAGCGATAGGGGCTCACCTACCTTAACCGTACGTTCTTCAGGTCCCTCGATCTCTACTTCAGGTGGAATGTTGCTTCTAAGATCTTGATGCGTGCTTCCGTAATTTCCACCCATATCCGTGGACATTGATTGACCGTCAACCGCATAGTTGGGAGAAAGCGAAGCGTACACCCGTTGCGTCTTGCCATTGGCTGTCAGTGTCCAAACGAGCTGCCGGTCTTCAGGACCACTGAACTCTGCTGGGTCCGGTATCGGGATGGTGAAGAGAAAAGGATTGCGGCGAGGGAAGAAATGGGTGGGCTGTCCCTGTTCAGCCATCTGAGGGCTGTAGGCCGGCTCAAATGCCTCATCAGCCTCGAGACTCGGGTCAGCACCTACCTCGACGATCGAAAAATAGTTGTCAGGTCCGACCGGAAGATCGAACTCCTGCTGCCAGTTCTCGTTGTAATATCCAAACCATAAGAGGACTGATCCATCGTCTTGCTGTTCCCAGCCATCGAAGGCCGGGAAAAGTCTCTGGCCCTCTAGGTACATCGTCTGCGCTTCCGCATCCGCTAAGGGGAACACCACAACCAACGGGACGGTCATGAGCATCAGCCTACCCCATCGGCAGACTCGTATTCTCACTAGAACCCGCCCCCCCCATCGTCTGTCACAGGCCGCGAATCAAAATCCTCTTCTTCGAAAGCCCAGCAGAGCGGACAGCCAATATCAAAGTCATTCCTGTCCCTCATCATCTCTCGCCGCTCAGCCATCTCCTCTTGGAACTGTTCCTCTGTCATGCTGACAACCCAGCCCAGCTCGAGAAACATGTTAGCTACTGAGCGCCGACCACTACCTTGCCAGTTCCTATTATCGGCTACGTTCTGGTTATCGTCGGTTGTATCGAGATAGCCGATATAGCGCACTACCGTACCCTTCGGTAGCAGGGGCTCATAACCCGGCGCGTACAAGTATTGCTTGACCCAGTTGTGGTCGTAGCCGACGCAGTTCAGCGTATGGACCACCGGGCCCCAGATTGCCTCTACGCAGGCACGTGCTCCAGGTGCATGAAGATGGGGCTCCCAAGCGTAAAGCTTCGTGTGATCCTCTAAAACCGTGTAGGTCTCAAATGTTTGGTTCGCTTCGCCAGGCCTCGCATAGACATCAACGTCGTTACCCATGGAAAGACTACCCCGACGTCGGTACGTCGGCTCGTAACCTTCAGGGTGCAAGTAGAAACCGAATTCCAGGCGTGCTGTAGTCTCCCGCACCTGGTTTGGGCGCATATGTCCGTTATGGAGATGGATGACAGAATTTGCAGGCAGCGGATACCCGACTTCCTCGGGGAAGATATCCGCATTTCGTCCCACTTCATGGATCGGATAGCTGATACGCTCTGGTGTAACGTTGCCATCTTCGTCCAGCGCGCGAACTGCGTAGCTCATGTGGTGGAAAACCCAGCGTCCACCTACGGTGTTAGCTAGAGCAGGATCGTCAAAAGACAGATCACTGACCTCTCGGACCTGGACCGCCTTCACATATCGGTCCTTAGTCACGCCTGTAGGCAACATGCCGTAGTCTCCCCATTGATCAGGTCCTGTCCGAGGCATATCAATTTCTTGCATGGGAATGATTAGGTCTGGCTCACCGAGTTCCCAGGGTACGGCACCCGAGTCTTCGTGCGATGCCGCCTCACCTTCACCAAGGGCCATGACATTTTTTGGTGCGTCGGCCGGGTCACCCTCTAGCGTCCCGTTGTCTACCCAAGCCTGAATCAGGGCCAGTTCGTTATCCTCGAGGTACTCTGAATCACGGAATTTCTGAATACCAATATTTCGTTCCACGAAAAATGGGGGCATTGCTCCGCGCCGGTCACGGATTGCGGTGCGTTCTTTGATTCTCTGTGCCCAACGCCTTACTTCACCGTACGAGGTGAGGGCCATCGGAGCCATACCTCGAGTCGTATGGCATTTCACGCAGTTGTCTATGAGTATCGGAGCGATGTCCTTGTGATAAGTCACACTCGCAGGATCAATCCCAAAATCCTCTGCCGCATAAAGGTAGGGAGCGGTATTTGCAAGACTCCCATCCCGTACTGGAATGGATGTTTGACCACTCAACAAGGGACTACCGACCGCACTAACGACCGCTAGCAGACCAAGAGAAAGGAGCGTGCCTTGCCACCTACTAACACGTGAGGCTTTCATCGCGAGTTTCTCTCCTTCATGAGACCGGCTTCGCAGAATACAAGCATGTTGAGGCACGTTGCTTCCGAGTGCAAGCACGGAGTTACGGAATGCTCAACAAAGTTTTGACTCCACAAAACCAACCGCGGGCTGATTATCTAGCGAAGAACCTAGTCGGCTGATGCGTCGAGGCCTGAAATCAATTGATTATAGAGGATAATCTCAGGGCGATACTCGAAGTGAATATTATCAAAATGTGCCCACTTCCCACCCCACACGAAGCCGTGTCGCTCAAAGATTTCGATCACACTCTGCGGCGGACTCCATCTTTTCTCCAGTGGTATGCGGTGCCACCCTTCTCTGTCAAAGACCCGACTCCATCTCCAGTAAACCTGCTGCCCCTCATAGGAGTTTGGTACAAAGTCGACAGCTAGCCCCCAAGCGTGGTTGCTCCTGTTTGGAGAGCCAGCAATATCCCTGTCAATGAAAGAGTACGTGATATCCAATTGGTCGACCCAGGCAGCAATCTCATTGTCGTCCTTCGATGCACTCAGGATATCCTCTTCTACGGCGGCAAGCGGATCCACCACGACCTCATTCAAGAACATTCGGTGGTCAAGGAACGTTAGTGAGCGACCGTGCTCGCGAATCTCCGCGTCCGTATTTCCCCAAAGGCTTTCCATCAGATCGGTGCAGTAAGTAGGCCGCTCACTCGCAGGCAGAGGGTCGGTCAGTGGCGCGAGAGAGTACTGGTAAAAGATCGGGTCGCACTCTCTCGCGGCGTCGGGATGACCCTCTGCTATCATCCGACCACCCCGGAAATGGATTGGCCGGCTTCCCAGGGTGAAGACGACATCGGACTGCCCAAAATCTACGGAGTCAATGAGCGTGCTGTACGCTCCAAGAAACGCCCGGACCATCGGGTCGTCACGGAGATTTTCATCCCAACGAGCCAGGACGCCACCACCTAGGTGTTCATCTTCGGAACCAAACTGAGTCGTCTGGGAGGAGCTAACCGCACCCATGGTGAGTAAAGCGACTATCGAGCAGACTCCAACCCACTGCTTCTGATTCAGCAACACCCTCCCACGACTGTGTTCCGGAAGAAAACGAGAGATAAACCTCTCACGACCGGCCGCCCCGCACCCTGTTCATTATTCCCTTCGGATGCGGGACAGCTCATGCCGTGCAACTTGCCCCTGTAGTTCACCTACATCGAGCAGTCGCTACCCGTCCTCTCGCCACGCACCCACGCTGCAAGCATCTGCCACTCAGGGTCGTCCATAGACTGCCAGCGTCTAACCCCATTGTGGGTATACGACCCACCCGATTCGTTATGAAGCGGCTTCAGAAGCCAGCGACTCTCAATCGGATTTCCAGGTATGACCAGCCGCTGAATTACGTCAAACCCTCGTCGAGCCTCTGCATCCGTCCATGCAGTTCCGTTAGCAGGCCTTGGTGCAAAACCCATTTGGCCTCCGGCATGACATTCCGTGCATTCAAGTTGCCCATACTTCGGAGTTCGAAATACCTCCTGTACACACGTGCTGTAAAATTCGAAGTCCAACACGGGCTCGGGCCCAGGAGTGAATTGGTCTTCTGGCAGCATCTCGATCCACTCACGAACGACTTGATATTCCGCGTCGTCGCTGGATTCCCAGTATGACCCTCCGGTATGACCCTCACCGCCTGCCTGAACCGCAAGTGGCTTACGAAGAAGCTTACTGCTTTCCGGATCCGACGCATTAACCAGCTGCGTCACCACGTCGTAGTTCATCTGGGATTGACCCTCGGTCCATGCCCAACCATCCGGTGTATCCGTCATATCTTCTAGTTGGAATCGGAGGCTAGTCTGCCATGTGTGACACATTACACAGGCGCCGTTACCACCACCATTGGGGTAACCCCGAGGCCGCACAAACATTGGCTCAATGTTCTGCCGATAAAAGTCGAAGCTCCGACGCCGGACATCTTCATCACTGTGAGTGAAGGTCGAGTCCGCCGAATTCATTTCATTCGATGACGTAAAGCCTAGCGTTCCAAATACGCCAACCCCAGCAATGAGGGAAAAAGCCGCCAACCGCACTTGGCGACGGTGTCCCTTGCTAATCTGACTCATCGGGACGCTCCTGCGTTACTCACTCTATCCGCCGGAAGAACAGCAACATCGATCCGGGCAGGCCGAGCCCCTGTTGTCATTTTGGAAACGATCTCGCGTGTTTCAAGATCAATTGCAATCGTGTAGTCCGACCCAGAAACCGCAACGTACATGTACTTACTATCTGGCGTCGACGTCATCCAGTTTGCAGTCGGTCCCACCTCGATACCTCCGATGAACTCTAGGTCGGGAAGCGACCACCCATAGATACGGCTATCAAGTCGGCTTGAAGCCCAAACTGCAGAACGATCCGGGAGCACTTCTAATCCGTGCATAGGAGCGCCCTGGTTACCATCGGCATTCCGCATCCATGCTGGGAGTGTCGGCGGAAACAGCATCTGCTCTCTCTCGCCTGTCTCCCAATCCATTACCCATATACCGTTCACGCCACTGCCGTGTGCGAACAGCTTATCAGTCGAGCCATCGTCGGCCGCAAGAAATGCCATCGGACGGACCGTGTGTGGTTCTCCATCATCATCGTAGAGCGTGATGGTACGCACGACTTCATCAATATTCGGATCGATAACTTCGATCGACCCTTCTGCTTGCGCATTAAGGCCTGCCACTACCCAGTTCCCGTCCGGGCTCACATAAACGTTGTGAATACCTGTAGTAACCTCGACACTCGTGATCTTCTCGTGCGTGTCTAGGTCAAAAACATCGACGTACGGAGCAGCGGCGATGCCAACATAAATCTTACGGTGCGTCTTGTTGATCGCACCTTTATTCGGCCTTGCGGTGAGCTCGAGCTGCTCAACCAACTGAAGCGTCCGTGTATCAAAAACGTCAATTGTGGCCTCTTGCTCGTTAGTGCAGTAATAGTAAAGGCCTTCGGGATGCGTGAAGATATTATGTGGCCGCGGGCATCCCTCGATGAGACCAACCACCTCGTTCGTCATCGGGTCAATAATGTGCTGCACATCCCCAGCATTGTTGCTTTGTAGGATCCGAACAACGACTCCGTCGTAAGAGTCGAGCCTCGGCACGTGCTGGGCGTGAAGGGAAGTTCCTACAAACGAAATCCCTAGGAGCATCAAAAAGAATCGGGTTACTAGCTTCGCGTTCATCTACGTTCTCCGCAGGCAGTTGGGACGCACGTTACTAAAAATGATGACGGACCACCCTGTAGTGCAACCGCTACGGTGTAACATAGGGGCTGGCTTCAGGCTAAAAAATTAATCACACAACTCCAGCGAGGCATGTTGGCAGAGTTTTCGGCATCGCCTTAGGATCTACGGAACAATCCCTTATGACATCGGAGTCATTTGACTCCGTAACACGTTACGAAAAATGAAACTTCGCGCTATTTCAGTATTTATGGCAGTAGCGGTCATCATCCCTACTTCGATTTCAGCTCAAGATCTTGCCATCCAGTCACTCAAAGACCTCTTCGACGTGACGAAGAGGAACGTTATAGCAACGGCCGAGATGCTTGATACGAACATGTATCAATTTCGACCTACCGATCAGGTACGAAGCACGGGCGAGATCCTCGCTCACATCGCTGACTGGCAGTATGTCTTTTGCTCGGCAGCCGCTGGCGAGGAAAACCCGAGGCCTGAAGACTTTGAGGAGACTCGGACCACCAAAGCCCGAATTATTGACGCACTTGAGATGGGCTTTGCATACTGCGAAAGCGTTTACGAAAGAGCCACCGACGTCGGAGCCCCCAGAACCTTATTTGGTCGACCGAATACTCTGGGAGGCGCCCTCGCATTTAACTCCGCCCACAACTACGAACATTATGGGAATCTAGTGACCTATATGCGCTTAAATGGGATTGTGCCCCCGTCCTCGATGTGACTCTTAGAAGGGTTCCATCCCTAACTACGAAGAACTCTTCGTCTGGTGAAATCGTCCAAATAACTAGGGCTCTGGTTGTATAAGAATCTGCGCGAGACTCTGTGAATCAGGAGAGAGTTCAGTGTCTCCGTTTGGCATGCCACCAACTGTAAGCATGTAGGCGATTATATCCACATACTCCTGATCGCCTAAAGAGTCTGGATTGTCTTCTGGCATAGATGCTCGAGTGTACTCAAACAAAGTGGCGAGCGACCTCCCTTCCCAAATGCGCATAAACCTCGCCCTTGCCAGAGGCGGGGTCGAGCGCATATCCGGGTCATCTGGTGCACCATTCAATCTACGGCCATGACAGGAGCCACAAGCTCCTGAATACGCCACCTGACCACGGGTTGCCTGTGCTTCGGTTATTACGCCATCCCAAACCGATCCAACCGGACCAGATGAATCAAGTCCCTCCCGAGCTGCAGTCACTTCTTCAGTAGTCACACCACCAAAGTCGTTCGCCCAAGTGTTGCGTATGTAGCTTGCTATTGAGAGCACTTCCTCCGCAGTCAGATTGGGGAATGGGGGCATCCGACCCCTACCTAAGTGTATACTGCGGATAACCCGGCCCGAGTCCTCAAGCTGATCATTTCCACTCAGAGCCGGGAAGGTCGGCGGGTTGCCAACGCCGGAGTCTTGATGACAAACTGCGCATTGCTTCCGATAGAGTTCCTCGCCCTGTTCTATTAGGCTGACTTCGAGCTGTTGTGCTACAGCTGACATCGGGAGCACAAGAAATGCCAGACTCAAAGCACCACTTACAAGTTTAGACACTACAGGTCCTCTCCCATTGCGTGGTTAACTCTCGAATCAGAGCCAGACATCGGCATCAGAGAGTTCCAAATCCAACCTAAGTTCTACACTTATCCTAATGTCTTCCTTTATATCACCGTCGATACGAACGGGAAAATGCTCCTTCCCTGAAACGAAGAGTTGGTAGCCGCCTTTCGGGATCCTCAGCTCAGCTATGCCGGTCTCGTCTGTTAATCCTTCATAAGGATGCACAACTACTCGAGCACCTTCGACAGGATTGCGACTGATGATATCAATGGCTTCAATCGTCAAGACACACTCTGGAATTGGAACAACTCGTACACTAAAGCTGCTGATACACTCGGTGTGCGGGACAGCCAAGCCGTCTCCTATAAGCTTGGCTTCCCATAGATAGAGCCCTTCTTTATCCGGAGCACTTAGCTCTGTCTCCGTATAGTAAAGAGCGCTGGTACCGGGCCATCGCTCGCCGGCAACGGTACTCGTCCCCTGCTCTCCTCCATCCTCGTCTCTGATCTCGACTATCCAGGGAGCGGGCCGGCATTCTGAGGAACACTTAACACCTATTTTGACGCTGAACTTCTCCCCGCATTCAATGGTGGGCGGCACACTCCACACAACGACACTAGTGTCATGTGGTTTGACCTCAAATGAAAAGGGCACTCTTGATTCCGCGACACCTCTTCCTGAACAGCCTGGGCAAACCATCACCCACGTATAGGCGCCTGGCAGGACAGGAGCCTTAACCACGAACTCGCTCGTCTCGTTGGTCTCACCATCGAAATCGATAATCTCAGAACTTTCTACCAGTGCACCTTTTTGATCAAGGACTCGGATACCCTCCCCCCGCAAGTCTTCCAGCGAGGAGCACGTGGTCTTTCCCTTCAGGGTAAGGTTAGCACCGGAATCAACCTTACTCGGTGAGACCTCTGGCGTGCACCCACTGGTGGATGTGTCGACTTCGTGTGACGTCGTATCGTCGCCCTCAGGCATAAACGGCAAAGCCTTCCTGTAGGCTAGAATCCCAACCTAAAATCAATTGGCGACTATATAGAGGGCTCTTCCACGGCATGCGTGCCCGCGATGTAGCCATGGACGTGACCCTTACCCAGACCATGCTTGTTGAATCCACCCACAGCCTCACCCCCGGCGTAAAGACCTGGAATCACCTCGCCTTGAGTGTCCACAACTTGCTGCCGACCGTTGACGCGCAGCCCACCATAGGAATCGTGCCAGATGACCATAATCGAGAGTGCGTAAAAGGGTGGCGTCGCGATGCGGCTCATGGGAGCATCAGCTTCGCGCTCGAATTCAGGGTCTACGCCAGCATCGACATAGCTATTCCAATTAGCCACCGTCTCCGCCAAGTAGCTGAGCGGCACTCTCTGAAATTCATGGCCTGCGACAATCTTGCTTGCCAGCTCCTCAATGGTATCGGCCTGGAAGAAGTAGCCATTATCAGAGACATAGGGGTAGTGTAGCTCCCACCCTGTTCTCTCGACCGCATCTTGATCAAAAATTGCCCAGAGCGGTCCAGAGTAGTAGTCCGGAGCTTCAGAGCCTTCGTTCATTGCCAGAGCGGCATCAAGTCCGTGGTCATAATTGTACATCTCCCGGACCCATTCTTTCCGGCAATTACGCCAGTCAAGCGGCTTATGTTCAAGCCCTCGGCCTGGGGCGCCGCGGTCACCCGGGTAGGCATTTAAGCCAGGCCTCGCAGGTAGACGAACTTCACTGAAGAATCGTTTTCCAACTTGGTTCACGGCGATGAACTCTTCAAATCCAGCACTACCAACATTGACCCCGGCAGAGCCCCGGAAACCGAAAGTTGGGTGCCCTGGCATCATACTCGTATACGCATCCCTGGTACCCAGACGCGTCGAGATGTGGAACGTCGTGGAGTAGGAAAGATTCTGCTGCATTCCGGCTAGGTTTGCGCCAACCCTCATGCCCGCAATAAGCGCTGATGCATCCTGACCCTGTGAGCCTTGCAAGGCATTGCCGCTCGTTGGAAAGGCGGGTTCTCGCAGGGCCGGGTAAAACATGCTGCGAACTTCAGGGTTACCAGCGTGACCCCCGCTGGCAAGGATTACGGCCTGCCGCGCCCTGATGTTCACCGTCTCCCGACGCTCGTCAATATTGCCATTTTGCCAAAAACTCTGCAAAAGCTCGCCAGTCTCAGGATGATGCCTCGGCGAATAGTGGGCTGTGATCCCCTGAGTCCTCCCCACAAAAGGCTCTTCGCGTACAATTGCATCAAAAGAGCGATGGAGCATGAACTCAACACCCTTTTCACGGGCTGAGAACTCCAAGGACCGCGAAAGAGCCACGCCGTTCATCACGGCGTTGGGTCCGACGGAGCGGCTCGCGTCATTCATCTGGACCGGCGCAAACGGACTTGTCCGCTCGAAATCCGCGACGCCCGCATCCTCCGCTGTGATCGTGCCCGCCTTGATATCAGTCTTGTCGCCCAACATGAGGAAACAGCGCGCGGCCCTTGCTCGTGACAAACCTCCTCCGCCATGCGTACCGGTGACCCTAGTGAAGCGAACGTAGTTGTCCATCATGAATTGCCGTGTAGCCGGACAGTTTTCAGCCCAAGCACGAACTAATTCTCGCTCGTTGTACCTGTATGGATTCTGTCCTTTCGGGTCGACGACGGACCAGTCCGTGATGTCCGTGAACAGGAGCTCAATGTTGTCATCAAGTTCTTCGGGATTCTCAAGTGGATCTACCGTAATGAATCCCTCGGAGTCGCTTTCACCCTTCATATCCCTTAGCTGTACCGGGTCACCGCCACCGAACGACACCCACGCGCCGCTATGCAACATTCTTCCGCCAACATCAAAATTCTGATCGACCACCAGCACACTGGCACCTAGATCCCTCGCGCGAATGGCCGCAGTGAGCCCCGCGCACCCGCCACCCGCGATAACAACATCTACCTCATAATGCCAGTCGGCGCTGGCTACCCCCGCAGGTGGCACTTGGGCTTGTGCCTTGCTTGGTTCTAGCAGAGCGCCACCCGCTCCTAGACCGGCAGCTACTCCTGATTTAACAAAATCTCTCCTGTTTAGGCCCTTTTCTTTCTCGGGCTTCGAGTCTCCAACCGGATGCTCCTTTTTCATTGCCATTTCTTGACCTCCGGCCATAAAGGCCGCCACGGGTAGCTGTACTAATTTGTTGGTGACCAGGAGCCAACTGAATCGATCTCTGGCACAAGCCCGACCTACTTCATAACAAGATCCAAGATTTCTTTCACCCGACCACGGTAGGGGGTGATGTGGTCCTCTAGCAAGCAACTACTATTAACCTACCCTAGGGTATCGAAGCAGACTCAGCCCGCCCTCGCTTTTCCAGCTTTACGTTAGAGTCTAAGTAGACGCGTTGCCTTGATGACCAGACCCCGATTCTCTAGCGCAGGAAACCGCTTGAACTCATAGGACTCCCGCTGCTCCGTCCAGACCAAGAAGACTTCGCTTCCTGGAGCATATTCCCAGCGAAAACGCACGTTCGTGCTAAAGCTGTCGGCACTCGAATTAAATTGAACGAGTCCGCTCAGGAGCATCCGAGGTGTGAACGTAACGTTCACCCGCATCATCGTGAGCACGGTATCAAAATACTGATCTGGGAGCCTGACTGCGTTAAAAGACACGCTCGGCTCAATGGAAAGTTGCCTGAGTAACTCGATTCGGCTTCGGCTCACTCCAACTGAAGTAAGTTGACCGTCATAAAAAGCGCCGTGACTTGCTGACAGTCGGCCGGAAAATGAACGCTGTGTTCCAAAAGAATACGACATATCAGAGCGACTGAACTGGTAGCGACCAGCCGGTATGATCGCCCCTGTGATATGCTCGGGGGCGGCTAGATTCTCATAACTGTTGGCGTAAGCTAAGCTAAATTGGTCACTATTTTCGAAGTCGATCCGCAGTTGACCGGTGATGTCACGCGTCTCCACAAACCTGAGTTCGGCGTTCTCGAAATAATCAACTGATGCCTCCAAGGTCACCTGACGAATTGTCTGGATACTGCGCGGACGAGGGCTCACCCTAAGTGTCAGCTGTGTCTCCCTAAAGCCAGATCGCGGAACGAAACCCACTTCCGGATTAAAGTTGTCTTCAACCAGGACATGGCTTGCTCGGAAGCCGCGTTCGTCCCCGTCGTAGCTGATCCGACTGCCATAACTTCGGTCACGGGATTCCATCCCATGCGTCTGCGTACCGGCGTAATAACCCGTGAGGTAAAGCTCATCGAAAAAGGAAAAGGATGCGTCAGCTCCGTACGTTTGGTTAGATCCGCTTGATGCTAGTGCCTCTGATCTTCGCGTCACGAGAGCACCAATGTTACTGCGTCTCAGGACGTCAGCTCGTAAGCGCATCACAGAAAAATTGGTGCTCTCGACACCCGGACGAGGACAACCAATGGCGAGGCAGGCAGCGTCACCACCGGGTAGATCATCTGTCTGTAAACTCACCGCACCCACATCGAACGGTCCAATTTTACCAGTGAGACGCGCACCCCCCAGGATGGGCACAGGCTGTCCGTCCTCCAGACCTATACGACGACTGAAGAAAAGCGTAGGAACCGGACTACCCCTGCCCGCCCCCCCTCTTCTTCTGCCCCCACTGGCTGGGAAGCGGAAAATACCCCTGCTTTCAAGGAAAAACTCCCGCTTCTCTGGAAAAAAAAGATTAAAGCGAGTGAGGTTGATCTGCTGCTCATCAACCTCGACCTGAGCGAAGTCGGTGTTATAAGTAAAATCCGCAGTAAGGTTCTGTGTCACGCTCCACTTCACATCCCCACCCCATTCGGCACTTCCTTTGTTTGAGATCGCTGGGGAAGCACGCCGATCGGTAGTCAAGCTGCCGATCCCGTACGGCTTCACATCTACGTTGACCCCACGAGCCGGAGCTTCAATTCCGACCAGGGTAGCAGCACGAGACACTCGTGTCATACCGTTGCGACCGGTACCAGAAGCAGCCTGAGAGACCAGGGTTAGGTGTGCAAACTCATTCTTGCGTCGTATAGCCCTACGGAGCTGTATCCCCCATACCTGTGCCCTTCCTGGTCGATACCTTATCGACTTGAAAGGAATCTCCATTTCGACCGTCCAACCACCCTCAAACCTACCCGTTCGGACATCCCATACCGGGTTCCAATCGAAATTGGGATTGCCCTCATCTGTAAGCTGTGACTCGGACATACCACCGATCGGGTTCGTATAGAGGAAGTACCCATTTCTGCGATCGTAGAACGTGTCTAGGACAACCCCAAAGTTGTCATTATTACCGATTCCTGTGGCGTCACGTCGCATCTCATTCGCAACCCAAAGACTTTCTGGAACCCCTTCATGTACTCGAGCCGAGATATACACGTTCTCATTGTCATACATGATCCAGACTTCAGTGAGTTCTGAGGCAGCAGCGCCTTCGTTAGGCAAACTTTGAATGAAGCCGCTGACTGCAGGTACGTCCCGGTAGACCGGTTCATTGAGTTCGCCATCAACATCCAAAGAGCCATCTAGCCTGACCGCCCTTACTGTGGCATTGCCTGCATCATCCCGATTGATCACATCCGGGACATTCGGAGGGGTAGGACCATCGATTGGGCCGACCCAAAGGGGCGGCTGACTCACCGCAGCTCTTGCTCCCTGACCTACGTCGGTCTCCTGCGACAGAAGAGCTGAAACGAGCCCGTTCGCCGCGAGCAAAATCAAGGCCAGTAGCAGACTTCCTCGAGCAGGCAAACGAGCCGAATAAGTGATCGGCGCCACGCCAAACAATCGCTAGGCTCCTGACTGAAGCAATCCCTCACCAATTTCTCGGAGATATTCAAATGTATACATACCGGTCGAGTGTCCGTCGCTCCAGACAAACTGAAGTGCGTAACGTCCAACGTAGTGGATGGCGGTAGGGTAAATATCCATGGGGACCATTTCGGGCTTGAGTGTGCGCTCGTGTGTAAACTCATCTACGCAACCAGCACAAGGGCATAGTAAACGCAGATCACGTGGTATGAACTCCGAGGCATACCCATCCTTCCATCTTATTAGTAACCGAGCCTCGTCTTCGGTTGGACCAATGTCTAATGGTTCAATTCTTGGGTCGCGCTCAGTCATAGTGTCCACTCTTTTTAGGATCCCGTATTTTCTGGGCGGCTTGGCACCCTAGTGCCTCGCCGATTGCCCGGAAAGCCTTTCCACGATGACTGCGCTCATTCTTTTCATCCACTGACATCTCTGCAAACGTGCACCCGAATTCGGGATCGAAGATGTAGGGATCGTATCCAAACCCTCCGCTTCCACAGGGGGTGTCGATGACAAGCCCAGGTGCTTCGCCTCGGCATACGAGTGGCACCTCTCCCCTGATCCCCAATAGCACCGCAACACAAACATACCGTGCAGTGCAATTAACACGTTCCACACCCTCTAGCTGAGCTAGAAGATGTTGATTATTAGCATCGTCCAGAGCTTGCCCGCTAAGTCCCCGCGACGGCGCAAACCGCTTGGACCGAACCCCTGGCGCTCCTCCAAGAGCGTCCACCTCTAGCCCGGAATCGTCTGCGACGGTTGGCAAGCCAACAAGTTGATGAAAGTACTCTGCTTTTGATCGAGCATTTTCATCGAAGCTGTCGTAGGGTTCCAAGTCTTCCTCGGCCAGGCTTGGTTCAATACCAACTGCTTCAAGATCGAGTAGCACGAGTCCTGGCACTTCATGGAGAATCTTTCTGATTTCGAACATCTTGTGTTCGCTGCGCGTTGCTACAAGAAGCTTCATTTAGATTCCGATAATACACGCTGTTGAGCAGCGAACAGCTTTTCGAGTCCAGCCACTGCGAGATCTAAGAGCGAGTCGAAATCGGCACGACCAAATGGATCGCCCTCAGCAGTACCCTGTATCTCAACCAAACCACCGCTTTGGGTGCCAATAACATTCATGTCTACTTGTGCAGCAGAGTCTTCCCGATAGTCGAGATCAAGACAAAGCAGGCCTTCGACGATCCCTACGCTGATACCGGCTACAGCTTCCTTTAGCGGGTCACGCTGGGCTAGGCCATTTTCTACCATCCAGCGAGCAGCCAGCCTCACTGCGACCAAAGCACCGGTGATCGCTGCTGTACGCGTGCCACCATCTGCCTGTAAAACATCGCAGTCAACAGTGACGGTGTGCTGACCCATCACCTCCATATCGGTTACTGACCGGATTGACCTTCCAATGAGGCGTTGAATCTCTTGGGTTCGTCCCCGAGGACCGCTCCGCTCGCGACTTGTACGGGTGTGTGTCGCACGTGGGAGCATGCCGTACTCAGCTGTAACCCAACCCGCTCCGCTTTCCTCCCGCCATCTCGGAACACCTTCGGCGACCGACGCCGCGCATAGGACTTGAGTGTTCCCTGTCGAGATGAGGCACGAGCCCTCTGCATAAGGTGCCACGCCAATTTCTATTTCCAGTTCGCGCGCCTGGTCGGGCCTCCTGCCATCAGCACGTTTACTCATACGCCTCCCTAATCCGGATTATTAGATTCGTACTCGAATAGTCCTTGTGAAGGGGTATGAGACCTACTCTTCCCCCTGCATTTTCGACGATTTCACGTCCGACTACTTCCTCCAAGGTGTAATCAGCACCCTTTACCAGAACGTCTGGCACGATCTCGCTAATGAGCTCTACTGGGGTATCATCATCAAATACGCACACCGCATCTACAGACTCCAGCGCAGCAACCATAAATGCCCGGTCAAACTCATTCATCACCGGCCTTCCGGGGCCCTTATCTAACAACCGCACAGAAGCATCCGAGTTGATACCAACTATCAGCACATCCCCAAGTGAACGAGCCTCGTTTAGATAGGATACATGCCCTGGATGCAGCACGTCGAAGCAACCATTGGTAAATACGAGTTGCATGTCCCGTTGCGGGCCAAACTGATTCCGGAGACCCTCGCGAGAAAGAAGTTTTGATTCGGGAGTGCGCTTCATCATTGGTTGGTGCTAGTTAGCAAGATGTCAGCACCTCGCTGATTCAATTCACGAGCCACTTTCACTCCAAGGGATTCAGGCTCGTCGAGAGGTCCCGTAAGGTTGGAACCTACAAGACGTTGCCCATCTGGGGATGCTACCGCTGCCCACAGACGAAGGATTGGGCCAGATGGCTGCGCAAGGCATCCTATGGGTGCATTTCTTGACGCACCCAGCGCATCCAGAAAAGCTAGCTCCGCCCTCAAGGCTGTACGCGTAGGAAGATGATCTAACGCTGTAATTTCAGCGATTGGGTGGCGACCCATTATGGCCACCAAGCCGCGGCCAGGCTCAGGCAGCCAAGAACGTGAATCTAACATCTCCGAAATTCTGTTACCGAGACCTGCCGCCCTCGCTTCCCAAGCCCCTAGCACTGCTGCTTCGAGTTCACTTTCTCTTTGAAGCAAATCAGTCCCTAAGTCTTTGTCGATCTTCACAGGCAAGAGGTCAGCGCGGTGAGCGTTCAGGAAGGCACTCTGCCGAGATTCAGACACACCAACCCGCGAACCTTCCGGCAAATCACGAAGGGGTACAGTAGGGCCATTTAGCTGGACAAGTACGTCTCGCGGGTCCTTCCTGGGAAATACGGCAAGTGTACTCAACTCATCAGCCACCACGCTCCGCAACTCCTGCACGCCCGCGAGTGCTAGATCGAAACTAGCATCTCGTAATCCTCTAAAGGGATCTTCGGTTACGAAGTCAAATCCCGTTACCGGTTCAACTTCGACACCAGCCGCTATCATACGCGCTAGTGTATCAGCCACGTATGTGGACATCCCGGAGTGTATAGCCAACCTAGCAGTCACGAAGTTGAGTTTTTTCGGTGCTGCATCATGCCTGCGAGACACCAACAGGCATTCGTCAACGAGGGATCGGTACGCCGTTCAAGGTTGAGCGACGCGCGAATCTACCAGTTGGATTGGGCTCCGTCTACAATACTTTGAACGAGCAACTCCATCGCCTCTTCCCGGCCTCCCTCTTCAGGTGCACCCTCAGGAAACTCACCGCGCGCAGCAAGGTTGTTAGACTCCCAGAGGATGACATTCTCTACAAGATCCACGATCTCAACACTTACCGAAATGCTCACCTGTCGCTGAAGAACTTCCGGTGCCGCGCCCCTCTGGGCTGCCCTATAGTTTGGAGCAGCTACGTCGTAACGATTTATGGAGCCACGAACGATGGCATCTGCGATGTCTGCCCCAGCAGTACGAATGCCGAGTGCCCCTGGAAGATTGCGTAAAAGCTGATCATAGAGCTCCGCTGAAAGTTCAAATCGGTTTGTAGTGTTATCGAACGGCTCAATCGCAATCGTCTCTATATGCTGGGGAGGGAATGAGCCGGCAGTGAACGAGTAGTTGCAGCTACTGGCTGTCAGCACACTCAGGATAAGGGCTGGAAGCCGAACGTGGCGGAACATGAAAAAGTCCATGAAACAATCTAGCCCAAGGGGTCCCAGATGTCCGGATCATACGGCGTAACGATCTCGAGAGATTCGCGTACTAACCTGAGCTCACGAAAGTCAGCAAGGTTCCGGTAAGTTGCTTCAACTGGATAACCCCCATCACCGTCCAGATCTACCAAAACCCTTTGTACAACGCTTTCACCTTCAACAATCTCCAGACTCTTCAGCAGTTTGTCTGTGACGTGATAATGGAGTTCCGTACCGTCGTCGTAGGTGTACCTGAGTCTCCTAGCTTCACCCTCGAGCCTATCACCGCCGAGCAGTCGTGTCCCCTGGTGCGGGCGAAAGACTCCCAGAGTCCCCCACATGAGATCCGGTGGCGGCAAGATCTCTGTGGGTGAACCCACAGGTAGACGAAGATCACCCTCAACCAGCGCCGCACTGATTACCGTCTCTCCATTATCGAGGAAGAGGTCGAGGCGCGCCCTATACGGTGGCTCAATACGGGCAACACCTCTTCCCTCCACACGCTGGCCTGCCTCGTTGAGGTGCCAATCGAAGACAATGCGAAGAGGTGTCTCAAGGCTCGTCTCATATTGAAGCTGAACGGCAAGGGCCTCAGCATCATTAACCGGACCAATTACCGCAGGCCTCTGTCCCCCGCAAGCCCCTAAGATCAATACCGCAGTAAGTACTGGTACCATTCTATATCGGTGGCAGAGAGCACAGATGATCAGCATGGGAAATTGCTACCCCTTTCAGGCTGAAGCGGTTCGCCTAAACTTCCTGTGTGTTTGCGACCAAGCCCGTGCTGATTGCCTCAGATGTCCACTTGGGATCTGCGCCACCAGACCAAGAGAAAGCCTTCGTTGCATGGCTCGAACGCGCCGCTACCAGTGCATCCTGGATCATCCTTAATGGGGACTTATTCGACTTCTGGTTCGAGTACCGTACCGGCACGACGCGCGGCCATGACAGAGTTCTGAGCATCCTTAGGATGATCGTAGATCATGGTACACCTCTGACACTTATGGGTGGCAACCATGATTGGTGGGGTGGAGCATACCTTCGAGATGAGATCGGCATAGAGTTCCTGCAAGATCCAGTGGTCCGTGAAATTGCTGGATACAGAACACTGTTGGCGCATGGCGATGGTGTCGGCAGAGGCGACCTCGGATACAAGATCTTGCGTACGTTTCTACGCGGGCGTGCAACGCGTTGGGCATTTGGTATGCTGTCTCCCGCAGTTGGTGACCGAATTGCTAGTGGCATCTCTCGAACTGGGCGACATTGGGATAAATCCGGAGAACAACAGCGGGTGAGATCAGAAGCACTTGAGAGGTGGGCCGTGGATGCTCTGAAGCAAGACCAAGAACTTGACCTGATCGTCTTAGGTCACTCGCACCGACCCCTTCTTCGAGAGGTGCATCCAGGTCAGTGGTACGGGAACTGCGGGGACTGGGTCGTCAACAGAAGCTATCTCTCACTTCAAGAAGACCACAGTCCCAGACTACTGGAATGGGATGGTCGAACTATATGATTCTCAGGCGGCTCCTTTGTGGCCTATCGCTCGCTTTGGTAGTTGTATTTCCTGTACCGTCAAAGAGATCTCTGACAGCCCAAGACATACCGAGACCTGCTCCTGACTCTCTAGCTCTAACACCCATATCAATTTCGCCCACTGGAGCCATGCTCCGATCTATTCTTGTTCCGGGTTGGGGACATGCCTCAATTGGCTCACTCACACGTGGTGGCTTCTACTTCGGTTTTCAAGCTGTTACCACGTACACTTTTTTGCGAACCCGCACTCGCTTATCCGAGGTTCGTGCGCGGGTAGCACACCGGGAGATGCTCGTCCGAGCAGACCTGGCGCACCAAGGAATCACAGATCCTGTAGAAGTTGATAGGCGACTCGAGGAAGACGCCATTTTGAAGAATTTTGAACCCCTGGCTGAGTCACGAGAAGGTCAGCAGGAGGACCTCGTCGCATTCGGAATTTTTCTCATGCTTCTAGCTGGCGCAGACGCGTACGTTTCTACTCATCTATCACGCTTTCCCGCACCAATCGACCTGCAAACTGGCTACTCCTCAGATGGGCGGGCTGAAGTCGCCCTACGCTGGAGACTCCCGGATTAAGCCCACTATACGATACTGGCGGGAGCGTGTGGGAATCGAACCCACCTACCCGGGTTTTAGCCGGGCTGCGCGGTTTTGAAGACCACCGAAGACACCAGTCCCCCTCCGCCCCCTTCTTTACGACCAGTACCAGCCACGCGACGCAGCATCTGCTCCTGCGAAGCGAGAGGATAGGACGCCTCAGGGTAGCCGCCAAGTGTGCCCCAAAACGAGCTTTTGGCGCGATACATCCAGGACCATCCTCCCGAGGGCCTCACACTATCTTCAGAATTCTTCCAACCTATCCTGGAGGCCCCTCGGGATGCGGACTACAAATCGGGGGTGCATGAGAGGTAAAGCTGAGTACAACTACCTTCCATCCATCCGTCGTCTTAACTAGCTGGAAGGTGTCAGTTCCACAGTGGCTGAATTCGTCGCCTCTATATAGGTCATAGGCTGTCCAAACGGTTGCTAACGGCCCATCTATGCGAACCTCTGGATCCCACATTCGCTCTATAATTGGCATCGTGCGGCTTGCCAGGCTCTCAGCAAACTGATCTCGAGTTGTCCTTCGTGTAGTGTCTGAGCTGACAGACAAGAGTAGGCCTTCCGGTACCATTGAGTCCCGGAAGGCTTCTCCATCAAGAGCTTCCATGGCATCAAAGATATCCTGGGCTGCCTCGATTACGGCCCTTTCCTCATTGTTCTGCCCATAAACACAAGGTATTCCCGCGAATGTCATGACACCGCAGATCGGAAAGGCCCACATCATTCGTCGCATGTCAACAGCCTTACTTTTCTAGACGTGCTATGCACTCTATTTCAACTGAGCATAGCTTGGGAAGGGCACCCACCTGGACTGCTGCCCTTGCGGGCCTGTGATCGTGAAAATGACGGGCATAGACCTCATTCATGGCCCCGAAATCATCTATGTCCGACAGGAAGACGGTTGTCTTCACCACGCCACGCAGTGACGAGCCTGCCTTTTCGAGTACGCTAGACAGATTCATGAGAACTTGCTCGGTCTGGGCTTTAATATCCCCTTGAATAAGATCTCCGGTCTCTGGATCGATAGGTATTTGGCCTGAGCAGAAGACCCATCCATCCACAACGACGGCCTGAGAGTAGGGACCGATAGCAGCCGGAGCATGCTCTGTCTGTATTGGTATCAATTCGCTCACGTGCCGCCTTCCTCAGTTAGGTGTAGATCAAGTATATCATTCACGTCGGTTCCGCCGTTTAGGTCCTAAGTCAGGCATCGTCTATATATCGGGTTCTCTGAATCCGAATGCTCCTCCCAACTCAGACGCTCCAATGCCGCCGTCCACGGGCCTCAAGTTCTATAAAGCAGTGCGTGCCATCATCTCTAGCGAGCAGTTCCTCTTGAAGGTTCACAGAAACGCAAACGTGATTCGGGATTATTCGAACTCGCTCACCAACCTTTGGATGCCAGTCGATGCCTGAGAGATCAAGCACGCCATGCTCCTCCGAAACTGAGCTTACAACCACCTCAGTTCTGTCAAAAAGTATCCCGAATCCCGCCTCACCGCTGCGGCTTTCCTTCGCTAAAGCCTTCGATCCCGCATCTACAACAACCTGACCCGGCACCGCTGTGCTGATCACAGTTGCCAGAACCGTGTAGGCTAGGTCCTCAGCGTTGGCAACACCTACTTCTAGTGCCTCTCTGTCGAAGAAGATGCATGAGCCCGCCCGTATCTCAGTGAGAGCCTGGATCTCATGACTGCGCCAAAGGGTTGGCGTCGATCCACCACTAACAATTCCTGGATTTAGGCCCTCTTCACATAGTGCGGAAATCGTCCGAAGAAGACGTTCGTTTAAGAGTTCTTGATGGGTCACCTGCTCCGGGACAGACATCCTTATATGACCCGGATAGAACATAAGGCCGGAGAAATTGACACCTTCAAAACTCTGAGCCGCATTGGCTAACCGTATTACCTCGTCCGGACCCCTTACACCAACACGCCCAAGCCCGAGGTCTTCCTCAATCAAAATTCCCACGCTGCGACCTACTTTGGCTGCCGCCGCTGCCAAGGGGGCAAGTACGTCATGAGAATCAAGTCCGACCTTTAGGTCGATAGAAGCTGGTAGGCGCAACAATCTCTCAAGCCTAGCATCACCGACTGGGGGGTAGGCCAAAAGAATATCGTCGGTGAGGTCAGCCATTACCTCTGCCTCGCGCAGCGTAGCCACTGTGAGACCAATAGCACCTTTATCCAGCTGGATACGTGCCATCGCTCGCGACTTATGGGTCTTGATATGAGGCCGCCACCCGAGTCCATGCTCAGCAGCATATTTAGCAATTCGCTCTGCGTTGAGACGCACTCGAGCGAGGTCGATATACCCGATTGGGGTCTCAACAGTGGCCGGATCCACCACCTTCAAGAAAGCAGTTCTTCCAACGCCTGGAGAAACTCCTCGTCGCCCTCGAGAATCGGCCCATATCGCATCCACCTGAGAATGCCTTCTCGATCTACAAGGAACGTCGCAGGTAATCCCAGAACCTGATACAGATCCATTCCCTTCATCATGGGATCGTGTAGGATCGTGTAGGTGACCCCATACTCCTCTACAAATATCTCTATATCCTCTGAGGCGTCACCGGTATCCAGCGAGACCCCAACAATACTGAAGCCCTGGTCCTTATAATCCTCAAATAAGGACTGCAGGTAGGGCGTCTCTGTCCGGCAGGGCCCGCACCACGTGGCCCAAAGATTAAGTAGCACAACTTCGCCACGAAGCGACGCTAGACTTATTGAGTCACCTTCGAGCGTGGTCGCCGTGTAATCCACAGCAGGACGCCCAATCTGCGGGCCATGCAGATCCCCCACACATCCTCCGAGGAAAGCCAGTATACCGAGAGCCGCAACGCGTGCCTTTCTCATCTTTTCTGCATCTCGATTCGAGAGATCCTCACTTGTCGCACCAACTCTGTTGCATCGGTCCAGGCTAGCACTACGTCGCCTCCGTCTGTCAGTGCCATTCTAGGAAATCCGCTCGCCCGCTCCGATGACGATGCGCTCACCTTTAGGCTCTCTTCCATCTGACCAGACGGCAGAACCCGCCGAACTCGCACCTCAGCCTGGCCACCCCCAGTTCGGGTCAACCACGCAACTAAGACTGATCTGTCCTCCAACATAAGTAGGTCGACACGGCCGGCGGGACTCTGGTCATCAATAACACTAGCCCGCCCGAAGCTCACGCCTGCATCATTGGAAAATGCCACTTTTACGAGTGGAATACCATTTGCTGCGGTGAACCAAACAACCGCCACGTCATGCTCGATAGCAGCTACAGCAGGTCCGTTCACAGGACAGGCGTTAGTCTCCCAACCATCTTCATAAACCGCCTCACCCTTAGTCCAGTTATCGCCTTCGAATCTTGTGATATATATGTCTCGGACCTCGTCCGGACTCCGGTCTCTGTAGACCGCGATAGGACCGTTGGATGTCAGAGCCTGGTCAGTTTGACAACATTCACAGACTCGTGCGTCCACCAGTACTTCTGCCCCCTTAATGTCCCCTGAGGTGATTGTCCGATGCATCAAAGCCATCTCTTGAGTCGCCGGCAGTCCATCGGGGCCTACTTCGAAGCGACGGCCGTCAAGCCAAAGAAAGCCCATGTTATCACCGACGGGACTGGTAGATACAAAACCGTGTTCGGTTGCCGAAACATCTTCATGTGGCGTCCAAGGCTCGGACCATGTGGCACCCTCATCCTCGGAATGAGCTATTCGGATTCCGTAGTCGTACCCGCCATTTAGACCTCTCTCAAGCCAGTGGACCCATAAAGATCCATTCGGCCCCGAGGTCAAGGAAGGGAAATCTGCCCAGTTTACGAAAAAGCGATCACTCGATGTGATCACCTTTGGTTCTTCCCATGAAGAACCAGTTAGACGAGAAAAACGCAGCTCGTGTCTGTCAGCTGCGACTCGCTCCAACCAACTCATGTATACTGCGTCACCTGAAGATGAAAGAAATGGTTCTCCGCTACCGGAGCCCGCGGGTGACTTAAGCTCATAGCTCGTCAAGATGACAGAGTACTCATCAATGGTGCACCCGACTAAGAATGGCAAAAGCCCAACGATATAGGCCGATTTATTAACAACTGTTCGAAGTGCCTTTCTAAAAATCAGAACCACCTTGTTGTTGTCGGCAGAGATCTTGCGCTCCCCATAGCTTGATTACGTGACAGGAATGTCGGGAGGACTCCCTATGGCGGTCAACGAGCAATGCGACCACGTTTCATCATTGGCACCTCTGGACCGGCGAGAGCCACGCCGGGTAATGACACTAAGGTTTTCGGAGAACTGGGGACCGTTCAATACCCTGTCTCGATGACTTGACATGGTTTGTGCGAGTAGGCCTGCCATTCACATATAGGTGAGGAAGGCGATGCGCTTTGAGCTATCTATGACCCGACTCTTTACAGTGGTTCTTTGGGGAACCGTCGCTTGGTCGTGTCTGCCGGGTTCAGCTTCGGCACAGTTCGGACGCAACAAAGTTCAGTTCGACGACTTTGACTTCCAAGTGCTGGAAACAGAGCACTTCGACTGGCACTTCTATCCGGAAGAGGCAGACGCTGTTCAGGACGCCGTTCGCATGGGAGAACGTTGGTATGAGCGATTGGCCCGCTCTTTTCAGCATGAATTCGAGACCGCCAAGCCCGTAATACTCTACGCAGACCACCCAGATTTTCAGCAAACCAATACCCTTCAGGGCTTCATCGGAGAAGGTACCGGGGGCGTCACAGAATCGATGAAGAATCGCGTGATTATGCCGCTGGCAGGATCCTACTGGGATACTGATCACGTTCTCGGCCACGAACTGGTTCACGCGTTCCAATACAACATTGCGCAGTCAAGCCGAGGGGGGGGGCTACAAGGCCTTACCATGCTGCCACTCTGGCTGATCGAGGGTATGGCAGAATACTTGTCCGTAGGTCGGGACGACCCGCTCACTGCAATGTGGATGCGTGATGCTATTCGTCGGGACGAGCTACCGACAATCCTACAGATGACACGTGATACACGTTTCTTTCCGTACCGCTTTGGTCAGGCACTTTGGGCTTATATCGGAGGAACGTACGGGGACGATGCAGTAACTGAGATTTTCCGTCGCTCTCTTCGAATTGGCTTTGAGGGTGCCATCACGCAGGTGCTCGCGATGAGTACGGACACACTTTCCGTGCGCTGGGAGGAACAAATCGCAGAAGATTACCTGCCGCTGATGGAGGGAAGGACAGCTCCTGAGGATGCTGGCAATCTGATTCTGGCACCCAGTACTGATGCGGGTACCCAGAACATTTCTCCGTCTCTGAGCCCAGACGGCAGGTTCATCGCTTTCCAATCCGAGAAGGATCTTTTCTCAATCGACCTCTATATGGCAGATGCGGAAACTGGTCGCATCATCCGCAAACTCGCCAGCGCTGATTCTGATCCGCATATCGACGCGCTACGCGCTCTAGACTCATCCGGTACCTGGTCCCCCGACTCACAGTTCTTCGCATACGTCGTATTCGCAGAGGGCCGCAACCAGATGGTGATCGTCCAGAGTAGTAACGGACGAGTGAGTCAACGGCTCACGTTTGAGAATACAGACATCGGGGCTATCGCAAACCCTTCATGGTCCCCGGATAATCGCTACCTTGCCTTCTCGGGCTCCGTCGGTGGTATAACAGACCTTTTCCTTTACGACCTAGAAGCAGAGTCCATAATCCGGCTCACCGACGATAAATATGCAGACTTCCAACCCACCTGGTCGCCTGATAGTCAAACCCTAGCCTTCACGTCCGACCGCGGTCCGCAGACCAACTTTGAGAACCTTACATATAGCCGATTCCAGCTAGCTACTGTCGATATAGCAACCAGGGAAATCGAAGTTGTGCCAGTGTTTGGGAATGTCAAACACATCAACCCCCAATACTCAGCGGATGGTTCGAGCCTCTACTTCATCTCGGACCAGGACGGGTTTAGTGACGTTTACGAACTCAACCTTGAGAACGATGAAGTGCGTCGCGTCACAAATCTTGCCACGGCTGTCAGCGGCATCACCTATCTAGCTCCTGCCCTGTCGGTATCTCGTTCAGGCCGGGCTGCTTTCTCAGTTTTTGACGATCTCGAATTTCACATCTATACGCTAGAACTTGATGAACCAGCAGCATTAGTGAGTAGAATCGAAAATCCAGAACTTCAACCGGGACGATTGCTTCCCCCAGTAGCCTCCACTCGCTTCAGCCGGATCGCTACTTACTTAGCTGACCCCCAAACTGGACTTGTGCCCAGCGGTGCTTTCGCGGCAGAAGATGCCGAGGAATACGAGTCAGGATTGTCAATTGACTTTGTTGGTCAACCATCGATTGGAGTCGGTACTGACAGTTACGGCAACTACGTTGGTGGAGGCACGTCAGCCTACTTCAGCGATATGCTCGGTGACAAAGCCCTCGCCGTCATGCTTCAGGCTCAAGGCACCTTTAAGGACATCGGTGGGCAGGCGTTTTACACCGATCTCTCCAGACGATGGAATTGGGGCATTGGTGGGGGCCATATCCCATACCTCATCCCATACCTCATGCCGGGTAACGATGCTAACGGTTTTTACTGGGGGCTTACGAGCTATCGCATCTTTGTCTCATCACTACTCGGTCAGGTTTCGTATCCCTTTTCGTCGACGATGAGATTCGAACTCTCGGGCGGCCTGACCCGTTATGGCTACGACATTCAAGTCGATAAGCTATACCAGAACGCGTTCGGCCAAACCTACGATATACAGCGAGAAAGTCTCGATGCACCAAGCCCTCTGAATCTAGTCCAAGCGTCGGCAGCGATTGTGGGTGACAATGCATTCTTTGGGTTCGTCTCACCGATCCGAGGTAGCAGATATCGCTTCGAGGTCGAGAGAACACAGGGAACTGTAGATTTCCAAACGATCATCGCGGACTACCGTCGATATTTCGCCCCCAATAACAACCTTACGATTGCCCTCCGGGGTCTTCATTACGGGCGATACGGCCTCCAAACACCTCCCGGAAGCAACGCAGGAGGCTTTTTCGGGGGCTTTGGGCTACTTAACCCACTCTTTCTTGGATACGAGACATTTGTGAGAGGGTACGCTTGGGAAAGCTTTGAGGTAGGGGAGTGCGAGAGCCGCACAACGTACTGCTCCGCTATCGACCGACTCCTCGGAAACCAGATTGCCGTGACAAGCCTTGAGGCTAGAATTCCACTTCTTGGCGTCGAACAATACGGCCTGTTCAACTTCTCATTTGTGCCTACTGAACTCGTACTCTTTACCGACGCGGGCCTTGCTTGGGACGAGGACCATCCACCTACCCTTGAATGGAGCCGGTCTGGGAACGGACGTGTACCAGTTGTTTCAAGTGGGGTCTCCGCACGTTTTAACGTACTGGGCTTCATGATCCTGGAAGCATACTACGCCTACCCATGGCAGCGACCCATCAAAGGGGGGCACTGGGGCTTTCAAATTGCCCCGGGATGGTAGCAGCCCAGTCGCTCTACTGTTCTGGCACCAGAAAAATACGGACTGTAGTACCAAGCCAAGCAAGTGAACGCTGGTGTTTTCCCGCTACGTTGACTGTCCTGAGCTGTTCGAAAACTAAAAGACTGAGCGAATGGACCCACCGTCTACGGGAACCGATACACCCGTGATGTAACTCGCCCGCTCGGAAGCCAGAAACGCTACCATAGCCGCGAACTCTCTAGGTGATCCGATACGTCCCATAGGAATTTGGCTTTCCCACTGCGCGACGGTTTCGTCGATGCTTGCTCCCGAGCGGCCAGCGATATCCTCTGCTAATTGGTCGAGGCGCTCTGTTTTAGTATAGCCGGGCATTACGTTATTAACTGTTACACCAGAACCGGCCACTTCATTTGAAAGTGTCTTTGCGAAGCCGGTTACAGCTGCTCTCACACTGTTTGACAAGATGAGACCATCCACGGGCTGCTTGACAGCGACGGAAGTGATGTTGATGACTCGCCCCCATCCGGCCTCTTTCATCTCCGGAAGGACTCCACGTGTCAACCGGAGAACACTGTATAGATTTTGGTGGACTGCGTCATTCCATGTCTCGAAGGAATGGCTTTCAAATGGGCCCGGCGGTGGCCCCCCTGTGTTAGTGACAAGAATGTCGATGTTACCAAATGCGGCCTTCGCCTTCTTTAGCAATCGCTCGGTATCTTTAGGTTCACTCAGGTTAGCAGGCACAGCAATCACTTCGGCACCAGTCTTCTTAGCGATCTCCTGACTCGCCTCTTCCAGTGGACCCGGTGTGCGCGCGCAGGTGACGAGATTAGCGCCCTCGTTAGCCAGCTCATCGGCAACGGCCCGACCGAGTCCGCGACTCGATGCTGCCACCAGTGCTGTCTTCCCTCTAAGACCTAAATCCATTCTTACTACCCCCAAAGATATTATGAGTCCCAGAAAGTCGGTCTTCTCAGGGTGGCACAAACACGTCAAGGTTCAAGGTATCCTCCAGGGCTTTAGGCTTCTCTAGCACGTGAGAGAGTGCCGACCATCGCCATCAGCGGCCAAGGAAGAATGTGCTAACCTTCAGAAGATCGAGAGGTTGATATATTTGCTGGGGTTATCCTGCAGATCTTCAAGAAGTGAAGCTACGCTTTCGGCAGCAGAATTGAGATTGTCATAGAGCGCCTCATCCGTGGAAAGGCGACCCAGGGTTCCCTCGCCTGAGTCCATCCGAGCGATTACCGAACGCAGTGATTCGGTCGCCGAGTCCAAATTCTCACCCATCTCAGCAATCGCAGCTATCGCTGAGTCCGCACGTGCTATCGCACTCGCTACATCAGGACCTGCGGCGGCGGCTTCTTCCAGACCTTCGGCAGATCGCACTAAACTCTCCGACAAGTCTCCTAGAGTGTTCCGTTGCTCTTGTGTGAATGCAGACAACTCAGTCAACAAACTTTGCAGTTCCGTTGCCGAACCTTGAATTGTGCCAACCGTCTCTGGATTTAGTAGGGAGTCAATTGCCGAGAGAACCGAACCAGCCTGTTCACTTAGTTCGTCTACTGAGCCAAGGAGTCCAGAGCTAAGTGCTCCTTCTCCAGGAATCGTATCCCCATCTTGATAAAATTCATTTGAATTGCTTGGCTCGATGAGGAGTGTTCTGCCACCGAAAAGTCCCGCTTCACCCATCGTTGTCCGCGAACCTCTCGGAATACCCCAACCACGCTCAATTTCCAATCGGATGTGAACCAGGCCGTCCACCATTTCAAAGCCGTTCACACGTCCGACGTTAACGCCCTGCATCTGAATGGGGTCTCCTGCCCTAACCCCACCTGCGTCTGCAACGGTAGTGACAAGCATGCTCCGGCCACGAAACGTCGCAGGATCAGTCATCCAAAAAAGAACAACTACGAAGGATACCAGGCCCAAAAGCACAAAAAGCCCGAGCTTAGCTTCTCTACTTCTGGTGCTACTCGGAATTGATTTAAGGATCTCTTCGTCGGTGACGCGCTGGTGCGTTAAGCCTTCTGATGTATCTGTCATGTCAGCTCGATACCATATCCAATGCGGCCTCAGCAGCCGCGCGATCTACGAAAGCCCGGACCACTGTGTCCGGGCTACCTCTAAACTCTTCTGGTGTGCCGCAAAAACGAACCACCCCACCATCCAACATTGCTACGCGATCGCACATCTCAAGTCCGCCTTCCACGTCGTGAGTCACCAGTAGTGATGTCACCTCCAACTCTTTTGAGAGTCGCGCGATAAGCCGTTCAATGGCTGCTGTGTTAACAGGATCGAGCCCGGTTGTGGGCTCATCCCATAACAGTATCTCAGGCTGACCAACCACAGCCCTTGCAATACCAACCCGCTTCTTCATACCTCCTGACAGTTCTGAAGGAATCTTAGCCAAAACCTCATGAGGATCGAGATTCACCATCTCCAGCGATTTCCACACCTTACGCGCCACCTCAAGCTTCGGCATCTGATTCAGGTCCTCCTCAGGTAGACCCATAGCGACGTTGTCGAACACATTGAGTGAATCGAACAAAGCCGCATATTGGAAAACATACCCAACCTTACGACGCACTGTATCAATAGTTTCCTGATTCCCGTAGTAAACCGAAAGGCCGTCGATCTCAACGTCGCCTCTGTCAGGTGTGATCAATGCCAAGGTAGTCTTGAGAAGCACGCTCTTGCCGGTCCCCGAAGGTCCAAACAGAGCAAACATTTCACCTGTGTCCACAGTCAAGTCGACGCCGCTTAATACTGGAAGGTCGAATGACTTGTAGATCCCCCTATAGCTGATCATTTGACCTCCAGCCTCACTGTAACATCAACGGCGGGAACATCGCGTCTAAGATCAGAATCGTCAGGATCATGAACATGACAGCTTGAGTGGTCTTGATTCCAACTCCTTCAGCGCCTCCTGATGTGCGCAAGCCCATATGAACAGAAATAATAGGGATCACAAAACCAAAAACGATGGCCTTACAGAACCCATAAAAAAGATCCCAAGAATGCCAAAACAACCTAGCTCCGTATAAGAACGTCTCTGGCCCAAGATCTGCAGAAAGATTTGCTGCAAGCATGCCAGCCGCGACACCGATGACGTCTGCAAACCCTACGAGAAGAGGCATTGTGACCAAACCAGCAATGACGCGTGGTGCGCCTAAAATTGCCACAGGGTCACGCCCCAGCGACTTAAATGCGTCGATTTGCTCGGAAACGACCATGGTTCCGAGTTCAGCTGTGATCCGGGCACCAATACGTCCCACTAGTACGATCGCTGTCAGTAGCGGGCCAAGCTCTAAAACAACGCTCTGGACCACGAGAGTGCCTAGCAGATACCGGGGGGAACTGGAGACGATCTGGTACCCGCCCTGTTGACTCGTGACAATACCGGCAAGAGATGCCGTCACAAAAACAATTGGAAGGCTCTGTACACCCATGATGTAACACTGATTCAGAGTCTCCCGGTACTGAACCTTTCCGCGAAGAATTGCCCGACCTACTTGCCAGGTAAGAGACCCAATAGCACCGGCATGTTCGGAAGTGATCCTAGCGGTGCGTCCGAATGAACTCAGCCAACGAGCAATTGCTCCAGGAGGCTGGGCCAACTCGGCTTGCCGATTCACCATGGATATAATTCCGGCGTGGCTGGGGGGCCTGCGACCCGCGCCGATGATTCGCACATTAATGCTGGCGCAGTAGGCTGTATAGGCCCCAACCTTCGGTCAAAGTTCCAAGAAAATCAACGGTTTCAGGAAGACCACATAAGAGCAGAGCGCATTAGAGAACCTATTCGCAAGCAGGACGATGACTCCGGTCATCCCCTCTGCAAGGTCACAATAGAGCAATTATCCTAATCTAAAAGGATCTCATACGTGCAGACGAAGTATTTATTTCAATTAGGAACCACCCTCTATATTCACGACCAGTAGCCCCATTAACGGCGGAGACATGTCGACACTTCTTTGGATCCTGGTTGCTACGCTCGCAATATCTTTCCTGTGCTCAATCCTGGAAGCAGTCTTCCTGTCCATTACCCATTCGTATATCGCCCTTCTCAAAGCGGACGGGGAGTCAGCAGGTGAGTGGCTGGAAGCAGCTCAAAAAAACGTTGAAGAGCCCATCGCTGCGATCCTCACTCTTAATACAATTGCACACACCATGGGTGCGACCATGGGGGGTGCCGTAGCTGCTGAGGTCTTCCAAAGTATACCGATTGGCATCTTTTCAGCTGGCCTGACTCTCGCTGTCCTAGTCTTCTCGGAAATAGTGCCGAAGACCATTGGTGCTACGTATTGGAAACAACTCGCGAAGCCAGCCGCGTATATACTCCGGATCATGGTGGTAGCGATGAAGCCGGTACTGCGACCACTCAGCCTCCTTACAAGCCTTATCACACCTCGAACTGAGCGCCCGACAATCAGTCGAGCAGAACTAGAAGTTTTGGCAAGCATTGGACGAAGAGAAGGAACCCTAGACGAGGATGAATGGCAGGTAGTCTCGAATGTCATTCGGCTTGATGAAGTATCAATCGGTGAGGTAATGACTCCACGAACTGATATGGTAGCCATATCCATAGAAGCGACGATTGAGGATGCTCAGAAGGCGATGTTAGAAACGGGTCACTTACGTCTCCCAGTATATCGGGAAAGCTTGGATACAATCACAGGCATCGTACTCGCCCGAGATGTGTGGAAGGCCGAGCGTGACGGACTGTCAGCAATCGATCTGGTGATGAGGCCAGCACCCTTCTCACCAGAATCGAAGGCGGTCGAAGATCTGATTTCCGAGATGAGAGAAGAGCGAACGAAAATGGTAATCGTTGTCGATGAATTCGGCGGCACTGCTGGGCTAGTCACTCTTGAGGATTTAATCGAAGAGATTATCGGCGAGATTCAAGATGAACATGAAGGTGACGAGCCACTAGAATTTAGGGCTCTACTCGAAGGCGGCCTGGAGGTCTGGGGTGGTACCGCTTTAAGAGAAGCCTCGGAACGGTTGGAGTTCAAGCCGACTGAGGAGGAGGAAGAAGGCTACGACACCGTGGGTGGCTTTGTCCTGGGTCGGCTCAATCGTATCCCCCTTGTAGGAGATGAGATTCAGCTTGAATCTGGCAGTCTGCGTGTGACACGTATGAGTGGTCGACGCATCGACTACCTCATATTCCTACCTGGCCCTGCAGCTAGTAAGACCTAGGAAAGCATATCGGGCGGAAGATTTTCAGAAGATATCTTAGTCTCTTCCTCTAATCGAAGCCGCTCATCCCTCTCTTCAAACCAGAAGGAGGTTGCCAGGAGGATCGCCCCGCAAGTGATCGCCATGTCTGCGATATTAAAGATTGGGAAGTCCCAGAGTCCTAGGTCAATCGGACCAATAAAGTCTACGACTCCCCGGTCCCAACGGACTCTGTCGTAAAGGTTGCCAACGGCCCCAGACACTACGAGTGAGATCGAGACAATCCTAAGCAAATCTTTTTCTACAGCTTGTCTGAAAAGTACCGCTAGGAGGGCAAGTGCGATCAAGGTTACGGGAATGAAGAACCAGCGTGAGTCCTCACCAACACTAATACCAAATGCAGCGCCTTTGTTAAACGCAAGCGTGAGCGGAATCATGTCCCCGAGAACAACTGGGCGCTCTAACGTTGGCAGCACATCCAGAGCCCAACTTTTGGTGATTAGGTCTAGAGCCAGGATTACAGGGAAGATCGTGCCCAACAGCAGTAGTTTTGTGCGCACTCAGTTATGGTCCTCGAATAGTGGTCGATAGCTCGAAAAGCATCATTGGATAGTCATTTACCCCAGGCTATGGCAGAGTTAACGCAATCAACTGACCGGGATCACTGCCCCCTCCTACGGCTAGGACAAGGTACTGTTTCCCTTGGAGCATGTACGTCATCGGTGAACCTGTCTGCATCGCTGGGATACCAATAGCCCCTAGTTCTTCGCCCGTCGCCTTATCATAGGCGAAAAGCTTGGCCCCTCGGCCCGGCGCCGGAGGGCCATACACTCGCCCATCAGCTGTCCCTCCTTCCCCACTGATTACGAGGGTCTGAGTCACGAGGGTCCCGATACCACCTGAGCTTCCTCCAGCATTTGCTATTCGTCCTGTGCGGGCAAGTTCTACCCCCTGCAGTGCTGGATGATTCTGGACGAACTCGGGCGTCTCGCCATGAGCAACCTGCCAGACGATCTCTCCTTCGTTCAGATCAATCGCTGTAATCCGACCCCACGGGGGCTTGATTAAAGGCAGGCCTTGCACCTCTAGGGGAAATCCTCCTCCCGATGCTAAGTATGCCATATCCGACCGTTGTGGATCATGGTCATTCGTCAGACCAATCAGCCTCAATTGCGACTGTGAGTAGAGATACATGATCCCCGTTTCAGGATCGTAGGACCCCCCCGGCCAGTTCGCACCGTTTGCTATAAAAAGGGTCCCCTGTAAGCCATCTTCACCTCGGACTATTGGCGGAGTGAAGACCGGGCCCGTTCTGTATTGCGAGACGATTTCTAAGGCCTCCGTCCTCAACTCTGGCGTGAGATCAATGATCTCAGACAACTCAAAGCCCTGTCGTTCGAAAGGTGGCGGCTTACTTGGAAAAGGCTGTGTCGGAGAGTACCACTCACCCGGTACGTTCCCTGCTGGCACACGTCGCTCCTCGATATCCCATACGGGGTTACCCGTGAGGCGATCAAATACGTAAACCCAACCCTGCTTCGTGGGTTGAGCGGCAGCTTTGATCTCACGACCATCCACGTTGATATCAACTAGGATGGGGGGAGTAGGCACGTCGTAATCCCATAGGGGGTGGTGAACAAACTGGAAGTGCCAGAGACGTTCACCAGTCTCCAGGTCCAATGCTACAAGACTTTCACCGAACAAGTTCTCACCAGGCCGGTGGGCTCCAAAATAGTCTCCGGTCGGGATCTCGATGGGGAGATACGCGATGCCGAGTTCTTCATCGACGCTGAAGGTGGTCCAGACTCCTGTGTTGCCAGTGTACTCAGCCGAGCCGTTCTGCCAGGTGTCGTAACCCAATTCACCAGCCTGGGGAACAGTATGGAAAATCCATTTCCGTTCACCCGTGCGAACATCAAAGCCGCGGATATAGCCTTTAATGTTTCTGCGACTCGGGGGAGCCCCACCTGACCGGTGGGCCGCACCTATAAGAACAACATCGCGACCAATAATTGGAGCGCTATTCCAGCCGATCTCTCCTGTGAGAGGATCAATTTCTTGGTCTGCGCCCTGTTTTAGATCAACAATTCCTTCGGTTCCAAAGCTTGGGATCAAATGCCCTGTCCTAGCATCGAGTGCCACAAGCTGATAGCCAATTGTGACGAAGAAGATGCGCTCGTCGTCCCCTCCGTCCGTCCAATAAGCAACACCGCGCGCAGACATGCGCCGGATGGCTCCCTCAGCTCGTTCGCCTTCATCAATCCGATATAGCCATAAGACCTCCCCAGTTGCTGCATCAAGTGCTACAACATTCCGCCTGGTCCCTGCCGTCGTATACAGCACATCGCCTATCATTAGCGGGGTGGCTTGGTAGTTATTGTCGGGATATGGCCCGAGATTACCAGGATCGAACTGCCAGGCCACCTCAAGATCAGCAAAGTTATCTCCGTTGATCTGGTCCAGAGGGGCATATCGTGTGCTCCCTAGATCACCGGCGTAGCTCGTCCACTCACCATCTACTGTGCCAGTCTGAGCGACCGCACCTACCGCATTTAGCGACAATAACGCAATCAGTAACGTACAATTGCTCGACCACAACCTGCATGTCATTAGAACTCCTCCAAAGTGGGGTGGTCGTGCGTTCTCACAGGGGCTCAACTATTCCCCCTGCTCCCACAATCCAATCATTAATGGCAGAGGAGTGACGTGCCATAACTCACCTAGCAAGTACGGGGAAAGCACAACTCGTCAGTCCTTTGTTGAAAGGCAACAGGGCCCTGGAACTACCTCAAGAAAAGCATGGAGGCGGCGGGAGTCGAACCCGCGTCCGCATCTGGGTCCAGCAGAGTCTCTACGTGCGTAGCTCGCTGTTAGTCTCGTCGTGAGCGGTCAGCGAACAACCAAACCCACGACCAGCTACCTGTTTATCTCGTCTTCGTGCTCAGTAGCAAAACTCGAAAACCAGCCCGACTTATCGTCGCCTCAAAGGACCGCCTCGGGCAGGCGATCCAGGAGACGGACCGGTAAGAAACTTACGCGGCCAGCGCCAGATCAGTGTTGGCAGCTATAAAGTTTCCCGAATATTAACGAGGGTCGGGACCTCGGCACGCTACTCCACATTCACCAGACACGTCGAAACCGTGACGCCCCCTAAAACGTGTCCTTGTTGATAGTATACACTACAGCGGTAACCGGTCCACCTGTATGCTTAGGCGGTAAGCAAACTCTCGTGGTAACTAAGGTAACCCTTGAGAAGCTCTTCGACCTGTTCCAGGGAAGTAACCTGAAACAATTCTGTGCGGAGTCTACGTCCATCAGGCAACCCCTTAGTATACCAACCCAGATGCTTCCGGAAATCTATAATGGCTCGCTTTCGGTCGCTCTCGAACTCAATCGCATTTCGGGCATGCTCAAGGCAGATCTCGAAGCGTTCCACAATACCTGGGGCTGGTGGTACTGGGTCCCCATCTAAGGCCGCACGGACCTGCGAGAAGATCCAAGGGTCTCCATGTGAGCCTCGTGCAATCATGACGCCAGCACACGCTGTCTGATCGTACATGCGCCGCGCATCCTCTCCACAAACAATGTCCCCGTTACCGATAACGGGCACTTCAAGTGCTTCCACGAGAGCTTGGATTTCAGACCACCGTGCCTGCCCACTATACATATCGGCCCGGGTGCGAGGGTGGATACAGACCGCCCTGGCACCAGCGTCTTGGCAGCGTAGCCCGATACCTACCGGATCCCTGGAAGCCTCGTCAAAACCACTTCTGATCTTTACGGTCGTAGGAAGCAAGGTGGCATCGTCAACTGCACGGATGATGCGAGCCGCCAGGTCTAAGTCACGCAGGCATCCAGATCCACCGTTCCTCTTAACGACTTTCTTAACTGGGCACCCGAAGTTGATGTCGATATAGTCAGGCGCATACACATCGGCAACTAGGGCGCTGGCATCGGCCATCATTGAAGGTTCAGCCCCGAAGATCTGAATTCCGATTGGTCGCTCAGCTTCGTCAAATCGGAGGTAATCACTAGAGCGTGGCGTACCCATTACAATACCAGCTGCACTTACAAACTCGCTGACCACCACATCAGCTCCGAATCGACGACAGAGTCGGCGGAAAGGTGACTCGCTCACGCCCGCCTGGGGCGCTAGGTAAAGAGGGATCGACGACCCTTCCAGTAGTTCAAAAACATCCGTGTTCACACTTCGAAGCTATCAATGGTTCATGAGACCGTGAAGTCAGTTACAAGGATCGACTGCCCAAGCTGGAGACCATATTCTGCATTTGTCTTTATAACTGAAGGCTCAAAGTAGTCATCTCAACTAAAGGAGATAGATGCACCTCAGAGAGCTTTTTACCACAGACAAGGTCAAGCTCGACCTAGAGTCCAAGACCAAGGGTGACATCTTGAAAGAGATGGTTTCCCTGCTCGGCCTTGGTGCTGAAGCTGAAACAGTACTCCTTAAGACGATTGCTCGCCGAGAAAACTTGGGCTCAACCGGAATCGGAAGTGGGATTGCTATTCCTCATTGCCGTTCCTTAGCCGTCAGCCAACTGCACATCGCCTACGGACGCAAACCTTCAGGGGTGGACTTCAATGCTATTGATAGGGAACCCGTCTACCATTTCTTCCTGATTGTCGCCCCACCACTGGAGACATCCAACAGCTATCTTCCGGTACTCGGCAAGGTCGCGCAGTTCGCTAGGGAACCAACCGCAGATGATGCCTTGATGGCCCTCGTGAATCCAGAAGATTTCCTACATCTGCTGAATGAGCACGGTTTATAGAAACCCATACTCAATTAAGTGTGAGAACACTTAAGGGCTGAGTGGCTCCATAGGTAATCCACGTCGCTCCCAGGAAGTGGTGGGGTACTATCCTCTTTCCGGGACATCTCTACCATTTTCGTGACGGACAGTCGTACCCTTTCCATCAAGGTAGTTCAAAAGGGGAATCAATCGCTTCCGTGTAACAGGAAGAGCCTCTTTGAAGTCCGCAGGGCCAAGATTAATCTGACCACTAAGCATCTCCGTTACTCGTTTTTCAGCCGCCTTGATCTCTTCACTCTCAACGTAGATTCCATGAGCGATTTCCTGGAGGACGCCGACACTCTCAAGTCGCTTGATTAACGACCAGATATCCGGTCTCTCCCGTAGATCCGTTGGTAGCTCTTCTATTGTGGGAGCTGCTAACCCTCCTGACGAAAATAGCTCCTCCAGTCGGCCTGATACCTCCTCCTGCTCCTGGGACAATGTCGGACGGTGAGATGGATCACGAACGCCGCCGTTCGCCGACTCTAAAACCCCTTCCTTTAATAGCTTTACAACAATGGCATCAGCCAGGTCAGAAGGTGCTGACTTGGGCAGAGCAGCCCGAACTAATGCTAAGGGAACAGAAGTTCGAAGAGGGTCATTTGTATGGCCATTCTGCACGGCTACCCTAATTAAATCCTCAGCCTTTTGGTGTACTGACTGTGCAAATAACTGGCGGGTGGTGCGTAGCAACGAAGCCTGATCTATTCCGGCTAAGACCGACTCTACTGTTGCCGGCAAAAAGCCCGTTTGCACTGGTAGCGCATCTATATTTGCTCCCTTCCACCCCCGAAGATCTAAGTACCCCGAGATAGCCGAAAGTGGATCGCCTCCCAACACTGAGAAAAGGGCCTCGCTTGTGGACTGATCGATCTTGTTCCGCTTAGGAGCTGTCGGTTCCACGACTACTCCACCACCGATTGTCGTAACCGGAGAGTAAGCCCTTAACACGAAACGGTCCTTGCCGCGAACAGCCAGAGGCTGTTCGAGTCGAAGTTGGACCCACCCTGACTCGCCAGGATTAAGCTGGTCGACCTCTAGGAGACTACAGCGCGCAAGCACTTCAGACGTACCGTGGTGCACGTGGACACGCTGATTCCTGCAGATGCTCCAGTCTTGATCAACCAATAGCTCAATAAGGGCAGTGATCATCCAGCTGGGCGACCATCCCTCATCCTTAACAAGAGTCGTTCCACGGACAACCCGCGTCCGGTCCGCTCCCTCACCAGTGATGGCAACGGCTGTCCGATCTCCCGCAACAGCTTCTCCAACGGGTCGGTCGTGGACCTGAAGTCCTCTTACCCTCGCATTGAGATCCAATGGCAGGATCTTTACACGGTCACCGTCTCTCAGCGTTCCAGTCCAGAGTGTCCCAGTAACGACAGTGCCGGCTCCCTGGATAGTAAATACTCGGTCCAGTGGCAGCCTGACTAAGTCCACCCCATCGCGGGAGCGCACACGTCCAGCAGCTTCCTTAAGCGCCTCTATAAGAGGAGCAAGGCCTTTTTCTTCCTTTGCAGATGTTGGAAGTCGGCCTGCAGATCTATATCGAGTTCCTTCAAGAAGAGCTTGAATATCAGCGTCGACTAATTCAAGCCACTCCTCATCTACCATATCGATTTTAGTGATGGCCACGAGAAGCTCTGGAACATCTAGGAGTTCTATGATTGCTAAGTGCTCTCGAGTCTGAGGCATCACACCTTCATCCGCCGCTACCACCAATAGCACTATGTCCATGCCAGCAGCTCCGGCCACCATGGCTCTGACAAAAGCCTCATGACCAGGTACATCTACAACTCCAAAGCGTAAGTCACTGTTGACCGGCAATTCGGCAAAGCCTAGCTCAATCGTGATCCCTCTTTCCTTTTCCTCCTGAAGGCGATCAGTATCTACCCCGGTTAGTGCTCGGACCAGAGCAGTTTTTCCGTGGTCGATATGCCCAGCGGTTCCAAGAATCAAGCTGGCCACTATGGTGCGTTGGGATGTTCTGAAAGAACTTGACTAAGAAATTGCAAAGATTTCAGTGGCTTAAGAGCCACATGGTATGTCACAAAATCCGACACAAGCGCAAAGTGCTGCTTGTCGTATTTCAGGCCCGTAGGCAAACCACCTGCTGCAAGTTCCCGCACCTGATCCCGAGCTTTGGGGCCGATACGAGGCCCAGTGGATTCTTGCGCACATGATGGACAGCACACTCCTCCAGCTGGCAAATCGAAACAACCGATGACCTTTTCTCCGAGCGTCTTGCTGCAGTTGATACAGGAGTCGACCTGAGGAGCAAATCCTAGACCCCCAACAATCGTCCACAGGCCCGAGAGCACTGCAGCTGATAATTGGTCACTAGCTACAGACTCAAGCCGGTCAAGCGCGTCTTCAAAGGCCTTGAATAACTCTGGTTGTGAGCTCTGCTCTGCGTGGGAAAGGATCAGCTCAGCGCCAGCTGACGCACCCGCGAAGCGGAGCATATCCCTTCCTAAGCCATCCCGGAGCTGCCTGCATGAAAACTCCTTCATAGTGTGTAGGTCACGATATGGCTTCACGTATATGTATAGGGCTCCTGATGCGAAGCTTGTTAGTACAGTGGCACCTTTTCCGATCTTCCCACGGACACCATGAGCGATTGCGCTAAGTATTCCATAGTCTTTCGTGTAGAACCGAAGAATCTGGCTCGAATCACGGTAGTCATGTGCACGCAAAAGAACGGCTTCTGTGTTGACCAGAGCCACTTCAGTCCTCAGAGCGAAGAATCTGCATCAGTTCCGCCCGCCGTTTTCGATAGCGCCGAGCAGCGTGTTTTGTGGCAGTTCCAGCCCTCTCAAATTCTTCATCCAAGTGTGCCAACTGTAGTAGGATGGCCCTACGATCGCGGACAGCCCTAACCGACTTAGCAGCAGAGCCCCGGAAAGCAATGAGGCCACTCACAGCTAATACTACGGCAAGGACTACTGCAATCCACTCGACTGGCGGCGGAGGTATCTCCTCACCAAGGACAACCCCTAAAACGGGGCGGGAATAATTCTCTCCTGCGTACCTGCGATAGCTTTCACCGGGGTCTAGTTCAACGCTTGCTGTCTGCTGAAGGCCGTCGACTTCGAGTGGTGGTGCCGGCTCTCTGATGAGTAAATCAAACACTTCTGTTTCTCCGGGAGTTGGCACGGAGATCTCAGGAAGGTCGAGCACGTACCGGACTATGAAGAGTCTCTCGCCTGGTGGTAGAGCAGCTCGCACGACAAGGGAGCCTTCTTCGAATGAGACCACATCTTCCGACATCTCACCTTCAGCCGTCGAAACGTCTTGTGCGCCCTCAGCTAGTGGGTAGCTCCATGTATACCCACCCTCACGAGGTACCACGGTGCGATCACGGTCATTTCTGATCTGGAATAGGTCGGTGACTCGCCAAGACTCACCAACTTGTTCAAGAAAGATGTTCCGAGCATCAAGCGTGACTGGCACCCCCTCCATAGGAGCCAGAAGCGTATCGTACGCCTGAATCTGGTAGAGCGAGTCGAGCTGAATTGCAGAGGTTATGGGGGGACCAAAGTACATAACTCCAGCGCGGCGTACCGAGGCAAAATAAAACTCGCCTGAAGCAGGGTCGGGAGTCCTGGGTAGCTGAAGCGAAAAGGCTCCTTCGTTGTCTACGGCAGTCGAGTCAAGTTCACCCTGGGTAAGGTCACTCAAAACATGAAGCACCACGGTTCCTAAGGTGAGAACCGAATCACCTAGAAGAACCTGACCGTTTAAAACGGGCGGCGTGCCAACCTCCACCTGGGAGGCAACATCCTTGGCATGGCAGGCCAACAATCCGAGCAGGAGAGTGGCCACAGGCCACGAGAATGATTGCCGCACGCTAGGGTAGATCGAAGCGACCAAAGTCCTCCGGATCCAGCTTTCGAAGGTGCTCCTTGAGCTCTTCCGGGCCCATCCCTTCTTCCCGCTCTGGCCCCCTGGGGACATCAAAGCTCAAATCGGCGGCTGCTTCTTCATCGGCAATCTCTATCGTCGCTTCCTCGAGAAGGTCGTCCTGGGCGAAGATCTGAGCCTGCACTCTGAGAGCGACCGCTATGGAATCAGAGGGCCGAGCATCTAAAGAAAGGATCTCTCCATTACGCCGAACGATCAGCTCGGCGTAGTAGGTACTTGCTTCAACCTTGCTGATGATCACTTTCTGAAGCGCTCCCCCTAACCCACGGAGCACCGAACATAGAAGGTCATGAGTAAGCGGTCGCGAAAACTCCATGTCAGCAAGTTGCATCGCGATCGCGCTCGCCTCACCAGGTCCAATCCAGATCGGAATAACACGCTCACCCTCAAGCTCCTGTAGGATCACTACAGGAGTGTTGGTTGAGCGATCGATTGCCAGGCTCTGAACCTTCACCTCTACTAGCACGTGGGGAGAGCCTCCAGGGCGAGTAACGTCGCAAGAAGAGAGATCACGCTGAGTTTCTCCCAACAATACTCCAAAGCGTACTAGGGGTTCTCTCGGCGTGCCTAGATAAAATTTATACCCTTAGACTAATTAGGTGCCGAGTGCCGTTTTGAGGTCATCCACCCTATCCGTGATCTCCCAAGGAAAGAAGCATACTTCTTCGGTTCCGCTGATATTGGGCAACCGCATCTCTGGCTTACGTCCGAAGTGTCCATATGCAGCGGTCGGGGTATAAATGGGATTTCGCAAGCCAAGTTCCTCTATAATAGCAGCCGGACGGAAGTCAAAAACCTCTCTGACTGCAGCTACAAGCTCAGGTTCTGACACCGTGCCTGTATCAAACGTCTGCACGTGCACCGAAACTGGCTCTGCAACACCGATCGCGTAGGCAAGCTGGATTTCGCAACGTCTCGCTAGACCTGCAGCTACTACGTTCTTCGCTGCCCACCGGGCACCATACGACGCGGACCGATCAACCTTAGTAGGGTCCTTACCAGAGAATGCTCCTCCTCCATGCCTACCAACTCCGCCGTATGTATCAACAATAATCTTCCGGCCGGTCAGGCCAGTATCCCCATGGGGCCCACCAATGACGAACCTGCCGGTTGGATTAATATGGAGGATGCACTCGTCCTCGTTATATACCTCTGTGGATAAAGCAGGCTTAATCACCTTCTCGGCTATGGCTTCGCGAAGGTCAGATTCGCGAACGTCCGGGTCATGTTGAGTGCTCACAACCACGGTATGGATTTTGACTAGCTCATCATTCTCGAACTCGACTGTCACCTGAGACTTTCCATCGGGCCGAATCCAAGGCAACTCACCACTTCGGCGGACCTCTGCCAATCGATTAGTGATCGCATGAGCAAAGTGAATCGTCGCAGGCATGAGTGTTGGCGTCTCATCAGAGGCATAGCCAAACATCATCCCCTGATCCCCTGCTCCACCAGTATCTACACCCATTGCAATATCGGGCGACTGTCGGTCGATATTTGTGAGAACTGCGCAAGTCTTTGCATCAATGCCCATCGCCGGATCTGTATATCCAATCTCCTCAAGAGTCTTCCGAACGACCTCCGGAACATGGACGTAGCAGTCGGTAGATACCTCTCCGGCAACAAAAGCAAGACCCGTAGTCACAAGGGTCTCGCAAGCAACCCTCGACAAAGGGTCCTGTGCTAAAAGGTGGTCTAAGACAGCATCAGAAATCTGATCAGAAATCTTGTCCGGATGACCCTCTGTGACCGACTCGGAGGTGAAAAGTGTTCTGCTCAATAGATTATCTCCAGGATAAGAACGCGGACCAGAGCTGTGCCGGGAAACGCTACCCAATCACCTGGGGCCCGACAAGCTCCACCGACCAGCAAAGGCTGTGAGGTCAATTGAATTGCCGATACCACTGACTAAGCACTCGGTGACGTCTCTGCTAGTATCCGCCGCCAAAGCTTTCTGAGCTGCATGCCGAGCATCTTCAATCCGCACTTCGCGCACCATCTTCTTGATCTCTGGAAGTGATGGCCAGGACATTGATAGAACCGTGATATCCAATCCGAGCAATAGAAATGCCGCAAGGGGATCGGATGCCATTTCACCGCAAACACTTACCTCGATGCCCGCGGCATGGCTAGCTCTTGCTACCTGGTGGAGCTGACGGACTACTGCCGGATGGAAAGGATTATAAAGCTTAGCTAACCGTGTACTGGTTCGATCAACGGCAAGTGTGTATTGCACAAGGTCATTCGTTCCGATTGAAAAAAAGTCGCAATATCTGGCCAGCTCAGCTGCATCCAATGCAGCAGCTGGCGTTTCGATCATAACACCGAGTTTGTAGCCTGCATTATAGGGTATGCCCTCATCCGCCAACCTCTTAGCCTCCTCATCTAGTAGACCTCTGACCTGGATGACCTCCTCCACATTGTTCACGAGTGGCAACATCATGCGCACGTCACCGTGAGCTGTTGCCCTCAGGAGGGCTCGAAGCTGAGTCCGGAAAAGCTCTGGCTCATCAAGTAAGACACGAATAGCTCGCCAACCCAAGAAAGGATTTTCCTCCTGTGGCATATGGAGAAACATCGGAAACTTGTCTCCGCCTAGATCAAATGTGCGAATGAAGACCGCTCCTGATGGAAAAGCCTCAGCGACCCCCTTGTATGCGCTGTACTGCTCTTCTTCCCCTGGCATCGTGCCACGACCTACGACCAAGAACTCAGTTCGGAAAAGCCCAACGCCTTCAGCTCCATGTTTCCTCGCCTGATTAGCTTCATCCGGCATATCCAGGTTAGCACGCAGCTCTACGTATTGACCGTCCTTTGTCACCGACTCTAGCGATGCAATAGTGTTGATCTCTGATTCCCAGCTTGTGAGCCGGTGTTGTCTGGATGCGAAACTTTCTAACTCACTAGGGCCGGGATCGAGTACCACACGACCAATACGTCCATCAATAATGGATGACTGACCTTCTTTCGATCTCTTCGTGATGTCTCCAAGGCCAACCACAGCCGGGATCTCTAGAGAACGAGCGAGAATCGCCCAGTGAGAAGTCCGGGTACCTCGATCAGTAGCGATGCCAGCTACGCTGGTTGGGTCTAAATGCACTGTAAGACTGGGGGTTAGATCCGCCGCCACTACAATGACAGGCTCATCGATACCGGCGAGGTCAGTGGGATCATGGTGACCGAGCAGGTGATGGAGAACGCGCACGACCAAATCTTCCAGGTCGTTCAAGCGATCGAGTACCATTGGGTGTGACGTGCGACTCCAAAGATCTCTGAGTTCAAGCATCCTCCATTCAAACGCACGCTCTGCGCTAAGTCGGTTTTCTCTCACATACCGGACGGTTCCTTCGACAACCTCCGCATCCTCAAGCATCATTATCTGTGGGTCAAATATGCGCGCCTCAACCAGACCCAGACGCTCTGCCGTCCGAACCTTCAACTCTTGGAGCCTCTGTGTCGCCCACAAACGCGCCTCATGGAATCGTTCGATCTCTTGCTGTACTAAGTCTTCTGAAATAGTGATATGGGGTACAATGGGAAGGCCCCACTCCAAGTGGAAGACTGGTCCAGAAGCAATGCCCTCCGATGCAGGCCATCCGTCAAGAATAATGGCCAATGGGTTAACCCTCCTGTTCTTCAAGGCCTTGCCCTAGCAGGTCAGCTAGGGCGCCAAGCGCTTCCTCTGCATCAGGTCCTTCCGCACAAATCTTTATGCGGCTACCAAATTCGGCGGCAAGCATCAACACACCCATAATGCTTTTCCCGTTCACTACAAGGTCGTCCTTCTCAATGCGGATAGTGCAAGTGAAGGTTTCGGCTAACCTTACGAACTGAGCAGCCGGTCGCGCATGTAACCCAGCCCGATTCACAATTTCTACTTCGCGAGCCAACGACAGGATACGACTCATCGCAAGAGCCCCCAGGTGGTCAGCAGAACAATAGAAACAACTAAAGTCGTAGCAGCCGGTCGCCAAGCGTAGTGTCCTGCAAGCAGGCCAACTGCAAATCCTGCTACCGAAAGAAGGCCCCACAGCAAGCCAGCTGAAGCAAGACCGCCTTCAGCACCTAGTAGGACGCCAACTAGGAGTCCCAAAAATAGGACAGCCACTCTCCTAAGGCGGGCGGTCAGACCACTAAGATCCACTACTTTTAGCTTACGACCAACATCACGACCCTCAGAATACCCTACCCGAAAGCCCCAAATACGGAGACCTAAGTGACCCGCGTTGAAAACAAGCAGGAAAACCAACGCCGACCACGATCCTGGAAGTCCAAGCCAGTAAATAGCCAAAGCCAAGACAGAAATACCAGGAAGCCACGTTGCCCAAACGAGAGAGTCTCCCAAGCTCCCAAGCGGCCCTCGCACTGCGGTCTTAAAACTGCGAACCGTTTCAGCCCCTGCACCGTCGGCCTCTAATCGGAGAGAAGCACCTAGAGCAATTCCAGTAAGGTATGGGTGTGCATTGAAGTGTTCACTATGTCGCTCCAATGGCTCTTCTAGCTTGTCCTCATCGTCTTGGTATAGGCTCCTTAGTCCAGGTAGCATAGCAAATGCAAAGCCCGAGCCAAGCATCGTGTGGTAATTCCACGACCCTTGTACCAAAAAAGAGCGCATGAAGACCGCAGTCAGAGCACCGGACTTAATTCTCGTCCTCATAGAACTCGTGATCCTATGATCCCTAACGCCATGCCCACCACGAACAGTGTCCGGCGCTGCCGGAAGCCTCCGAGGTCCCTTAGGAAGATACCCGCTGATACGGAACCCCCTACAAGGAGGAGACCAATTGAGCTGGGTACCTCAAGTGGCCAACTAGCGCTTAGTGCTTGTAGGCCTACCCTCCCCAGCACTACCCCTGATACGGTGACTAGACATCCTCGAAAAAAGTCTAATGCAATCGCACTAAGGTGCCTTCTTACAACCCAGCTAACTCCGGAGACAGTATCTCTACGCTCCTCTACGATTTTCGAATTAGCCTGCCTAAGTAGTGTAACCGATACGCCGCCAAGCTGACCCCAAACCAAGCCGAGTCCGATAGCTAGGGGAAGTACTCCAGAGCCTGTCACACCAGCAGAGGAAGCCACAGCGACAACGGTTGCAGTAGCTCCTTCAGGAAATTGAGAGCCTCCGGCAGGGAATGAAACCAGAAGATATAGCTCAAGGATGGCTCCGATCGTAGCACCCAGTAGAGGCTGGTCTACCACTACTCCGGCCAAAACCCCAACCACAAGCGGCCGTGATATCATGAACTGGCCCACCGACGTGGCGTCCAGGGCCAATAGGCCACCTAGAACACCTATCAGGAATATTTCCATTTGCCCTTCAAGAGTGTCTTCATATTCACTCTGTGGGTGTCCGGAAGATCGCGAGCGGTCACTTCTACTCCTTCCGCTTCAAGCTTCTCTAGCTCACTGATATCATCCTCAGTTAGGTGGAGGTAAGTGAGAAACTCCGCTCGCCCAGGACCGTGGTGAATGCCACCTAGATTGACCTTCTCTCCAGCTAACAGACCTCCTTCTGCCAGACAGCCCATCGCAGAGATCTCTTTCGTTAATAGAATGGAACGAGTGGCATCTAACCGCCAAAAGTCTAATTTCTCTCGGGCCACTCTCGGGGTCACAAATTGCACCTCTGTACCTGCTGCTCCGAGCCTGTAGAGATCCTGCTCCCAGCCGCTCACCGTCAATTTTTCGTCCACAACCAGATAGCGGTCTGGCCGAAGTTGGTTACCCCACCCAATGACTACCTGCCCGTGGAGCAACCGCTCATCCACTCGAAAAAGAACAATCGACACGAGAACTAAATATCCGTAGAGGTGCTACAAATCGCCTCTCGACCTGTGTCTGTGATCCTGTCTACTAGTTCGTTAAGCGCTAGGTGACGATGGAACATGAACTCCAAAAGCATTGGCAGATTCACCCCAGAAACAACAATTCGCTCAGTAGCATCACGACAAGAGTGAGCTGCAGCCATGCCACAGCTCCCAACCAGAAGGTCAGTGAACATGATTGTAGGATTGAGTCCCGACAGTGCGTCTAGTTTTATCTTGAGATCTTCTACGCTTAGCCCAGAGTTTGAAATTGCCGTAAGTCCCTGAGGTTGCTCTCCTGCAATCCTGCAGACGGCGTCTACCAAACCTTTTGGCATGTCGCCGTGACCAACCACAATCCCTCGAACAGTAAGGCTGTCACTCATAATCCTGCTCAAGGTATTTTCGCAGTCTCCGATCAAAAGCCTCGGAAGACTCGACGCCCGTATAACGCATAAGATGACTCATAGCAACGACTTCCGAGATCACTGTAATATTCTTTCCAGGGTTGAGTGGTACGGTCACTTTCGGAATCTCTACACCTAGGATCTCCTCATACTCCGACTCAAGTCCAGTTCGTGTGTATTCTCGGTCCTGATCCCAAATCTCTAAATGGACTACTACCTCAATTCGCTTCTGCTGCCGGATAGCACGTACACCGAAGAGACTCGGGACATCGATGATCCCAACGCCACGAATCTCCATGTGATGCTTCTGTAGCTCATGTCCTCTACCGATAAGCAGTTCATTTCCTTCCTTACTAACGAGTACTACATCGTCAGCGACTAGGCGATGTCCCCGCTCCACGAGATCTAGTACACATTCGCTCTTACCAATCCCACTCTCACCAACGAAAAGCAGGCCAATGCCGTAAACATCAGCCAGAGATCCATGCACACTCGAGGATGGTGCAAGCACGGCTTCCAAATATGGCTTGATGCGGCGATAAAACTCCTTGGTAGACTTCCCAGACCGTAAAACTGGGACCGAGTATCGACTGGCAACCTCAAGGAAAAATGAAGGAACTGGCTGCGACTTTGTCACGAAGGCAACTGGCACATCAAAAGAGAAGAAAGCCTCTAGGCGCTTAACGGCTTCATCTTTTTCAAGAGACTCGATATAGGTCATCTCCGTCTCCCCAAAGACCCACATTCGACCATCTGGAACTCGGATAGTATGACCAGCAAGTGCAAGGCCGGGTGAAGTGATGTCTGGATCTTCCGTGCCCGACTCAAGGTTTAGGCCATCCGTAAGCACCTCGAGGTCTAGGACGTCAGACCTCGCATCTAGAAGCTCTTGAACCGAGATCTTGACCTTGGAAGTCACCCCTGCCAAAGGCTCCACAACAGCGGCCGTGTCCCGCGGTCCCACTCATTCATCCGCGGCTTAATGAGCGTAAGACGTTTGCGCTCCAAGACCTAAATCCTCTGTGCTATGGTCGGAAGTCTTCTGATTCAGACAAAGCTACTCTCAGCTACCCTTAGCAACCACCCGCTTCAGTACAGATTCCACCCCGGACGCACAGCCATCCCAAGAAAACCTTTGCGCGAAATTGTGAGCCTGGATACTCATCTTACTCCTCAGGCTCTCATCCTTGAGCAGTTGTCGGAGTGCCTGTGCAACAGCAGAAACATCTCCGTGTCGCACTAGAATCCCAGTCTCACCGTGTCGCACCGACTCTCGTAGCCCTGGGGAATCACTTACCACGCTCGGAGTACCGCATGCTGCTGCTTCTATATTGGAAAGCCCCCAGCCCTCCTTAGGCGAAGTGAGCACATGGATCCACGATCTCCTAAGTGTCTCCAGTTTATCTTCCTCGCTTATAAAACCAAGCATACGAACATGTTTGGCAATCCCAAGTTGCTTGATCTGCGCCTTCAATGAGTTCCGCTCCTCTCCGTCTCCACAGATAATTAATTCTACGTCGACACCCTCAGAAACCAATTCAGCAACTGCTTCGAGTATAAGATCAACACGCTTGTACTTTGCTAACCGACCGAGATAAACCAACGTTGGGCGCTTGCTGATTGAACCATCGGCAGACGGCGTAAAGAAGTCTAAATCAATCCCATTAGGGACCATGTCAATCTGCCCCGCTGAGAATCCCCTCTGGACTAAGTCGTCCTTGGTACTCTGAGAAACGGCAATAGCAGGCGTCCTTCTGAAAACGAATGGAATAGGGTACTCAAGTAGCCAAGTCCCTAACGCAATGGGAAATGAGGCGGCTTGGAAGGCTGTTGTGCCAAATAGGTGGTGTGCGAGAAGTACGACGGGAGAGGTCGTCCACAAGGGACTAAATACAGGGACCTTGTTCAGATCCTCCACTACCACGTCGAACTGATGGACAGCTAGATGCCTTAGATAGTACTTGGGCGCAGTGACGCTGAAGGTATATCGGCTACCAGACCGGTGGATATTGATCCCATCCAGTTTGACCTGCTTTTCACAACCAGCCCATCCGGATACAAGGGCACTAACTTCGTGACCTTTCTTGGCTAGACGCCCAAAAACTTCATGAAAATGCTTCTCAGCCCCTCCTGCGCCGGGATTCTCTCGATCTAACCAGTTGATTACTAAGATCCGCAAGGATGGGGTCACTAATCTGTGACCTTGATCAGCCCCATGGATCCACCCTTGAAGAGCGCGTCTAGGACCCCGTTTACAAAACGGGGAGACTCCTCCCCACCATACATTTCCGCAAGCAGAATCGCCTCCTGTATAGCTACCTTGGGTGGCACCGTTTCTACAAATAGCATCTCTACAGCACCAATTCGTAGCACGGCTCGGTCAATGGTTGTGAGACGATCCAACCTCCAATTCTCAAGCGCCCACCCCAGTGCCTCATCGATATCGGAGAGATGCTCGTTCATCAAAGTTAGGACCCTCTCAACGTAGGGCAGTCTTCGTGGAGAAATAGTCCGAGTAGCAACCGTATCAGCTAGAGCGGCTAAAAGGGTACCCGTCTTACGTTCACTTTCCCACCTGTAATGGACCTGAAGGACCCAGGCTCTCGCGCGACTACGGTCCAACCGCCTAACACGGTCAAGCCGGTCTGCTTCTGTCAAATGGCCCCCAGATAACGGTAGAATGCGACCATATCCAAAACTGAAACTGCGGCTTCAAAGCCTTTGTTGTCTGGACCCGTACCAGCCCGGGCTAGAGCCTGTTGTAAGTCATCGGTTGTGAGGACCCCGAAGGCGACAGGAATATCGGCTTCGCTGGCAACTGCACCCAAACCTAGTGATGCCTGCATACACACATAATCAAAGTGGGGAGTTTCACCGCGAATTACACAACCAAGAGCAACAATCGCATCAAATCCGCCTGCTCTAACAGCAGCTGCAGCCGCCTGCGGGAGCTCCCACGCACCCGGTACGTGCATTACTTCTATATCCCCTGGGTTGGCACCGTAAGTAGTAAAAGCACGCTTTGCACCCTCAATCAAACGGTCGGTGACCTCAGAGTTGAAGCGAGCTGCTATGATGGCGAACCGACTATTCAAAGCGGCTGCAGGGTCTCTAGGATCCCCTGCCGATGATCCCTGTAACGTCAAAGGATATGGCCCATCTTAGAGCGTTTCGTATCTAAATACCGCTCGTTGTGTTCACCAGGCTCAACTTGAAGCGGCTCTCGCCCAGTTACCTCAATATCGTAACCGTCAAGCCCTACAATCTTCCTCGGATTATTGGTTAGTAGCCGTATCGAGTGCAGATCTAGGTCCAGCAAGATCTGAGCCCCAATGCCATAATCACGCAGGTCGGGTTTAAAGCCAAGCTCCTCATTTGCCTCTACAGTATCGAATCCTTCATCCTGAAGACGATAGGCTTTAAGCTTGTTCGCAAGGCCGATCCCCCTTCCTTCTTGCCGAAGGTAAACGATAGCACCCTGCCCTTCTTCTTGTATGCGGCGCATGGCCGCCGCTAGTTGCTCACCACAATCACAGCGCTTCGAATTGAAGACGTCACCGGTCATGCATTCAGAGTGCATCCGCACCAACACGTTCGCCTTTCCCGAGAGGCTGCCCTTTACCAACGCAACATGCTCGCGACCGTCAAGAACGCTCTGGTATGCAATAACACGAAACTCGCCGTACTGGGTCGGAAGCTGAGCGTCCGTGAGGCGCTCAATAATTCGAGTCTTCGTCAACCGATAGGCTACAAGCTGAGCTACCGTGATAAACTTCAGCCCGTGCTCCTTTGCAAACATCTGCAACTGAGGACGGCGTGCCATAGTGCCATCACTGTCCAAAATCTCGCAGATAACACCAACCGCCGGTAACCCTGCCAGTTCAGCTAAATCTACTGAGGCCTCTGTCTGGCCAACACGTCTAAGCACTCCCCCTGCCTTTGCCCGAAGAGGGAAAATATGACCAGGGCGCCGCAGGTCGGATGGCAAAGTGCCAGGAGCCACGAGCACCTGTATCGTCTTGGCGCGGTCTTGGGCACTAATTCCGGTAGTCACCCCAAATCGCCTGTCTGCATCAATGGACACAGTAAACGCGGTACCCTGAGGATCCGTATTCTTTTCCGTCATCAAGGGAAGCTCAAGCTCGTCTGCCCGGTCGGGTGTAAGAGTGACGCAAATTAGACCTCGGCCGTGCATCGTCATAAAGTTCACGTGATCTGGAGTGATAGCAGCAGCAGCCATCACGAGGTCTCCCTCATTCTCACGGTCCTCGTCATCTGCAACGATCACCATTTCGCCATTTTTTATGGCCTGAATTGCGTCTTCGACTCGATCAAACTTCATAATTCCTCGCTCCCCAACGAGCGGCCTTGCAGGACCCTATCCACATACTTCCCGACGAGGTCACCCTCGATATTGACCGAATCTCCAGCCTCAAGGGCACCTAGGTTCGTGTGTTCGTAAGTGTAGGGTATTACACCAATTCGGTATGTGTCTTCATCTATGCGCTCACTCACAGTCAAGCTCACCCCGTTTACTGCCAAAGATCCCCTTTCAACGGTCAGCGCTGCCACTGCCACGGGAAGGCTGAAATCCATCATCCAGAACTCCCCATCTATAATACATCGAGTGAGCTTGCCAATTCCATCTATGTGTCCTTGAACCATATGGCCATCAAGCCGATGTCCTACCTTCAGGGAACGCTCTAAGTTCACGCGCGAGCTATCTCTATAATCACCTGCTATGGTCCGGTCGAGCGTAGTCCCTATAACGTCAACCGTGAAACCCTGAGTCAGTCGCTCAATAACAGTCAGGCAAACACCATCTACTGCAACTGAATCACCGGGTCTCAACTCATCCGCAAGCTGAGGCGCCTCAATCGAAAACCTTCTTGTAGTATCAAAATCCACTACATCTCTGATCAAGCCAGTGACCTCAACAATTCCCGTGAACATCACCCCTCCTGCCGGTCGAGAACGATCAAAGTGTCCCTCCCGTGAAGCTCCGGCGGAAATGCAGGCTCAAAGTCGCTCCATATTAAGTCCCTGGCGTTCTCCATAAACGCTGGCACTCCGTCCGAACCTAAGGTCGTCGGTGCCACGAACAGATAGAGGCGATTCACGAGTCGTTCTTGAAGAAGTGCGTTGGCCAATTTTGCTCCACCCTCGCATAAGATCGAGTGCAACCCCAGATCACTACAAACTCTTAACACGTCGTCTAAATCTAGCCCGGCCGGAGAGGTCTTGACCGGATTAATCTCCGCCCCTGCCTTTTCTAATCGCTCTAGGGCGACCTCAGAAGTGCCACGCCGAACAAATACATGCACGGGGCTTTCGTCAGCCTCCTCAAAAATTGCGGCATCACTAGAAATTGAACCATCAGGTACGAGTAGAATTCGCCGCACGCCACTGTGATCAACGGCCTTGGTGCGAGCAGTCAACCTTGGATTATCAATCCGAAGGGTTCCGGCACCGATCATCACCGCGTCAAATCCGGTCCGTAGCCTGTGCACTTCACAGCCTGCCTCCGGACCAGTGATCTGAGTCCTCTCACCGGGTCGGGCTGCAATGGATGAATCTAGGCTTACCGCAAGCTTAAGGGCGACATACGGTGTGTCATGCGTGGCAGCATGGAAGAAAGCCGGGTTTTCAGCACGGCCGACCTGATCCGACCAAGTAGGACCATGGACATCGACATCACCGTCTCGGAGTAGGCCAGCTCCCCCACCCGATTTAGCTCCAGGATCACGCGCCCCAAACACAACCCGTGATATGCCCGCCTCAACCAATGCTCTTGCACAAGGTGGTGTCTTACCGTGGTGTCTACAGGGCTCAAGCGTGACATACGCAGTGGCACCTTCTGCTCGATCCTTTGCCTCCTCCAGAGCAATGATCTCCGCATGTGGACCTCCAAACAACTCGTGATATCCCTCGCCTACAACGTGATCGTCCTTCACTATCACACACCCCACCAAAGGGTTTGGGTGCACCCGGCCCCAACCACGACGGGCTAGAGCACGCGCGTGCTCTAGGTGGGCAACGTCATTTGATGAAACCCTCCTTAGTTCGCTCATCATTAAAGCTTGAGCAGGACACCGAGGCTTCCAAACACGATCCCCTCTGCCAGAAAAAGATTTTCGGGTACGGGTAGCAGATTAACGGAACCAAAATTCGGAACAAAGCCAAATTCAGCAGACATCCAAGAGAGTACGCCAAGCTGTTTCGACACTCCTATGAAGTAGCTCGCCTTTGTTGACTCGAGCAACCCATCAACCGGGACAAAGGCCCCTTGTCCGTTTGTCACACGAAGGGAGGGATCGGAGGACATATCATTCCAAGCAATCCCAGCTGCAAAGCCTAGGGCAAAGAGGTCCTTACCGATCGTAACCCGATGGGAAGTTATGGATGACCCTATAGTTACCTGGGAAAAACCCTCCTGACTGACCCCACCCAAACTCAAGTCTCCTACGCCCCGCCGGATGACAGAAACCGATACACCAGGAAGCGTGAAGGACTCTTGCAGAATCCCTATACGTGCACCGATACCCCAAGCACTTACTCGACCGCTGAACCCATCCTCCTTCGGAAAAAGAAGGAGGTTTGTATGACCTACTATATCGAGGGACAGGAAGCCCCCAACCGTAGGCATCAGCTGGACTCCATCAAGAAGACCTAATCCCAAACCAAACTGAAGATTCGGAACAAAGAAGGACGAGCGATTTGTGCCTGATTCACCTAGCAGGTTCGGGATCTCAGCCGAGAGCCCTCCTCCCCTAACAAATGCCGAGAATCGAGGCATCCCCCCGAGACGACGCCCCAGTGTAGAACTCTCCGATGGAATCTCGAACCCAGGAGCAGCTAGGGCGCTCATGTATCCCATCAGTTTTCGAGCCGCAACTGCTGAAGCAGCGCAATGCTGCTGCTCTCCACCCGCTGCATTACATGTAGATTGGAGATTTGCCACCGTCTGCGACATAGCTGGTACAGGTAGAAAGCTGAATAGGACAAGGATCCGCAGCACGACCGTGGATCTGACCATCGGACTCATACGTAGGCTACGCCCTCTCCAGCTTCAACTTCACCTATCACCCACGACCCTATACCGTGCTTTTCTACCTCGCAGGAGACGGTTTCTACAACCTCAGGTGCAACAACCGCTATCATCCCAATCCCCATATTAAAAACACGATCCATTTCATCCCTGTCGACTTTTCCTGCTTCCTGAAGCATCTGGAAAAGAGGAGGCACATCCCACGAAGATCGGCTCACTGACGCGCCTAGACCCTCAGGAAGAACCCTCGGAAGATTACCCGGAATCCCACCACCCGTGATGTGGGCTAGTCCGCGAATGAGCCCACGTTCCAGAAGATTTTTCAGAGGAGGCAGGTAACTCCTATGAACGGCGAGTAACTCATCCCCCACATTACGCCCCAGCCCTGGAAGCTCGTCCACTACACTAAGTTTCATAACATCAAAGACGATGTGCCGTGCAAGTGTGTACCCATTCGTGTGAAGACCAGAAGATTCTATCCCTAGTAACACATCCCCTTCACAGATTGCCGAACCGTCAATGAGTTGTTCTCGCTGGACAACTCCTACTATAAAGCCCGCCAAATCGTACTCTCCAGACGGATAAAACCCAGGCATTTCAGCAGTCTCACCGCCAAGTAACGCGCAGGTGTTCTCCTTACAAGCAGTGGCAACTCCTCGCACGACCTCCTCGACAATCGACTCCCTTAGGGCTCCCGTGGCCAAATAATCGAGAAAGAACAGCGGAGTAGCACCTTGCACCAGGATATCGTTAACACAGTGATTGACCAGGCATTGGCCAACCGTTCCATGGTCACCAGACTGAAAAGCTACCTTCAGCTTAGTACCTACGCCGTCAGCACTCGATACAAGAACAGGCGACTTGAGCTGCTCCGGAAGTTCGTATAGACCCCCAAAGTGCCCAACACCAGAAAGGGTGTGCTGATCGCGTGTTGACTCAACCAGCTCTTTTAACTTGTCCTTCGCTCGAGCAGCTGCGTCGAGGTCAACCCCGGTGTCACGATAGCTGAGATTCTCAGACATGATCTTCAGAAAGAATGTGTGTCTCGAATGTTGTCATCTTTCGGAACTCAAGAACCCGACGATTGATCTCCTCAGATGACAGGTTGATGAGCCTGCGGATGCTGAACTGCTCTACCGCATATGACCCCATAACTGAGCCGTAAACCATCGCTCGCCGAAGGTCACCAGGTGAAAGGGAATCTGCCTTTGCCAAGCAACCCATAAAACCACCGGCGAACGCATCACCAGCACCGGTAGGATCACAAACCTTCTCTAGGGGAAAACCCGGCACAAAAAAGAGCCAATCATCAGCGAAGAGGGTTGCTCCGTGTTCTCCCCTCTTCACAACAACTATCTCTGGCCCTCGATCTTGAATCCAGCGAGCTGCCTTAGAGAGGTTCGGATTATTAGCAAGCTGCCGCACCTCTTCATCGTTAATGATAAGGATACGCACGCGCTCTAGCAGTTTAAGTAAGGCGTTTCTGCTCCCTTCGATCCAATAGTTCATTGTATCACAAGCCACAATATCTGGATTCTTAACCTGATCGAGGACATCAAGTTGAAGGACAGGGTCAATGTTTCCAAGGAAGAGGATACGAGCAGACTGGAAAGACTCCGGAATTTTTGGTTCGAAATCGGCAAATACCCCTAACCGGGTCTCCACAGTATCGCGACTATTCAGGTCGGAGCTATAGGTACCTGACCAAAAAAAGCTCTCTCCGGCACGACGCTCAATACCTGATAAATCGCCCCCTCTCAAAGACAAGAAGTCAAGCTCGTGCAGGGGATAGTCTTCACCCACCACACCCACTACCTGAACCGGATGGAAGAGTGTGGCAGCAGCAGTGAAGAATACAGCTGACCCTCCAAGCACACCTTCAGCACTGCCGAGTGGTGTTCTGATTGAATCCAATGCCACACTGCCCACGCACAGTATCGACATCAGTCGTGCTCGATGATATATGCCATCATTCTACCGACTGATCCCTCTTCCGAACCATCCGGGTTGGAGCATCAATCCCCATTATGACCAATCCATTCCGGAGTACAATCTGTACCGCTCGCGCAAGGGCGAGCCTGGCAGTCCGAAGTGCTTCATCCTCGACCAACACAGCAAGCTGTGGGCTCCTAGTAGGGTTTCCAGCATGGTACCAAGAATTAGCAAAACCGGCTGTCTGCTCAAGGTAGTCGGAAAGCACATGCGGCGAGACCTGATTAGCAGCTCTCTCCACCGTTGCAGGAAACTCCCCTAGACGTTTCACAAGCTCACGTTCGAGATCTTCTCTGAGCAACTCTAGGTGAGCAACATCTGCAGCAACTTCCTCTGGAGCTACCCTAGCCTTGGCAAAGATCGAGCACATTCTCGCGTGTGCATACTGTACCTTGTAGACAGGATTCTTGTCTGATTGATCAAGAGCCATATCGAGGTCGAAAAGTAGTTGGGCATCAGCTTTGCGCATCTGGAAGAAGTATCGTGCCACATCGACACCAACTTCCTCATAAAGCTCTCGCAATGTGACACCCGAGCCCGCCCGCTTTGAAAACTTGACCTCCTGGCCATCTCGCTCAACACGAACCATCTGGTGCAGTAAGTATTCTGGATAGCCCTCTGGCAAACCAAGAGCCCTAACACCGCTACGAACTCGAGCCATCGTACCGTGATGATCAGAGCCCTGCACATTGATAACACGCTCAAACCCGCGGTCCCATTTATTCTTGTGATATGCAACATCCGGAAGGAAATAAGTCGGCATACCATTAGTACGAATCATCACTCGGTCTTTCTGGTCTCCAAACTCGGTTGTTCGTAACCAAGTAGCTCCTTCATGTTGATAGACGAGACCCGTCGCGCGCAGATCCTGGATCGTTTTATCGACGAGGCCATTCTTATAGAGGGATGACTCGAGGAAATACTCATCGAAGTGGACCCTGAAGTCACTTAGATCCCTATCCTGTTCGGCTCGAAGTATTTGAACTGCGAAGTTCCTAATCTCCTCCAGCGCCTGGTCAGAATTGTCTTCGAGGAAACGCGTTCCTACTTCTTTCGAGAGCGCCTCTGCCACTTCTAAGACATAGTCACCACGGTAGCCGTCCTGAGGCAGGGGCTCCTCCTGCCCTAATAGCGCCCGGTACCGAGCACGCACGCTTAGGGCGAGTAAGTCCATCTGACGGCCACTATCATTGTAATAATACTCTCGATGAACCTTCCAACCCGTCCACCCTAAGAGGGAGGAAATGGCATCTCCCAATGCTGCCTGTCGTCCGTGGCCTAGGTGGAGTGGGCCAGTTGGATTGGCAGATACGAACTCCACCATAACTGAACGACCCCGCCCCTCACTGCTTCGACCGAAGTCTTTGTCCTCTGCGGCGATCTCGTTCAGGACTGACGCAACCGTTCGCGTCGACAAACGGAAATTGAGGAACCCCGGACCAGCCACCTCTACGGCTTCGACTCCAGCGGTCTCTAGGTTGAGCCGCTGAGCAATTTCTTCAGCAACCTCCCTGGGTGCGCGCCCAAGCTCGCTTGCAACCTTCAGAGCAAGGTTAGTTGCAAGATCTCCATGAGATGGATCCCGCGGCCTTTCCAAGTGGATCTCACTCACTACAACACCCAAATCGGAGAGTATAGCTCGCAAGGACCTATCGATTGCAGCCTGTGGCACCCTTAAACGCCCGATTCCTTAGAATTGTCAGCAGCCTTGGAGGTCTTATCATCTTGTTTCGCTTCTGAAGAACTGCTTGATCTAGACTCAGAACTCTTTGCTGGTGAGGTACTACCCTCATCTAAAGCCTTCTTCTTATAGTCTTCAGAACGATGATCAGTGATATAAAAGCCCTCACCCTTAAATAGAAATCCTGCGCCACCTGATATCTTCCTACTCGCAGGAGCACCACATTCTGGGCACTCCGTGACAGGCTCATCCGTCATCTTCTGGAAAGCCTCAAAGTCGTGGCCGTTAGGGCACTCGTAATCGTACGTCGGCATGGTCGATTGACCCGCAATGACACCAGTGTTTCAAGACCCCGCAAGCTAACGCTGCTAGGCTTTACTTCCTACCCATCAAATTCACCCCATACGTCTCTCAGTACGTCACTGATCTCACCCAGAGTAACATCTTCCTTGACAGCATCAACCATCGATGGGATGAGGTTTTCGCTTCCCTCTGCCGTGCGCCGAATTGCTTCGAGGCACGCTCTTGTTTTACTGGCATTCCGCTCGTTTCTAAGCGAAGCCAGTCTTGACGATTGAGCTACCTCAAGCTTCGAGTAATCCAGTTGGTGGACCTCTAGATCCTCTACAGCTTCAATATACTTGTTCACCCCAACTACGATTCTTTCTCCGGACTCCACTTCCATCTGAAACTGGTACGCGGCCTTTCCAATTTCATCTCGCATGTAATCGATTCCCGCGGCCGGATCATCCAGCTGCATGATCTCATCCACATAACTTCGAGCTTCTCGCTCAATCTTGTCAGTAAGCTCTTCTACAAAGTAGGCACCACCGAGGGGATCCGGCGTACGTGTGATTCCAGACTCAGAAGCGAGAACCTGCTGAGTCCGTAGAGCTAGTTTTGCTGCCTCCTCTGAGGGTATGGTTAGAGCCTCATCGTAACCGTTTGTGTGCAGTGATTGCGTGCCCCCGAGGGTCGCTGCTAGACCTTGCACTGCAACCCTAACAATATTGTTCAAAGGCTGCTGAGCTGTAAGAGTTGAGCCCCCACTTTGTGTGTGGAAGCGGAGCTGACAGGAGCGGTCCGAGGCTCCATACCGTTCTCGTAGTAAGGATGCCCATAACCGACGAGCAGCCCTGAACTTAGCCACCTCCTCCAGGAGGTCGTTATGGGCTGCAAAAAAGAACGAGAGACGGGGTGCGAAAGACTCCAGGTCAAGACCTTTCGCCAAAGCCTGGTCCACGTATTTGAGACCATTTACTAGTGTGAACCCTATCTCCTGAGAGGCGGTAGAGCCGGCCTCCCGTATATGGTAGCCTGAGATTGATACTGGATTCCACTTTGGGATTTCTTCTGAACAGAATGCGATGATGTCCGACACGAGGCGAAGACTGGGCTTGACCGGATATATGTGCGTGCCTCGGGCCACATATTCCTTAAGTACATCATTCTGGAGTGTCCCTGTCAGCCGATCCCGCGGGATCCCTTGCTCATCAGCAAGCGCTACGTAGAGCGCCAGAAGTACCGCAGCTGTAGAATTGATTGTCATCGAGGTAGAGATCATGTCCAGTTGAATGCCGTCAAATAACCGGCGCATGTCATCCAATGAATCGATTGCCACACCTACACGTCCTACCTCACCCAAAGCCACTTCCGCATCTGAATCGTATCCCATCTGGGTGGGAAGGTCGAAGGCTACCGATAGGCCCGTCTGGCCTCCCTCAATCAGGTACCTGAAACGCTCGTTTGTTTTCTCTGCTGTCCCAAAACCTGCATACTGCCGCATGGTCCACGATCGACCACGGTACATATCAGGATAAATTCCCCGGGTGAAAGGAAACTGGCCTGGCTCCTCTGGACGACGATTCTTACCACCTGTCGAATCTATCAGAATGCCACTTTCAGTGCCTTCCTTTTTAGCAGGTGTCATCGTGAGCCCCAGAAGCTTTCAGTGGGCCAAGGTCGACAAGAATCTGACCCTTTTCTACGGCCTCGCCTTCCTTCACGTGGACGCGGGTCACCAAACCACCACTGTATGCCCGCACTTCGTTTTCCATCTTCATAGCTTCGACAATAATGATGCCTTGCCCAGACTCCACGCAGTCCCCCTCCCCAACCTCCACCTTTAGAACCATGCCTGGCATGGGTGCCACCACAGGCTTGGGACCTTGGAGGCGCGCATTGGCCTGCGTCATGCCACGGATCGCCCTGGTCCGTTCATCAAGCACATGTGCTTCCACGAGTAGCCCATCTAAATGAATGCTCCACTCACCGTTCGTGCTTCGATCCCCCAGAATCTTGTGAGCCCGGGAACCCACGAGGAGGCTGTGAACACTCGACACTCCTGAACTCTCTATGCTTACCTCAAGTTCCTGCCCATCTATACTGACTCTATCAGTACCGACTTTGACCTCAAACTCTCGGTCATCAATGGTGACGAAATAGCGCGTCACAAAGCCCTCCCGGCTCGTAACTCGATCACTGTCTCCACGTGTGCTGTCTGGGGAAAGAAATCGAAGCATCGCACGCCCTCAGGGGTGTAAGTTCCACGGAGCCGATTGATGTCTCGCCCCAGAGTTGCTGGGTCGCAACTCACATATATCAGTCTCCCAGCCGGAGACTTGGACACAGCTTCTACTACTTCAGAACTCAGGCCAACCCTAGGTGGGTTAACGATCAATAAGTCAGTAGGCAGTAGATCTGTAAGGCGGTCCTCAACTTGCCCCTCAACAATGGTGAACCCCACGGGTGCGCTGAGGCGTGCAGCCCTGCAGGCCAAAATGTCGCTTTCTACTCCAATTACTTCCCATCCACCTGCAGCAAGGGCATGCCCATAGCGGCCTGATCCACAATATGCATCTATTGCCCTCGTGCCCGAACCGGCTATACCGACTAAATAGTCCAACAGTAGCAGTGCTGCCCCTGAGTTAGCTTGCTCGAATCGCGGGACGGCCTTACCGGACTCAGTACCGATTAGCAGTCTTGGCTCCGAAGCCCCATCTCCAGGCACATGCCAAATTGCACTTAACTCCGGTACAGCCTTGCAGAGCCTTTCAGCTTTCCACGGCGCTCGACCTCCGTCAACAATGAGGGTGATGCCCCTATCATCAAGTTGTAGCGTCAGTTGAAGCCGCCCGGCTGAAGGAAGGTGGCGGGCGGCGCGACCCCAACCTCTCCTAAGTGACCTCCAGACTTCGATCAACGGCCCTACTGGAAGCACGCATTCATCTGAAACATCAACGACATGAGCTGGCCGATGCAAACCATAAAACCCTGCTGCTATATGACCCCCACGCAAACGTCGGAGTGTGAAAGTCATCCGGCTTCTGTATTCTGTTACTTCGGGAGAGGCAACCACTGTAGGTGGCTCGATGTCACTCAACCCGCCGATGCGTTTCAGTGCATCGGCAACAATTCTCCCCTTCCACTCTAGCTGACTTTTATAGGGAATATGCTGTAATTGGCATCCGCCACAGTCATGATAGAGTGCACATAGAGGCTTTACTCTGCCATCTCCAGGCTCAAGTATTTTCCGAACGGACCCCATTGCCCAACGAGGCTTAGCCCGATCAATCTTTATGCTAACTCGGTCACCGGGCGCCGTTCGAGGTACAAAGACAACTCGGCCATCTGGTAAATCAGCAACCCCAGACCCTCCCGCTGCAATTCCGCGGACCTTCACGTGAACAGAGCTTGCCATTTCTAGGGCTGACACGGTTACCCGGAATTTCTCCAAGCCGACATCCGGTTCCCTGTGTTCTCCGAGTTAAGCCGCGGAGTCCGATGCCGACTTCTATGCCAGTCCTCCATCAGGGCAGCAGCTACTGCAGCGGTTACTAAGCAGTCTTCAGAGACTTCCGGCGACAAAATACTCTGATGCTCTTCTATGTACGCCACCGATATGTGGCCCGAAATAAAGTCCTTTTCCTCCATAACCCTTCGATGGAATAACGCACTCGTCTTGACCCCAAGCACCTCGAGTTCATCAAGTGCTCGAGTCATACGTCCTATAGCAGACAGTCGATCTGGGCCGTGCGTGATCAGTTTTCCCAGAAGGGGATCATAGTGACGTGAGACCTCAAGCCCCTCTAATACTCCGCCGTCCCAACGAACCCCCAACCCTGCTGGGACCTCCAGATGTGAAATCGTTCCTGTAGATGGCAAAAATCCAGCAAGCGGATCCTCGGCAGTGATACGACACTCGATCGCGTGCCCAGTTAGAGAAATATCACCCTGGCTGAAGGCTAACTGTTCTCCAGAAGCCACCCTTAACTGCCACTCAACAAGATCGATCCCAGTGACCAATTCAGTGACCGGGTGTTCCACCTGCAGGCGCGTGTTCATCTCAAGGAAGTAATAATTGCCGTTATGGTGCAGGAACTCCACCGTACCTGCTCCGCGGTAGTCAACCGCCCTGGCAGCTGTCAATGCCACTTCACCGATATCAGATCGCTCCGAGGCTGTTAGCAAAGGAGAAGGCGCCTCTTCAATAAGTTTTTGGTGACGCCTCTGTATCGAGCACTCCCGCTCCCCTAGATGAACAAGGTTCCCGTAGTTATCAGCGAGGATCTGAACTTCCACGTGACGTGGTCGGTCCACGTACGACTCTACATATATCCTCCCGTCACCGAAGGCACTTTCTGCTTCCCGAGTCGCTGCTGCGAAAAACCGCTCTAGTTCCCCAGGTCGATCAACCACTCGCATGCCTTTCCCACCTCCGCCTGACGCAGCCTTTAGAAGCACTGGAAAACCCAAAATTCTAGAAGCTCGTAGGGCTTCGGAAGCACTAGAAACGGGGTCGGTTATACCTGGAACGATCGGTACTCCAGCGGCAGCCATACGCTTTCGAGCCTCCGTCTTATCCCCCATTGCAGCGATTGTCTCAGGTGTCGGACCAATGAAAATGATTCCCGCACCCTCAACAGCCCGGGCAAAGTCAGCTCGCTCTGCTAGAAACCCATAACCAGGGTGAATAGCATCCGCCTGCGCAACCTGAGCGGCTTCAATGAGACGATCCACACTCAAGTAACTCTCGGAGGCACGCGGTGGACCAATCTCATAGGCCTCGTCAGCTAAGAGCACGTGTGGAGCTAACTTATCGGCTTCGGAGTAGACAGCTATAGCACGTAATCCCAGATCACGAACAGCTCTAACGATACGCAGAGCTATCTCCCCACGATTTGCGATCAAAACAGAACGGATCACACCTGGGCCCGGAAAAGGGTTAGGGCTAAAGACCTAGTAACACGGCCGCGAAGTTAGGCATGGCTGTTACACGTGGAAACCCTAGTCTCTTCTTATCAATAGACGGCTGTGATGGTCATCCTTAGCAGCCTGCGTTAATGAAAAAGCTTATGCAGTTGCAGCTCTGAAGAGAAGAAATATAACCCCACTTCGAATTATCACGCTGGAACCTCAGCCACAGGTCCTAGCGCGGGAAATTGGTAGAAGGAACACATCTTAGAGATACTGCGGATTACTCTATATTCGCAACGTTTTCTCAGAGCGGTATGTTGCCATGCTTCTTAGTCGGGTTCTGGTCACGCTTATCACGTAACATATCCAAAGAAGATATGAGTCTGGAGCGTGTATCCCGGGGATCAATCACGTCATCTACATAACCACGAGCAGCCGCTATATAGGGGTTTGCGAATTTCTCGCGATATTCAGAAACTCGGGTCTCAGTTGCAGCTTCGATGTCATCAGAAGCCTCAATCTCCTTGCGAAACAAGATCTCGACAGCACCCTTGGGCCCCATTACCGCGATTTCAGCCTGAGGCCAAGCGAGATTAACATCCCCACGAATATGCTTTGAATTCATAACGTCGTACGCCCCACCATAGGCCTTTCTAGTAATCACCGTGACCTTTGGGACCGTTGCTTCAGCAAATGCGAATAGGAGCTTAGCACCGTGGCGGATGATGCCGCCATGCTCCTGAGCCACTCCTGGGAGAAACCCGGGAACATCCTCAAGCACCACTAGAGGGATATTGAAGGCGTCGCAGAATCGTACAAACCGAGCAGCCTTGTCAGACGAGTCTATATCAAGCACACCCGCAAGAACCGAAGGTTGGTTGGCAACCACGCCCACGCTATGCCCCCCAAGGTGACCGAACCCCACCAGGATGTTCCGGGCAAAATCGCTATGAACCTCGTAGAAAACTTTCTCGTCTAATATGTGCCGTATCACATCGTGCATATCGTACGGCTGATTAGGGTTATCAGGCACTACTCCTAATAGATCATCGTTCCGAACATCTTCCGTTTTGGAGCCCTGTCCAGCAGGCGGAAGCTCCTGGTTATTTTGAGGAATGAACTGAAATATTTCCCTAACCTTCGTAAGACATTCAAACTCAGAATCACTGGCAAAGTGAGCAACTCCAGACTTAGAAGCATGCACATCCGCACCACCGAGCCCCTCCATATCGACATCCTCATGCGTGACAGCCTTAACCACATTCGGACCTGTCACAAACATGTAGCTGGAACCTCGAACCATGTACACGAAGTCTGTTATCGCTGGGGAATAGACAGCTCCACCAGCGCAAGGACCTAATACCAGGCTAATCTGTGGGATCACGCCTGAAGCAAGCGTGTTCCGCAAGAAGATTTCTGCGTAGCCCCCTAGGCTAACGACACCCTCCTGAATCCGCGCGCCACCAGAATCATTTAGTCCGATAATGGGGGCCCCATTCTTAAGGGCAAGCTCCTGAACCTTTACGATTTTTTCTGCATGAGCCTCCGAGAGAGAGCCCCCCAATACCGTAAAGTCCTGACTAAACACGTAGACTAAACGTCCATGGATTGCCCCATACCCAGTGACCACACCATCTCCGAGGACCTTTCTCTCAGCCAGACCAAAATCTGTCGAGCGATGAGTAACAAAGCGGTCAAGTTCAACAAAAGAACCCTCATCAAGAAGAAGATTTAATCTCTCCCGTGCAGAAAGCTTACCCCGGGCATGTTGGGCCTTGAGCCTCTCTTCTCCGCCACCTTGTTCCGTTTCAGCCCGGAGTTGCTCAAGCTTCGAAAGCTTTTCATCTATGGACATCGATCAGTACACAGGCACGGGTTGATGGGACCGATTGTTAATCTCTACAACTTCAGTTTGGCGGACTATTCGACCATCAATAACTGAAAAAATCCCTGTGGCTCCTTCGACGTCACGAAGCTCCTGAAATGCCATGCTGACTTCATTTGGACTCAAAAGGCGAGGTCTCAAAGCCTCCAGAAGTAACAAAGACGCATCGTATCCAATTGCTGGCGTCGCACTCACTAGAGTTCTCTGAAAATGCGCTTCGTACGCTGCCTGAAAGCGCCGCTGACCACGAGAGTCTGAGCCGGAGCCAACAGAAGCAGTGGCCACAACTCCGTCCATATAGCGGGTCTCGATACTCGTAAGGACCTGCGGATCCGTCCAGCCGGAGGTGCCCATGACCTCAATGGCCAGGGTGTCGAGAGCGAAATGTGCGATCTGTGGGGCCAGATACTCAACGTCCTCAGGTGGAATTGGCAGGAATACGCCAACAGGTTCTAGCATCTCGACTCGAAGCGTATCCCCTGCACCCAATCCAAGAGCCCTGATTTCAGCAGCGCGTAAAGCATTGCTCGCTCCCACAATTTCCGTCTGGAAGAAGGTACCTCCCGGTTGATAGCGAAAGCGACCCACGACTGGAATTCCAAAAGATGCTGCCTCCTCCTGGAATGCGTCCGCCTCTTCAATGGCATGTGGAGAGTCCGGCATTATTATGGCCACGCGCTGGAAGGCACGACTCGCAGCATACCGTCCCATCGATGTGGCGGCGGGTATATTAGAACCCTCTAGTGAATAAAC
>CEUS01064404.1_pt1 | contig 65525 bp, 57 predicted proteins | sample 427031 | NCBI WGS metagenome assembly CEUS01 (sample SAMEA2622837, study PRJEB7988) | marine metagenome | biome: marine biome (ENVO:00000447); feature: marine epipelagic mixed layer (ENVO:xxxxxxxxx); material: "saline water (ENVO:00002010), including plankton (ENVO:xxxxxxxx)" | depth 140 m
CTTTCTTCTATTTTTTCCGTTTGCTGGCATATCTATATATTCTCATTAATAAATTCTTGAATTTGAGCTTTTGATGCTGCACCTATATGTTGAGCCTGAACAATCCCATCTTTTATAACCATAAGGGTTGGTATAGACCTAATTGAATACTTCATAGCTGTTTGGTTATTATTATCAACATCTATCTTGACTATCTTAATCTTGTCATCTATTTCTTCAGAAATTTCTTCTAAAATTGGTCCAATCATTTTACAGGGTCCGCACCACTCAGCCCAGAAATCAATCAAGACTGGCAAATCTGATTGATTTACATCTCTGTCAAAATTTTTGTCGTTTGTATGACTTATTCCCATTTATTGGTATTAACGTAGATATTTCTTTGGTTTAACTTCAAAATTTATGATTTACTTCCGTGGGTACGGTTTTGATATATGTATTTTCTCTCTTTCAAGTATAAGATTGCAAGTTTTTTTAGTTATTTTTATCTTAAAATGTAATAAAATTCATAAATATCAATAATTTATATCTATAAAAAAAATACTAAGTATGAATGTTTTCACTGAAAAACTAAATCTTATCGAAGAAGTTGTAAAACTATCAAGAGATGCTGGAGAATCGATTTTGGCAATCTATAATGACTCCAATTTAGATTTTAACTTCAAAGAAGATAATACACCGCTAACAAGTGCGGATATAGCTTCTAATAATGTAATAGTAAAAGGATTGAAAAAAATAACCCCTGAATTGCCGATTCTTTCTGAAGAAGGATCAGATATACCTTATAGCATTAGATCAAAATGGGATCAATATTGGCTAATAGACCCTCTGGATGGTACAAAAGAATTCCTTAAAAGAAATGGTGAATTTACTGTAAACATTGCTCTGATTAAGAATGGAAGACCTATTCTTGGTGTTATCTATGTTCCCGTCAATAATGAGATATTCTATGGTTATAAAGATGGTGGGTCTTTTTACGAAAAAGGAAAAAATAGTGCTAAAAAGATTGAAGTTGCAAATGATTATCAAGGGCCTATTAGGATAGTTTCTAGTAGGTCACACACTAATAAGCAACTTATTTCTTTTATAAAAAACATCAAAAATAAAAAAGTTTTATCTATTGGTAGCTCACTAAAGTTCTGTTTAATTGCCTCAGGAAAAGCCGATATATACCCTAGATTTGGCCCAACTTCTGAATGGGATACTGCAGCAGGTGATGCCATTGTGAAATTTGCTGGTGGAAGTATTATGACCGAAAAAAAAGAAGAGCTGATTTACAATCAAAAAGAAAGTCTTTTAAATCCAAACTTTATTGCATACTCAAATAATAAATACAACGATATGTTCACTAGAAAAAAAGAGACTGAAAGCTAATTCTTACTGCTTTTATAGCCTGAAACAGTACTAAGAAATACATCATTAAATTCTTCAAAATTATCAGAATCTATTGCTTCTTCTAACTTAGATAGATTTTTTTTGACTTCATTCCATGAAATTCTTGAATCATCAACTCTCATAATCTTCTCATGTTTTGTAGAAAAAGCTCTTTCATCAATCAATAGCTCTTCAAATAATTTTTCTCCAGGCCTTAGTCCTGTAAAAATAATTTCAATCTCACCATCTGGATTGTGTTCATCTTTAATAGTCATTCCACTTAGTCTGACCATATCCTTAGCTAAATCAAGCACTTGTATAGGTTCCCCCATGTCCAATACAAAAATTTCACCTTTTACACCTAATGATCCTGCCTGAATTACCAATTGAGAAGCTTCCTTAATGGTCATGAAGTAACGAACTATTCTTGGGTCAGTTACTGTTACAGGACCTCCCTTTTTTATTTGGCTTCTAAATAGTGGTACTACTGAACCAGATGATCCAAGAACATTACCAAATCGTACGATACTGATTCTAGTGGTTAGTTTCTTATTATCCTCGTTTTCTCGCTCATAAAGAGATTGTAATATGAGTTCAGCAAATCTCTTCGTTGCTCCCATAATATTTGTGGGTCTAACTGCTTTATCAGTAGAAATAAATACAAAACTTTCCACATTATTTTTTATGCATGCATTAATGCATGCTAAGGTTCCAAAAATATTACATCTAATACCTGCTATTGTATTTTTTTCCACCATAGGTACATGTTTGTATGCAGCTGAATGATAGATTGTATTTACATTATAATTACAAATAATCTTTTCTAATCTTGATTGATTAGTTATATTTCCAATGATTGCAAATATTGGGAAGTCTCTCTCAATCTCAATTTCTTTTAATTCTTTTTCAATTGTATATAAAGCAAACTCTGAAATATCAAAGAGTATTAGTTTCTTAGGATGCAATTTAACTATTTGTCTACATATTTCAGAACCTATAGAGCCTCCTGCACCTGTTACAAGGACAGTTTTGTTTTGAATATCTTTATTAATTAATTCTTGTATTGGTTTTCTAACTTCTCTCTGTAAAAGGTCCTCAATATTTATTTTTTTCATATCTGAGATTGCTAGCTTCCCATCAGCTAGGTCAGATAAACTTGGAATAGATTTAATAATCACGGGGTATCTCTTAAGGTTTTGTAGTAATTTATACCTTTCCTTCCTTGAAAGGGATGGTATAGCAATTAAAATTTCAGCAATACTTTTCTTAGGTATCAGCCAATCCAAACTTGATATGGATTCAACTCTTTTACCTGAAATTAACTTTCCATTAAGATCCTTATTTTTATCTATAAAAGCTATAACTTTATAATTAAAATCATACTTTAAAGCTGCTTCAAGTTGGATGCCTGCTGAGCCTGCTCCAAAAATTAATACATTTCTTTGTGAGAATCGATTTCCAAGAATACCTTGAGCTGAATACCTGATCGCACCAGTTAAAAAAATAGTTACCAACCAGTTTATAATTAAAAAATCATAAGGCTTACTAACAATTCCAACAGAAAGAACTAACAAAAACCAAAGCAGGGTATAAATTGAGACAGCCTTAATAATCGTTAATAGACTTTGTATATTTGAATATCGAATTATCGATTGATATAAACCAGAAAAATAGAAAATTGGTATTGCGATAAATGGTCCCAAAAATATTAAAATATTGTTCTCGAATGTTGGTATATAAATTAAATTATCTCTTATTGACAAAGATAACCAGAAACTAAAAGTAAGCAAAAAATAATCAGAAGCTACTATGATTAAATTCTTATAAAGTCTTTTTAAGCTTAATAAATGATTTATTATTTTTGTAAGCATATTCGTGTTAAATTTTATTATTGAATAGAATATCTTAAGGATAGTAAGTGATATTTTTCTGCTGATGTGGGATTTTATTTCTTATCCCACTTATTGAAACCTTTGGTTTTCCTACCTTCAGATTATTAAATCCTTGCTCAAAGAACCATTGAAAAATCTCTTCTTCTTTATGCTCTGATGCATATCTTGTCTTAAAGCGATCTACCACGACTCTGAAATATCTATCTTTATTAAAAGGATCATCTGGATAACCATGATTACCAAAAATTCCCACACCAAACATACGCTCAAAATAGAAAATAGGTAAAAAAACTAATTTAACTAATGAAACCGGCAAACGAGAACAAATAAATCTGAATGGCCTAATAAGGAGAAAACTTCTTAAATAAGCTAATAAACCTTTAATTTGTTGATCATATTCATAATTTGGGTTGAATACATATACATAAATACCAAAAATACCTTTATCTTTGACTAAGCTGGCAATAGTGTTAAAAGTACTCTTTGTATTTGGCGTATGGTGAATTACTCCCCAGCTATAAATAATATCAAACACCTCTTTTTTAAATGGAGGAGTCGTTATATCTCCTTGAACAAAAGCAATATTTGCGTCTGGATAATTTCTTTTTATAGCTTCTTTTGCCTTACCTAAGCCTGTACTTAAATCGAAACTTACTAATAATTTTGGTTTATAGCTAGAAGTTACATAAGAGAATCTTCCATTACCACACCCGGCATCTAGCACAATCTTATTTTTAAATATCTCAGAATCAATTCTCAAACTCTCATAAAAGAACTCACGATTCTCAAGATTGGTTATAGAGTCATCATCATGCATTTCCTCGAACCAATGAGAATAAGTTATAAATTGGTTTTTTATACCTTTGTGTTCAATACTAGGTTTAAAATAAGGTATATCCTGATTTATCTCATAGGAATTCTTACAAGAATCACATCTAAAATTACCAAGCACTACATTAGATCTATCTCCCTCTTTGACTTCCAAAGTAAGATCACTTTTACATAAAGGACAGCATAGAATTCTTATTAAATCTTCTTTCATTAATTAAGATTCTTCCATTAGTTTGTCTTAGGTTCCTAATTGTTTATCTATATTGTATAAGCTATGACTCATGAATATATTTTCTTTATCTACTTTTTTTACATTCTTATTCTTTATAGCCTCTATAGCATCAGCTTTTGAATCGACTAATACTGCATAATTAGAGTTAATTAGATCTTCCATCTCCAAGTACCAACCATCTTTTAATATTAGCGTCTTTAAGTCAAACCCTAATCCTTCAATAAGGGCCGTTGAATTAATCCCTATTTGAATATCAGAAATTAAAAAAAGATCATAAAGTTTATAATCGTTGCTATCGATAAAGTATACATTTGATTGGGCCTTTAATTCCTTAGAATAGTAAGCTTCCCAATCATTATATTCTTCTGGCCTTAGTTTATAGATAAAATTATATTCGGATAATTCTTTTGCTATTTCTCTAATAAATTTATCTAATTGTTTTCTTGAATTAATACTTGATATTATTAGAACAGTCTTATTTTTCTTAAAATATTTATATTTGCCATTAGTATTTCTAGCTACTGATTGCTCTTTCATAAATTCAAAATAAGGGAAGCCTACTGCAGTTCTTTTTATAGGTAAATTGTATTTATCGTTCCAATATTGACCAAAAGTATATATCTCCTTGGGGCCAATTATTAATTCCGGATTAATGCCATCTGCATATGCATAAAGAATGTTGTATTTACTCATCAATGAATGTTGAAAATCAATTGATCTAATTGAATTCTCATTAGCTGCCTCAAATATTCCTTTAGAACTTCCTGAATCTGATGTTAAAAATATTTTTGGTTTAAGCCTTTTAAATAAGAAAGAATAAAATTTGTAAGGAATATAAGAATCATTTAGAAAATCCCTTTTTAGAGTCCTAGAATTTAACTTATACCCTAGATTTTCTTCAATAATTTTAGAGATATCCTCAATCACCCTATTCTCTTTTTTTGACAATCTTATAAATCTCGAAGCTAATTTTTTAAGATAGTGAAAAAATCTAACATTTACTGTGTCACATGGATAATCACTATCCCAATTCGAAAATGGTGATGAATAAAGATATAGTATATTTTGTGAAGTATACAAATGCTTTATAAGTGGGTAAAAAGTAATGTTAACTAATTTATTACCTACATAACTTCTTCGATCATAACCAAAAATAACAATATCATACTGCTTTCTTTTTAAAAAAATAGGTATTAAATGAAAAAAAGAGAAGAAAATATCAAAAATCAATAATAACTTTTTATAAGTTCTTTTATGATTACTTTTTTCAAAAGAATTAAAAGAATAAAAGACCTTATATCTGAGGTGATCCCATATTTTCTGATTTTTAACTTCGAGGGAAAAAAGATTATAGTTCGATTCCATCTTTATAAAATTCTCAAAATAATTTTTGTTCCCTCTATTCATGATTATAGAATTTCATAAAAATTTTCTATTGCAATTGAACCTCTATCTTTTACAAACTGTAAACCATCAAACCATTCTGATTTTGAAGAGACCAAAATAAAATCAATGCCAAACTCTTCAGCGATCTCGAAATCCAATTTAGAATCCCCAAAATAAACAGAATTACTAGGTATATTTTTTGATTTTTTCAAATAAGTCATATTGTAAGATTTTGTTTTAGGGCTCCCTAAAATTTTTATAAAATATTTAGATAGTCCTCTTTTTTTAAAGACATATTCAACCTCTTCTTGATCCCCACCTGTTATTACATAACATTCTGCTGATAGATCAAATAATAAATCAAGAAATTCTCTAACCCCATGAATGAGCTCGCATTCTATTAGTTCTTTTTTAACAATCGTTGAATAAAGATCAAGTGATTCTGATATAAACTTGTTTGGATTCTTTTTTGGATGGATAGTTTTAAAGAAATATTCTATTTTTTCATATCTACTTACTCCACCGTTGACTTGATGGTAATTAATAAATACATTTACTTTTTCTTTAGGATAGTCTTCCAAAGCAGATCTGAAAGCTTCGGTTTTTATATGATTAGAATCTAAAATGACTCCGTCACAATCAAAAAGAAATGAATCATAATTCTTTATATTAAGCATTATTTACATAACTCTTGGAAAATTAATCTTTTGTGCATTTTCAAAAATTTATTAGCATAGAAAAAAAGTACATGATCTTGGAAATAAATTAATTCTTATAGTCTTTTACCTAGGGTAAAGCCTCCGTCTACAGGCAAAATTGCTCCGGTTATCCAAGAAGATTTTGGTAATAATAAAAAATTAACTACATGAGAAATATCATTAACAGACCCCAATCTTCCAAGTAGGTGGAAATCTACTAAACTCTTCTTCTTCAGTGGCTCTAAACCTTGAAGATAATCTAAAACTAAGGGTGTTTCAATATAACCTGGGCAAACACAATTAACTCTTATATTAAACGTACTATAATCAATTGCAGTTGATTTAGTTAATCCAATAATTCCAGCTTTACTTGCAGAATAAGCAGATCTTTCCTCTAAAGCAGAAATGCCAGCTATAGAGGAAACATTGATAATTGATCCTTCCTTTTGTGATTTCATTGGATTGACAACATGCTTTATGCAATTAAAAGTCCCTGTTAAATTAACAGCAATTGTCTCTTCCCAGTGCTTGCTTTCGGTATCAGAAATTTTATTTCTTGAGGGATTAATTCCTGCACAATTAACTAAACCATAAGGTAATGAGATTTTTTCAATAATTTCCTCAAAGGTAGATTTAACTTGTTCTTCAATAGAGATATCACATACAAAGGTGTGTAAATTTACTTTGTTAATAGTTTCTATGGAGTTTAGTTTATTAAGATTTCTTCCTAATGCAGCTACAATTGCTCCAGAAGAAATTAGATCTTTAGTGATTTGCTGGCCTATCCCAGAACCCCCTCCAGTAACAATTATAAGTTTATCTTTTAAGCTCATCCTTCTTTCAATTTTATCCAATGGTTTTCTTCAACGTAAGCATTCATAGTCATAAATTCTTTTAAAAATTCCTCGATCACCTCCGTACTAGTGTGATAAAAATAAGATCCTTGATTGATATAAGGCTTTCCTATTCCTTTAATTAAAACCAACCCTATCTCAGTATTTGAAGACTTCTTATCTGTAAGCATAATTTGAGTAAGTTTGTGCGCACAAACACCGTAAGATATCTTCGTATTTAAACCTAAATCTCTCATCATGCTAATTATTTTTCTCTTTTCTTCTTTGCCTATTATTCCCTTTTGAGAAGAAAACTCCAAAGCCATAACAGTTCCAACAGAAATAGCATCGCCATGATTAACTTCAAAATTAGTTATTTTCTCAAGGGCATGCCCAAAAGTATGTCCTAAATTACTAGCTAATGGCTCTTTTTTTCTTATATCAATCCTCACCCTTATTGTTTCTTTCAAAATATTCAATAATAATTTGTGTGATGGCTGTGCCTTATACTTAAAGATCAAATCAAGAAGTTTCTTTGAGCCTAATAAACCATATTTAAATACCTCAGAAAAACCTTGCCTTAAGTCATAATTGGAATTGGTATCTAATATACAAACATTATTGTAAACGTACTTAGGTAAATAAAGTGTTCCTAATGCATTCTTTGAATAAGAAGTATTGATACAGGTTTTGCCAGCGGTGGATGCATCTGCCTGACCCACTAGTGTTGTTGGAATCATCATTAGGGGAATGCCTCTCATGTAAGTTGACGCTAAATAAGCTATTGCGTCTAAGATCGTTCCTCCGCCTATCGCGATTATTAAAGTATTTCTAGAGCATTTATTTTCTCCTAAACACTCAACAAGATCTTGATATTTTTCTAAACTTTTAGTTTCTTCATTTGGTTGCATAAATCTTACAAAATCTATGTCAATCTTTCTTGAAATCTTAGATTCTATTCTTGGCCACCAGCTATCTTTTAAATTTAAATCGCAAAAAACTAATGATTTCTGATAATTATCAAATGGTATATTTTCTATATTATCGAGAGAGCTACCATCATCAAGAATGAAGGTTACTTTTTGTTGCTCTTTCAGAGATTCATGGATCTTTAGCATAAAGTTCTACAATAAATAAATATTTTTTTCTTCCCTGGCTAATTCACGATTCTTTATAGTCTCCGCCCTTGAAAGAAAATCATTATATCCTATAGCTATTATATCTCTTCTTAGGAGTGCCTCATACAAAAGAGGCAGTAGTGGATAAATATTATTATGCATTTTTATTAAATCTCCAGCCAAATGGTAGCCTATTTCATCTGGATGAAAACATCGAAAGAATTCCTCGATAACCCTTTTCTCTTCTTCACTTGAGGAATTAAAAGCCCTTAAATCATAAAAGTCTTGGTGCCAAGGTGGAGTAAAATCTACATAAGTCATGATTCCTTCATTGATAACATAATTCTTAGGGTGAGGGTCAAAGTTAATATCTGCAGTTTGTGCTTTTTCAAGACAATCAAAAATAAATTGAAATATTTGTTTATTTTTTAATGTATCTTCAAATCTATCGGGATGAACATAATCAGTTATATTTTCACCAACATATTCACAGATAAATATAATCTCTTCATCAGTATGATTACTCTCAATAATTCTTGGTAGATTTATTCCTGCATTGTTTAATTGTTCAATGTAGTTGAGTGTATATTCATATACAAATTTAATTTCCTTTTTTATACTGTCATTTAGCCTAATTGCTTTTCTTATATTCTTTTTTGGCCCCTCGATAATTATCTCTATGGAAGAATCATTGACACTAAATGAAGCTAAATCAGATTTATCATACTTATTGTTCATTTAGATTAATCTATAAACTCCTTACATTGAGTTCTTGAACCACTCTTTCAATATCCTCAGGATAATCAACAGCAATACTATCAGTGGAAACTTCAACCATCTTGATATCGATATCATTCTCAATAAATCTAAGTATTTCAATATCCTCTATAGATTCTAATTTTGACTTCTTGTTCTGTTTACCAAAGAAATGTAACTTATCCTTAGGAAAAGCATAAATACAAACCTGCTTCATTGAAGATTGATACTTTCTATCTTTTCCAAAAGGAATGGGCGCTCGACTGATATACAAAAGCTTATCTTTTCCATTGGTTACTACTTTTGGTACTGATGAACTAAAGTAGTCTTCCTCAAGTAAAATTGGGCACATAGCATTAATGATTGATTCTGGATTATTCAGTGAAACTTTTATGATTCTTTTAATATCAGACGGATTAATTAAAGGCTCATCTCCCTGAATATTTATATAAATGTCAGATTTTATAACAAGTGATGCCTCATAAAGCCTATCAGTTCCTGTCAAACATTCTGAACTTGTCATCAAACATTGCATTCTTTTATCAAGGCAATGGTCTCTTATTCTTTCATCATCGGTTAAAATATAGAGGTCTTTTCTATCTATAGCTTTAACTGACTGGTTCCAGACTCTTTCTATTAGAGTTTTTCCAGCTATTTCTGCTAAAGGTTTCCCAGGAAATCTTGAAGATTCATATCTAGCAGGAATCATGCCTACTATTTTCATTATATTTTTGGATTATAAACTGAAGATTGATGAATATTATAAGTTGTTGGCGTTATAGCTGTAATATTCAATACTCCTTTTTTTGACTTATAGAGGGAAATCAAATCTTCCATTTCTAGTTGGCGCGGATCACTTGGAGTGAAGCCGTCAAAGCCTGCCAATAATATTCTTTTAGCACCTGAGGCATTAACTAAGGCTAATAAATATGCGAAAACCAATGGTTTTGGAATCACACATCCATTCTTAGTGTAATCAAATCTTTTTCTATTGATAGACATGCCATAATCAAGAATATCAATGTTATCCAGCTTTTTCTTTAACTCCTCTGGTAATGATTGATGTGGAATGACTAGTGGTCTTTTAAGCTTCAAATATTTGCTAAAGTCAATGAGTACTCTAGAATGGTGACATGCGGCATAAGCATCAATCATAGTTCTATCTATATGACTGTTAATATTCAGACTAATAACTTTTGGTTCTTCTTTTATAATGAATCTTGATAGCTCCTTTCCATATTTTTTTGTACCAGGGCCAGGGCCAACTAACAAAACAGTCTCATCTTTCAACCAATTCTCACATGACCAAGTTCCCTCCTTGAAAGAAGTTTCAGCAAGAAATGAGTCTTCCAAACTTTTTTTGCTATAGCCACTAGCCTTAGATTCACCTAAAAATTTTAAGGCCGAAATTTGATCATGTGAATCTACTTGAATCATGCTACTCATTTCTTGAACATAAGTTGGGTGTACTCCAAAGTTGGCTGAAAGATAATAAAGTAGGTTTGGCCCCCACCTGTATTGATTCCTTAATTCGGTAAATTCTTTTAGCACTATCTGGAAAATGGAATCAGGAGAATAGTCACCTATTCCTCTATCGATTAACTCTAATAATACATATTCAGTTCTAGCATTTCCTGGACCCCTACCCATGCCAAGGATTGTGCTGTCAATCCAGGTGATGCCATTATCTATAGCTGTCATTGTATTTTTTAAGGCTTCTCCTTTATTATCATGAGTATGAATACCCAATGATCTATCCCAACCACCACTTCTAATAGATCTAATAATGGAAATTACATCATCAGAATTTAGATTACCTAATGAGTCAGCAAAATATAAAACTTCCAGATTATCCCATTCTGAGATTCTTTTTGCAGCTTCTTCAATCTCTTCCAATGTTTTTCCACCTGCTTGCATAAGATTTAAGCCCACTCTATAGCCTAGAAGAGATAATTCCTCGATTATAGGCTTACACTCAGTAAATTCATCAAAGTGGGCGGCAATTCTTACCACATCCACTGGTGACTCATCTTTACTATTAAATAAAAAATGAACTGCTTCAGACGGTCCTGCTGAATAATTTATTAACTCTTTTGCATTTACCATAACAGCTATCAATGCTTCTTTAGGAAGCGAAAGAGAGTTTAGAAAATCATCAGTTGAATATGCAAGTGCTCCTAAAAACTCCTCTTTTGGCATAAAACGGAAACCAATTTCAACGACATCTATTTTTGAGTCTTCGATTGCAGTTAGATAAGCATCGATTAATTCATTTGGAAAATCCCATTGATTATAATAACCACCATCTCTAAAGGTGCAGTCTAAAAAATTTAATTCTTGTTTTGATGTCATATTATTTCTTTTAAGTAATCTTTCTCATACTCATCGGCTAAATGTACCAATAAGTCTTTGTAGTGTGAAGAAATCTTTTTATTATCTGCCTTCATCAGTATTTCCTTCTTTTTTATAGAAAAAATTTCAGCATTAATCTCACGAGGTAAATTCATTGATCTCATTATAGATTCTGTATCAGTGGTAATTTCTGTCTCTAATGTTTTTGTGATTTTATTTATAAAGTCAGAAGGATTAATTGCAAAGATTTCAAAAGGAATAATTAGGATCTTTTTTTGCTGATCAATAGAAAAAGTCTTATTAATTTCTTCCTGTGACATCCATAATCTTTGTATTGTCTCAATTGCACGCTCAAAATTGTGTAACTGATCATAAATATCTTCCCAATCTTTAACATGCCATGGATAAACCTTTCCTTTATATTGATAGGTCATTGCTAAGTCTCTTGGGTTATTAGCCATTTTATTGTCCCAATTTTGATTCAACCAATTTTCTATTGTCCAAAATGGGTGTCTCACAGGCACAATAAAGAGCTTTAATCTGTCGTTAAGTGCAGTAAATAATGGCTTAGACTCACGAAAGATATAGTGTGACATAAAAATATTGATGGGTTTCTCTTCTTCCATTTTTTTTATAACAGAGTCACCTTCAGGTTTTTTACTTCTTTCATTATATCTCTCATATAATCCGTTTTTTTGGGCGCTGCTATCGTCTGTTTCTCTATAATTTATATTTCTTCCTATCATTAAATGATAACTATCATGATCTATATATATCTTCATTAGGGTCTCTGTTGCATTGAGACTCATTGAATCAAGTGAATGCATAATCAATGAATATTCAAATATATGATCTAACATCCATAATTCACCTCTCTTACAAGAACTAAGAACAGGGGCTATCATAGATTTACCAGAACCAGACATCCCATCTATGAAGACAATATTCTTAGCGAGGGATTGTTCCCTATATGGTTCTCTAGATAATTTTTGCATTCTTATATCCTTATTAATTAATTTACTTCTCTTGACTTAACTATAGACTTACAACCCGGTGGTATTGAAGGTTTAAGCTTTTCTTTTCTTTTAGAAACTGCTATTAGATCAAAATCATCGGTTAGATTTTCTAGTCTCTTTGAAATAAGATCTAAAGCAGATCTCTTACTTATAATAGAAATGATGGTGCAAAAGATTATAAAAATATCTAATCCGAAGCTTCGTTTCTCAATATATAAGATACCTAACTTGCTTTTCCATGGCCTTATTAACTGATTATATGCTAGATCTGGGTCACTAAAATCACAAAGAATATCTCCCTCATCTGAAAAAATGATGGATGAAAAATCTGTTATGCCTGGAGTTACTGTTAATAACTTGGATTCTTCCTTTGAATAAAGATCGACATCTCTTTTTACTTGTGGTCTAGGTCCAACTAAACTCATCTCTCCTAGTAAAACATTCCATAATTGAGTCAATTCATCTAATTTGTATCTTCTTATTATTTGCCCAATATAAGTTATTCTTTGATCATTTGAAGATGTTGAATCAACTTTATTTTTATCGGCACCAAATACCATAGATCTCATTTTTACCATTACAAATTGTTTACCATCCACCCCAATTCTGGGTGCCCTATAAAGAGGGCTTGACCCATCTTGAAGAAAAACAAGCAACATAGAAAATAATAAGATAGGTGAAATAATGATTAAACCCAAAAAAGAAACAAGAAAATCAAAAAATCTTTTTACTATCATTTTAGTCTAGAAGGTTTTGTACAGTTTCAACGATAGCTTTACTGTCCATATAATATTTCTCTCTCAGATGTTTTTGGGATCCAACAATTGAAGAAAATGTATCGTTAAGACCAATTCTTTTAAAGATTTTTGGTCTATTGCTATTCTCTAAGCATGCTTCTGCGATTGCACCTCCTAAACCACCTATTACATTATGTTCTTCAACAGTAATAATTCCTCCTGTTTCTTCTATCGCAGCATTTATTTCATTCTTGTCAATAGGTTTTATGGTATGAAAACTGATTACTCTGGTATTTATATCTAGCTTATTAAGCTCTTTTGCTGCCTCCATTGCTTCTTCAAGAATTCCGCCAGTTGTAAATAATGAAATATCATCTCCTTCCTTATACCTTATTGCTTGTCCAATTTTAAAGTCATTTATTGAACTATTTTTATCTTCAGTAAAGTGGGATTTGTCTATTCTTAAATAACCAACTCCAGGTTGATTGATAATTTGCCTCGTAGCATGCTTTGCCTCTAATAGTGTTCCAGGTGAGATAACTGTGACACCAGGCATAGATCTCATTATTGCTAAATCTTCAGTAGCATGATGAGACATTCCAAGTGGCCCGTAGCTAAAACCACCCCCAACTGAAACAACATTTACATTTAATTCATGATATGAGGCATCATTTCTTATCTGCTCTAAGCAGCGAAGAGTAGAAAAGTTTGCTATTGAATAAGTAAATACTTTAAATCCTTCCATTGCTAGTCCAGTTGCAATCCCAGTCATATTTTGTTCTGCAACTCCTATGTTGATAAAGTTTTGAGGATAGTTTTTACGCAAGGAATCAAAGACTCCAAATCCCAAATCTCCAGTTAGAAAAATAATGTTGCTATCCTCGCTAATTAAAGACTCAAGTTCTTCAGCAAAAGTATCTCTCATTTTTAGTCTCTGTCTAGCTCTTCAATTGCTTGTTTAAATTCTTCATCTACAGGTGTTCTGTAATGCCATAAAACAGAGTTTTCCATAAATGATATTCCTTTACCTTTGGTAGTATGAGCTATTAGACAAACTGGTTTTTGAAAGTCTTTTATCAATTGTAAATTATTTTTAAGTTCCTTATGATCATGGCCATCTGATTCAATAACTTCCCACCCAAATGCCTTCCATTTATCTGCGAAAGGCTCTAAAGCTAATGTGTTCTGGACAGTATCTAAGCTCTGGTATTTATTATAATCAATGACACATAAAATATTATCAAGAGTATGATGTGCTGCAAACATTGCTGCCTCCCAGATAGAACCCTCATCGCACTCCCCGTCACTTAACAGAACTGCTACCTTCCTCTGATTAGCTTTTTTTTTCATTGCCAGAGCAATGCCAACACCAACTGATAATCCATGGCCCAATGAGCCTGTAGAAAATTCTACTCCAGGAACATTTTTATGGGAGACATGCCCACTAAGATCAGAACCATTCTGGTAATGAGTTAAAAGCTTTTCTTCAGCAAAGAAGCCTAAATTAGCTAGGGTAGCATATACAGCAGCGCCTGCATGTCCCTTGCTTAATATGAAAATATCCCTATCTGGGTCATTTGAATTATTAGGATTAATATTTAAGTAATGACTATATATTGATACTAGCAAATCAACACAAGAAAAAGCTGAGCCAATATGGGAGCTTGAACCCTTATTTATCATTCTAAGGATATCTAATCTGATCTTTTTGGATAAATTAATGCTATCTTTCATATATTTATGAATAAAACTTCTTAATAAGTGAGCAAATATACTCAACATCACTATCACTGATAGAAAGGTTTAGAGGTAACATAATCAAGCTTTCAAATAACATGTCTGTCTTTGGCAAGTCCATATTAAAACCAAGTTTCTTAAATTGATGAACAGGAGTCCCGCCCCATTGAATAAGTGTTCCAACACCGTTTTTGCTTAAAAAAGATTTTAATTTATCTCTATCTCTAGCTTGTATTTCGTAATTCTGAAAGATATCAAAATTTCTTCTATTTTCGGATGGTGGTTCTGGTAGATGCAACTGATCAATATCCTTTAGGCCAGTATTATAAAGCTCCGCAATTTCTCTCCTTCTAGAAATAGTCGCTTCATAATCAGCAAAAAAATAATTCAAAATTGCTGCCTGGAGATTATCTAACCTACTGTTAAAACCCCAAACTGGAATATCGCCATTTTCATCTCTTCCATGATCCCTCATCAGTCTTAACTTTTCTGCAACAGAGTCATCATTACACAGAATTGCTCCGCCGTCTCCATAGCATCCAAGTATCTTTGCTGGATAGAAACTAATACATCCACCCATATCAAAAGTTCCTGCAAAACGGTCATCAAATTTAGCTCCTAAAGCTTGAGCAGCATCTTCGTATACTTGCAAACTATGCTTATTAGCTATTGAAAGAATTTCCTCCATATTGGCTATTCTTCCATTTAATTGCGTTGGGCAGATAGCCTTTGTTCTGGAATTTATTGACTTCTCAATTGATTCGATGTCTATTAAGTGATCATTTGCAGTCTCAATTGGAATAGGTTTAGCCCCAGTAAAATGTATCGATGATGCTGTAGCAACCATTGTATGTGAACAAAATAGAACTTCGTCTCCTGGGCCTACTCCTCCAGCCATCATTAGCATTTGGAGTGCATCAGTTGCATTACCCACCCCAATTGCATGTTTTGATTTGGTGTACTGAGCAATATTAGTTTCAAATTCAATTAATTCATTCTGCATGATGAACGCTCCTCTGGAGGAAACTTCACTAAATATATCCAATAATTCTTCTCTATGGTCATTAAACAATGATGGATAATTAAAGAAGGGAATATTTTTTTTACCATTATGCATTTTCTATTCCTTAAATTTCTGCGGTCATTTCGTTAAATTCTTTTTGGTAGCCAGATGCATCTTCACCATTAATAATTCTATAAATAGTTTTCTGCAGGGCTAGACCATTTTTCTTAGGATCATGATCTCTAGCTAGTTTTTCTCTTCCAAATTCCGTCATTGATTTTGCAAGATCTGGATTCTCTAGAATCTTTCTAATAGCATCTTCTAGATGATCAATATTCTGAGTGTTAACGATATATCCATTCTTTCCCTCTATTATTGCTGTATCTGCCCCAGCACCTGTGCCGCCTATTACAGGTAAGCCATGGCCCATTGCCTCAGAAAAAACAGTGGGACATCCTTCTGTGTCTCCATTTTCTAGAAGAGTATGAGCTAAAACAAATAGTGATGATTTTTGATAGAGAGAAACTAACTCTTCATCAGTTATCTGACCATTTACATTTATATAGGATTCTGAATCTGTTTCTTTAATTTTTTCTTCAATTTTCTTTCGAAATGGTCCATCTCCTACTATTTCTAGATGAATTTCAGGGAAATCTTTTCTTAGCCTTGAAACAGCTTCAACTAAAAAATGAAACCCTTTTCTCTCAATTAGTCTTCCCACGCTTATAATATTGAAATTGAATGATTGTTTATTTGGGTTACTTTTTATTTTGTTGGGATTAAGACATGAGGGAATTACATCAATAGTATTGCCATCAACTTCGAGATCAATTAGTAATCTTCTACAAAAATGGCATACAACTACAAAGCCTGAAGCATATTTGTAAAAATTCCTCATAATGAAACGTCTAATTACATTTTTTAGACCCTTACCATAGAGAGGAACTGTTATTTCTTCTCCGTGTCCTATGCCAATAACTTTGATACGAAAAATTTTTCCTACGATAAATAGAATACTGTTACCAATAATTCCAGGGTTAACTAAAACTGCTCCATAGTTTTCACGAAAATTCATGATAATTAGCCAAATTGGCATATAAATATATGTCATTAGAAGCTGAAATTTATTTGGATCATGTGAATCTTTGATAAGCCTGCTTCGGAAAACTCTGTTAGGTCCTCTAAAGACTTCATCATATTTTTCATCTTTTGGTGATGTAAGAACGTCAAATCTTTCAGGGCAATTGCCAACAAGATTATTTAGGTATACAAGAGATCCACCGACAAATGGAGGTGGGAAATCAGGACTAATTAAAAGAAATCTTTTTGGCTCATTATTCATTTCTTAAATGGTCGAATTACTAGTATTTCCTGATAGCTATAGCAACACCTAAACCTATATCCCCAAACTCATAAGTGTAAAAGTTATCTCTATTTTTTATAGTCTTATTCCATACCTTATCAAGATAAGAGTGTTCTTGAGATGTGATATCATCAAATACTAGAATTCCCCCAATTTTAAGTCGCTCAATCACATTTTTTAAGTCAACAGTTGCCCCTCCGATAGAATGATCACCATCAACAGTAATTACATCAAAAAAGAGGTCTGGATTCTCCTTAAAAAAAACTGGAACTGTTTTCTTGGAATCTCCATCTATAAATTTAGCATTTCCTGAAAAGCCTACGCTTCTTAGTTCCTCCTCTACAAATTCTGGGCCTGGATTTTCTGAGCCGCAATAATTCTGAATCCACATGTCAAACCCATAAAGATTTGCATTGGGTGACTTTGACGCAAGCATAGCCATTGATCTTCCTCTTCTTACACCTATTTCCATATAGTTCTGAACATCAACATTCCTACTAATCGTGATTAACGCAGTATTAATATCTGCATAAACCCAATTATCTCCATATATTTCAAGCCCTTTCTTATAAAATTTCTTCGCAAACTCAACGTCATCATTCGGTGTGATTTTATCTAGAATCTCTAGAGCATCAGTAATGGAGTGGTGGTTAGTCATTTGCTTCCCAAGTGTTTGAGCTCCGACCAAATGAGGATCAAAAAGTTGTGCTTTATCGCTAAAAAATGTTGTAGCTTCTTGAATGGGAATTGCTGACCATCTCTTTCTTTTATTTACACGATTAATCTTATTAATTAACCGATAATAAAGAGAGTGTATTTTTGAATATATATTCATAGTATTCCGAGGATCTAAATAATTCCTATAGACTTACTTTATATTTGTTGGACCATACCACAATTGAAAGTATAGCCCAAGTAGTTCTATCATACATATTGGGGTGATTAAGTGCATAATCTAAAATGTTAATATCAAATAGACTATTAATGAATTCTTTATTTTTTTCTAACAAATCTAAATAATGCATTCCCTCATCAGTGTCTTTCAGCCATGTCTTCAATGGTATCGGTCTCCCAACCTTCTTTTTTCTCTCAAGAATATGAGCTGGTATCAATTCAGAGAATGCATCCCTCAAAATGCCTTTGGGTAAATTCTTACGAAATTTCCATTCTATTGAACCCATTTTTGCAGCTGAAAGTATTGATGATGTACACAGTGGAACTCTTGTTTCAACAGAATATTTCATTGAAGATCTATCTTCCATTTGAAGTAAGGCCTGAAGTTGTAATTCAATTTCGGTATTCACCATAAAATGGTTTAGAGAGTCAGACTTCTGAGCAATCCGTTTAAAGTCTGAAGTCATCTTATCTAATAACTTCTTATCGAAATCTTTTATATCGTCTTCACATTCTTCAAATATCTGAAACCTTTTCATCTTATTGAAATAAGAATATCTTGGATCGGTATCTCCAAATTTGTTAAAGCCTTTTAGGTAATTTTCCCAGCCTTCAAAAAATTTAGAATCAAGCAAATCATGATTCTCCGTTGAAACTATATAAGTCAAATAATTTCTCATATATCCAAAAAAAAGCTCATCTGCTCCTTGTCCAGCAATACCAATTTTGGAAAATTCACTAATCTTCTCATTTACAATAAACTGAGCAACAACACCTGCATCCCCAGCTGGTTCATCTAAATACTCTATTGCGTCATCCAAATAATCGAAGAATTTATGTGAATCAATTTCAATTATTTCATGTTCGGTTTTGAAGTAATTTACAGATTTCCTAATAAAGCTTAATTCATCATCGTCAAAATTATCTTTTATGGTAGAGGACACGCTATATTTCTTCTTATCAGGAAAATATTTATTTGCGATGCTCATAATCATATTAGAGTCTATCCCACCGCTTAATTGAAAGGTTAGGTCAAGATCAGTATCTAGTGCATCAATTGTCTCATTTAAGATCTGATTCTTTATAAATAACTGATAGTCATCATAGGAGTTTAGCTCAACATCCAAAGATAGTGGTTCAATTTTGTGAGAATTTAATAATTTCCTATTTTTTAAATCGAATGATAATACTTGGCCTTCCTTGACTTTATAAATATCTTGAAAGAGCGTTTCTCTTCCTAGAATTGTTTGATACAGAAAATAATCTTGGAGAGCTTGTTGATTTATCTTTGGATTTATATTTGTAGTCTTAAGGATTGCTTTTTGCTCAGAGGCAATTACTAAATCATCACCCGAATAAGCATAGTACATTGGCTTAACTCCCATCTGATCTCTTGCTAGAAATATCTTTGATTTTTTTGAGTCAATAATGCAGATTGAAAACATTCCTTCAAATTTTTGAAAACAATCTAGTCCCCATTCAATATATGCCCTTAAAATGACCTCAGTATCAGATTCAGATTTGAAGATATGTTCTCTCTTTAATAATTCTTCCTTGATGTTTTTATAGTTATATATCTCACCATTAAAAAGGAGCTTGATGCCAAGATTTTTATCCTCCATTGGCTGCATCCCTCTAGCAATATCTACTATTGAGAGCCTCCAAAATCCAAGAATATAATTTTCATATGAATGGATAGTTTGATCATCTGGTCCTCTATGGGAGAGCAACTCTTTTGATAGAGACAAGCCTGAATTGTCTTCTGGATTTTTAAAAATAGCTACAAAGCCACACATGATTTTTGATATTCTAACTTTCTACAAGATTTGTAGATTTTTCTAAAATATTTTTTGTATGATTGAGAAAAATTTTCCAAGGGTCATATATTGTGTAATGTTTAGTGACGCCAAAATTTAGCGAAGTTCGCCTTATTATATCATTGTATCTCCTGTCATTATTGAGGAAAAGAATTGTATTAAACTGTTCTAAATTCTCAATTTCAGTGTATTCGTATCCTAATTCATTAACTTTTTTCTCTGAAACAGAAGTATCGAATACTCTCACGTTATGATCTTTACTTAATAAATAATCTATAATCTTTAGGCCTACAGAATCTCTAGTATCATCAGTGTGCGGCTCTCCTTTAAAAGCAATTCCAAGAGCTAAGATCTTTGATTGATTTTGGATACAGCTATCAATCTGAGATGCATTATATTTAATGATATTTTCATTCAGTTGATACTGAAGGAAGGGGAAATTAATAATTTCCTTAAACTCATCCTTGAGCTGTCCATTCTTCTTAAGGCTATCATGCATTACCAATGAGTCTTTTGGTAGACAGAATCCTCCAACACCTGGTCCAGAAACATCTAAAAAATCCATTCGAGGATAATTATGTTTTATTGCTCTAAGTAAATCTTTTTCATTAACAGAGTGAATAGAACATAAAGCACCTAGGTAATTAGATAGATTAAATTGAACCAGTCTCGAGAAATTTGTGAATGATTTAACTAATTCTGATGCCTCAAAGCTTGGTAAAGCAATTACTTCTATACCAAAAGATTCAAAAGTATTTTTTGCTATTTCAGTTGAAAACTGAGTTCCGCCAATGACTTGTGGAAGATCTCTGAGTTCATTGATTGCATTTCCAGATAACGATCTCTCTGGGGCGCTTACTATATGAAACTTTTCATCAACATTTCCTCCAAAATGTCTTTCAAGAGATGGGATTATGTCATCTTGAATAAAACCACTGGGAATGGTAGTTCTTATCATAATTGTTGGAACTACACCTGGATCAAATGTAATATTTTTTATTACATCAATAAATTCATCGGGCTTACCTGGGAAATAAGATATTGCTATTATCCATACAGAGGAGCTTATATTTGTATCAGTCGTAAAAAAGATATTATTGCTCTCTATAGCAAAATCTAAGGCTTCCTGTATTCCAGTCTCATGAACAGGGCTTTTTCCAGATTGTAATTTCTCAATTTTGGATTCATCGATGTCAATCATATTGACTTTGCTACCTTGGTTGGCAATATAAATCCCTAATGTAAGTCCTACATATCCAGAACCTAAAATGTTAATGGTCATAATTATTTTTCCTTTAAGTATATATCATCTGAGAACACCTCTCCTATTCTCAAGCCAGGGTTTATAGCCAAATCCCCAATCCACTCTTCTATCCTTTTTGGCTTATAATCTGGTAGAACCTTTTTTAGTTTAGAGACATCAATTGCTAGGAGTTCTCTTTCTTGTTCGGGTGGTCTTTTTCTGCTTCTATCCTCAATGAGTTTAAGTTCTCCTCCCACTGAATGATTGATTAAATCGAAAACTTCTTTGACGGATATGGGATCATAACCTGTGCCAACATTGAAGCTTTGCATGTCACCATTCTTTACGTAGTTTGAATCAATCAATTTTTCAACAGCCCAAGCAATATCTTCAGTATGAATATAATCTCTTCTTGGTGTCAGATTTCCTAGCTTAATCTCATTGTTACCCTCTTTTATTTGAGAAAGGATTTCTCCTAATAACTTAAGATTAGTTTCTCCAAATCCAACAGCATTTGCTAACCTGATATTAATTACTGGAAAGTCTAGTTTCTTAGAATAAAAACGTGCGAGTTCTTCTGTATGTTTTTTTGTCCAGCCATATATATCGATAGGATCATAGTGATCATCCTCACTGTGATTTTGATTAGCAGGAGAGTAAACTGCAGAGGTTGAAAAGTTGAGAAAAACAGCACAATTATTGATCCTCTTCAATATATTTAGTGGCGATAAAGTATTAGAGCGATATGCAAAATTTGGTCTGTTCTCGCACACTGGAATTAGACTCATTGATGCCATATGAATAATAATTTCAAATTCACCAAATTCAATTCTTTCATGAATTTCAGTAATTTCTGAGAGATCTTGCTGAATAAATTCAAATTCCTTATTAACTTTATCCTCTAAAATCGGAGCAATTCCATAATCTAGACGGTCTATTACAACTAAATGATTATTTTTTGAGAGATTATTAATCACTGTTGGTCCAATAAAACCCATTCCGCCAGTGATTAATATTTTTTTATTTTTCATGATTATCCCAAAACGATTTAATGAAAATAAATTTATCTACAGATAAACCATTTTCCATAAGAAATTGAGTCATTCCAAGATGATTCAATAACAGAAACAGTATCAAAGTATTTTTCAAATCTTGATTGCCACCACTCCACCGGCATATTGAAATAGCTTTGGTCTAACTCTAACCAACCATTAAAAGCATCATCCTTCGCAACTGGAATTTGATGAAAAGATGCTTTCTTAGTGATCCTTCTTGCCTCTTTTAGAAATAAATCAATATCTTTCTCTGTAAAATGCTCAAGTGAACCAATTGAATAGGAGTAGTCGAAAAAATTATCTTCATAGCCTGTACTTATTGCATTTGCAACCTTTAATCTTTTACTAGGAATTCCTAAATTAATCGCTTCCTCGATTAAATAATCTGATATATCAAAACCAAATATTTCAAGGCTATCATTTGATTCTAACTGTTGAATAGTACCCCCGGTACCACAGCACATATCAACAACTGTTCCACTGGATGATGAAAAAATAAGTTGAATCTCTCTCCAAACATTATCATGGCCCCAAAAATTTAATTCTTTCTTAAAATTCTCAGACCAATAAACATCAAGCTGTTGCTCCTTAGGTTTAGATTTCACCTTTGACTTTGAAAGCCTTGATGCAACCTTATACCTAATTAAATATTCTTGAAAATCAGCTATTGAATTCTCTATATATTTTAGAAGTTTAATCATTTAGTCATTTTCTCAGATTTACTTATTTGAATTGGGGTATATTGCTCTAAAAAATTAAATATATCAATAACGTAGAATTAATTTTTATCTCACAGATTTTGTAGGCAAATTTGGAAAAAAGATCTGCAAAATTCCATATAAAGAACCTAATCCATAAGAAATATGCAAGCAGATCAATATGAATGGAATAAAAACGATATAAATTGGCTTGAATTGACTAACAGCATAATAAAAGCCTGAGGTGATTACCGAAAAGAAGTAAATAAGGAGCGGTAGTGAGGCTAAAAAGTTAGGTAGATTCATAATGTCAAAATGAAAATACAACTGTAATAATCCCAATAATAAAATATATGATACAAATAAAAGTGGAATAACATGCCTTAGTTTATAGAAAGATACTATTCCCTTATGCTCTTTTGTTACACTCCTGCCGTTATCAAATTGTTGCCTAATGAAAGATGAGAGATCAGCTCTAGAATAATAAGTGGCGCTAATCTCTGGTATCATCATAATTTTCTTACCTGAATCTATAATTCTTTGGCTCAACTCTAGATCTTCGCTTCTAGGTACATTTTCATTGAATAGACCAAGTTCCTCGAATACTTCTCTTCTATAAATTCCAAAAGGAACAGTCTCAACAAACCTTGGCTCTTCAATCTCAGTAACTCTAAATGGGGAGTTACCAACACCAATTCTGCTTGATAATGCAATTGCAATTGAGTTAGCTATTAAATCATTTTCACTTGGCAAAGTCGTCAGAGCTCCTCCAATATTTACAACATCTTTATCAGCATTTTTAATTGCTTTAAGTAAAACCTCTATATATCCATCAGGAAAAATAGCGTGAGCATCTAGTCTTACAATATAGTCTCCATTTGAGTGAGTAATACCAATATTTATTCCGGCACCTATCATCTTTTTTTCGTTATGCAAAATTCTAATAAAAGCGTGTTTACCTGATAGGCTGCTGAGAATTTCTATAGTTCCGTCAGTGCTTCCACCGTCGACTAAAAACAATTCCATATCTGAGATACTTTTTGTGGAATTTATCACTGACTCGACACATTTCTCGATGTGATCCCTTTCATTCAGTATTGGAATTATTATAGAAACTTCAGGCTTCATTTCTTCTAATTGATTAATTTTTTAAATAATCTATAAATGTTAACTCTTATTATGTAATATTCCTAAAAACTTCTCAAAGAACATATAAAATACTTACTCATGCATTTACATTTTCAAAAAATATAATGAAAAATATATTAATAACTGGCGGTGCTGGGTTTATTCCTAGCTCACTTGCAGACCGCTTGATTTCTCTTGGATATAAGGTATGTCTTGTGGACAATCTGATAACTGGACAGAGATCTAATATATCAGATCATGAAAATTGCGTTTTCTTTGATGCTGATGTAAATGACTACGAATCGATCTCAGAGATAATGCTAAATAGTCAATTCGAGTATATCTTTCACTACGCATCTCTAGTTGGAGTAGAAAGAACAATCGATAATCCACTTATGGTTTTAAATGATATCGATGGATTAAAAAATATATTCAAACTCTCAAAAGTATCAGGTATAAAAAAAATCTTTTATTCATCATCATCTGAAGTTTATGGTGAACCAGTTGAAATACCTCAAATTGAAGACACTAGCCCACTTAATGCAAAATTACCTTATGCGGTAGTCAAAAATATAGGTGAATGCTACTGTAGAGCTTATAAAAAAGAGTTTAGTTTAGATTATTCAATCTTCAGGTTCTTTAATACTTATGGGCAAAGACAAAGTCCTGACTTTGTAGTCTCCAAATTCATTAAAGCTGCACTCAGCAATACTGACATAACAGTTAATGGTGACGGGTCACAAACAAGAACTTTTTGCTATATAGATGATAACTTGGATGCAACGGTAAAAGCTTTTGAAGAAAATATCTTTAATAATGAAACAATAAATATCGGCAACGACAAAGAAATCTCAATATTGCAATTAGCAAATCTAATTAAGGAAATTACAGGCTCAACATCCAAGATTATTAACCTTCCTGCACTTGAAGAAGGAGATATGACAAGGAGAAGGCCTGATGTAACAAAAATGAAAAGATTACTTGGCAGAGATTTTACAGACCTACATGACGGAATAGAGAGAATTATTCCTTTCTTTACGTAAAAATATCTAAAGGCAATTAAAAAAGATGAAAGAATACAAGGACATCAAAGAGCATCTAAAGAAAAATCAATATACATGGCTTATAACTGGTATCGCAGGATTTATTGGGTCAAACTTAATGGAAGCTCTTCTAAAACTAAATCAGAGAATTGTTGGCCTTGATAACTTTATCACTGGACATCAAGAAAATATCAATCAAGTTATCAATATGTTTGATATTGACTCTGACCCTATTGATAATAAATTCAAATTTATAGAAGGTGATATAAATGACTTAGATGTTTGCCATGATGCTTGTACAAATATTGATTATGTTCTTCATCATGCAGCATTGGGCTCTGTGCCCCGATCAGTTAGCGATCCAATAAGTACTCACAACGCTAACATTAATGGTTTCCTGAATATGTTGATAGCGTCAAGAGATAATAAAGTTAAGAATTTTGTATATGCCTCTTCAAGCTCAATTTATGGTGATCACCCTGATTTACCAAAAGTAGAAGATAAAATTGGTAATCCTTTGAGTCCCTATGCAGTAACTAAACTGGTTAATGAAATTTATGCTAAAAACTTTCATTCAACCTACAATTTTAATTCTATAGGCTTAAGGTATTTCAATATCTTTGGTCCTAGACAAGATCCAAATGGCGCATATGCAGCTGTAATCCCTAAGTGGATAATAGCAATGCTTAATGATCAAGAGTTATTCATCAATGGAGATGGAAAAACAACCAGAGACTTTTGTTATATAGAGAATGTCATTCAAGCCAATATATTAAGTGCTATGACCGAAAATGAAGACTCCCTGAATCAAGTCTACAACATAGCTGTTGATGATAGAACGAGCTTACAAGATCTATATCTGATGATGGGAAATCTAATAAAATCCAGTATAGAGGATATATCAATACCAGATCCAACTTATAGAGACTTTCAAGATGGAGATGTGAGACATTCAAAGGGAAGCATCAATAAAGCAAATATGTATTTAGGCTATGAGCCTTCACATAAAATAGAGAAGGGGCTAGAAAAGACAGTAGAATGGTTCATTAAAAATAGAATCTAAGCCCTAGTATAAAAAATGAGCTTGCCAAATGATATCAAGCGAAAGACATTCATTGTGAATCTATTTCATAGCTAGCATGATTGAGTGATAACTATTTCAGTTATTTTTTTAGTTATTTGAGAGCTCTACTCTAGTTATCAAACTTTGAAATATTGATTTACTCAACTGATATTTCGCAAACAAACTTAAAGGCCAGCCTATTCAATATAGGAATTTTAAGTAAGTAATTGTCTATCTTGACCAGCCTACTTGGTTGAATCTTATAACCTGATTTTCTGCTCAATAAACTTCCAAATAAAGTTAATAAGTCAAAGTACTTAATATTGTATGAAGAAAAATATTTTAAGCATATATTTAGATCCTTATGAGTGATGGTCTTTAGTTCATCAACATAATCTGATGCATAGTTCTTTATATTTCTTTTTCTATTGTGGTTAATTAAAGGGTTATAACCTAAAGAATCTACAACAATTACTTTGCCTGAAGGCTTTAAAACTCTTTTTAGCTCCTTGAAAGATTTTTCTAGATTTAAATATGAGAGGGATCCATAACTTAAAACTAAGTCAAAAAAATTATCTTCAAAATCCAACTCTTCCGCATCCCCTACTGTAAAGTTACAATTATTATTAACGTCGAATAATTCTGCTCTTTGTTTGGCAATTTCTATAGATTTTTCTGAGAAATCAATACCAAAAATATGTGCCTTCCTAACTGCTGGTAGAATTGAATACAGTCCAGTACCACAGCAATAATCAAGTATTTTTTTGTTCTCTATATCATTCAGAAGATTATCTTCAATGTACTCATATGGTGCTCTTAAAAATTTATTATTATCTTTTGATCCATATACATTTATTTTTTCTTCAGCATCATTTTTCAAAGCATCCTTATCAAAATGAGATATTAAAATATCCTTCATATCCTCTTTCATACTATAGATGCTGAATTATTAGAGATAGTTTTATATTTTGAGTAAGCTTCTCTACCAAATCTAACGCTTCATGATAAGTTATCTTTTTTTTATCGATCTGATTAAAAATAGTGTTGATTTGATGATATAAATCACCCTGATAATAGTCTGAACCTATACTAAAGAAATTCTTTATTCTTAAAATTAATCTACTAAGAATCATAAATATTTTGATTAGCTATTTTAGTTTGAAGACACAATTTTCTAAATCTTCATGAGTATTAATTTCTGATAAATTATATTTATCAGATTCCTCTAAATAATAAGCAATATTGCCTAAAGAGAGTCTAATTAGACCGTAGTAATTTTCTATTTTTTGAACTTCAGGTATTAATCTATTGTATGTATTTATACTCTCTATTACTGCCGCTTTGCTAATTTTTGCAAGCCCAAAAGCCTTAAAATTTGACTCAGTTGAATTTTTTAATGACATATTAACTATTCTCTTATTAACTGAAATCACATTCTCCATCTGATTTTTTAAAGCAATATCCTTTCTGACAGCAATAACATTTTGATTTTTATTTTTTATTACACTTAATAGTATCTCTTGAGAAAAAAATATGTCGCAATTCAAATGGATATACTCATCACTTTTTATCTCACTACAAGCCTCGATAAAAGAATAAGCACTATTAGTTGAAGAATAGTCTTTATTATCGACAAAAATTATCTCGGTGCTTGGGTACTTATTATTGATGAATCTTTTTAGAACTTCAGAGTGGTAACCTGTGACTATAATTATTCTTCTAATTTCTGAAGATAGAAGTGTTTCAATTTGATGTGAGATAATTTCTACATCTTTATATTTTGTCATAGCTTTCGGTTGCATTTTTGTTAAGGGCATTAGCCTTGAGCCTAATCCAGCAGCTAAAATTAAAGCGTCCATTTAATTACTCCTTTTCTAATGGGTATATATAGTCTGTTATTTCATTTCCTGCAATCTCAAAGACATCAAAATTATTACCTTCCTGAAAATAATTTTTATTGATGTATTTTTGCTTTGCAATAATAGATAGATCAATTACGTAATTAAAATTATCTATCCGTTGTTCGAAGCTGAACCCAGATAATCGATTAAATCAACTACCCTAGAACTATAACCCCATTCATTGTCATACCAAGTCATCAGCTTAATATAATTGTTCTTAACTTGAATAAATCTATGGTCAACAATCACTGAATAATTTGTTTTAATAAAGTCGGTTGAAACTAATGCGTCATAATTATTGTGAATAATTCCTGGTTTATTCTTTTCATATTCCACAAGTAAATCAGTTAGATGCTCTAAGCTGACTTCTTTTTCTACTTTAATTGTTGCATCTGCTGACGAAACAATACTAGTCGGTATTCTGTATGAATATGCTGTAAATTTATCCTCTAGGTTAGTCAAAACTTTTGTAGTCGCACTTATTGCAGAGGTATATTTAGGTATCAATGTCATAACACTTGTTCTGCCTAAGGCATAATTATCATAAATCTTCCCGGGTTGAGCATAAGATTTTGATGGGCCATCTAATAAGTTTTGATACCCTAACCAGGGGTGAAGCGTTGTCAAGAAACCTTCTTTTATATGAAACTCTCTATCAATTAATTCTGCCAATGGAGCAAAAGCAATTGCGTCACAGATACTTGAAGATATAAGAAAATCATTTCTTACATCTATTGAATCATGGTTGACACCAAAAATAATGGTTTTATCTATCAAACTTTCATCAGGTGAATTTGTTACGATGACCTTTTCCACTTGATCTCTTAAGTCTCTTGAAGATTTTAGATTTGAGAGAATGCCTGATGAATCTATCACTATAGAAACACCAGCACCTTTCCAAGGAACATTGGATATATTATCTTCACAAAAAACAGCTGTATTAATGTCTCTAGACTTTAAAGTATTCTTATCTACAATTAATTTATCATTCCTAGGACCGTAGGTTGAGTCATAGTTAGCTAAATAAGCAACATTGTCTATATCTTCATTAATATCATTGATTGCTAGAACTTCAATATTTGGATTTTCGTCACAAATACGATGAATAACCCTGCCTATTCTTCCGTACCCATTGATTCCAATATTGACTTTATTCATAAGAAGATTTTCCTCCATCGTTCGAAAAGATAATTATTCAGTGGTGTATTATAATTGAATTGACAACTATTCTCTCCAATATAATAGAATAGTTTACAAATTCTTAAAATAATAATTGAAAAATAAGGAATAGTAATTGTCTAAAATGAATTTCAATGAATTTCTGGAAAGAACCTTTCCCGTTAAGAACCCATTTATTAGAAAAGAGTTCGGAACTGGAACTAATACAGTAAAGTTTTTTGCTATACGAGTTTCATATTTATTATATCGACTCGGTATTACAGCAAATCAAATTAGCTTGCTTAGTGCTCTTCTATCCATTCCAGCATTTATAGTAATATATCAGGCAGTTTTCCAAGAACAAGATATCTTCAAATTTATTATCGGATATTTACTAATGGGCACAGTATTATTTATCGACTTTGTTGATGGTCCATTATCAAAAACGAATGAATACAAATATTCAGTTGGAGATGATATAGATAACCTTCCTCCAGATATCGCAACTATGGGCACGCTGCTCATATTCGGAATGTTGCCAAATGATATTTATTTCACTGCTTTATTTTGGGCGAATATTGTTTTTCTTTTCACATATCTAAGAAATACGATTGAATATATACCAGAATCAAAAGAATGGATTTTAAAAATAATTTGTTCTAGATTTTCACTTCTTAGCGTAAGAATCTTTGTTGCGACAATTTTTCCTATATTCTGCATTCTCTATATATATAATCAAGAATTAGCAATCGATCTATCTAAAGTTTTTATTTTATTTTACGTTATCAATTCGATATTTTGGATCCGGATAACACTACAATCAAAAATAAGAAAATAACTAATTCAAAAAAAATTACTATTGAAGATACTACATATAGCAGCAGTCAGTTTTATTGAGGACAATAATCATGTTAAAGCAACTGGCTTGAGTAATAGCGTCCCAAAACTTGCTAAAGCACAAACAAAAAATAATGATGTAGGCATTGTAACAACACAAAAATCGAATAATCCATTTGCAGGAAAATTGTATTGGAAATCTGTCTTCGATAAATCATTTATTGATTTATTAAGAAACGATCCATTTCAGATAATCAATAAAGAATTTGGCCAACCAGATATTTTGCATACCCATGATATTTATGAATTTAAGGCATTACCATTCATTTATCATGCCCTTAGAAATAATATTAGAGTTTATATCTCACCTAGAGGAACTCTCTCACCTGTAGCTCTCTCAAGAAATAAAATAAAAAAAATTATTTATATAAATTATCTCTTCAATTTTTTTATTAAAAATATCACTGGCTTTGTCGCCTTAAACCAACAAGAGCAGAAGATCATTGGTAATAGATATAAGAATATGAAAGTTATCACTATTAGTAATGGGTGCGATAACAATGAATATTATTTTGAGAAATATCAAAAAAATTATATTTCAAAGCAAAAAGATAAAATAATAAACATAGGATACCTCGGTAGATATGAGGTTTACATTAAAGGTCTAGACCTCCTAATTAATGCTTTTGCTAATTACCAAAGTAAAAATGAGAGAGTAAAAATTAAGCTAACACTGATAGGAGAACACTCAAAAAAAACTGATAGTCAAGGATACTTCTCAAATATAGAAAAAAAACTTAAAGATAAATCTATGCTCATACTGAAAGGGCCTCTTTACAATGAAGAAAAGTTTGATGAATTATCTAAATTTGATATCTTTGTCCACCCTTCAAGGAGTGAAGGTATGCCAAATGCCGTTTTAGAGGCTATCTCTATGGGAATACCCTGTTTAGTGACACCTCAAACTAATATGGGGAAGATAATTGAAGATGCTGATTGCGGTTGGGTAATAGATCCTTGCATAGATGAAATAGAGAATTTTTTTCTTTCAACAGAAAATATAAGTAAAAAAGAACTATATAAAAAAGGACAAAATGGAATTAAATATGCAAAGAATTATCTTGAATGGGAAAAAGTTGCAATCAGAGAATTCTATGAATAATTATTTTCAAACCATTTATCCAGAATGAGAAGCACCCATAGCCTAAAATAATTTCTTGAAATATCAGTTTCTGAACTAATCATCTCAGATAAATGATTTTTATTAAAAAGACTAGAAATGAAGTCTGACTGAACCATTTTTTCTAACTCAATCATCCCTTCGCTACTTAATATCCATGTAGTGAGCGGAGGAGTAAATCCTTGTTTGGGTATTTTGGTTAACTTTGAAAAACCTCTAGAATCTAATATTTTCTTAAGCTCTTTTTTACTATCAAAAATACCAGTCATCGAGCTTGCATTTGCCTTCCCGATAGAGTTGATCATTTTTATATCTAGAAATGGTGATCTAACCTCAAGAGAATTTGCCATTGATGTCCTATCTACTTTTACCAAAAAGTCATAAGTTAATCTCTTCAAATCATAATTCATAAATCTTTCAACGGGATTTTCACCTGATGATAGATAATCAGCTATTTCAGCCCTTTCAACATTGTCCTCTAATGTTTTCTTATAGCCATTATTTGTCATCATTCTTTTTCTATACTCATGATTCCAGCCACCTCTTGATAATGTTGTAACAAACGATCCTTCATCCAGAAATATTAGTCCTAAAGCATAGGCTAAATACCTCATCGATTTCTTATCAGAATTGACAATTCTTAATAATCTGTCTGTAGTCTCTTGATTTGATTTTTGTGATGGACCCATTGGCAGCAAAGACTTTATGAATAATGCTCTAATATCTTTATATCCTCCAAAAATTTCATCGGCACCATCTCCTGATATAGCCACTTTTGTTGATTTACGAATTGATTTGTATATCTCGAAACTTGGAAGAGCTGAGAAATCTGCAAAGGGCTCATCAAATAAATGGATCATGTTTTCTAATGAATCTTTAAAATTAGGTGTTTTCATTAATTCCGTATGATGATTAGACTTAATCATTAGAGAAACAAATTCTGATAACTCCTTAAAAATATCTTTACTTTCTCCATATCCCAGATAATAGGTATCTAAAGTTTTATTTTGACTTCCTAAATAAGAAACTAGAGATGAATCTATGCCTCCTGATAATAGGAAGCTTATCGGAACATCAGCAATCATCCTATAATCAACTGCTTCCCTCAATTCACTCTCAATGATATCTATCTTTCTATTCTGAAAAGAACTATTGACTTCTAATTTGATACTTTCAAGAACCTTGGTACTTTTATTCTCAAAGGTGTCTGTATTAAGAATAATCCCAGAGCCAGGCATTAATGAGTGAACGCCATCAAAAGCAGTATCACCATTTGCAAAATAGCCCTTCCATAAATAATGGCTCAGTGCATCATAGTTTGGATCTGGTATTGAGTCCAACTGACCGATAATTGTTTTAAGTTCAGATGCAAAAATAAATTCGCCATTTATTTGAGCATAATAAAGAGGCTTCTTACCATGTGCATCTCTTGTCAGTAATAAGCTATTATTTTTTGCATCAAAAATACCAGTCGCATAAAATCCTCTTATCTTCTTAAAAAATCCCAATCCCTCATATTTATAACCATTCAAAAGTACCTCTGTATCACTTGTATTCGTGAATTTTATTCCCTTTTTTTCTAAATCTTTTTTTAATTCCTGATAATTATATATTTCTCCATTAAATACTATGGCAATTGACCCTTCATGATCTTCCATAGGTTGATTACCCGAAGCAGAAAGATCGATAATACTTAACCTTGTATGAGCTAAGCCTAGATTATTAAATATTTTATATGATCCAAAATCTGGACCTCTATGATGCATTGACTCAATCATCTGATTTAAGGATGGGCCTAAATCTCTTTTATTACTAAGAATTCCAGCAATTCCACACATAAATTTTTTCCTTTGATACGACTAGAATGGAGAGAAGATTCTATCTCTCCAAGGACCTGAATCTATATATTTCTGACCAAAAACAAACTTACTTATAGCGCTTCTATCGCCCTTAATTCTGGAAAGTATTTTTTTTAGGTAATCAGGTAATGGAGAACTGAATTTTACTTCAAGTATCTGTTGGTCTTCCAAAAATATGGGAATACTTGAATTATCTATTTTCAAAATGTTTTTGTTTGAATTGTAGGTTCTCAAATTCATATCAAAAGTAATTCTAATATTACCAAACGGAAGAAAGTATGCTTCTCTATCATATTCAACAATTATACTCGGGCGATATCCTTTTGATTTAAGCTTTACATAAGATTCTTTAAGAAAATCACTATTATGTTTTTTGAATACCTCATAATTTCCATCTATCAAACCATTAGCTTCTTCAAGTGATAAAACTTCGCTATCCTTGATTATTGCTGTATTGGCTCTTTTTTTTGATTCAAACTTAATAATCTTATTTTCTGAATTGTATGTTCTTAATCTAAATTTTTCTCTGTAGTAGATACCACTTTGCTTTTCCTCTAGATCTTCATTTATTGGAGTATCAAAATACATACTGGTGACAGTATATTGGTTATTATTTTTACTATTTGGATCTACATTCATGACTTTTTGAAGCATAGATCTAAGATAAATAATTTCATTATCGCTAATGAAATATTTATATTCTTCTCTATTTAATTTATTCGTTTTCATATGAATAGAATATAGACTCTATTTCACTTGGTTTTACATCGTTTAATTTCCCTTCAACAAGAGAAAAATTATATTTTACTTCACTTGTATCGATAAAAATTTGAGGCTCATCATAAAAAGGTTTTTTGATATAAATACTAAAGTCCTCAAAATTTCTTATAAATTTATTATTGCTTAGAACGAACGCTTTAGAGCCATCTTTTACTGCAACTGCTTTATTATTATCGTCAAACTCATTCCGAAGAAATAAAGCAATCGATTCTTCTCCAATACTAGCTCCTTTGTCTTTGAACTTAGTGAATTTATTTTCACTCAACACCATAAAGGAGCCGCTTAAATCAATGCCATCTCCATTTGGCTCAATGTCTATACTTTCATTTTGAATGCTTCCCTTAAAAAAACTTTTTTCAAGATTGCCTCTGCAGAAATCTAAGTCTAGTTGATCAAACTTATTATTAATAAAACTAGAATTCTTTATCTCTACATTTGAATTTCGTATGTTTCCTCCATCATCAGAAAAACTATCTGATAAAGTTATTTGATCAGCAAAAAAAGTTGAGTTATGCACTGATAGCTGTCCTAAAAACCTTATCCCCTCAATTGTTGCTTCACTTCCTCCACTAACCTTCACATACTTCATACTTACTTTTACGGGCTTATCTCTGCCAATTATAGCTAGGACACCAAATGGTTTTAATGAGTTTTCAGCGATAAAATTTATCGGAGTTTCAGGAGAGCCAATAGCAATAAAATCTCCTTTAACAAAAAAAGAAACACCCTCTTTTAGCCTGAAAGTAGTTCCTGGCTCAATTTCTATTAAATAATTATTAGGTAAAGCAATACTTTTACTTATTATGTAATCACCCGATTTAATAGTAATTTGGTTACTTCCGTCAGATTCATAAAAAACACCGTTATATTTTAATGAGTTCAAACTTTCTTCGAAACTGAAGAACTTTACTTTCTTCTTACTATTAAAATATATGTCATTTTTTTTTAACTTCTTTCCTGTAGTTAAATTTCTGATTTCAAAATCCTTAATTAAGCCCTTTTTATCAACATATATAGTTTGTTTTCTAACCATTTGTTTAAAATCATTATCAAGCTGAGATTGCTTTAAAAGGATATTCATTGAATGATTTTTTATTTCATTATCCTCTATATTGTCATCATTAAAATCTGGACTCTGAATCGCAATGCTTTCTATAATGAGGTCTTGAAATGAATCATTAATAACCTCCACTACAGAAGTTCCATTTGAATACTCTGAAGTAATAAAAGCTTTCTGATAATTCAAATACCTATTGGCAATATTAAAATTATTCTCTAGGTCTGCGAAAAAAACTTTCTTTTCATGAGCAATTTTATGTCTTGGGATGTAGTTACTATTATATTTTATAAGCTCAAAATTTTCGTCATGGATATTATTTGCGAATTTTATTAGCTCGTCTTTCTTTTCTATAATTTCTTGCAGGTATTGGTTTCTTTTATTTATAAATGAAGAATCTTTCAGCAATAAACGAAATAGTTTATGAGTATCAGATCCCTCATATTCTATTGGTGTTTGAAACCATGAATGTGAAAACTCTTCTACATCATTTTCTATTGGGTAAATCTGATCTTCTAATCTAAAAAGAACAAGAAACTTACCCTTAGTATGATCATAAATATATTTTAGATTATCACCTGTTATTGGATGGTTATTGTTAACGATAGAAAAAAATGCCACGAATTTTGCCCAATAATCTAAATCGATTAGATTTTTGATACCTTCAGTTGATTCAGTCCTGACTGATAAAAGAAGATTCTCTAATGCGCCTAATGCAATTTCAGGGTCATCTGAAGAAGTTTTGAACTCTTTGTTTTCTACCCAAAGATCTGTATTCGATATGTGAGCATCTACCTCTTTCCTATCCCAATCATCGTTAGATTTTATTATTGTATAGTTAGTTAATTTACTATTTCTTTCAAACCACTCCTTTGAATGATGCTGCTCAAGTTGGTATAGACCAAGATCATTGCCATTCACTCTAAGTATCTTGAAATCCCTTTTTACTGAAATTAAACCAATACTATTTGCTAAGTTATTTATCACCACAGTTGAAATATCTGCTTCGTCATAAGCTGTTATCAACTTAAAATCCCTCATATTCAAAAAGTATGGTGGTTCTTTCTTATGTTTCAATCTAAGAGATATTCCTCCCCTTCTAAGTGGAGAAGCAGATGTACCGTGGAGTTTGAATTTTAGTTTAACAAGATCCTTATCTAATAATATTTCTCCTGTTCTCCAGGGGTTATTATTATCAATTATGAATCCTTGCTGAATTGCATCCTCTTTAGACTTCTGCAAATATTCCATATCTCCTCTAGAAAACTTAAGGTCAATATAGTCAGCATCTTCAAGATAAATACCTCTAAAGATTCTTCTAAAATCTAGTTCAAAAACTAAGCGGTCAATTTTATCGATAACTTTGAGTTCTCCACCTAGAATTTTATTATCAAATTTATGTGCTAAATTATATCCCTCTTGTGAGGTGTAAGAAGCTATAAGCCCAATAAAACCGAGCAATAATAAAATTGAAGCTCTTTTATACATGAAAATCTAATTTATGATTCACTGATCAAGTAAATTATTGCTATAAGACATCAGTGTACAATCCTCTACAGATTGTATTTTTGAGAGTTTACCAGGCAAATCTGAGGTCTCATCTTTTATTATAACTTCTAGAATAAGTTCAACATTATTATCTTTTGTTGACTTACTTTTTATTTTGTATCTTTTAGTTTCCTCCTTAACCTGGCGGAAAACTTCATCTTCAACCTTAATATCATAGTTACATATGAGCATATATGAACGATATCTTTGTGGGCGATCTTTTAATGCCATAATAATTAAAGATATAAATATAGTAGAGATAATTGAGATCTTGAAATTTGCTACTCCATTTGCAATCCCAACAGCAACTGCCCAAAACATATAAACTATATCAATAGGATCCTTAATTGCTGACCTGAAACGAATGATCGATAGTGCTCCAACCATTCCAAGTGACAAAATTAGATTGCCGCTGATGACCATTATTACTGACGTTGTAACCAACATAACGATCAATATTGATAGGTTAAAACTCGTCTGATAGACGACGCCTTGATATGACTTTTTATATACCCAAGTTATAATTAGACCGCAAATGAGGCTGACGGAGAGTGCAAGAATAATGTCAGCGATTGTAAGGGAAGTTCCGCCACTTAGATTGGTAATACTGGAGTTAATAATATCTTGAAAAGAAAGCCTTGTATTTTGAGTATCCATATCTGTCTAAAAAATTCTCCATTTCATTTTTTTCGAACTTAGTCTATTAATATTTTTAATACACCAATGAATAGTTTATCAGTCTGGCAATAAATCACTATTATTTCTGAAATAGAAATAGATGAAAACAGATGATATTACAACGATCAATATTTTAATAACGGTCCAATATTTATATTCCAGAATTAACTCATTTTGCAAATAGTCAGAACTGAATATTAATATAGTCAATAGAGGGATTGTTAAAATTAAATAACTTTTCATTGAGGTATATTTTGAGGCGAGAAAGAATGTACAACCTAGTGATAGCAAGGAAGTGACTATTAATGCGTAAAGTGCACCATAAATACCAAAAAGAGGAACAAGGAGATGAAATAATAATACATATGAGCAGAAACTTAGGAGCATTATTGGAAAATCAAATTTAGTTTGCTTGTGAGCATGCAATATTGTTCCAAATATCCTTTTCTGTCCATTGAGTATTAGGGCGACAATAAAAAAAGGAATAAAAATATATGCCTGAAAAAATTTCTTATCAAAGAAATAAAATAATATTTCTGCTGAAAAGAAAGAAAATAAAAAGCCGAACCAAAATAGAAGAATTAATAGGAACTTATTGATATTATCGACTTTTTCAAAAAAGATATTTGAATTAAATGATTCAAAAATAACTGGCTCTATAGCCCTATAATAACCTAAAGATATAAAATTTATTACAGAAGCAAGAGAAGAAGCTAAGGTATACAAACCAAGCTCAGAAAGACTTATATAGTTAACCAATAATATCTTGTCAAAAGCAACATAAATGCTACCAATGAGTGCAGCTGGAATCAGAGGAGTAGAAAATCTTAGTCCTTCAGAAAGGATTTCGCTTTTATAAACAAAGGTAAATCTTCTGTACAGTACAACAAATGAAATCACGGCAAAAATAATATTCGCAAATACTACACCAAGGAACCTTCCTAAAACTCCTATATCTAATTGAATAATAAAAATGACTGATAATATGAACGTGAGTAATTGTTTAATTACACTAAATAAGACGTAATATTTTGCTAACTTTTCAACCCTAAAGATAATCATTGGAAATATAAAAAAGAATTCAAAAAATAGTCCGATAATCATTAATGAAAAATAAGGATGAAAATCTACAGAAGAATTAATTAAGGGCAATATTTTCGGGAATATAAGGATCAGAAAGAAGACTAATAATGCATTGAAAATTAGGAGGAAAATAAAGACAGAGCTTATTAATTCTTTTCTATCTTTAAACTCAGTAAAATCAAAATATTTCCTGAGTATAAAAGTATTTAGTGATAATGAGGAAAAAACAATTAAGATGCCATTGAATGACATAACATAGCTGAATAAACCAAAATCTTCTGGATTGAGAATCAGGCTATATATAGGCAAAAAAAGGAAATTTAATGCTGCAGGAAAAAGGCCTCCCAGCGTAAAGATAAATGTTTGGTTATTGATTAACTTTCTAAAATTAGTCATCAATTGTTCATATGATAGTTGATATTATGCTGAGTAAAGATTTCTACTTTTTGAAGCAAAATTAACTATAGCAATATTTAATCCTAAGAGCGTCCAAAAAATCAGTGAAGTATAAAAATTCATAAAGATCAAAGCAACCATGATACCCACCATGGAACAAACTGATGCAAATACACATGGATCTTTCGTTCTATGCAGAGTTTTTATAGAAATGTATATCCTATAAATTAGTAAATTTAAAAAAAATAATATCCCAATTATGCCCTGTTCATAAAGTATAAGCATATAGTCATTATGGGTTTCAGTTCTATTTCCCAAGTTTGATGGTCTAATTCTAAACGAGGCTGTACCATTCCCTATACCTTTTGAATCTATAAAGCCTTGAGCAGCTTCCTGAAGTAACCAGAACCGGTGTGATGCAGCTAAAGTATCTACTACAGAATCATTAACAATTACTTGGTTAACATTTCTCTTTGTTATCCATCTAACAATTGAGTTATCTGAAATGAGCAATGGAATGATGAAAATTGATAACATCATAATCACCAAAATTTTCATTTTGTTACTCATCATTTTAGTGAAGTAAAAAAAACAAAAAAGTTGTAAAAGTGTAATTACAACCATAGCTCTAGAATTAATATTGAATAGAAGAATACAGAAAGCTGTTAAACCAATGATTGAAATAAACTTATAAAAATAATCGTATTTAAAATTAATGAATAAAAATGGTGCTAAAATTGCAGCAGCAGCGCCAAGAGAGTTCTTACCTGCCTTTGATGGCACTTCAATATCAACACCTAGCCATGGAACATCCCAAATTATTTTATACTTCCAATATAGATACAATGATAACGGAAAAAGTAAGACAGAGCAGAAAGAGACAAATGTTCTAATATCCAATTCACTTCTAAATAAACTCAAGCAAACAAAAACGCACAATATGGCGATCATCAGCTTTATTAATGTTTCTATTAAAAAATTTAAGTCTCTAGAAACAGCATCTGAACTTAATACATCTGGCAATCCTAATAACGAATAAATTATTATGATAAATATAAAGAAAAATATGGGAGAAAAGTCTTTAAGGCTTTGTGAGGATTGAGGAAGAAATAAGGCAGAAAAAACTATGGTAGCAACAAAAAAATAACTCAAAGGCAAACCGAGTAATGGTATCTCCCAATTAACTCCCCATAAAACATAGTTTATAGAGAAAAAGATCAATAAAAAATTCTTTAACGAATTATCCCTAACTCTTTCCATTTAATTACCTTGCTACAATAATGTTCACATACTTTACAATAATATTCCTGTAAAGTTTTGTTAATGAGCTTGAATAGACAACAAAAAAGAGCTCGAAGGCCTTAACACAGCAAGAATATTAAGAAAGATCATATTTCTCTCTCACTAAATTTCTAATCGGTTTTAGATAAAAAATAAAGAATACAAACCACATCCAAAACAAAGGAAACTCCTCCCACAAAATAATTAAAGTAATAAATGTGAAAATTGATGGTCTAAAAAATATTTTCCTTATCGTTTTGAAATATGAAACCTTGTTAATCCGGGCAAGTAAAAAATAAATCTGTAAACCATAAAAATAATAACTTGATAATGTGGCTACAGCAATACCATACAAACCGTAGCCAAGATACAACAAAATGTAATTAGCCAGCACTGCAAAGATTATAGTGAAAAGGGTTATTGGCAACATTCTTAGCTGATGGTTATTAGACACTAAAAATGTTGAGCCAAAAAACATCATTCCATTCATAACTGTGCTAAGTAAAATTATTTGGGATATTAAAATGCTTGATTGATATTCAGCTGCAAAAATATTTATGAAACCTGGAACAAGGCTTATTCCAATCATGCTAAGAATAACTAACAAACATTCTGAAATACTTGTTTGTTTGTTAAGTGAAGTGAAAATAGATGCTTCAACTTTATTTGTTTGATTAAAATGCTTAAGCCATTTTGGATAAAATAAATAGGTAACTGAATTAAATGCTACAAAAAGCCCATGAGCTATATTATAACCAAGCTGATAATAACCAAGAGGGAGTCTTGAATCAAAAAAAGCAGCAATAAACAAACGATCTATAGACATAGTAATGGCTGTGAATAATCCATAAAACATCAGGGGTAAACCAGTAACAAGTAAGTATTTTATTTGTTGAATATCCAGTGTTAACCGGACATCTTTGACAAAACAAAAACCTACGGCTAAAAAGAAAATATTCGACAAGAAAACGCTAAAAAAAACAGCATAAATTAAATATTCTTTGATAAAAGATAAGACAATGACAAGCAAAATTATTTGCTGTGTGAATTCTATAATAGCAAGTAAATATAACTTGTCATGAAGCCTTAAGTAGTTACTGAGAAACTTTTTTAATTGATAGATCACAATCATAACTATTAGGTACAAGTAATAGTTATAAAATTCTTTAGCTATGAAATTGTTTGGTAAATTGTAAAAGATTGATGAAATCAATATTAATATTGAAATTATTATAAGAGTAAAACTGAGCGCATTACCCATTAATTTGGATATATCCCCTTTCTTTTCTTTATTATCTATCTGTATAGCTATATCCCTATGCATAGAATCAAAAACTCCAAGGTTGGCATAATTCAAATACTCAAAAAATAAAAGTATGAGTGCGTACTCACCAAGCAATTCTGGACCAAGGATTGTTGCTATATAGATAGTTCTAATAACAGCCATGCCCATAGCTATATATTTCAGAAAAGAATAAAAAAGCCCCAGTTTAAAGTAATACTCAAAATTCATTTTTTTATATTTCTAGCTCCATTGCCTTTGTTTGTATAAATGTAAGGGGGATGTTAGTGCCATTTTAGCATGGGGGTATGTTGCAACACGAGTGATTCATAATGCCATTCAATTAATAAAAGATAGTGTGTGATGGAAAGCAACTATGTTCAGTATTTCAGGCCTGTGTTTAATCGCAATGATAGGAAAAGAACCTTTATTTTTTTATAACTCTATCTATTCCCACATCGTACAGATTTCCTTAAAAGAAGCTTATATAAAGGTAAAGAAAAGAAACCAATTACTAATTTTGAATAATTTGGAAAGTTTTTTTCTTTTGGTAAATCAATCATTCTTTATTTTCATAACCAAAGACCAATCAAATACTTAAGTTAGTGTAAATCCACCGTCTGCTATAATATTTTGTCCTGTAATATATGCTGAAGCATCACTTGCTAGAAATGCTGTAACGCCTTTTAAATCAGTATTTTTTGCCATTCTTCCTAAGGGTGTTTTATTTGTATATCTGTGAACAAAATCGGGTGGTTGATTCCTCAAAATACCTCCTGGAGATATTGAATTGACTCTTATATCAGGCGCCAGAGTAGATGCTAACCATCGTGTTAATTGAATCAAACCTCCTTTAGACACTGAATATGCCGCAGGATTGTTCATATCAAGGCCTTCATATAAAGAATAGTCTGGGGCATTTGTGCCATAAATAGATGCAATATTTATTATTGAGCCATTGCCACTTCTTTTTATTAAAGGTGAGAGCATTTTACAAAAGTGGAATATAGCCGTTAAATTAACCTCAATTGCTCTTCTCCATGTATCTAGAGATTGATTTTCTAGATCTGTATTCCATCCATCTAAATCTGATTCCCCAATAAAAGCAGCATTGTTTATCAGAATATTTAAATTACCCGAATTTTCGATAACTTCTTTTATAAATTCTGATCTATTATCTTGATCTTCCAAATCACAGCCAATGAATTCAAAGCTAACATCGCTTTTTGATTGAATCATATTTAACAATTCCTCTGGATCAGAGTCAGCCTTGTCAGTTAAAACTAAATCTGCTCCTAATTCTGCTAATGTGATCGCTATCTCAGAGCCTATACCGCCTAATGAACCTGTAATTAAAGCTTTCCTTCCTTTAAGATTCATTCTTTCCATATTTAAATAATCTATATATTTATTTCCGAAAAATCCATTATGCTCAGAAAGATATAAATCTTTCAATCAGCTCTAATCCATTTTTTCCGCTTTTCTCAGGATGAAATTGACATCCAATTATACAGTCTTTCTGTACCATGGCAGTAATCGTTAATTGATTATAGGAAATGGTAGCCTGAGTATGATTAGAGTCCATTGGGTGTGCTTGGTATGAGTGAACAAAATAATAATATTTACCTAAATCACTATTCTGTAATAGAGAAATATTGTTATCCATCTGAATTGTAATATTATCTAAATTAATCCAGCCTATATGTGGAATCTTATGCTCAATAGAATTTTGATTGTGTTTTGGTATTTTCTTCACTTCACCTGGGATAATGCCTAAGCCTTTATGAAACCCTTGTTCCTCACTGCTATCAAATAACATTTGCATACCAAGACAAATTCCTAATAAGGGTCTTTCTAATTCAGAATATTGCATTAATGCATCAATAAATCCCCTATTCTCGAGCTCAGTCATTGCTACACCAAAGTTTCCCACTCCTGGAAGCACTAAATAGTCAGCACTTTTAATTTTATGTGCCTTACTGCAAATAGAAACATCAGCATCACACATTTCTAATGCTCGTTTAACGCTGAGTAAATTTCCCAAGCTGTAATCAAGCACCATAACTTTCTTGTTATTCATTAGGAGGTCTTACTTGGATTTTGTTTGAAATACAATATTCTTTAATCTCTCCAATAGTCAATATGTTGTAATGCAGCACATGGGCCATTGCAATTGCATCTGGTGATCCTTTTCTGACAACATAGTCAATATCTCTAAGATTTCCCATTCCTCCACTGATGATACTTGGTATTGAAACCTTAGAGGTTATTTGGCTAATTAAATCAATATCGAAACCTTTTGCCATCCCCTCTTTATCTATAGATGTAATCAGCAGCTCACCTGCTCCTAATTCTTGGCCCTTGACTGCCCACTCAATAGCATCTAATCCGCTGTGTTCTCTGCCGTTATCATAATAGGCTTCCCAAAATGAACCGTGATTCTTCGCTTGGATCGATAACACCATGCATTGTGAACCATATTTTTCGGCTACCTGAGTAATTAGATCAGGATTCTTAATTGCGGCTGTATTTATAGAGACCTTGTCAGCTCCAGCTCTTAAAGCTTCACCTACATCTTCAACTGACCTTAGACCCCCACCGACAGTAATTGGAACAAAAACATCTTGGGTGGTTTTCTTGATAATATCGATTATGCTGTTTCTATCATATAGACTGGCAACAATATCCTCATAATATATTTCATCTATGCCTTGATCATAATATTTTTTAGCAAATAGATTAGGATCTCCAATCTTCCTTAATCCCTCGAGCTGGATTCCTTTAACTAAGTTGGGAGACTTAACGTCTAATCTAGCAATTAACCTAATGCTTCTCACTTTTATAAATTATAAAACTTCTAAAAGACTGTATGCCTGAGAATCCATTCATTCCCTTCTCTTTTCCATAAATGTGGTGACCTAAACTTATTACATAAATTGTCAAAATAGTCTTCATCCATTTCGTTTTGTTCAAACATTTTTGAGGCAATAGGAAACTCTTTTTTATTAATAGTTAAATATTCGAAGATTTCTTTTGCAAATCTTGAAGGATATTCACCATCATATTTTCTAACTAATGCTATTCCCTCATCTCTAGTAATTTCATCATTTCTTATCTCTTGAGAAGCATCATAAGTTGCTCTACCAATGCCAAATTTTATATACGTTGTGTAATAATGAAAGTCATCGATTTTATCATCAATACTGTTGTATTTACTGTAAGTTCCAGATGTGCGCTCAGGTGAGGGAATAAAACCACCATTTTCAACAGCATAATAATATACCCCTTGAGGATGCCAAGGAAGATAGTAGCCTAGATAATGAACGTCTATTTTTTTTTCACTTAGTTTTTCTTTCTTCATTGGCATATATGGCTCTATATCAACTTGATTAAGGCCAAATTCATCTATTAATTCTTTTACAGAAACACCGCTTAAAAAGATGTTCTCGAAATTGTCTACAGAAAAATAATCTGCACTTCTCAAAGATGTTTTTGTGTCTGCTATAGGGTTTCCGTACTCAGCTTCATCTTCTCCATAGAATACCAAAGGTATATCAAACAATTGCGCTATCTTAGGCGGTAAATTCTTTTGGCCTAACATAAATGGCTGAAAAGGATGAAAAATATTTTCTATTGCTAGTCTAGTCAAGAGCCTGTGTACCCTAGTATTTGGTGTCATCAGGTAATTATCGTGTCCTGCTCCAATCCAAGATTGAAAATTTTTCCATCCCCAGTCTGTATAGATATGGGGCGCCCAAGTTAATGTTAAGGGATTCATATTGTATTTATATTTTAAAACATGTGACGCATAGAAACTGTCCTTCCCTCCTGATCCTGGAACTAAACAATCATAAGAACCATCATTCTTTCTATATCTATTACATAATTCTATTAACTCTTCTTCTCTATCAGTCCAGTTAATATTAGTTTTGTTCTTTGCTACCTTACAAGCATCACAAATTCCATCTTCATTGAAATTAATTGTTTTTTTTATAGTTTTCGCAGTATGTTGGGTTTCTATTGCTGAGTTTGGTCGTTGATTCGATATCACGCAATTACTGCAAAATTCAACCTCGTTTGGTAAACCATAATATCTTTCAAGATCATTTTGACTATACTTCTTAAAAAAAGATTTTTCAGCTTTTGGATATAGATACATAAGTGTTTATTATTTTTGAGTTAGGCTATTCTATACCAAATATTTTAAAAAATATCCCTTAAGACCATAAAAGCCTCAGCATAATCTCTAGAAATTGTTGATCCACGAAATCTGGCTAAAGCCTTTATATTTTTTATACTTCTTGGGAAGGGGGGGTCCTGAAGTTCAGATTCATATATCTTCATAATATCAATCTTGTGGTCCAGGAATTGACTTATGTCAGAAAAAACATTGGGCAAAAAAGTATTTTCTAATAGTGGTGGTGCAATTTCAGTTTCAGATAAACATTCATATGCAAGAATTCTTTTTATGAATGTATTTCTAAAACTTTTTGTAGCACTAAAGATCGCCTGTGCTGCAATCTGATGATCTGAATGAATATCAGATCTATTAACGGTATAGATAATATCTGGCTTGATTTCTTTTATCGCATGGGATGTCTTATCTATCAATTCAAAAAAATCTACAGAATGAAGATGTCCTGCAGGAAGTCCTAATTCATAGGTTTTCTTAAAATCATATGCTTGAGAAACTGCTTTAATTTCAGAATCTCTCTGTGAGATAAATTCTTTGCTATAGCCTATATCCTCTTTTGCCGATGTTAAGATCAACCAATATACTTCATCTCCATTTGATCGATGCTTTAGAATAGTTCCCCCACAACCAAGTGTTTCATCATCGGGATGCACAGATATAGCTAAGACTTTCATTGAAAATAATCTCCTACTTTGAAACTTATAGTTGGCTCATAATCCTTTAAGAATACAAGTCCGTCATAGCATTTAACAACAGGCTTTTTGTTTATTGTTGAAATAATTCTTCCAGGCTCCATGTTCTGTCGAATTATATCGTTAATCAGTTCGATTTCCCATACAGTAATATTCTCTTGCTTAAATTTAACCTGAGCTCCAGGATAAGGTCTAGTCAAAGCCCTGACTAAATTATAGATTGCTTCTTTAGACATTCTAAAATCTATTAGACCATCTTTATAGTTTCGTTTTCTCCAATACAATGATTTATTAGATTCTTGTTCTATAGTTTCATACTTATTATTAATTAACTTAGGTAAAAATTCCTTTATCTGTTCCGTAGCAATGCTTTTAATCTTCTCATATAAGCTATAAGCTGTGTCAGACTGATTAATTAAGAAACTTACTTGAGAAAGAATTGGGCCAGAATCAGCACCTTCATCCATAAAAAAGAATGTCAGTCCACCCTTATCTAAACCCAGTACAATTGACCAAATAAGAGGATGTCTTCCTCTATTTTCTGGTAAAAGTGTTGGATGTGATCCAATAATACCCATTCTAGGTATTGATAAAACTTCCTTCTGAATTAACTGTGACCAGCCAAAGCAAAAAATAATATCAGGATTCTTGTCTCGTATCCAAGCTACGGTGTCCTTGTTATTAATGTTATCTGTATAATGTATTGGAATATTATAGTCCTTTGCAAGTGGGGTTAAATCACTGAAGTCACTATTATTATTAATATTATTAGAGGTAATAACCCCAATTACATTACCATCATTTTTTAGAACCTCAGATAGACAGTGATGGCTAAAGTCAACAATCCCAATATATAGTATTCTCATTTTAACCACTAACTTTTAGAATTTGGACTTTCATATTTCAAATCATAAAATCCTTTCTTTAGATACTCAGATTTCTTACTAAAATCTATAGCTTCTATTTGCTTTACTATCAATGAAGATGATTTACCATCTCCATAAGGTGAGTCTATTTTGCTAATAGATTCTTTAAAATTAGTAGAACAGGCTTTGTTGACCGCTTGAATAATACTTTTTTTTGTACATTCACAATCTATTATATTTTTTGATTTGTAACGTCCTCCTTGTCTATCTCCAATGTTTACTACTGGCAATTTGAAAGAGGCGGATTCAATAATGCCACTCGAAGAATTTCCAACCATTATTGACGAATATTTCATTGCGGACAAATACCCTTTCTGTCCTAAATTCTTGATTATTTTATATTTTTCAGGATTACTTTTAGAGTATCTCTGAATTTCTCTGAAAATAATACTATTGGATGCATCTGCATTAGGCATCGTAATTAATACAATTAAATCAGTGTCATCAAGCGCTTTAAGAACTTCAGTAATCTGAATTTTCGCACTTTCATAATTATCTAAAGTGACTGGATGATAAGTCATTAGAGCAACTCTTTGGTTAAAATCAACGGTAGTGATTTTAGATAACTCGTCTCGGCTGAAAAGATCCATATTAATTATATTATCTATACCTAATGCACCTACTTGGAAAACTCTGTCAGGATGTTCACCCATTTGAATTATCCTATTTGCATAATCTTTTATAGATGGAAAATGGAAAGAGGACATTTTAGTTACTGAATGACGCACAGGATCATCAATCAAGCCTAAAGTTGACTCACCTCCATGAATATGTGCTATAAGAACTTTATGCATTGTTGCTGCAATACAAAGTGAAAAAAGCTCGTACCTATCACCTAGTACAACTAGGAGATCAACCTTATTTTCTAGGAATATTTTTGAACAAGCTTTTAAACCATCTGCAATCGATACAGTGGTCGAATGCTCGGTATCATCTTCCATAGTGACCATAACTTGATGAGTCAAGTCAATTAATCCATCTTTTCTAATAATATCTATAGTCATTCCGTGGTCCTTAGACAAATGGGTTCCAGTTGCTATGATCTGAAGATCCAAGAATTTGCTTTCTTTGATTTTCCTTATCAGTGGCAACAACATGCCATAATCAGCTCTTCCTGTAGTTGCAACCATTATTTTTTTCTTATTCATATTGGTAATTTGATAGTTAGAAAATATTTTCAACAAATAGTAAGTGTTTTATTTATAATGCTTCTCAATAATCATAGATGCGATATCAAAATCGAATTCTGTATCTATATCTAATGATCTTTCTTCTGGTATCTCAACTCCAGCTATTTTGCCTTCAAAGATATTATTAGAATTTAATAAAAATTTTGTTTTAAGTGCGTAAGCAACCGTTGTGATATCAAAAACTTCGGGAGCATCTTGTCTCCTTGATATTTTCAAATCATTTTCTATAAATAATTTTACGAGTCCTGATTCGTTGATGCTAACCATATTAAACATAGGATGTCTTTTACTTTTTGTAATCCCTATAACTCCATCACAATCAGAGTCCACTAATTTCTCAAGACAAGAATTGATGTCTGCGTTGGATCTTAAAGGACTTGTTGCAGGCAATGAAATCATAATCTCTGGTAAGCATTTATTATTATCAAAGAATTCCATGGAATGTTGCCATGATAGCCATTCAGGGCTTTCATCAGATGCTAGATCCAAGGGCCTAATAAATGGAATTTTAGCTCCATATTTTTCAGATATAGTGGCTATTTCATTGTCATCTGTCGATACATAAACTTCATCAATATATTCATTCTCAACAGCCATCTTTATAGAATGCGCTATTAAAGGTATTCCATATAGATTTTTAATATTTTTTCTTGGAATACTCTTAGATCCTCCTCGAGCAAAAATCATAGCGAAAACTTTATTCTTAGAATTCTTATTTGAAACTATCAATTTATCCTTCCCATATATCGTGCTAATAGATCACTTTTTTGCTGTTAATGATAATTCTAAAGTTTTTGCAGCCTCATAGATATTTATTTTAGGTTCAATATTTTTATCTATGCAGTCTAAAAAGTGAGTCATCTCATCTAGATACATTGAATCATTATCCGATTTATTTCCTTGATAAATTATAGTTTCATTTTTGGATTTGAAAGCTCTATGTTTCAATGTATTGCTCACTCCATCCCAAACAATTATTCCCTTGTCATATATAACTTCACATTGCCTAATTGTTTTCGGGGAAAAGAAATCTATCGTTAATTCGCATATAGCACCCTTCCCAGACTTGTCTTTGAAATTCATAAGGTAGAAAGCGTAGTCCTCAACATTAATATCTAAAAGACTTAGACGATCACAATAAGAGAATAGTACTTCAGGTTCGCCAAATATCCATCTCAGGTAGTCTATTTCATGACTGAGTTCTAACACAACTCCACCGCCTAAATGTTCATTAGAAGAAACTGACTCACTATAGTTAACATTAGGCCTCCATAAGGGAAGATAAGATGATGCTCTTGATCTAATAGACGATATTCTCCCAATTCCCTTATTAGAAATAAATTTTTTAAGTGCATTTAAAGATTTATTAAATCTAAGAACATAGCCAATCATTGTAATTGTTTTATTCTCAATAATTAATTCTTTAAGCATATCGAGTTCATCTAATGAATGTGCAAGTGGTTTTTCAATAAAGAGGTCAATCCCTCTTGAAGCGTAAACTGATGCTTGTTGTAAGTGCTTAGTAGAAGGGCTACAAATGATTACAGCGTCTGGAGAAAGATCCAAAGAGTCATTCTCATTAAATAAGAATTCAGAAACAAAGCTAAAAATTTTTTTCTTTTGATTAGAAAATCTTGCTTTCTCAGTAAGAAGATATATATCTGCTTTAGGAATGATTTTCTTAATATTTAAGCCATGCCTTAATGCGATATCACCTGAGCCAATAATGACAATCTTCATAATTTTTTATTAGAAAAATCATTTTTTACAGCCTGAAAATCTTTTATATATCCAACATCTTTCCAATATTCATGGATTGGAAAAACCTTGATGTCTTTCTTTAATTTAATTAAATGATTAATCAAATCCGTCATATTAAATTTGCTCTTTAAAGAATCTAAATCTAATAATATAGATGGGTCTATTAAGTATATACCAGCATTAATAAAGTACTTTTCTTTGGGTTTCTCAGAAATTTTTATAAGGTTATCATCTTCTATATGCACAACACCATATGGGATAGAATGCTCATATTGACTCATCCCAATTGTCATTAAACTTTTACTAATAAGATGGAATTCCAAGAAGCTTTTATAGTCGATATTGGTCACTAAATCAGCATTCATAATCAATAAGGGTAAATCATTTAATTCTTCTTCATTTAAAAGCTTTAAAGCTCCCCCTGTTCCAAGTGGTTTCTTCTCATATAAATATTGTATCTCCGCTCCAACACGTGATCCATCTTCGAAATAATCCCTGATCATTTTAGATTTATAGTGAGTGGATATAATTATCTTATAAAGCCCATGTGCAACTAAGTTTTGTATAATTTTTTCTAACAAAGGAACATCTTCAACTTGAAGAAGTGGCTTGGGCTTGTCTTTAGTCAATTTCCCAAGTCTTTTACCAAATCCCCCAGCCATAATTAAAACAGTGTTTTCAACTTTCCTAACTTGCGTGATATTAATTATGCTCTCAATATCTTCTATTTCCCCTAATTTATTTAATAATGGGATAGTTAAAATTTCATTCTGAGTCATGATTCTTAGAAGCTCTTGTTTTGAAGTACCTATTAGTGATGAAATGGGATTATTATTCATAAACTTAGAAACTGGCGTATCAATAGGTTTTTCTTTTATTAATGCTCTTCTAATATCGCCATCAGTTATTACCCCTAAAAGTTTATTTTCAGTATTAGCGACTAAAAGTGTTCTTAATGAAGCATTTCCAATAAGCGTCATTGCTTCTTTTAATGTGGTATCTTTATCTACTAAGATTTCTTTTAAAGAATGCTTCACTTTTAATTCTTTTATTTTTTAATTCAGATCACTAAACATATAGTTAGGTAGTCTTGCTTACCTGAAACATATGAAGTTTTAGTGGTGAATAATCGCCAGTATTGTCTTTTAATGCATTGGTAAAAAAATTTACGAACTCTGAATTTCTCTTAAGTGGCTTATCTTTAATAAGCATTGAGTGCAAAACACGAGTTATATAGTAATGTGCTGAAAGGAAGTTTTCTGGAATAGAAAAATCATTCGTAATAAATTCTTCTAGTTCTGGGACTTGAAAAAAATTATCCTCTAGATATAGGTTATGATGAGCTGGTTTTATAGGCGCCAAATCGAATTCTTCTCTTGCTTGATTAAGCTTATTTAATGATGATGAAAATGCTTCTAAAAATAATAGAGTACCACCTGACTCTTTACTATTATTTTTTCTAACAGTGCCAATAATATTTTTTAATGCTTTTCTCTGATCTTCTTCGTCAAGTAAATTAATAATAACTCTTTGACAAATTAAAACGTCGGCGGTCTGACCTGCCGAGAAATTAATATCTCGTATGTCTCCATTTATTATTGAAACGTTTTTAAAGTTTTTAAGCCTTAAACTCGCTATTTCACGAAGTTCTTTAGTAATTTCAACCCCTATAAATTTCTCCTTTGGATATTTAGCAGCTAGTACTTCCAATGTATAACCATTCCCACACCCTATATCTATAATCATTGTTGGGTCTTCTTTGTTTTCAGTTTTTCTCTTCTTTAATGAAGCAGAAACAAAATTATCTATGGCATGAGTTTCCTTTTCTCTAGTAATGATGTCTGCCATTGTACTTGTTGGCTTATCTCCTTCTTCTTGGGCTACTTGTTTATAGTGTTTAGCTATGATTCCATCATAATTGTCTTCTGTTAACATTATCTATATCCTTATTCTATTTAGCTGAAAATTATATACGATTTTTTAAAAATTAAAGAGATCAAAAGTCTTTTTTGTATGATTGAGGTGACTGTATTTCTATAGTATTTCTCTATTTTTTACTCGCTGATTTGCTCGTCATTATTATATGATTTCTTTGATTGCTTTCCTAATAAGTCCCAGATTTTAATAGGATTCATTCCATTGCCTGGGCGCTTTATTACCAAATTTTCTAATGTAAAGGTATCACCTATCTTTATATTGCCATTTGCAACTATGCTTTTCCTTATAGCTTCTTTATTTTTAATTTCTACATCAGTTGGACGCTTTATTTTATTTCCTTGCATTTTTTCAACATCCCTGATTCCCTCAACTAACTGTGATAATTCTTTAGGGTCAATGGAAGCTCTATGGTCAGGTCCCTCTAATGATTTATCCATAGTAAAATGTTTCTCAATTAAACAAGCGCCCATAGCAGCAGCTATTATAGAAGCATTAATTCCTTCAGAATGGTCTGAATAACCGACCTTAAGATTAAACTCCTTCTTTATTTCATCCATGGCAAATAAGTTAAGGTTTTCTTTAGGCGCAGGGTATTCTGATGTGCAGTGCAACAATGTTACCTTCTTCTTCAGAGCTATTTGGCCTTCCTCTGATTCATAAGCCTCAAGAAAGGCTTTTGCCCCAGGCTTTTTATTCTTATTTATAAAGCCAAATGCAATGATTGAAAGAGCTAACCTTATCTCCTCAAGCGTTGACATGCCAGTTGATAAAATTAAATCATTGTTAGTTTTGGTATGCTCTAATAAAAATGGTGCGTTTGTTATCTCACCTGATGGAATTTTATTAATTTTTAAACCTATAACATTTACAAGAAAATTAAGGCTGGTCAATTCAAAAGGTGTAGATAAAAAATTTATACCCCTATTCAAAGCATGCTCTAGTAATTCCTTGTGAAAATCATATGGTAGCTCCAATCTCTTTAACATTTCATATTGGCCTTCATTAGCATCTGTAGTTACTTTTTGATAGCCAGCTTTAGCAGCTTTCTTATCTATAATCTCTGATGTTTTATAAGTCTGAAATTTTACATAGTCAGCTTTTGCTTCTGCAGCTGCATCAATAAGTTCATATGCCAAATCTTTATTTCCATTGTGATTAACTCCTGCTTCTGCTATTACAATTATTTTATTCATTGATTCAATATAAAAATCTTTTTAATTAGATAATTGGACTACTAGGGATATTAATTAAACGATCATATAGCCATTCTGTATTTGAAAGGTCTGAAGATGCTGCGTTCTTATTAAAAGCTAACTGATTCATTGGCTGCCAGCAAGCCCTGGTATTAATCTTATTTGAATTTGTTTCTTCAAGAAAAATATCCCTCAATTTTCTATCTTCTGCGATAATTGTGTTAAGCCAGTAATTTGCTTTTGTTTCATTTCTTTCTTGAAAAAAATACATTGATGTGTCGGTATCTCTAAACCAATCAGAATAAACCGAAGCAATCTTTCTCTTTGATTCAAGAAATCTATCTAACATTTCCATCTGTGCTAGACCGATAGCCGCATTTATATTTGGCAATCTATAATTAAAACCTATTTCATCGTGACTCCATTTCCATTTTTCAATCACCTTTGAAGTAGTAGTTATATGTTTAGCTTTGATAGCTATCTCTTCGTCATCAGTTACTATCATCCCGCCGCCGCCTGTAGTAATGATTTTATTTCCATTAAAGCTGAATATTGATAACGAACCTGAAGTACCAGTATGTTTTTCTTTATAGAAACTACCCAATGATTCAGCTGCATCTTCTACTAGTGAAATATTATACTCATCACATATTTTTTTTATTCTATTCAAGCTAGCAGGAAAACCAAAAGTGTGCATAGGCAAGCATGCCATTATTCGCTTATTGCTATTAATGCTCCAACAAAAACCATCTTCTCTTACTTCACAATTTTGATCTAAATATTCTTCTAATTTTTCAGGACATAAACTTAGTGTGGCTTTATTGACATCAATAAATATTGGCTCGGCATTACAATAATGGATTGCATTTGAAGTGGCAACAAAACTAAGTGATTGTGTAATTACTTGATCCTTATTTTCAACACCAGCTAATTTTAGAGCAACATGTAGAGCTGCTGTTCCGTTAACTGTTGCGATTGCAAAATTATTACCTGTATATTCGGCAACATAATTTTCAAAATTATTGACAAATTCTCCAATGCTTGAGACAAAAGTTGAATCAAGAGCTTCTAGAACATACTTCCTTTCGTTACCAATAAATGTTGGTTCATGTAAAGGGATATAATCTGAGGTATTGTAAATATCTCTTACTAATTCAATAAAAGACTTAAACATTGAAAATCGAGATTTTATATTTTTCTAAATTCTTATCAATCGACAACCAGTCGATAGTTTTTTTCAGTCCCTGCTCTAGGTCTACAGACTGTTTATATCCAGTAGCATTTTTTATTTTGGTATTATCACAAACTAATCTTTGAACCTCTGAATTCTCTGGTCTTATTCTTTCTTCTTCTTTGAAAATTTCTACATCTGAGTCCATTAGCTCTTTAATAAGATTAAATACCTCTAAAATACTAACCTCAGAATTTGATCCAATATTATAAACTTCGCCTATTGTCGAATTTTGATTTAAAAGAGAAATAAAACCATTACAAGTATCTTCTACGTAGTTGAAGTCTCTTGTTGGTGATACTGATCCTAGCTTTATTTTTTTTATGCCGCTTGCTATCTGGGCAATAATATTAGGTATAACTGCTCTTGCAGATTGTCTTGGGCCATAGGTATTAAATGGTCTAGCTATGGTAAGTGGAAGATCATAGGCATTGAAAAAACTCATGGCCATAGCGTCTGCGGCAATTTTAGAAGCACTATAGGGTGATTGTGGTTGGAGCGGATGCTTCTCATCTATAGGTATATAAAGAGCTGTGCCGTAAACTTCGCTAGTTGAAGTATAAATGAGCTGCTGAACTGAACTATCCATTACTGCATGGCACATGTTCATTGTTCCTCTTATGTTTGTTTCCAAATAACTATCGGGTGCAGTATATGAGTAAGGAATTCCAATTAATGCTGCTAAATGAAAAACAACATCAATATTCTTAGTAAGTGACCTACAGAAACTAAGATCTCTAATATCTCCTGAAATAACTTCAATATCATCTAAACATTCAATATCTTCTAGCCAACCCCAATTATTAAATGAGTTATATTGTGATAGAGCTCTTACTTCATAATTATTTTTAACTAAGATTTCAGTTAGATGTGAGCCAATAAATCCATCTGCCCCTGTAATTAATACTTTCATTATTATTTATAATCTTCCATCAATGTGATCATCACTTAAACTATAAGATAAATCATATAGCACATGATTTTTCTTGCAAAATTTACTGATCTTATTTTCGTCCATTTCTCTGAAAACTTTATGGCCTACAGCAAGAATTAAAGCATCATAGTATCCCTCTTTTGGTGAATCCAGGAGAGTAATATCGTGCTCTTTTTTTACTGAAAGAACATCAGTTACTGGGTCAAAAATATCAGTCTTAAAAACTTTATTATTTAGGTAATGATATAGATCCACAATTTTTGTGTTTCTATAATCCGGTACATCTGCCTTAAATGAAAATCCAAGGATCAGAACTTTTGCATCTTTGGTTTTGATTTTCTTTCTTTTCATGAGAGAAACGACCTGAGACCCAACAAACTTACTCATATGTTCATTAATGCTTCTTCCTGCTTTTATCATTCTTGGCTTGATGCCAATTTCCTCAGCTTTATATGTTAGGTAATAGGGATCAACACCTATACAGTGACCGCCTACCAAGCCTGGTCTGTAATTATGAAAATTCCATTTTGTAGCGGCAGCCTTTAAAACTTCTTCTGTATCAACCTCTAATTTATTAAAAATCACAGATAATTCATTTACCAAGGCAATATTTACATCTCTTTGTATATTCTCTATAACCTTGGCTGCCTCGGCAACTTTAACATTGCTCACTTTGTATGTCCCTGCAGTTATGATTGATTTGTATAAGGCATCAATCTTTTTTGCTGTTGAGGGGTTTGAGCCTGAAGTGACCTTAACTATGTCTTCCAATCTATGTTGCTTATCTCCTGGATTTATCCTCTCAGGGCTATAACCATAAAAGAAATCCTTGTTGGCTTTCAAATTCGATTTTTGCTCTAAAATAGGCACACAGACTTCTTCGGTAAGCCCAGGATACACGGTTGATTCATAAATTACTGTATCACTAGGTTTTAAGATTGAACCAAGACTTTCCGTAGATTTGATTATGGCTGTAAGATCAGGCTCATTAACATTATTAATGGGCGTTGGAACTGTGACAATATATGTATTTGACGCTACTATATCTTCTAAATCGTCAGTAAATACTATTGATTTAAGCTGATTTAGATCATTTTCGTCTGCTTCATTGGTATCATCTTTTCCTCTTTGAAGGTCCTTGACCCTGTTTGAGTCAATGTCATAACCGATTGTTCTATATTTTCTACTAAATGCTATGGCGAGTGGCAATCCGACATACCCTAGACCTATTATTGCTATCTTAATGTTCTTAGTTCTCATAAAAATAATTAGCTTTTTTTATATAAAAAATACCTTTTAAAATATAGATCGTCTAGGTATAGATTAGCTTCTTTTAAACGTAGTCACCCTTTCTAAAAAAGGAAAATAAGAGGGAAATATTTCAGCAAATATTGCAAGTCCGTATGAGAATATAAACCCAATAAAAAGACCAATTATAAAAAAATTATTTCTTATAGGATAATAAACAGATTCATTAATAATTGCAGGGTCTATTACTTCAAAAACATACTCCTCCCTTGAGTTAGCTAGCATTATCTTCTTAGTTTGGTCTTCAATCATGTTATATAAAAAATCTTGGGACTCCTTTAGGCTTGTTGAAGCTATTTGCTCATTCAAATAATTGATACTGATATTGGTTTCTTTAATAGTTTTTTCTCGAGAATAGTTATTAATCCTCTTAATGGAATCATTGGCTAATTCAGTTGCAATTAAAGGGTCAGAAGATTGGAAGGTGATGATCCACATACCTTCGCTACTCCTAATTTGTAAATGCTTTTTATATTGACCATATCCTGACCTGATAGTTCTATTCTGCCCATCTTTCCATCTTTTAAGATCTTGATCCCAATATTCATCGAAAAGTTTAGGAAGTAAACCTTCCTCCTTTATGAAACTTTCTATAAATTTCCTTGACTTAAAAATATTTAAATATTTTTCAAATTCATTACTGCCAGCAATATTAATCCCTGCTAAACCTGCAAAGCTTCCTAAATTATTCCAAGGGCTTCCTCCAGATGCTCCTATAATTTGTGCCGATGGCATAACCTTTACTTGAGCAATATACATTGGGGTAATAAAGAAAGAGTATATTAGGGATATAGTTGCAAATACTATACTGAATGATGCAATAAAAACTTTATAAGCTTTGAGAATCTCAAAAAAATCTGAAAGTGAAACATATTCTCTTTCAATGATTGATTCTTGATCTCTTTTATCTTTTGATGTATCCACTGTGTCTATGTATTTAGAAACTATTTACTGCAGCAGCAGCAATTGCCATTTGATAGACTATTTGGCTAATTTCTGTTGTTGCTCTTATCGTATCAAACGGTTGAAGCTCAAGAGGAACTACGATCGTATCGCCCGGCTCTAACTGATCTCTGTTAGCACGAAAAAATCCACTACCTGATGATATATCTGTAGAAGAAACAATCCTGCCATTAGCCTTAATTGTATAAATATTCTCAATATCTGCATAGGTATTAGTACCACCACTCAAACTGATGTAATCTTTTATTGTTTTCTGTTCATCAAAAACATGTGAGTTAGGAACAAAAACTTCTCCTAAAACTAAAATCGATTGCCTTATTTGAGGTATAAATAAGATGTCTTTATCCTTAAGTATCAAGTCATCTTTATTATTCATAATAGATTCTAGGTCTATCACTAACCTTCCTAATAAAGACTCATCAACTATGTCTGCGTCTAAAAGTTCTGTGAGCATGCTTAATGAGGCTGAACTGGATGATTCTTGGCCTAGGCCTGTGTTTTGGGTAGAAAGTGCTATTTTTCTTTCTAAATCAGCCTTTGCCTGAGATAAACGCTGCAGTTGTGTGATTCGTAATGACTGCCTAGTAAAATTAGCCCCAGGTAAAAAAGCGCTTTCTTTAAGACCTCCAGCTCTCTCAATCAATTGTTTTATGGTGTCATTTTCTGAAATTGGATAGGTGCCAGGGAAATGAACTTCTCCATCTATTCTGATTGTTTTAGTCCCAGCATTCAAAGACTTGATATTGACTATATCAGCTCCTAAAATATTAATATCCTGAAAGCTTGCTTCTCCTGCAATCGAATATGTCTTGTTTGAAAATAACGATGATTTACCCAATACTTCAACCCTTGATAACTCTATCTCAGGTGATAATGAGTTATTTTTCAGTCCGCCTGCTGCGTTGATAACCTTTGTAAGATTCATGTTTTCAGTGATTGGATATTCTCCAGGAAAATGAACATTTCCAAGAACTGAAACTGTTTCCTTTTTGTTAAAATTGTCGGGTTGTAGATAGATTACGTCTAAAACAGGATCTAACAGTTGTCTTCTGCATATATTGGTTATGTTAACTTGATCTACCATTCCTTCGATTGTAAAAAATTTAGACATTGATTCTTTTGAAATAACGCAATAATTATATGCACGATACTCATAATAGTCCCAAGATTGTTCTTGTTGTGACAGATCCGACCGAGGCGAAGTTTGGTTTATTCTTTCTCCCGGTATTTGAATAGATTTTCTCAGCAAAGCCATTGATTCGATTAGGTCTGGTTGTTTATTTATTTGTTCGTTACCAGTATCTCTCTGGTCTTTGATTAAATTTGTAGTTATTTGCTCCTTCATAATTAATCTAGGAAAAAGAATAACCTCATCCTTGTCTTGCAGTATTATATTCTCTTCAGAAGTGTCCTGTTCGAAGACTTCATTAAGATCAACCTGAATATATTGGTAGGAATTACTAGCAGTCTCCCTTTTAATTAGCACATAATTCAAATCTGTCATTGCTAGAATGTTTTTTGGAGTAATCAAATCTCCTATTTTTAAACCTTCAGATAACGGGTAAAAACCTGATTTCTGAAAATGGCCTCTAATAAGTACCGCATTATTCATGTTGTTAGCAACAGATAAAATTCTGACTACATCTCCATTATTTAATAAAGTGTTGTTCGCTACATTTTCATCTATTTCTAGTAAAGTAAATCCATTATTCTCCCTATCTACTCTCAAAAGCTCAATATTATTTAAGCCTCCTTTGGGCTTTAAATTACCTGAAAATCTAATTAGGTCTTTAATGCTCTCATTTTCATTTAACTCATATATAGCAGGCCTAAAAACTTCTCCTTTAATCCCGACCGTTTTTTTAGATTGAGGAATAAACACTACATCTCCACTAGCCAGCCTCACATCTTTGCTGGTATCTCCATTGAGAAGAAGATCATAAAAATCGAAAGTTGAAATTACTTCGCCATTTCTCTTTAACTGTATATTTCTCAAAGAACCATTTTGCCTAAGACCACCACTTAGAAAAATAGCGTTGGTCAAAGTTGAAAGAGCGCTAACTGTATACATACCTGGCTGGAAAGCCTCTCCTAAAACAAAGATATTTATATTTCTAAGCTCCCCTAATGTAACATTTACTTCTGTACCAATAATCCTATTAGTTACAACTTTTCTTATAGTATCCTTCATGTTCTTGAAGCTTAAGCCTGTTACATATATTGGTCCTATTTCTGGGAAGAAAATCTCGCCGGATCTAGAAACCTCTAAAGTAAATTCATTGTTTTCCTTTCCAAAAAGAATAACTTTTACATTATCACCTGGTCCAATCAGGTATTCTGGAGGTATAGGTATATTTTTTACCTGAGCAAATGTATTTGGAACGTTGGAAAAATAATCATAGCCAAAAAATTGTAATGGCTGTTGATCAGATTTTCTTTCCTGTGTCATATTAAACTGTAAGTCTCCTAAATAGCTATAATTCTCATCTGTATATTCATTAAGATTCTTTGGCACTAAATCCTCTATAGAATCATCACTTGGTATTTCATCGTTGGGTAAATTAGGCTGATTAATTTTCCTATTGGAAATATTGTCATTTAAGGATTCTAAAGCAGCAATATCACTTAATTGCTGAGTATTAAGTGAAAATGAGAATAGAAAAAAAGTAATAAAAATGAGCTTTGTCATCTTGCTTCTCAAGCTTAGTTTATACAATTTCATATCTTAATTTTTTCTGATTTAATCAAAGAGGTGAACAATTGTACATACTTATTTATTGAAAGTTATTTTAGGATACATTTAGTTACAGATTAAATATATAAAATTCATATTCTCTAATACACAAAGTAAAATAAATAATTATATTAATTGATCTTGCTGGAATAACTTAATTAGATAGTAAAAATTACATGTATAGCGACGTTGTTATTATAGGCTCAGGTCATGCAGGTGGCATGAGTGCTATTTCATTACGCAAAAAAAAATTTAGAGGCTCTTTAACAATAGTCGGTGAGGAGCCTTATCTCCCATACCAAAGACCTCCATTATCAAAAAATTTCTTAGCTAATGAAATTGATAAAGAAAGGATTTTTTTAAAAAAGAAAGATTTCTATGCAAAAAATAATATCTCTTTATTACTTAATACAAAAGTAAAACAGATAGTCAAAGAAAAGAATGAGTTATTGTTAAGCGATCAGAAAGTACTTAAATACAGATTTCTTATAATAGCAACTGGAGCAAGCCTTATTAAGCTTAAGAATCAGACTCAAAATAATGGAATCAAATATCTAAGAAATATTGATGACGCTGAGGAAATTAAATCTTTAATGAAACAATCTAAAACTGTTGCAATAGTCGGTTCAGGTTATATAGGACTTGAAATTGCAGCTACGGCAATTAAGTCAAAATTAGATGTAACTGTTATTGAAAAAGAAAAAAATGTGATGACAAGGGTCGTCTCAAAAGAAGTTTCAGAGTTCCTAAGTTTTAAGCATAAAGAACATGGTGTTAAATTTATTTTTGAGAATATTACTCTTAATATTACACAAGAAAATAATTGTCAGAATATTTTATTAGATGATAATCATTATTTAAAAAAAGACTTAGTCATTGCTGGTATAGGCGTTCTAGCAAACACCAAACTTGCTGAAGAAAGTGGCATCAAGTGCAACAATGGAATAATAGTAGATGAAAATTGCATGACGTCAGAAGAAAATATATTTGCTATAGGTGATTGCGCTAACAAATATAGTAAATTATATAAAAAACATATAAGACTAGAATCAGTTCAGAATGCTATTGATCAAGGGAAAGTAGTAGCAAATTATCTAACTGGAGGAGATTTCAAAATAAATGAAGCAACTCCTTGGTTTTGGTCTGATCAATACGATATAAAACTTCAAATAGCGGGAATCTCGGAAGCATATGATAAAAAAATTATTAAGGGATCTATTTTAGATGGAAAATTTACAGTCTTTTATGTTCGAGAAAATCACTTTATTTGCCTTGAAGCTGTGAATAGCCCTAAAGATTTTATGCTAGGCAAAAAATTTATTGAAAATAAAACCTCTGCTGATAGTAAAGAAGCAAATGGATTACTTGAAAGTTGATTTTATACAAAAAAATTATTCAGATACTCTTTAAAAGGTATTTCGTTTTTACTCTCTAAATATTCTTGTTCCTGAATTGATCGATGTGCTTCACTTTCTAAATTTGACCATATTGGATTATTTGATTTACTTATTTCTTTGTAATGGGATTTATTAGAAGTACCTATAGAATCCCCTAACTCATAAAAGCTCATTTTATCGCCAATAACTGTTTCTAACAAAACTCCTGATAAAGTGGTTTCAGGAAACCTTATCTGTTCTAGATATTTACTGATATTAAATGATTGAAAGCCTAGCATTTCAGACATTTCTAACATCTTATGGATTATTTCTATTGCCCATTCTTTAAGAGGAATTTCCTGACCATTTCTAAGTAATTTAATGCCCTCTTTACGGCCTTCTATTGATACTATATGACTATTTTCAGCGACTTCATTAAACTCTTCTTTGCTAATTTTGGGACTAGACGAAAGAGTACAAAATAAAATGAATAATTCTACAAATAGCAAATCCTCCTGATCTATACCTTGTCTACTATAAGGATTAAGATCAAGTGATCTCAGTTCAAGGTAATCGACACCATATTTATTTAATTTAGATATCTGTCGTTGATCTGATTTATTGTTGCTTTTAGGCCTAGACATAGCATAATACTCATCCTCATTTTGCAAAATATTAGAATTTAATTGCGCAAATTTTTTCTTAGAAGAAGTATCTATTTTCCTAAATATTTTTGAGGGAGTTTGTGTTGCTACACTCAAATCATTTGTATAACTATTAATGTTATCTAGTGAAATAAACAAATTAGATTGACTGATATTTTGGTAACCCATAGAACTCATTCTCAAAGATGTTGCAAATGGGAGATAATATTCATTATCATTTGCTTTAATGAATTTGTAGTTATTGTTTATAAGATCCTTGCCTACTATCGGAGATGCGCCAAATAAATACAATAACAACCAATTATTTCTCTGAATATTCCTTAGTGCTCTAAAATAAGTTTCTGTTCTAATATTATTATTTCTATCTTCAGAATCTTTTAAATTGAAAATATTCCAGAATTCCCTATTAAAAGAATAGTTGAAATGTATGCCTGAAATAGTTTGCATTGTTTTTCCATACCTTTCAGCAAGTCCATTTCTATATATTCGTTTATACTGAGCTCTGTTTGACTTTCCATAATAAGCTATTGTAACTTCATCACTATTTTTGGTCCGTGCAGGAATACTAAAAGGCCACAAATACTCATTATCAATATTATAAGCAACATAATGCTGAAGATTATCAAGGAAAGCAGAAAGATCAATATTGCTAGAAAAAGGTGGAGTAATTAACTCTAACTGTGCTTCTGCAAAATCAGTGGTAATAAAGCTATTACAAAGAGGTGCGCCAAGGGATCTCATGTGATTTTTTTTTGAAATATGCTGACTGAAAACCCTAAGGCATTCCTTTTCAAGACCAATCTCTCCTTTAAAGTTAGCTTTCAAAGAATAACTATCTATTAATTCTAATAAGCTATCTGATTCTTTAGAAAGAGGTTCCATTTACAAAATCAATGAACTATTTTTTTCCAGTATGAAAGCCTGATAGGAATTTTGGAATGGTCCAATGTTTTTTTGTTCTATTTGATCCAGATATTTCATCATAGGGGTTTTTCATCATTACATAAAGATCCTTTCCTGTTTTTAATTTTTGCCCCCCATCTCTAAGTAGCGGTGACCATTCTAGAAATGTTTTATCTCTTGTTCCATTTTGAGAAAAGAGGTCCATGGGTATATTTCCATATATCCATTTACCAAAACTCCCTTCTCCATATTCTCTAGCTGAAAGATTTGTAAGTGCAACTCTAGCTCCAACCTCCACACCATTATTATATCTTCTAGATAAATCTAGCATCACTCCTTTATCGCCAGCTAGAAATCGGCCAACACTTGTTTTAAATGACAAATTATAGAAAGGTAAATCATAGTAAAGAGTTGCGTGACCTGTGGTTATTTCGTAATCCCTGAAATCAAATCTTTGATCATATTCTCTTTGCTTAACTCTATAAGCGTTTAAACCAAATGCCCAAGATCTATCTGGGTTAAAATAGAGCAATTCTGCTCCAATTCCTCCAAACATTTCTTCTAAAATGCCGCCAGATATTCTACCTACGATAGAAGGTGAAAGCCTAAATAAATAATCCAGCTGCATCCTTGCTAAAGATGTATCTTCAGTTTTCCAATATAATCGCATATCTGTTCTTACATGAGGAATGATACTATCCGAAGGTAACTTCCATTTATCAAAGTTATCTTTGATCTTTCTATGAACTTCTGTCTCAAGATACAGTCCCTTTTTAAAAGAAGTTACTGTTTTTAGCTTTGCTTGGAGCTGCCATAAAAGAAAGCCATCAGGTCCTCCCAACACAGTTCTTACTGTAGGTGTTAAAGACCAAGCAAAGTGCGGATACATATATGGATTTTCATAAATATTAGATTCCTGTCTATAAGAACTAGTCTTATTTAAATTAATCTGGTCCTCTCTAAGAGGGCCTTTTGAGACCAAATCGACAAGTTTCTCCCTTTCAATCGTTGAACTAAAATTTGTAAGTCCAAAATCAAGATTATTTACCGTTATCCGTTCAATATTATTGGGAGCATTATATGCTAGTATCCTACTTGCAAGGTCTACTGCATAAATGGTTGGCCTAAATCTCTTCTGGCTAATTTCTACAGTAATCTCTTTGTCATCAAATATAACGGCATGGGTTGCAAGTCCCTCGTTAGCCATTTGTATAATTATATTATCAACCAGCTGCTTTTTAGTTTTTCTTGAAGCGGAGTTAAAACTGAAGTTATTTCGAATATATAAGTTCTCTTTTTGCGGAATAAATTTATTTGGACCAAACTGCTTACTAAAGTTCATTGGTTTGGAAATGTTAAAAGAGATCAAATTACCTCTTTGAAGGTTAGCGGAAATATAGAATCTATCTAATAACAGGTAGTCGAGCCCAATATTTATCGGGGAATCAACATCAATTTTTTGTTTATTGACTCCGCTTTCATCCTGGTAGTCATTAGGATCATATTCAAGTGTAATGCTAAGATTAGGTATAGCTGTTTGGTATTTTAAGCCTCCCCATAAAGAAGCTTTTTCACCTTTAAACCAAAGCTCTTCATTAAGAGTGCCTCCTATGCCTCCAGTTGTTTTCCCTCTATTTTTGAAGTCACTATTAACTAACCTAAAAGGATTTGGAAAGTTAGCTCTTCTTCCCATTAATCCAAAACCAAGTCCTACTGAAAAATCGAAATCTTTCCAATGTTTATTTGCAACAATATACTCAGCTCCATAGTCAGAAGTACCTCCGATATCCCTAAGGCCAATGGCAATTTGCGGCATGTATTTACCTTCATTTACAAGACCAAATTTAATATCAGCACTTTTATCTTTTGCTGTTTGGTCACCTGAGAAAGCAGGACTGCTAGAATATAATCTATTATTAATCTCAGTATATCTAACTACTGCTTCAACCCTTGGAAGAAAGGTCATAGCAACATAAAGTCTATTATAAGGGCTAGCATTTGAAGCTCCCCACGTTAAAGTCCCATCTTGAGAAAAACGTGCTGTTGGTGTTTGAATTAAGCCAACACCACCAAAGTCAGATGGAAATGTATTCAGATCATAGAATTCTTCATTTGCGTAAACACTTTGGACATAGAAGATAAAAATTAAACAAACTAAATGTTTATTTATAAGTAAATATTTCTTTATATCTTTCAACATTCTTAAAAAA
>CEUS01013745.1_pt1 | contig 64624 bp, 66 predicted proteins | sample 427031 | NCBI WGS metagenome assembly CEUS01 (sample SAMEA2622837, study PRJEB7988) | marine metagenome | biome: marine biome (ENVO:00000447); feature: marine epipelagic mixed layer (ENVO:xxxxxxxxx); material: "saline water (ENVO:00002010), including plankton (ENVO:xxxxxxxx)" | depth 140 m
CGCGATCGCGGCTGGCAGCGCCTCCATGCCATCCGCGAACGAACAAGCAGGTGGCGCCGTGATACGCCCGCCCGCCCGGAGAAGCTTCGTAACCAGGCTCCGTCCCACACCAAACTCTCGGAGCACGTGATGGAGTGAGCGACCCACCACCATGTCGGCAGGGTCCGAGCCATAGAGTCCGCCGTAAAGCGGACCCACCAGATTCTCGTACACTTCTCGTCCGGCCTTGCGGGTAAAATAGCGAGCGACACTCTCCTCCGGATCGGGACCCCCAGTGAATGGTTCTAACGCGAGCCGAACCTTGGCGGCCGCACTCACGATGTCCGAAGTCAGAAAGTCACCGATGGTGAAGGGGACCCGCCGCAGGCGACCCCCCCAGTACACGAAGAGGTCGCGGTCGGAAGGCGCGACCACGAGTTGGGCACTGAGCCCCAGTTGCTCGATCAACTCCGCCATCCCCCGCGTCAGCCTAGTCCGCTGGGGACCCCAGTCCAGCAAGTGACCATCGACCTGGTCACTCCGGATCACTCCTCCCACGCGCGCACGCGCCTCAAGAATGACGAAGTCAGCACCGCAGGCGGCTAGCTCACGACCGAGGGCTAACCCCGAGATCCCCCCCCCGACCACCACGATCACGGTGGGATCACCCGGCCCGGAGAGCAGGTACAAACAATGGTGAAGGGCCTCGCTGGGGAAACCGCCGCAGCAACGACGGACGCATTGCGTAGAATAACACACGGTCGTGGCGAGCCGCCGACCGACCGGGCGGGGTCCTCCATGGTGCCACGGGGAGCCGGGCGAGGCAAGGTCCGAGTTCCCACCTCAGAGAGGCTGGAAGCAGTGCATCGACACATCGATAACTCATGACCGAGGTACGCCCCGGAGGGCTTGGCTATTCCTCGCTTGATACCCTAAATGACGCAGTCGTAGCCTGCCGTAGGTGCCCTCGCCTGGTTGCTTGGCGTGAGGAGGTAGCAAGCACCCGCCGCGCCTCCTACGTGGACCAAGAGTACTGGGGACGACCCCTCCCTGCTTTCGGCGATCCCCAAGCCCGCATGCTGATCGTGGGCCTCGCTCCCGCCGCCCACGGAGCAAACCGCACAGGCCGGATGTTCACCGGAGACCGTTCTGGGAATTGGCTTTACCGCGCTCTCCACCGGGCTGGCTTCGCCAGCCAGCCTCACTCGGTTTCCAAGGGCGACGGGCTCGTGCTGAGCGATTGCTTGATCACCGCTGCGATCCGCTGCGCCCCTCCCGGCAATCAGCCACTCACGATGGAGCGGGCGAACTGCCAGCCTTATCTGGAAGCAGAGCTAGGCCTCACCCCACGCGTAAGCGTGATCGTCGCACTCGGTGGCTTCGCCTGGACCCACTTGCTCCGAGTGCTCGCAGGACTAGGCTGGACCCTGCCCAAGCCGCGCCCCCGATTCGTGCACGGCGCAACGGGAAAGGCCCATCGCCCGCTAGCCCTCGGAGGTACTCCGGTGACACTGCTCGCTTCCTACCACCCCAGCCAACAGAACACCTTCACTGGCAGACTGACCGAAGAGATGTTCGACGAGGTGTGGACGCGCGTACGGGAGTTGCTAGCGTAACCGCATCCTCACCTACGTTCCCCAACCGCCCCGCCCCCCGACCTCCGTCAGCCCGTCGTGACGAGCACAAATCCAGCAATCACCGTAAGGGCTACGGCGATGCTGTAGGTGAGGATCGCGATGAGCTGGCTCAGATGGTAGAGCTGCAGCCCGTCGTACACTGTGTAACGGAACCGGTGGGCCCAGTGGAAAAACGACAGGGTGGCCACAGCGAAGAGGGAAAGACGCCCGATGGGGTGCAGGAAGAGCAGCCTTAGCCCCTCGTACGACGGAGCCTCCACCCAACCGAGCGGCGCGGCAATCCAGAGCACGGCTACCGTAGCAGGCAGCAGGAGGGCGGCTATCATCCCTCCGCCGCTGAACATTGCCCACAGCACGGGCTCCCGAGACCGCCGGACCATCAAGCCACCCCCACAAAGAGACAGACGATGACCAGCGATAGCACGAGCCAGGCAGCATAGTGGCCCGCCCATACGACGGTCTTCGGCACCCGCCACCGGCCCAGCCGGAGCACCAGCGCCTGGGGTGTAAGGTTCAGCCAGGTCACGGTGTGGAAAAGCAAGGTCGCGAGCAGGATGACGTGCCAGGTCACCACCGCCGGGTGGGAAAGCCAGTTCAACAAGCGGGCGTGAGCCGCAGCTCCCTGCCCCAGCACCCAGGCCTGCACCAGAAGTAGACCCGCGGCGTAGGCCACGAACAGGCTAGTAAGTTCTCGAAACATAAACTTGACGTACGAGGCACTCCGCAGCCACCAGAAGATGGGCACCCGCTCCCGGTGCCACTTTGGGTAGTGGCGCTTGTAGCCGGCGTTCAGCGCTTTCGCCATGGCATCAGCACCGATTGGAACCAGTCCACTGTGGCATCGAGCTTATAGCGCTGAATAGCGCCGGCCGGATCCACCTTTTTAGGGCACACGACAGAACAATCCCCCACGAACGTGCACCCCCACATGCCGTCGTGCTGGGATAGGACGTCCATCCGTTCCTCCCGGCCCTGGTCCCGGGAGTCCAGGTTATAGCGCTGGGCCAGGGCAATGGCGGCAGGTCCGATGAATTCGGGGTCTAGCTCGTAGATCGGGCAGGCCGCGTAGCAGAGCATGCAATTGATGCACATACTGTACTGTTTGTAGTCCTCCAGCTCCTCAGGTGTCTGGAGGTACTCGCCCTCCGCCAGCGGCTTCTCTTCTTCGCGGATGATCCAGGGTTTCACGCGCTGGAGCTTCACCATGAAGTCCTGGATGTCCGTCACCAGGTCCCGTACGACAGGGAATCCCCGGAGAGGCTCCACCCGAACCGGTCCAGGAAGCACGTCCTCGACGTACGTCGCACACGTGAGCACGGGTTTCCCGTTCACCATCATCCCGCAACTCCCACACACCCCCATCCGGCACGCCCAGCGGTACGAGAGGGTCCCATCCACCTGGTCCTTGATGTGGTTGATGGCGTCCAGGATCATCCAGTTGTCCTCGTACGGGACATCGAACACATCGAAGGAGGGCTCCGCCTCCGTCTCCGGGCGATAGCGCAGGACCTCAACGGCAACTGATTTCACTCTTGGTTCCCTCCATCTTCCGGCGGTGCCGACCCGCCGACGGGATCGGAGGTAGGGGACAGTGGCTCGCCGTAAACCCGCTCGGCAGGCGGCCACCGGGTGATCGTCACCGGCAGGTAGTCGATCCGGGGCGCTCCTGTCGTTGCATAGGCCAGCGAGTGGGCGGGTTGCTCGCGGTCGTCCCGCTCCGGGAAGTCGGTGCGCTGGTGCGCCCCGCGCGACTCGCGGCGTGCGAGCGCCGAGTGGAGCACAGACTCAGCAACATCGAGTAGGTTCTCGAGTTCAAGCGCAGTTTGAAGTTCAGTGTTGAACGTGAGACTCGGATCCTCCAGAGCCACATCGTGGAATCGCTCTTTGAGTTCCTGCACCTTTTCTGTGCCAGCCTTAAGGGTGGGCTCATCCCGGTAGAGACCGGCACTAGTTTCCATCGTATCCTGCAACTCCTTCCGCAGGTTGGCCATCCGCTCCCGACCACCCCTATTATCCAGGAACCGCTCCTGGAGCCGGGCCTCCTCTTCCAGCCCCTGGGCCAGCACCGATTGGGACGGCGCCGGTGCGTCGGCAGCGTGACGTGCGGCCGCCGCACCGGCCCGGGCGCCGAACACCAGCAGCTCGGTGAGCGAGTTCGAGCCCAGACGGTTGGCTCCGTTGATGCTCACGCAGGCAACCTCGCCGGCGGCGAAGAGCCCAGCGATTGGGGTGGCGCCGTCGAGGTCCGTGTGGATCCCTCCCATCATGTAGTGCACGACGGGCCGCACCGGAATCATTTCTTTTACCGGGTCGATCTTCTCGTATTTCATACAGAGTTCTCGCACAAACGGAATCTTCTCGTCGATGGTGCGCTGGCCCAAGTGCCGAACATCAAGATGGACCACATGACCGTGGCGGGTCTCTGCGGTGCGCCCCTTCTTCAACTCCCCGACGAAGGCTTGTGAGAGTCGGTCGCGCGGTCCCAGCTCCATAGAGCGCAACACAGGACGGGGTTCGGGCGTGCCTAAATTGTAATCCTGTAGGTAACGGTACCCTTCCTTGTTGACCAACCACCCTCCCTCCGCGCGTGCCGCCTCGGTGATCAAAATACCCGTGAAGGGGAGACCGGTGGGGTGGTACTGGACGAACTCCATGTCCTTTAGGGGTGCCCCAGCCCGGTAGGCAAGCGCCATACCGTCGCCGGTCTTGATGTTGGCGTTGGTGGTGAATGGATAGATCTTGCCGCCGCCGCCAGCGCACATGATCACGGACCGGGCGAGAATCGCGTGGACTTCGCCGGTCGCCAGCTCCACGGCTACGGCCCCCTCGCAACGCCCATCCTCGACGAGCAGCTTGGTCACGAACCACTCGTCGTAGCGCGAGATAGGTGGATACTTGAGGGTCGTTTGGAAGAGCGCGTGCAACATGTGGAAGCCGGTCTTGTCTGCGGCGAACCACGTGCGCTCGGTCTTCATCCCCCCGAAAGGCCGGGTGGCGACGGTCCCGTCGGGTTTCCGGCTCCACGGGCAACCCCAGTGCTCCAAGCGAAGCATCTCCTCGGTGGCCTCCCTTACGAACAACTCGACGGCGTCCTGGTCGCACAGCCAGTCTCCACCACTGATGGTGTCGTACGCGTGCGCGTCGAGGCTGTCCTCGGGGCGGATCACAGCCGCCGCCCCACCTTCCGCCGACACCGTGTGACTCCGCATCGGATAGACCTTGGAGGCCACCGCCACGCTAAGCTCGGGATTGGCCTCGGCCACCGCTATGGCCGCCCGGAGCCCCGCCCCACCACCCCCGATCAGGAGGACGTCGTGGTTTACGGTGCGCATTGTCCCGCCGCATAGTCGGCGCTTCTCGGAGAGGACTTCGGGGCGCAGGCCGTGCGCAGACCTTCCTCTATTGGTCGAGTTACAGTCATGAGTCTCTAGGCGTCCTGGGGAAGCGACTCCCGGCCATTAGCCATGTCGCCTGATTCTAGTAGTTGGAACCGCTCTTTGGGGGGAAGCCGGCGGCAACCTACCGGCGGCGGTAGGGCATGTCAACGCGACCAGATGAGCCTCGCACAGAGGCCTTCTGGAGAGAATCAGCTAGTCAGTCGAAAGTCTTCGCCCCTCTAGGGAAGAGATCGCGCAAGTTGGTCTGAAGGTTACCAAACAGGCACGGTGAGGCTGGCCGTCGGCCGTCGAGCACAAGCAATTACAGCGCGTTTCTCAACCCTCGGTCGCGACCCCCACCGGCCGCCGTCTATGCCAATCGGTACACTGCTGGTACGCGTGCCCCAAGGCTAGCACTCCAGCCTCCCCGCCGGGCGGCCCCGTAATCTGCAATCCAATCGGCAATCCACCACCTGTGAAGCCACACGGCACAGACAGGGAGGGAAGGCCGAGTGCGTTGAAGGGACGGGTGTTTCGGAGCGTGACGAGTTCCAACGCGCGCAGCTCCTCGTGGGTCTGCTCCACGGATGTCTCGAACGGTGGCACGACCGTGGTGGGTGTTACCAGCAGATCCACCTTGTGAAAGATCTCGCCTGCTCGGCGACGCAGCTCATCGATCCGCCGCCGCGCTTCCATGTGGGTAGGCGCATCGACGTCGGCGCCGTTCTGGATCCGCTCAAGCGTATCGGGCTGGTAGAGTTCGGGGGATCGGCGCGCGTTCTCGCGGTGGTATGCAAAGATCTCGGCCCTGAAGACAATGGTGTCCTCGTGGACCGGAATCTGAACCTCGGTCTGGATCGAGGTGATCTCCGCAAGCACCGCGAGTGCGGCGTCCAGCGCCGCCTCGACATCCGTGTGCAGTCCTTCGAAGAAGTGCGCCCGGGGTAGGCCAAGCCGTACAGCCGCCGTCCCGGTCAAAGCAGCCGCGTAATCGGGAACGCCCAGGTCGATGCTGGTAACATCCTCCGGATCGTATCCAGCCATCGCCTGAAGCATAAGCGCAGCGTCCAGCGCGGAACGCGTCATGGGTCCTAGGTGGTCGTTAGTTGAGGACAGTGGAATCACCCCCCGCAAGCTGACCCGGCCGTAGGTCGGCTTGAGCCCGACGACGTTGCAGAACGCCGCAGGCTGCCGGATGGAACCGCCCGTGTCAGAGCCGACGGCCCCGTAGCACAACTGCGCCGCCACCGCCACCGCCGGGCCGGACGAGGAGCCACCCGAAGTGTATCCGCCGCCCCACGGATTGGAGACCGGACCGAAGCGACTTACCAGGGAGCTAGCACCGTAGGCCAATTCGTGCATGTTGAGCTTGCCCAGACAGACCGCGCCAGCCTCCTGCAGGCGGCAAACGACCTCCGCGTCTCGGGCAGGAACCCGGTCGGCAAACAACCCGCTCGCCGCCGTGGTACGAACCCCTTCGGTATCGACCAAATCCTTGAACGCAATCGGGATACCATGAAGGGGCCCGCGCCACCGACCCTGGGCCAACTCCGACTCAGCCACACGCGCCTCCGCCAGTGCCGCGTCGGCCGTCACCGTGATGAAGGTGTTGAGTGCCGGGTCCACGCGCTCGATCCGCTCGAGGCACGCTTTCGTGAGCTCCACCGGGGAGAGCTGCCCGGCACGAACGAGCTGAGCGGCCTCGCTGATATCGAGCTGGGTCGGGGTCGAATCCACCACGGGTGCCATGGCCTGAATCTACCGCATAGGAGGGCCACGGATCCCACCCGCCTTGCCGGTGCCGACGCATTCCGGCGAAACTGTTGGGTTCAAAAGCCCACCCTTCACCTAATCTTGCCATGAGCGACAACGCAGCGCCTAAGAACGTGCCCCGGGGCCTCCGTCCGACCCTGCCCAAGCGACCGGAGATGGAAGAGGACGCTTGGACCCGTATCCAGCGGGAGCAGGACAAGATGAAAGAGCGCGAGTTCGTGCGCTTCACCGTGCTCAAACTGGACCCCGCTTGGCGCCGACTACCTCACGTGGAACGCCATAAACACAAGGACGAGTTCGAGGCACTCGTGGGGGAATGGGGGCGGAGCATGATGATCTACGCCTACTCCCTGGTGGGAACCCGTGGTGACGCCGATTTTCTGCTCTGGCAAGCCAGCCGCTCGCTCGACCAATTGCACTCTTTTGCAGCGGCACTGAACGGGACAGCATTGGGGGGATGGCTCTCGCTGCCACACTCCTACTTCGCGATGACCAAGCGGTCCATCTACGTGAATCGCTACGAGGCCGAGTACATCTCCAAGTACGGCGGTGGCGATGCCCTCGATAGTGCCCGCATCGCGATAAACCCCCAAGGATCCAAGTATCTGTTCGTATACCCGATGGCCAAGACCCGCGCCTGGTACGAATTATCCCACGATGACCGCCAGCGGATGATGGACGAACACATTCGTGTGGGTCATGCGTGGCCTGACGTGAAGCTCAACACAAGCTACAGCTACGGCTTGGACGACCAAGAATTTGTGGTCGCATTCGAGTCGGACCACCCCGGCCGCTTCCTGGACTTACTGATGGCACTCCGGGTCACTGAAGCCTCGGCTTTCACGCTCTTCGACACTCCCGCCTTCACCGGTCTGGCCGTCTCGATGCGTGACGGGCTCGACGCGCTTGGATAGGTGGGACGGATCGAAGGAGCGGTGGTGGTCACCGAAGCCCAGCCCCGGCGAACCCTCGCCAACCGCGCCACCTCGTACTACGAGCTGACCAAACCGGGCATCGCCGCTTTCGTCACGATCCTGGCGGGGGTGAGTTTCTTCGTAGCATCGCAGGGCCAGCCCGACCTGTTCCGGCTGCTGAATACGATGCTGGGTACCGCGCTGGCGACGGCTGGAGCGCTCGCCCTGAACCAGTACGCGGAAAGGGACGTCGACGCGCGCATGGACCGCACCCGCGCCCGGCCTCTCCCATCGGGCCGAATGAAGCCACGTGAGGCGCTGGGATTCGGCGCGCTGCTGTTGGCGTTGGGCGTCGGCTATCTGGCCGGAACGGTCAGCTGGATCCCCTCTTTGATGGCCGCGCTTTCCGCGGCCGGGTATCTGCTGGTGTACACACCGCTCAAATCACGCTCCTACATGGCGACATTGGTGGGAGCGATACCGGGGGCGATACCGGCGCTGATCGGTTGGACTGCCGTAACCGGCCGCATCGAACTGGGGGGAATCGTTCTGTTCGGCATCGCTTTCCTCTGGCAGCTCCCGCACGTGCTGGCGCTCGCCTGGCTGCTGAAGGAGGACTACGCGCGGGTGGGATTCTTCCTGACACCGCCGACCGATCCAAGCGGTGGCCGCATCGGGCGTCACATGGTCTATCACAGCGTCTCGCTGCTGCTGCTCTCGGGGTTCCCTACTCTGCTCGGGCTCTCTGGAGCCATCTACCTGGCGGGCGCAGCAGTGTTAGGGTTCACCATGCTAGGGCTGACAGGCGCAGCAGCCGCGGACATGAACCAGGCACGCGCGCGGCGCGTGTTCCTTTTTTCTCTCCTCTACCAGCCCCTCCTCATGGGTCTCCTGCTGCTGGACACGGCGCGCCCGTGACCCCACGGCGCGTGGTGACGGTCCTTGCCACGCTCGCGGGAACCCCCTAAGCAGCGCCGGCTGCGGCCCAGGCCACAGGCAGTGACTCGATCGTGCCGCATTTGGCGTGGCCGGTTGGGACAGTGGCACGGGTCCAGTGCACGCAGGTGATCGAGCGGGAGGGGAGTGGGGACCAGCCGATCCATATCGAGTTCGAGGGCGAGTACACGCTCTACGTGCACGACCACTCGTCCGGACTACTCGTCGAGTAGCTGGATCCTCTCACCACACACTTTCGGTCAAGTCCCGTGCTTGCTCACGACGAGCAAGCGGGTGCAGGGAATCCTTTGAGAGAGCGGGCATAGCCGCGTATTCCGACGCCTGGACGAGGCACATCTGGTCTACACGTATGAAGGCGGTTAAAGCTCTTCACTGGTAGCTCAGCCCAGCTGCACCACCCGCGCGTCGGTGATGTCAGGGAGCTCGCGGAGCTTCGCTAGCACTGTAGGCGTCACAACGCCGTCCATCGCCACAGCAGCCAGCGCGTCCCCCCCCACGGCCAAGCGAGCCTGGTGGTACTCGGCGATGTTGAGGCCCAGGTCGCCCAACAAGGTGCCGACCTTGCCGATCACGCCGGGCACGTCGCGGTTCTTAAACACCAGAAGGCTTCCCTGCGGCACGACGTCAACGTGATAATCCCCGACGCGCACGACGCGGGGATACTGCTCTCCGAGAATCACCCCGGCCACCCGGGTTTCACCTCCTTCCCCAAACACCTTCACCTCGATGAACTCTGTGTAGTCGGTGCGACGCGCGCGCTGTTGGCTGGAGACACTGATTCGACGGGTTGCCGCCAGGTGAGGTGCGTTGACGAAATTGACCTGGTCGTCCCCGAGGATCACTCCGAGCAAACCCATCAGGACGTAGGAGGCAAGTGGCCTAGGCAGCTCTGTGGCCTCCCCCGCGTAGCGCACCTCGATCCCCTTGATCCCTCCCTGCGCGAGCGCCGAGGCGAGCCGCCCGAGTTTCTGGCCGAGCTCTAGCAGGGGGAGCAGTTTCTTGAACGTCTCGCCACCAATCGCGGGGGCATTCAAGGCGCGCGACAGATCGCCCTCCGCAAGGGCCCCCCGCACTGCCTCAGCGATCTCCTCGGCCACCAGTTCCTGAGCTTCTGTCGTCGCGGCGCCAAGGTGGGGAGTGAGCACCAGGTTGGGTGCCCCCCTCAAAACACTTTCTTTGGCAAGCGGCTCATCCTCGAATACGTCGAGCGCCGCGCCCGCAAGGTGTCCATCGCCAAGCACCTTGGCCAACGCGAGTTCGTCAACCACGCCACCGCGCGCCACGTTCACCAAAAACGCCCCCTTCTTGAGGCGACGCAGCCGCTCTTCGCCGAACATCGTCTTGGTCTGGTCGGTGAGCGGCACGTGCAGGGACACCACATCCGCGCGCCTCATCAGCTCATCCAGTTCGATCCGCTCGACCTCGAGATCTCTTGCCCGTTCCTCGGTCAGATACGGATCATGTGCAACCACCCTCATTCCGAACGCACGCGCACGCCGGGCCACCTCGCCCCCGATGCGGCCCGCTCCGACCAGGCCAAGCGTGCGGCCTCGCAGCTCCACACCTCCGAACCCAGCTCGCTTCCATTCGCCGGTCCGCACCGATCGATCCGCCGCCACCACCTTGCGCACCGTGGACATGATGAGCGCCATGGTCAACTCGGCAGCTGATACAGTATTGCCGGCCGGGGCGTTGAGGACGGCAGCGCCCTTCTCCGTCGCAGCCTCCTGGTCGATGTTGTCGACCCCTACCCCAGCGCGCCCGATCACCCGGATCATCGGCGCCATCGCAAGCAGTTCCCGACTCACCTCCGTCGCGCTCCGCACGATCAGTGCATCTGCAGTCGGTAACGCAGCCTCGAGCGCCACTTCGTCCGCTACCGAAACCACCTCGAAACGGGGGTCGTCGAGCAGGGGCCGAAGCCCCGACTCGGACACTCGGTCGGCCACCACAACAGTGAACCTGCTGCCACTGCCACCCTTCTCGAGATTCATGAGGCAAGGACCTCCCCGAGGACCTCGAGCACTGCTTCCTGCCCAGCAACCGTGTGGTCTCCCATGTGACCAATGCGAAATGTCGTATCCCTGATCTTGCCGTATCCTCCGCCGATCACGAAACCCCGCTCCTTTACCCCGGCCACCACCGGAATCGAGCTCATCCCTTCGGGCATCCGGATGGTGGTGACGGTCGGAGAGCGGTGACCCTCGGGGGCCAGCACGCTGACGTTCACCCCCCGCCTCTCACGCATGGCATCAACCCACTCGCAGCATTGCTTGCGCATGGCAGAATGGCGGGCCCAGCGCGCTTCCAAACCCTCCTCCTTGATCCGCTCGAGCTGCACCTCCAGGGCGTACATCACCGACAGCGCTGGGGTCGTGGGAGTCATCATCCGGTCCTGGTTCTTGGAGAACGTGATCAGGTCGAAGTAGACGCCCTTGTTCCTGGCGGCCCTGGAGCGCGCCATCATCCGTTCCGACGCCACGCCGAAGGACAAACCCGGCGGCAAGGCCAGCGCTTTCTGAGAGCCGGTCAGGACGAAGTCGAGCTTCCAGGCGTCTGCCTGCACCTCAGTGCCACCCACCCCGGTTACCGAGTCGACCAGGATCGTTACGTCGTCAAATTCGTGGATCCCCATCGCGATTTCCGCGAGGGGATTCAGTGCTCCCGTCGAGGTCTCCGAGTGCACCAACGTGACGGCGTCCACACCGCCCCTTTTCAGGCGATCCCGCACCGCCTGGGGATCGAACACGCGGCCCCACGGCACCTCCATACGCTCGACCTCAAAGCCGCACGACTCAACTATATCAGCGAAGCGGGAGCTGAACCCGCCGTTCACCAATGAGAGCGCTTTCCGCTTCACCCCATTCCGCACCGCTGCCTCCATCAGCCCCGTCGCCGACGAGGTGGAAACAAACACCTGACGTTCGGTGCGGAAAGCGTCCTTGAGTCCCTCCTGGAGATTCTCCATGAGTAACTTGGCGCCTGCTCCCCGGTGGCCGATCATGGGCCGCATCTGCGCCTCCATCACCTCCTCTGCCACCTCGGTGGGCCCCGGCAGGAAGAAGCGGCCGAAACCTCCGTCGGGCTTCAACGTATTCTTCCCCTTCGCCGTGGGGACCACGGCGGTTTTCATCTCCATGTATCCCTCCAGCGCTTATAGTGCACAACGGTAGCGCCGCCCTGTAGCAACACCTTGAGACCCTCCGAACTGCGATACGCTTCACGGTAAAAGAGATGCGTAACACTCGCCTGGATCATGAGCTTGGCGCACATGACGCAGGGGCTAGCCGTGACGAACGCCACCTTGCCGCGCAGGTGCCCGGGCGCTTTGACAAGTGCGTTCTGCTCCGAGTGTATGCACCCGCAAGCCCCGGGGGTCGGGCTATCGCAGCGGTTGGCGAAGCCACGCACGTTCCCGTTGTAGCCGATAGCCACCACGTTCTCCAGCTCGCTGTCGGTCAGCACCGTCCCCACCTGAAGCCGTGCGCACGTGCTCCGCTTGGCCAATTCCTCGGCCATACGCATGTAGACCTCGAACAAAGGTGGTCGGGTCACCTTGAGAGGTGCGTTGATCGCACCCTCGACCAAGTTCAGGGGGTGCGTGTTCTCCATCACACCGTCCCTGGGGATCAAAGCCACGTTGGTCCGTCCCGTGATATTGTGGAGGCATGAACGCGTTCGGGCCCCATGCCAGCGCGAACGATCCCCCGTAGAGTCATGGCGACACGGGATCGGCCGAGCATGCGTTTAGTGTTCCAATCACGATATCTATGGTGTCGAAATGAGCAAGCGGTAAAGATCGCCGGGCGTGCTGGGGGGGGCAATCGGTTGAGCGGCCCCCGCCGGCCCCCTTTAACGTGATGCGGCCCTCTGCTTGTCGGCCTTGCGGCGCTGGTTGCCATCCAGAAGGCGCTTGCGAAGCCGAATCCCGCCCGGTGTCACCTCGATCAGTTCATCTACTTCGATGAACTCGAGGGCGAGCTCGAGCGTGACTTGCCGGGGCGGCTCGAGCTTTATGTTCTCGTCCGACGCCGTTGTCCGCATGTTGGTGAGTTTCTTTTCTTTAGTCACGTTGACAGGCATATCGTCGGAGCGGGCGTTCTCGCCTACAATCATCCCCTCATATACCGGATCACCTGGTTTCACGAACATCGTGGCGCGCTCCTGGAGGCCACCCAGGGCGTATGCAACCACCTCTCCTCCACGGTCCGCTACCAGCACACCTCGCTTACGGCTTTGCAGGGTCCCCGCCCAGGGAGCATACTCGCTGAATTGGTGGTGGAGAATTCCCTCTCCTCGCGTGTCGGTCATGAAGTCCGATCGATAGCCGAACAGGCCGCGCGACGGAATCTTGAAGCGGAGCCTAGTGGTGCCCGAATCCATCGGACGCATGTCGATCAGCTCGGCCTTGCGAGGTCCCAGCCGCTCTATCACAACACCGACTTGAGCTGAAGGCACCTCGACGGCCGCTTCCTCGAACGGCTCCAACAGTTGGCCATCCGCACCCTTCTTCGTGATGACCTGCGGGCGGGAAACCTGGAACTCGTACCCCTCGCGACGCATGGTCTCCATCAGGATCGTCAAATGGAGCTCGCCCCGCCCGCTCACCTGGTAGATATCTGGCTGGTCCGTGTCCTCGACCCCGAGCGAGACATTCTTCTCCAGTTCGCGAAAGAGCCGCTCCCGCAGCTGGCGAGTCGTGACGTATTCCCCCGATTGTCCTGCGAAGGGGGAATTGTTGACGTTAAAGTTCACCGACAGCGTGGGTTCCTCTACCTTGATGCCGCTCATCCGCTCCCGGTGATCCGGATCGGTAAGGGTCATACCTATTTCGACCCCCTCCAGCCCCGCAAGCGCCACGATGTCCCCAGCGTAAGCGGTCTCCACGTCGATCCGCTCGAGGCCGAGGTGGGTGAACAGTTTCATCACCCTGGCCTCTTCGGCCGACTCCTCGGGTACCATCCCCGGCTCGCCGTGCAGGAGCAGCGCCACCATCTCCCCAACCGTCACGCTGCCCCGCTCGATGCGCCCGATAGCGATGCGACCTACATAGGGAGAATGGTCGAGGGTGGAGACGAGCATCTGGAATTGCCCGTGGCGATCAACCAGCGGTGGGGAGAAATGATCGACGATGGTACCGAACAGGGGCTCTAGGTCAGCACCCTTCTCGTCAACTTCCTGCACCGCCCAGCCCTCACGCCCCGAGGCGTACAGGAACGGCGCATCGAGCTGCTCGTGGTTCGCCTCCAACTCCATCAGCAGTCCAAGGACCTCGTCGTGGACCTCTGCGGGGCGGGCGTCTTGGCGGTCGACCTTGTTGATGATGACCACGGGCAGTAGTCTGAGGTCGAGCGCCTTACGCATCACGAATCGAGTCTGCGGCATGGGACCCTCGGCCGCATCAACCAGTAGCACGACCCCGTCTACCATGCGCAAGATGCGCTCGACCTCACCGCCGAAGTCGGCATGGCCAGGGGTGTCGACGATGTTGATCTTCACATCTCGCCAATGCACGGCCGTGTTCTTGGCCAAGATGGTGATCCCGCGCTCCCGCTCAAGCGGGTTCGAGTCCATCACTCGTTCTTGAATCTGCTGGTTGTCGCGGAATGTCCCAGTTTGACTAAGCATCTTGTCAACCAGGGTTGTCTTTCCGTGGTCGACATGGGCGATGATCGCGATGTTGCGGATCGACATGGTCTATTTATGACGGCATCGGGTGCGTAACCCAACACGCCCATCAGGCAAAAAATAGGACAGTGTAAGACCGTAAAACATAATAGAAGCTGCGGTAGAACAGGGTAGGCGTATCCAGAGGTAGGACGGATGAGCTTATGGGCCCACAGGTGCATCGGGTGCCAACTCGCCCTTGCCCTGACCCGTCCCTCCCGGTGCGAACCGTTTCCTTAGGATACCCAGCCCAGCGGGCTCTCCGATGATCGTGAGACGGTCTCCGTGTTCGAGCACGGTAGCCCCCCTCGGGATCACCATCTCAGGCCCGCGGCGAACCAGAGCAACCAAGGTACCGGCCGGCATGGGAACACTCATGAGTGCTCGTCCAACCAGGGGCGCCGATGGTGCGCCAGGTTCGAGGGTTAGCGTCAGCATCCGGTCGTCACGTAGTATGGCCTCCTTGAGCTCCTGAGGATTAGAGGCGGATAGCCAGGCCTCCATGAAGTCCTCCTTGTCGACGCACCCGGCAATCTGGGCCAGAATCCGTAGGTGCTGCCTAGGGTCGTCAAGCGGGCTTACAAGAAAAAACGCAGCCTGGACTGGTTCGGATTGTGGATCCTGGCCATCCCTGATATCCACATCCATCAGCGTTCCGCCGCGACAGCGAACCAGTACCATACAGGCTGATTTTATTTCGGCTCGGCGTAGATGCGGGAGCGCGACTCCGTGAGAGACAGGCGTCATGCCTACCACGGTGCCCTGCAAGAAATCCTCCGCGAGCTCTTTCCCAGAAACGCCACAAGCTTCTGCGAGACAAGCTGACGCCCCCCAGATCACATTTCGGAATCCCGTACCGCTGGGCGTGTCGATAACGGATGCCGTAGCCACGACTCCCTCAAAGGGGTCCGCATCGCGGAGACCCTTTTCTTTCATGATCTGGCGCAGCTCCCGGTCGAGCCCTGCGTCCCGATTCCGCCCCAGGCTCTCGAACATGTGATAGATAGCGCCTTCCCGATCCACACGTTCCCGTGAGTAGTAGTTGTACCACATGGCGCCGAACGTGATCACCCCACCTGTAAAGAGGCTCGGGAGTAGACCCATATGAACGATGAGCCAGAAAGGCCCCAGCACTCCCATAATGTGCAGCCACGGGTAGAAGGGAGAGCGGTAGCGAGGGTCGTACGACTCTATCCGGCTCTCCCTCATCACGATGACCGCCAGGCAACTCAAGGAGAACATCGTCAATTGGAACGCACCAGCCAGCTTGGCGATCTTGGTGGCGTCAAAGAACACAACGAACACTAGGATCAGGCTTACCGTAGCCAAGATGGCGTGAACCGGTGCACCACCGGCCGTGATTCTGGAGAAAAACTGGGGAAGCATGCTGTCCCGGCTCATCGCCAGAGGATAACGGGAGGCGGAGAGGATGCCGGCGTTCGCGACCGAAGAGAAGGCGAGCACGGCTGCGGCGGTCATCAGGATCGTCCCCCAAGGACCCACGAGGGCGTTCGCTACCGTGGCCACCGGAGTTAATCCTCCGCCCTCTCGGGCAAGCACATCCGCCGAAACGACACCCACCATGACCGCTGTGCCAACCGAATAGATGAGGATGGCGGTACCAAAGGCCAGGAACATCCCAAGTGGAACGTTGCGCTCTGGGTTTCGGACCTCTTCAGCAACGCTGGCCACCTGCGTGAGGCCTATGTAGCTGACGACAACCAGGCCGGCCGTAGACACGATCGACTCGGGGGCCTGGGAAAACACGCCACCAAAGTTAGCCAGCTCGACATTCATGACCCCGACACCAGTGAACGAAGCGAGGAGCCCGATGAGTCCCACGACCATCACCGACTGGAATGATGTGGATTTTTTTGCACCCAGGATATTGAGGAGCCCGAAAACAATCACGGAAGCGGCGGAAATCGGAACGAGATTCACATCGGGGATGAACAGGTTTAGGTACGCTCCAATTCCGATCAGTGCGAACGCTGACTTTAGGACCAACACGATCCACGTGCCGAACCCGCCAATCATTCCCATCAAAGGCCCCAGGCTGCGATCGAGGAAGTAGTAAACGCCACCGGCGCGGGGCATGGCGGTGGCCAACTCGGCAATGCTGAACAGGCCCGGAACTAGCAAGAGCCCGGCGAGCAGGTACGCTAGGGGTACCGCGGAGCCGACGGCGACTGCCGCCAGCCCCGGGAGAAGGAAGAAACCCGAACTCAGGGTCGCGCCTGTGGCAATCGCGTACGTATCCAACAGGCCCAGTTCCTTCTTGAGTTTCTGCTTCTTCTTGCTTGCCATCACTTGGACACACCTGCTTTCCCGGGACTCAGTCCCCTAGGACGTATCCGAACATGAGTGGCGCCACGATGCTGGCGTCCGAGTTGATGAAAAATCTGGGGGTGTCCACGTTCAACTTTCCCCATGTGATCTTCTCGTTTGGGGGCGCACCTGAGTAGCCGCCGTAAGACGTGACAGCATCGGTGATCTGCGCAAAGTAGCCCCAAAAGGGAACGTCCCTCCGTAAGTCCTGAATGATCGAAGGGACCGCACAAATGGCGAAGTCCCCGGCAATCCCACCACCTACCTGGAAGAAACCCACACTCGGACGTCCTTCCTCTGCACCGTTGTTCTCCAGATACCAGTGAATGAGTTGTTCGAACTGCTCGGTGCCAGAGCTGACACACTGGTGATGGGGTATTATTCCCTCAAGCACTTTCGACGCTAAAATATTGCCGGTGGTAGAATCTTCCCAGCCCGGGGACCACACCGGGATGCCCCTCTCGTAGGCCGCTACCATCCAGGAATCCCTGGGGTCGATTTGGTAAGATTCTGACATTTCACCCGAGCCCAGTACTTCGAAAATGAATTCGGCAGGCGTCTTGCGCTCTCCCGCGTCACAGGCGGCCTTCCAGCGCTTGATCAGACTCCGCTCGAGATGGCGCATCACGTCTTCGGGGATGCAGGTGTCCGTAACACGGTTCATCCCGCGCTGGTAGAGCGCCTTCTCGTCTGTCGCCGAGAGGGCTCGCCAGTCCTCAATGATCTCGTATTGCTTGTTGGCCAGGAGGTTGAAAACGTCCTCCTCCAGATTGGCCCCTGTGCAGCTGATCGCGTGCACCTTGTCCTCGCGGATCATGCGGGACAGGATGACACCGAGTTGCGCGGTGGACATCGCCCCCGCCAACGTCATGAGCATCTTTCCACCGGCTTGAAGGTGTGCCTCGTAGGCGCGCGCTGCGGCCACGGTCTCCCGTGCGTTGAAATGCCGGTAGTGATGATCCATGAAGTCGCGAACCTGTCCCATGCCTCACTCCGATCCTGGTCCGCGTTCGCCTCGCGGAATGTCCTTACCGCGGGAGGAGGTCGTAGTGTACCCCGGTCACCGGGAAGCTGCAAAAACGTCGCCCTGTCCCGGTAATGTCCAGGATGCTGGACAATCGGGAATGCCACCGTGGGGGTGTCCTACGAGATGACCAGTGGGCGCCACCGTTTCCGCTTTGTCCAGGGGGGTGGGAGCGTATCGGTCATGCCGATTTTCGAGCCCACCCTCGGTCTCCCACCCGGTGCCCAGGTTTGGGTGGAGGCACACCTCCGAACCTTGTGCTGCGCCCTGCAAGAGAGCGAATGCAAGCAAACGTGCAGCCGTCCCTCAAGCGCAAGATTCTTGTCAGCGTCAGGCAAAGAAAAGGGTAGCCACTCTCCGCGAGCGCCCCCCTTCAGATCAAGGTCACGGGCAACTACCTCTTACGGGCAGCTTTGGGTTTGGGCTTAGGCGTTGTCTTCAGGCGGGAGGTTGGCTTGGGGGCCGCTTTAGACCCCGCGACCGTGGCCTTTGGAGGGGAGGCCCTCGGCGCCCTGGCACCCGCTCCCTCCGAACCGCCTTCCTTGACGGCTGAGGAGAGAGGCTTTTATGCCGCGGGCCCTTGGGCACCCTTCGCGCGACTCTTTTTGGTCTTCACCGTTGGGAGCTCCATGTAACCCCGGTCGGCGAGTACCTCACGAAGTCGCCGCTCCCGCTCCGGAAGCAAGGTTTTGGTGACGAAACGGGCAAGCTCGATCCGCTCGGCCTCCCCTACCTCGTCCAGTACGTCGATGGGAACCCCATAGCGGAGAAGAATCCGCTTGGCGTCCACAGCCACGTCGTCCACGTACTCCTCCTGTCATAAAACGTGGGAACGCGAAGGTGGGATACAACGACCCAATATACACTTGTTTCCCGCCAGGAGTCAGTCCCCGATCACCAGATACCAGCAATGCTATGACGGTCGTTGAACAAACGACCGGACTCCTACTAGCCCTAAAAGTTCTGACTACTTGTACTTGGGCCACTGCCAACGTGGCAGGCTACCTGGCTGGATCGCGCACCGTAACTTGCGGTGCTCAGTTCATGAGCTGGGAGCTGTCCTCGTCGTCGCGATGCGGCAGAGGCGCCTCGAGCTGAAAACGAGGAATGGCAACCCGAAACCGACTGCCGTCGGGGCGAACGAACGTATAGTATCCTTCCATGAAGCCGACCGGAGAGCTGAGCACACAGAAGCTCCGATATTCGTGGGTCTGCCCGGGGGTCAGCAACGGCTGCTCGCCGACCACACCCTCCCCATCCACCTCCTGGTCTTCTCCGCCTGCATCATGGATGCGCCAATGACGGAACAGAAGTTGGGCCGCCTGTTCCCCCAGGTTTTCCATGCGAATCTGATAGGAAAACACGAACTCGCCGTCCGGCAGATCGGACTGCGCCAGCGAGAACAGGGGGCGTACGGTCACCCGGATGCCATCGGTCAGGCTTTCGTATTGGTTCGTCATTCGACCATTATACCGATTCTCGCGTCATAATGCTCAGGCACGCCGGGGCGGAGGAAAAATGAAGGAGGCCCGCGCCACGCTTTCCCCCTCGGTGGAGGACTACCTCAAGACAATCTTCTCCCTGACCGAGCGCAACGAGGTGGCCTCCACCAGCTCGATCGCAGCTGCGCTCGACGTGCAGCCGGCGTCAGTGACCGGCATGGTCAAACGGCTCGCGGGGGCCGAGCTGCTCCAGCACATTCCGTATCGCGGCGTGCGCTTGACTGGAAAGGGCATTCGGGAGGCGCTCCGGGTAATTCGCCGGCACCGTATCCTCGAGACCTACCTCGTACAGCAGCTGGGCTACCTATGGGACGACGTGCACGACGAAGCGGAACAGCTCGAGCACGCGGCATCAGAGAATCTTATCGACCGGATGGCGGTGGCGCTTGAGAACCCGTCCCACGATCCGCACGGTTCTCCAATCCCGACCTCATCTGGAGAGATAGAATCCGTGGATTTCACAACCCTCGCAGAGGCCACGGAGGGAGAGCGGGTGCGGATTCGCGCGGTGGATGACGACAAAGAGCCGCAGGGGCTGCAATCGATGGAAGCTCGCGGGCTCGTGCCTGGCGTGTGGGTGAGGGTGAAGTCGCGGGTGCCGGGCAAGGGACGCCTGGTCGTACGGATCGAGGGGGGAACGGAGGGAGAGCAGTCGGTGGGGGATGACCTAGCACGCAGGATCTTCGTCACACCGGACACTTGAAGTAGCGTTACCCCGGAAGATGCAGGCCACGGGAAGCGGGAAGGTCAGATCTTCCTGCCCCCCGATCAGGCCCTTCTCAGGGCGAGGACGGACGGGTGGAACCAGGCGGCGGCGATGCCCGCAAGCTTCAGTTCTCATCTTGCCGGACCCGATCCGCCCGGACCAGCGCAACCCCGATCACAAGCATGCCCGCATCTAGCAAGCCAATCCAGCGTGTGGGACCCGGGAAAAGCATTAGATAGAGGCCCACCGGGATCAGCGACAATCCTCCGGCGAGGACCACCACTATGGGCATATCTCGGACAGCAGCCACCCCCCCGGACAACGCCAATCCTGTGAATACCAGAGCTACCACGAACGCCCCCGCCGCAGGCATTCCCGAGGCAATTGTGAAAACTTCCTGCAAGAAGCGGATCCATTGGAAGACAAGTGTCAGGGCACACAGGGCCGCGGCGACCCGAAGCAATGCTCTCACGAGCTTCAAAGAAACGAAATGATCGCCCCGCAGGCTAGCCCCCGATACCCCGCCGGATGTGGGTAAGTCGGATCGTCACATCCTTGCCCTCCCCACAGGTGGACGGATCCGCCAGAGTGCCCCGGGCAATCACACGGGCACCGAGTTCGAGCCCCTGGACATCGCCGATCAGGTTGTACTTTTCCTCCTCCTCACCCACCAGTCCAGCACACCCGTTCGTTCCGGCAGTCATCCTGCCCTCCCTGGACAGGGTCCCGTCCGGCTCCGTAACCAGAAAATTTGTGGACAGAGCAAGGGGTCGGAAATAGAAATCCTGCACGAGGAGTGAATGGGCCCGATTCGACCGCGCCCACTGTGGGATCACGATCGTGTCTGTGAACGCACCCGATCGATCGGTCAGGATCTCCTTCAGCGATTCGAACCCGACGTGGAGAGCGCCCACGCCCAGACGGACAGGAGTCAGGGCAGGCAAGCGCTGCCAATGCACCGTCACGACCGTTCCTGGAGGTCCGCTCGTCGGGGTGAAAGTAGCAATACGGTATGCTAACGAATCAGCCAGCGCCTGAGGGTTTACGATGCGCCGATTCTGGCCAAACACATTCACCGGACAAACCAGGCCGAAGGCTACCAGGAGGACCGACAAGAATCCGAGGGGCCGGGCGCAGGAACCTGGGGGAAAGGGCATGAGCATGGTCCTCACATGTTGAGGGAGCCGTGAGACCCCGGCTGCAAGGTTGCCGCGACCCTCGAAAATGTCCAGGTCGATCGCTCTCCCCCGGCCCCGTGTCATCCTACCCAGCTCCCATGTCCTAACACCTTCACCGCCCCATAGGCCACTCGTCTCCTCCACTTGGACAAGCCCTCTCGCAGAATGCGCGTGAACCGCTCGTCTGCGTTAACTCGTGTCCACGGCTGGCCGCCTGCCTCACACTCGACCGCAGAGCTCCGCGGGGGGGGAGCACGGCCTGGTGGAGCATGTTCGGTCCTCCGATGGGTAGGACAACGCTGGTCACGGCAGCGAGCCGTTCTCCGTTGGTCCCCTACTTCGGTGGAGATACCTAACCCTCCAGCCCGTATCAGTCCGCACCAGCACCCAGCTCTCCACCGCAGTCCGCCCAAGCAGATCCGATGACGGTGAAGTTTGGTAGCGAAGTGAAAAGAACGCTGCGTCCGACCCGAGCCAGAAAAAAGAGGACTCCACCAGGTGCCAACCGAGACCGTCGGCGCCACTCAGCAGGGCAGGGGGAAGGCGGTCGGCGGCTTCAGAGGGCATCCAACGTACCCGCTCGTCCTGATCGAACAGAATCACGTCCGGTGTGGTAAGCTGAGCCACTTGCACCTCATCACCCAACCCTAAAACATCGATCACCGCCACCAACGCGGTGCGTGCCGAGTCCTCTACCGAACTGCCTGGAGGAATGGAGAGACCGTAGAGCGTGTCGCTGGCGGCATCGTTTGCCGCCAGGTCGGGGCGCTTCTCGAACCTACACGCCGAGACAAACGCACCAACGACGAGGACGATGCCAGCTGCTCGTCTGAACGCACTCATCGGGAGCCATCCACCTTACGGTAGACCCCCATGCGCAGGGGGGGGTGCACAGTGATGCTGAAATGCAGCCGGTTCTCACCCTCGTGGACTATCGTTTTCTGCACGGTGCGGGTTTTCGGGTAATCGACGCCCTGTTCGCTCTCAACCAAGAGCACCTCGTCCTCTGAGAGCTCGAGCACCCGCACCTCCAGATCGGCCAGGAGCAGCTGTTCCACTTCATCCTGAACGTAGCCCTCGGCGGTGACAACCAGCTCGTGGCCGTGCACGCGTTCGTGCGTACCGAAAAACACTTCCGCCGGGTGGGATATCTTGTGGTCGCGACGGAAGCCGATCTCGGTTAGCGCCCTCGAGTTGAAATTGAGCACCACGCTCTGTACCGAGTCGCCGTATCGCCGAAGGATCATGGAACAACAAGCTCCCAGGCAAAAGAGGCCGAAGGGCGGAAAAACAAGCTGCGTGGGCACAAACCGTCAAGCGCTCCCCCCACACCCTTGCAGCTCACCCGAAGCCGAGCAGCTTCTCCAGCTCCTCGGGGGAGAGGTCGTCCACGCTCTTTGAGCCAACGCCGCGGGCTGATCGAGCATGCCGGCGATCACCGGCCTCGTCCTCGGTCGGCGGCGCACCCGAGTAGTCGAACCCTTCCAGTCGCTCGCGAGGAAGAGTACGCTCGAGGTGATTCTCGAGGGTACGAAGCGCACCGAGGTCACCCGCAGTCACGAACGTGACGGCCGTGCCCCGAGCTCCCGCTCGCGCGGTGCGCCCGACGCGGTGCACGTAGTCCTCAGGGTCCAACGGGACATCGTAGTTGACGACGTGTGTAATACCCTCTACGTCCAGCCCGCGCTGCGCGATGTCAGTCGCCACTAGCACCCGCACCTTGCGGCTGGTGAAATCTTCCAGCGCCTGGGTACGGTGCTTCATCTGCCTGTTGGAATGCATAACGTCGGCCTTGATCCCCTCCGCACCCAGGCGACCCATTAATACGTCAGCGCCCACCTTCGTGCGCGTGAACACGAGCACGTGGTCCCAGCCCTCATGCTGGAGCAGGTGCACGAGCAGGTCGGGCTTCTTCTCGGGCTTGACCGAGTACACGAGCTCGGTAATGCCAGCGGCCATCGTGCCGGAGCGGGCCGCTTCGATCCAAAGAGCGTCCCGGGTAATGCGGAGCGCTAGATCGTGAACACCGTTCGGCATCGTCGCTGAAAACAACATCGTCTGCCGTTTTTTGGGCAGGACCCTGAGCACTTTTTCGATGTCTGGGCGGAAGCCCATGTCCAGCATGCGGTCCGCCTCGTCTAGAACGAGGAAGCGGACCTTAGACAGATCCACCCGGCGGCCCCTACCCATGTGGTCAATGAAGCGCCCCGGTGTGGCGACGATCACCTCCCATCCATTGTCGAGTGCATCGATCTGCGGACCGTATCCCACTCCTCCGTAGATGGCGGTGCACCGGATGTTCGTCCCGACGGCGAGAGAGAGCGTGTCGTCCGCCACCTGCTGTGCAAGCTCCCGGGTGGGACAGAGTACCAAGATCTGAAGACCCCCACCCGCCCGTACTCCTTCGAGCGCGGGGATCATGAACCCCCCGGTCTTACCGGTACCCGTCTGCGCGATGCCCACCACATCTTTCCCCGCGAGCGCCGCTGGGATCGCTTGCCACTGGATCGGGGTGGGTCTCTCCCACCCGAGAGCCTCCACTGCAGCCAATCGAGCCTCAGAGAGGCCCAACACCTCGAACGTCCTTTCTTCTGTCATCCAATTCCTTGTTCTGTTCCTGCCTCACGGCTCAGTGGATCCGACGCCGGGAGTCGGGCATAGTGCGTCTGGCCCGGTGATCGGGCACAGATTAGTAAACGTAAGGGTGGATGGTGAGTCCGCCCAGACATGGGCAGCAGGACCCTCACCGAAACGGGAGGTGTAGGCGGACCCGCCGTCCCACCCTCATACCCCGGACCCACAACATGGCCGAAGACCCCATCCGCGTCCTGTTTGTGTGCTTGGGCAACATCTGCCGTTCACCCTTGGCCGAGGGTGTGTTCCGAAGCCTGGTGCGAGCCCGGGAGCTCGAGAACCGCTACTTGGTGGACTCTGCTGGGACTGGCGCTTGGCACGCCGGCGAACACCCCGACCAACGCTCCGTGGAAGTGGCACGCCGCAACGGCGTGGCCCTATCAGGGCACGCGCGTCAGATAGAGGCGCCTGACTTCGCGGACTTCGATTACGTGATCGCGATGGACCGGCAAAATCTCTTGGAGCTGCGTACCCTGGCGCGTTCGCCGCAGGACGAGGCTCATTTGCACCTGCTCCGGGATTTCGATCCCGAGCCTGGGGACGGACAGGTGCCCGATCCCTACTACGGCGGTCCCGATGGGTTCGAGCGCATGTACGAGATGGTAAACCGGGCTTGCGCAGCTCTTCTGGACCACCTAGAGGAGCACCGGCTCGACCGTACAACGAATGAAAAATGACAAACGTCACCCCCGAGGCTGTTGCAACCCAAGTCGAGCAGGCGCTCGAGACGTGGAGTGGTGGCCCGCACCGGTTAACTCGGATGGATCCAGTGGGAGGAGGGTGCGTGAACTCCGCAGCTCGCGTGACCACGGACCAGGGCGAAACCTGGTTCCTCAAGTGGAATCCCCGATCCCCGCGAGGCATATTCGAAGCAGAGGCAGACGGACTGAGGGCCCTGGCCGGGGCCAGGGCCCTCCGCGTACCAGCGGTGCTCGCAGTAGGAAACGGAAAGGACGGACCGCCGTGGCTACTGCTCGAATACGTCGCCGAGGGACGTCCGAGCTCGGGCTACACGACCGCTCTCGCAGACGGATTGGTTGCCCTGCACCGCACCGCATCGACTGGGTGGGGATGGGAACGCGACAATTTCATCGGGTCGCTCACCCAGCAGAACCCGGCCGCGGCCACCTGGGGAGCACTCTGGCGTGATGCGCGCCTGGAACCTCAGCTCCAGCGTGCGTACAGACAGGGACACTTCGCGGGCCAGCAGAGAGCACTTCTCGAGCGCGTGATCGAGCGGACCGGGGATCTCTTGGACGACGTCGAGGACGAAGGTCCGAGCCTCCTCCACGGTGACCTGTGGAGCGGGAACGTCTATCCCGACGGAGAAGGACGGCCCGTGCTCATCGACCCGGCGGTCTACCGGGGCCATCGCGAGGTCGACCTCGCGATGAGTGAACTGTTCGGCGGCTTAACATCTGGATGGCCGGGGGCGTACGAGGACGCATGGCCAGTAGACGAAGGCTACCGTGCGTTCCGCCGCCACCTATACCAACTCTACTACCTTCTGGTCCACGTGAACCTGTTCGGTGCCGGCTTCGATGAGGGTTGCCTCGCTGCGGCACGAGGGGCACTGCGGAAGGTCTGAGCTATTGCCGCGCCAGCACCCCCGCAAGCCTCCGGATCCCGTCCTCCAGCACAGCGTCTGCGGCAGCATAGCTCATCCGCACCCAACGATCGTCGCCAAACGCCGACCCTGGCACCAGTGCCACCCCCGTCTCCTCCAGCATCCAAGAACAAAATTTGGCGGAACTATGGATCTCGTCGGTGAACGCGGAGTCCACCCGAAAGAACAGATAGAACGCGCCCATCGGCTTCACGTACGTGAACGCCGGGAGCAACTCGTCGAAGAGGCGCGTCACCAGATCACGGCGGCGGCTAAACGCCACCACCATCTCCTTAACCGCCGTGTTCGTGCGCTCTAGATCGGTAAACGCGGCAAGCACACCCACCTGCGATAGCGTAGAAGCATTCGATGAAACGTGGCTCTGGACCGCACCAAGCTCCTTAGCTACCACCGGATCGCAATACGAAAAACCCAGCCGCCACCCCGTCATCGCGAACGCTTTGGATGCGCCGTCTACGAGAACGAACTTGGGGCCTAACGATCCAGGTGGAAGCTCGAGGATGCCAGGAGCCGGGGTCCCCTGATCGTCGCCGAAGCTGATGCAACGATAGATCTCGTCGGCGATCACCCATACGTCGCGCTCATGCGCCCATTCGATCATCGACCTGAGTTCGTCCTGCGAGTAGACCGAGCCGGTTGGATTGGAGGGTGATGAATAGATTAGCCCTCTCGTCTTGGGGGTCCAGACACGCTCGAGATCATCTGGTGTCAGGCGGAAATCACGGACTTCACTCCCCATCACAGGTACCGGCGTGGCACGGGCGAGCGTCACGATCTCGGGATAGCTCGTCCAGTAAGGTGCGCCAATCAGAACTTCGTCGCCGGGCCCGAACAAACAGAAATTGGCGTTGAAAAGAGCCTGCTTGGCACCCGACGTGACCACCACGCCCTCCCAGTCCAGGTCACGCCCCGCACGCTCGGACAACGCGCGCGCGATTGCCCTCCTGAGCTCCGGCATGCCCGCGGGCGGTGTATAGCGAGTTCTCCCCTTGTGTATCCCGTCGATCGCCGCGTCGGAGATGAAGCCGGGCGTCTCAAAATCCGGCTCACCGGCACTCAGGTCCACAACATCGCGTCCTTCGGCGCGGAGACGCTTGGCAAGCGCGCTCACCGCCATGGTGGCTGATGGCTTGATCTTCTCGACGTTGGCGCTGAAGGACATGGGTTCCCCAAGGGGTGGCGGGCCAGCGTGGTAAGCAGCCGTGTGAACTGTAGCGAAATATCGGGACAAGGCAGGATCCCGATCAAGGCGTCAGCATCCACTGCAACCGTTGCCGGGTTGGCGCGTCTCGGGCAGATTCGCTTCCATGCCCGCTTCGGACCCCATCCGTTTTTTTTTCGATTACGTGGACCCGGCCTCCTTTCTGGTGGAGCGTCACCTCGCTCTGGTCGAAGATGTGCTGTCGATCGCGGTTGAACGGATCCCGTTCGAAGTCCGCCCGCCCCCCACGCCCCTGGCCGATCCACGCGCCCCCCAGTGGCGCAGCTTCTGGGAGGGAGCGGAAGCTGCTGCTCTCGAGGAGGGGGTGACGCTGGCCTATCCACCGCTGGTGCCTTGGACACGTAAGGCCCACGAGCTCGCACTCCACTCCCGCAAGGAAGACCGCTTCTTCGCCATTCACCGCGCGCTGTTCGAGGCCTTTCTGCTCGAGGGGAGAGACCTCGGCCGGGTGGACGTGTTGCTCAAGATCGCCGTGCAGCATGGACTGGATCTATCCCGCGCCAAGGCCGTGCTGGACGTCGACCACCATGAGCCTACGGTCACTTCCGCGCGCGCACGCGCGGAACGCCTAGGGATCCGGGGGGTTCCCACGCTCCAAGCTGGAGACCAGACCCTCGAAGGCCTTCAGAGCCACGGCACCGTCCTCGCGTTCTTGCAGCAGGCTGCAGTCCGCTAGCTGCGCTTGTCCCACGCCAGCACCGTTCGGACACTCATGGCTGGATACTTACGCAAAACAGCACTCAGCCCGGCGGAAGTCCTGGCCGTGGCCGAGGATCTCATTCCGGATCGCATCGGGCTGAGCCAAGCCAAGGGCACGAGCCACGACGCCACCTACACAGGCGCGGAAGGGACGGTCTCGTTGAGCGCCCACCGGCACGGCGCGTACACCGAGGTAGTGGCGAACACAGATCGACTCGGCACATCCCGGCTGGACTACGAGATCCAGAAATTCCTCAACCAGCTGCCCTACGAGCCCTTCGACCACGGTGGACCAGGTCGAGGTGAGCCTACCTGATGGAATCGTTCGAGGAACTGGGCCTCGCACCCGAGCTCGTCGTAGCCCTTGGGTCGGAGGGAGTGGAGGAGCCGACTCCGTTCCAGGGAGCGGCGATTCCGGTGATCCGCAGGGGTAACAATCTACTGGGACGGGCCGGCCCCGGCGCGGGCACGCTGGTCGCCTATGGAACTGCACTCCTGGACCGGTTGGAGCCGGGCGGCGGGAGCCCGCAAGCGCTCGTGCTCACCGTCGGTGCGGACGCGGCTCGACAGATGGCAGAGGTACTAGCCACGTTCGGTGCCGCGACCGGCCATCAGGTCGCGGCAGCGGGCACGCCTTGGGTGCTCCCGGAAAACGCCGACGTGCTATTCGGAACACCAGGGGACCTGCTCGCTTGGATACGCGCGGACCAACTAGACGTGAAGAGGGTGGAAGCGCTGGTCATCGACCAAGCGGGCGCACTCCAAAAGACGGGTGGCCTGGACGAGATCGAGGCGCTCCTCGAGTTCATTCCCAAGGATGGGCAGCGGGTGGTGTTGGCGCTCCCCGTGACTCACGAGGTAGAGGACTTTGTCGCGCGGCACGCGCGGCGCGCGGTCCAAATTCCCGCCCAGGGCGCAGCGGGAACGGGCACGGCGGGTCTCAAGCAAAACCAAATCCGCTATCGCATCGTGGAGGAGCCGCGCGAGGAAGGGGCACTCCAACTGATCTCGGAGCTCCTAGAAGACGCACGCCACTGCTGTCTTTTTTTCGGCAACGAGGACCGGGCTGCTGACGTCGGAGATTACCTTACCTTACATGGTTATACCGCAGGAGCTCCCGGCGACGAGGGCGCTCCCGTGTGGCTCGCCGTGCGTGATCTCGATGGGAGCGCCGCTGTGACGAATCCCGGCGTCACCACGGTGAGCTACGACGCGCCAACAGGGCCCGACGCTTTGGACCGCCGACATGGTGGAGGGCGGGGCGGGGCCATCCTCATCCTTCCTCGCGAGATGGCCCACCTCAGAGACATCGCGCGGCGGACCGGTTATCGCGTGGTTCCTTTCCCGCCGCCAGTCCCGGCCAATGGCCGCAGCGAGCTCGACGGGTTGATGGCACGGATCGAGGCCGCCGCTAACGATACCGATCTCGCCCCGTACCTGATCGCTCTCGAGCCGTTCTTCGAGCGACGGGGCGCCCCGGAGATCGCTGCAACCGCCGTGGCATTGCTTCGGGCTCAGGCTACCTTGGACAGTCCGCCCCCAGCAGCGGGCACAACCGCTGTGCCCGCGGCCCGACCTGGGCATCACGCTGCTCCGCCGACCCACAGGGCCGGCACGGGAACGGCTTCCCCGCCTGTTGCAATGGTACGGCTGTACATTAGCCTCGGCGAACGGGACGAGGTCGGGCCCGGGGACATCCTGGGCGCGGTCACAGGTGAATCGGGAATCGCCGGCTCGAAAGTCGGCAGGATCGACATCCGCGACACGTTCTCGATCGTCGAGGTGGAAGAGCCACAAGCGGAACTTGTGATCCGCTCGCTCAATGGCATCACGGTGCGCGGCAGGAGCGTGCGAGCCGACTACGACCGAGGCAGGACCAAGGGCCAGGAACCGAAGTCCCGCGGCAAACGTACGCGTCGGGAGTCAGGAAGTGAGGGATCGCGACGGGCACCCCCCGGGTCGAAGCGCGGAGACGCAGGTCACGGTGGTCGTCAACCCGGTCCGCACAGGGACGGTCCGTAGCACCGCTACCCCCTAATTGAATGAGAAAGGGGCCGCACCCCAGCAGGGTACGGCCCCTTTCTCGTGCGCCGTGCGGTCACGAGCAGACAACCGTCCAGCTGCACAGACCAACACCCGCAGTTACTTGATGCCGTCCTTCAAGCCCTTGCCGGCCCTGAAGCTGGGCGATTTGGAGGCGGCGATCCTAATGCTTTCGCCGGTACGAGGATTCCTACCGATGCGGGCCTTCCGCTTCTTTGCCTCGAAAGTGCCGAAGCCAGTAATCTGGACGCGGTCACCCCTACCCAGCGCGCCGCAAATGATCCCGCCGTCGGTACCGAAAAGCGCGTCCACAGTGCGGGAGGCATCCGCCTTCGTGAGCCCGGTAGCATCGGCCAGGGACTCCACGAGATCCGACTTGTTCATCTGCTCACTCCTGCTTTGAAAGGGTGGGGGAGACTAGCGGTTTCAACCGCTCTGTTCCAGCGAGCATCGCTTCCGGTACTGCGATTGCTACCCCCCGAAACACCGCTTGAAACCAAGATTTTTCTGCACTCCGGGGCCAATTCCCATGTACGGTAAGAGTCACCTGCGGACGCGTCAAGAGAGGAGTGAGTGATTGTTCTTGTTTTCCACCCTGACCACTTTTTACGCGCACACGACAGCGCCTGCCCGACGCAGGCATGTCCATGGGGTCGTGGCAGCGGCATCCTTTGAGTCGGGCCATCCAGTCACCCCACCGGAAGGATAGTCCGTGAAGGGGGCTGCCGAACGGTCCAGTGCGAATGTCTGCGAGGCGCGGAACCGGGTGGGTCGGGAACGCTATTTGTAGCGGTAGGTGACGCGTCCACGGGTGAGGTCATACGGGGACATTTCCACCTTCACACGGTCACCCTCCAACACACGAATATAATGCTGGCGCATCTTGCCCGAGAGGTACGCGAGAATTTCATGGCCGTTCTCCAACGCGACTCGGAAGGTAGCGTTGGGGAGCACTTCACTTACCATTCCCTCGATCTCAATTGCGTCTTTTGCCACGGTCCTCCGCCATGTGGGATGCCGGTGTCCCAGAGTTGGGCGACCCGAACCTTACCACCGGTCGCATGAGGTGGCAACGGACGCTATTCTGGAGCGATGACCCTCCCTCTCTCCGCACGCCAGATACACACGCTCGAACAACACTTGGCCCGGGGACGGACAGAGTGCCCGCGCTGCGGAGGGAAGCTTGAGCGACAGGCGGTAGGCACACGACCTGAAGTAGCATACGTAAGGGACCGGATCTGGGTCATCTGCGCCGCCTGCGGAACGTCGGCGGTAGTGGATCGACGCCGTATCGAACGGGTGCGGACAGAACCACCCTGAACCTGTCCGTTCCCGTCGCACCACCGAGCCCAGACTCTGCCGTCGCAGTGTCTCACGCGTTAGGGTAAGGCTATCGCACCCGAGCCAAAGGAGAAGGCATGCCCAACCGTACCGTCACCTTCCGCACGAACCAGGGATCTTTTAAGGTGGAGCTGCACGAGGACAAGGCTCCCATAACGACGGCCAACTTCGTGACACTGGTCGAGAAGGACTTCTACACCGGGGTCATCTTTCACCGGATCATTCCCGGCTTCATGATCCAAGGCGGTGATCCCACTGGAACTGGTAGCGGCGGCCCCGGCTACACGATCCCGGACGAGTTCGGAGAGGAACTCGGACACGATTCCGAGGGCATTCTGTCCATGGCAAACGCTGGTCCCAATACAGGCGGATCTCAGTTCTTCATCACGCTCGCCCCCACGCCTTGGCTGGACGGCAAGCACGCCATCTTCGGCAAGATCTCGGAGGGCCTAGAGGTGGTGCTAACCATTGGGCAGGTGGATACCGCCGGCGGCGATCGTCCCATTCAAGACGTCGTGATGGAGGAAGTCAAAGTGGAGGGCGCAGGAATGCCCTGAAGTCATCCGCTAGGACCTGTGGAATCCACGATTCCCCATGAGGGTGGAGGAGGAAACGAGATTTAATCCCCCGGGGAGCCTTAGCTCTGGGGTGTGTAGAGGGTCTGCCTCGCCGTTCGGAGGTCAGATGGGGTTCCAGCTCCCGCGCGCCGGTTCCTGCACCCCCTCACCGTCGATGTTTGGACCATCTCGTTCTTTCCCTGTATCGAACAGGGCGGGACATACCATGACGTTCCTCTCGGCAATCCACCAGAGCGGGTAGGCCGCCATTAGATTCTAAGTGTCCCCACTCTGGGAAGATCACTCGCGACACCCCAGTCGGATCGAGACATGAGCGAGCATAAATTCATCTACCACATGAAGGATCTCCGCAAGATCGTTCCGCCTAAGCGGGAGATCCTGAAGGGGATCTATTTGTCTTTCTTCCCCGGTGCCAAGATCGGGGTAGTCGGACCGAACGGATCCGGCAAGAGCTCTCTGATCCGTATCATGGCTGGAATGGATAGCGACTTCCAGGGAGAAGCCTGGGCCGCCAAGGGAACCCGCATCGGCTACCTCCCGCAGGAGCCCGAACTCGACCCTCTGCTCAACGTTCGCGACAACGTGGAGGAAGGGGTTAAGCACACACGTGACCTGCTCCGTCGCTTCGAGAAAGTAAGCGCAGGATTCGCCGATATCACTTCCGACGATGACATGCAGGCGCTAATCGCAGAGCAGGCCCGTCTGCAGGATGAAATCGATGCGGCGGAAGCCTGGGAACTGGATCGCAGGCTGGAGATCGCCATGGAGGCACTCCGCCTGCCTCCTCCAGACGCCGACGTTGCAACACTGTCCGGTGGAGAACGACGGCGAGTCGCGCTGTGTAGGGTACTCCTCCAACAACCCGATATGCTCCTGCTCGACGAGCCCACCAACCACCTTGATGCTGAGTCGGTTGCCTGGCTCGAGAAGTATCTCGCAGACTTCCCGGGGACGATTGTCGCAATCACCCACGATCGGTACTTCCTGGAAAACGTAGCTGAGTGGATCCTGGAACTAGACCGGGGCGAGGGGATTCCTTGGAAGGGCAACTACTCGTCGTGGCTGGAGCAAAAGCGAGAGCGACTTCGTATTGAAGAGAAGCAGGAGTCGGCACGCACGCGCACGCTCGAGCGGGAGCTCGACTGGGTCAGGATGGCCCCACGAGCACGTCATTCCAAAGGGAAGGCCCGGATCCAGGCCTACGAAGAACTGCTCGCCCAGGACGAGCGGGAGCAGGTACACACCGCCGAGATCATGATCCCCAAAGGGCCGCGCCTGGGCGGTGTCGTGATCCGAGTGGAGGGGGTGTCCAAGGGCTACGGCAACCGACTCCTGATCGAGGACTTGGACCTGGACGTCCCTCCTGGAGCCATAGTCGGCATCATCGGGCCCAACGGGGTCGGCAAAACCACCCTGTTCAGGATGATCACCGGGCAAGAACAGCCCGACACAGGCAGGGTGCAAGTGGGGGAGACGGTACAACTCGCATATGTGGATCAGAGCCGTGACTCACTAGATGGTAAGAAATCGGTCTACGACGAGGTATCGGCTGGCCTCGACGTGTTGCAGTTCGGGCGCATCGAGGTTAATGCTCGCGCCTATCTTTCCTGGTTTGCATTCCGCGGCGCGGATCAACAGAAGAAGGTGGACGTCATGTCTGGCGGTGAACGCAACCGCCTCCACCTGGCCAAGTTGCTCAAGGAGGGAGGTAACGTCCTCCTTTTGGACGAGCCCACCAACGACCTTGATGTCGACACCCTGCGTGCGCTCGAAGACGCAATCCTGCGCTTCGCTGGGTCGGTGTTGGTGATCTCACACGACCGGTGGTTCCTCGACCGAGTGGCATCCCATATCCTGGCCTTCGAGGGCGACAGCTCGGTGGTTTTATTTCCTGGTAACTACACAGAATACGAGGAGGACCGTCGCCGCCGAATCGGCACCGACGATGGTCGTCCCCACCGGGTCAAGCCCCAGAAGCTGGTGCGGAACTAGTTTTGAGGAGGCAGAGTTGCCGGGGAACAACTACATATTCCTAGTGGAAGGGATCTAGTCGGCAACCTCACCCACTTCCGTAGGGTAGGGATTCAGGTAGGCCTGCCTTGCCAGCCGATCGAGGCCGCAACCTAGGACCAACCCTCGCAGGCACTCCACAAGCGCTGAGCGGAGCACACGTCCTGAGCGAAAACCCTCGCGCAGGCTGTTCAGCTGCCCTCCCTCAGCCAGGCTAAGCCGTTGCCTTAGGTGACTGGCGACGTACTGGATCACCTTCAAGTGACCCGCCGCCCGGGGGGCCCGCGCCCAGGCCCGCCGGAAGACTTCAGTGTACGCACACCATGCCTCTTCAGCGTGCGAGTAGCTCTCCTCAACAATCCGCTCCAACGCGTTCTGGTCCTGGGGCGAGAACATGATCCGGGTGAGGTGGTGTCGCGAATGCAGATCTACCAAGCCGGTCGCGCTCCCGTTTTGGTGTCGGGCGCGCCGCACATCGGCGATGGCAAACAAGCCGGTAAGGAAATCGTCCAACAGGCGCGGGTTTGTGAGACGTCCCTCGTGCTCCACTGGGTAGTCAGGAAAGCTCGCCAAAACTGCCGCTGCGAACTTGCCAGCATCTCGCCCTGATGGAATCGCTGCTGTCTCACCAAGGAAGACCTTGACCCCATGGATCCCGCACGACGGAGACCGAGCCTTGAGCAGGAACCCATCCACCTCGGGTAGCTCCCTGAAGTAGCGTGATGCGAAGTCGTGCATCGGCTCGGTGAGGTCACGCCCTGTAGCCGGCTGGACCAATACCGTCCCGACCCCGCGACGTACCAACCGGACGGGCTCGCGCGGCACCCCGAGCCCCACCGCCACCTCTGGACAGATCGGCACCAGTTCGACATGTGCCGCGAGGCGGCGCACCACGGGAGCTCGAACAAACCCTCCGTCATACCTACAGGCGTCCAATTCCAAGCATCGGCTCAGCACCAGTCGCGGCCGAGCAAACGAAGATGGGTCGGATCGAGGAGTGCGCATTGCCTGGGAGCTACCCTACCGCCGCGCGGACTCTCTTCATCGCAGGCCCTCAGCCGAGACCACGTTTCGCCACGTTGAGTCTGCTGCAGCTCTCACAGGCATCGATTCCCTAGAGAGCGTGCATCCCAAGCAGCACCATGTGGTCAATCGGGAGGACCCGGCAACCCTGCCAGCCGCAACCTGCCGCCCCCGGTTCGTGGCACATTCCACGTGGCGCGACGGCAGCTCCCCGAACAGGACAAGCAGGTGGTTGATGGGAAGCGATAAGGTAACAACGCATGAAATATAAAGACGGGGGAAGGCGTTCCGTTTTTCGCCCTCCCCCGTCTTTTTGCGCCCCGGACAGCGTCAGTTGTTGAAGCTAAACTCGTCCGGAAGAACCGCTCCGAGCACCTCAACACCAGCACCCCTCGCGATGTCCATCACCGCGATGACCTCTCCGTACCTGACCGCCCCATCCGCCTTCACGAACAACACGCGGTCAGGGCGATTGCTGTAGACTTCGAGCATCCGAGCCTGCAGCATGGCAGCTGGCACGGGAGACTTGTTCAGCAGATACTGGCCACCCGGGAACACCTCGAGGACAATCGGAGGCACCGCCGGCGCAGTTGGTTCGTCCTTCTCGACCGGAAGCTGTATGTCGATGCTCCGCTGCAACATCGGCTGCATGATCATGAAGATAACCAACAGCACCAGCAGCACATCTATCATCGGGGTCATGTTGATATCGTTCATCGCCCCACCCTTCTTGCCACCCGTTGCCATTGCCATGGCGCTAGAGCTCCTCGTCCTCTGGAGTAGTCTCAGAAACCGCAGCCATCACACGGGCCCCGGCGTCCCGGCCTAGGTCCATCATGGTGAGCACATCGTAGTACGGAAGGTCTGAATGAGCTTTCAGGTAAAGCACCTTGTCCTCCGGACGCTCAGTAAACGCGCGCTGGAGAGCGGGCAGCATAAGCTCATTTTTGATCGGGCGCTTGTTAAAGTACCACGCCCCCTCCACGTCGATACCCACCACTACGCGACTCTCTTCCTCCGGGCGCTCTAAGAGGTTGTCCCCCACGGGCAACGTAGCCTGGAAGCCTTGCAGCAGAGCAGGCGTTATCACCATGAAGATGATGAGTAAGACCAGCATGATATCGACGAACGGAGTCATGTTGATCTCGCTGTTCACATCCGGGGTTTCGTACTTCTGATCCTCTATGTTGCCGCTCATGCGCTGAGCAATCGACATTAGGGCCTCCCGGACGCCGCCGTCGCCGGCTGAGCAGCCCCGCCGCTGCTAACTTTAGCTTTGGCTTCGAACGGCTCCATCCCTTTCGAGATCCGATTCTCGACAGCTAGCAGAAAGTTCATGAACTCCTTGCTGCCGTAGTCGATTTCCATGCTCACCAACTCGATTTTGCCCGTGAAGTAGTTGTAGAGCCACACCGCCGGAATGGCGACCAACAAACCGAAGGCAGTCGCGATTAGGGCTTCGGAGATACCGGCTGAGATGGCGGCGAGACCACCGCTGCCGGCCGTGGCCATTCCGGAAAACGCGTTGACCACACCCATAGTGGTGCCCAAGAGGCCGACGAACGGAGCGGTAGCGCCGACCGTGGCTATCATGCCCATCCCGCGACGGAACCGAGCCAACTGCTCGAGCTTGTTGAGATCGATCGTGCGTGCAATGGAACCGACCTCGGTCGCCGACAGGTTGCGGGTCTTCACGTTCTCCTTGAGCGCCGTGAACACGCCGCGGTAAGAGGCGGCCAGGTGTCCTCCCTTGCACTCCTGTACCGCATTCTCAGCCGCATCAAGATCATTGGCATCGAGAGCGGCAGACAGCAGGGGGGCGAACTTTACCGTTTGCTTTGTGGCCTTGAGGATCTCCCAATAACGCTGCAACGCCACGGTGGCGACCATAATGGACATGAAGAACAGTATCCATACGATAGCCTTCGCGAACCAACCCATTGTGTGCCACATTTCCATCAGATCTACGCTCACGTTCCTAGCTCCTGTTTAGTGTACAACCGGCCAATCCGGAGCGGTCGGCTGGGTTAATCAGCTCGCTCCGCCCTAGCGGACCTGGAAGGTGATGGGAATCGACACCCACACCGGCACTTGCTTGTCGCGGTTCATGGCCGGGCTGAAGTTCATGGTTCGCCCAACCCTGATCGCTGCTTGGTCTAAGGACGGGTGCCCGCTTGAGTTGTTGACTTGTACGTCCTCGACCGTTCCACTTTCGGAAATGCGGATCCAGACTTCGCACTGGCCACCGACACCAGCATCGCGGAGAAGCTGAGGATACTCGCGCTCAAGAGCACGACCTACCTCGCTACGATTCCGAAGGACCGGGGCGACTGTGAACGGGGTGAACGAGGGGACGTCCCCTATCGCCACCACCGCCTCCTCAGTCTCTGTCCCGGCGGCGTTACCACCCTGGACGCCCTGCCCAGTGAAGTCGGCGGCCCTGAACGCGACTTCGCCAGGAGGCGGGATTTCAGCCGGCACGATGTCTGGAACCGAGAGGGTCTGGAATCCCTGGAACGGGGCGTTCGGTTGGTCCACCGGAGGAGGAGGAGGAGGAGGAGGCGCCTCCATCTCCTGGGTGATCTCCATCACAGTCACCTCATCCTCGATCAATTCGACCCCCTGCCCTATGGTGGCCCACACGAGACCCCCCATAATCACCACGTGGCTGACGGTAGATACTGCCGTCGATGTGGCCGTACCCTTGGCCACGCCCGGCTTGCTCGCTAGGAGTCCGGCTCCGAAAGACGGAGGACTCTCCGCAGGTGTGACGGAGCCCTTGGTGCTGGTTTTGGCTTTCTTGCGTTCGGCGCTCATGTGCAATCTCCCGTTATCATTCGTCCCGCGGTGGCGGGAACGGCGGCGAGACCATCCGCCAAACGTAGGGCGAAATGGATCCACGGCGGCAGCATGATGACTCCTCAAGAAAGATTGTACAAGGGCCCCGTGGCGGCACGGTGCGTGACCTCGCAACCGGTGAGGTGTGCCACGAGACTCTCTTTTCTTCCCAAATCTGGGGGCGAGTACGCCGCCGCCGCGCGCCCCAGGGTCCGCAGCAGAAACCTGGCACCAAGCCTAAGCACAGTCAACGAGGCTGAGGGAAGGTTCTGATTATAGGCCGTCCACCGTTGGCTGAAAAGGGGTTCCGGGATCCCTGTGGACCCGACCGAATGAGTGCTGCCCACACCAGCCTGATCTGCCAGCCGTACCCTTCCGTACACCCGGACAGGTTCCACATCGGACACCGCAAAGCGCCATCCATCTTTCTCCCCCCACCGCCGCTCCGACCAACCCGACCGTTGACCTCTGGGGGCACCGGATAGAGCTTGGGGTTCGCACCTGCACCACCGTTAGGAGGCCGTCCTGACCCATCCTGAGACGCAAGTGGCGCCCGAAGAGACATTCCACGACGACATCATCTATCCTGGATCGATCCCATTCCTGATCGTCCATGTGAGTTGTTTCGCCGCCATCTGGACCGGCGTCACGCTCGAAGCGGTGGTGATCTGCGCCATCCTCTATTGGGTGCGTATGCTGGCTGTGACGGGAGGGTACCACCGGTATTTCTCCCATCGGACGTACAAGACGAGCCGAGTGGGGCAGTTCCTAATAGCTGCGCTCGCGCAGTCGTCTGCGCAGCGGGGGGCAATCTGGTGGGCCGCCATGCACCGCCATCACCACCTGCATTCTGACACGGAGTTAGATCCGCATTCCCCCCGGCAGCGTGGCTTCCTCTACTCACACGTCGGCTGGATATTCGCACCAGCCGCCGCACGACCTGACTACGAATCGGTCGCCGACCTGACTCAGTATCCGGAGCTGGTATGGTTGGACAAGCACCATTATTTGACGGCTGCGCTCATGGGAGCCGGGGTGTGGCTGCTGGCGGGATGGTCAGGGCTGGTGGTGGGCTTCCTGTGGAGCACCACGCTGCTCTGGCACGGCACGTTCTCCATCAACTCCCTAGCCCACGTCCATGGCAGCCAGCGGTACCAAACCGGAGACGACTCGCGTAACAACTGGTGGCTCGCCATCATCACCTGTGGTGAGGGGTGGCACAACAACCACCACGCCTACCAGAGCTCCACTCGCCAGGGTTTCCGCTGGTACCAGTGGGATCTCACCTATTATGTCCTGAAAGTCGCGTCGTGGATGGGGCTGGTGTGGGACCTGCGCTCCGCTCCGATCGAGGTCGTGAACAACGAACACCGTCTCGGGCGGACCATCGTTGAGAAGGTGGCGCGGCAGCTCGCAGACACTTTCTCGGCAGAAAAAGTGGCGGCGCAGGTGACGGCCACCTGGGAGAACAGCCACATGTGGCCCGACATCCAAGCGTGGGCACATGAGACCACTGCGCACGCTGCAGCTCGCTTGTCGACCGCACACCTGCCTGAGTTCCCAACCGCCGAGGAGATGCGCCAGCGGGCTGCGGAGATGTTCCGGGTACCTGAGGTCTCTCTCGACGAGGTGTCCGAGCGCGCCAGGGTCCTGTTGATCCAGGCCGTGAGCGTCCGAATCCTGAGCGACCTCGACCCACTGCCGGCATAGCGTATAGCACCGGTTTCCCACCGGGGCTTCATCGGTGTATCTTCCTGTTGACATTCGATTTCATTCTCAGGTATGTAGAGATGCGCCCTATCCAATCAGCCAACCATGACCCCACCGCCACCGAGCCGCACTTGGTGGATATAACGCTCCGTGAAGTGGTGGAGTTGGTGCGGATCGACCTCCCCGCGGACCAGATGGAACCCCTTCTCGAACGCGGACTGCTACCAGGTTGCCAGCTCTGCCCGGTCCGCCAGTCTCCCTCCGGCGATCCGATCGTGATGGTGGATGGAACCCTGCTCGCGATTCGGCATGAGGTCGCAAGATGTCTGTGTGTGAGGCGCCCAGGATCCAACGGCGCCTGATTCGGCGCGGCCTTTTCTTTGCCCCCCCCCTTGTCCGACCCAAACTACCAACCTACTGCGGGGGATGCCGTCCTCCCTGCCGACCGAACGAACGCAGCGATCACCCCCATCGTCGCCTTGGTAGGACCACCTAACTCGGGAAAATCCACCCTCTTTAACCAGCTCACTGGGCTGCGGCAGAAGGTGGCAAACTATCCGGGGGTGACGGTCGAGAAGCACATCGGTACCGCTCGCCTCCCCGACCAGCGTGCGCTGCAGCTGGTCGACCTCCCCGGAACCAACGGATTCGCCGCCCGATCCATGGACGAGCGCGTCACCCGGGACGTCCTCGAGGGTCGGGTGCAGGGGTTGCGCGCGCCGGATGCGTTGGTGCTTATCGTGGATTCCACGCGGCTCGAGACCCAACTCATGCTGGTCGAGCCAACGCTCAAGCTGGGAATTCCAACCCTGCTCGTGCTCAACATGGCGGACGAGCTAGAGCAACGCGGCGGAGCGGTCCGCGACGACGATCTCGCCGAGCATCTGGGCGTGAGAGTGGTGCGTACCAACGCCCGGAACGGCGACGGACTCGACCAAGTCCGAGATTTCTTGATCGGCGTGGCTGACCGTGGGCTCCTGCCCCCACGGACGTGCCCGGCTCTGTCCAACATCGTCACGGGCACGCCGCTGCCCATGGTCGATCAGTTTACGGAGCGCCGACGGCGCATTCAGGAAATCGGCCGGGCGTCTGGTTTCGTCCTGCCCAGGGGATCAGAGTTGACCGAGCGGCTAGACGGCCTCTTTCTGCACCGGATCTGGGGACCGCTCATCTTCCTAGCTGTGGTGGTTCTAGTCTTCCAATCCATCTTCACATGGGCGGTACCGTTGATGGACGGCGTCCAGATCCTTGTCGCCGGATCGGGCGCGTGGATGGCGGAACGGCTTCCCGAGTCTTGGATCCGCGCCCTCCTGATCGACGGGGTCTGGGCAGGGGTGGGTTCAGTGGTCGTATTCCTCCCCCAAATCCTGGTCCTATTCTTGTTCCTGGGTCTACTCGAGGATTCCGGGTACATGGCCCGAGCTGCCGTGATCGCCGATCGTACGATGTATAGGGTCGGGCTCCAGGGTCGGGCCTTCCTCCCCCTCCTGTCGGGGTACGCCTGCGCCATACCCGCGATCTTGGCAGCGCGTACGGTGGAGGATGAACGTGACCGGCTAGCAACGATCTTCGTGACCCCGTTCATGACCTGCTCGGCACGGTTGCCGGTGTACGCCCTACTAATCGCCGCGTTCATCCCTGAGCGCCGGCTCGTCGGTCCGTTCCTAGGCACACGCGCCGCGACGTTGCTCGGGCTGTACATACTAGGGGCACTCACCGCGATCGCCACAGCCGCAGTGCTACGTCGCACGCTACTACGGGGGCAGCGTGATTCCTTCTTCATGGAGTTGCCACCCTACCGCATCCCGTCCGTACGCTCGATCGGCCTCCGTCTCTATGACCGCAGCCGGATCTTCCTGCGTCGCGCCGGCACCATCATTCTGGCGGTCGCCATCATATTGTGGTTCCTTACCCAGGTGCCCCAGTCTGGCGGCGCCCCGCCCTCCATCGACGACAGCTTCATCGGCCGCATGGGACAGATAATCGAGCCGGTGATCCGTCCTCTGGGCTTCGACTGGACGATCGGCGTCGGTCTTATTTCAGCGCTTGCCGCGCGCGAGGTGATCATAGGCACGTTGGGCACACTCTACCAAGTCGAGGACCCCACCCAGGGATCCCTCCAACTACAGGATGCGCTCCGGAACCACCTAGACCTCGGTGCCGCAGTCGGCCTCCTCGTGTTCTTCGCTTTCGCGCTGCAGTGCACGTCCACGATCGCCGTGATGCGCCGGGAGACGGCCGGATGGAAATGGCCTGTCCTCCAGTTCGGCTACATGCTCACATTGGCGTACGGCTTCGCACTCTTTGCCAACTGGTTGATCTAGACCTACCCGGCTGCCTCAACTTGCCCACCAAGAGAAGGGCGGGGTTGTGCTCGATAGCAACCGAAGATCCTATCCGAGTGTAGGAGTGCAGATTAGCCCCACTCCCTGCGGAGGGAGCTGTGGGCTAGAAACTCTGGGGCAAGGTGGGGCTGAGTCGAGGGAGAAAGATGATGCGCAGGATCATCGGAATCGCCGCACGTGGCGACACCGAGATGATCCAGTACCTCTCAGCTCTACTCGAACTCCTCCAGCCGGAGCCGCTCGAGCATGACCTGTGCCGAGGACTGGGCTTCGGGAGGGCCTGTGACGAAACCGACACTGCTGCGCCCGGCCAGTGCGCTCCCCATCCTACTGGCAACGTTGGTCGCGTCCGCTAGTGCGGGGTCAGAAGCAAGAGCCCAGGAAGTGAAGCGATGCGAAACCGTACATCGGTTGCTCACCGAAGACATGGGAATGGTGGCCGAGTCGGCTCCGGATAAAGTGCAAAACTGGCAGACCAACCAGATCCTACCCGGTTGTAGGGTCACCGCCGCAGGCAGCGCCACCACCAAGGCAGGCGACGAGGGTGAAGCGCTCTATGCCCGCCTGCTCAAGGTCGGCTGGAAACGCAAGCTTGGCCCTCGGTACGCGACCAACGGATCGGCACTCCGTTTCCGGATGGACGAAACCGACTGCTTCTTCTCCATTTACACCGGAATGATGGTAGGCACACAAGCGGAGATGCGGGTAAACGTCGCCTTCAAGAGCCGTCCCGGCGAAGGCCGCTACAACGTCCTTGTCCAGTGTGTCCCGGCCGTGGAGGGGGAACTCTGAGTTTTTTGGCAGGGCGGTAGACGGACTCTTCAGTGATCGAGTTCCAATTCCAACTCCGCGCGCACGGACGAATCGACTTCCACCTCGAGACGGGCCGAGAGAGCAGCGTGAGCCGCGCTCCCACCCACACGACCGAGGGCCCACGCCGCGTGACCACGCACTAGCGACTCCCCGTCACCCAACGCACGGACGAGGGCAGGTACCGCCGCAGGCGATCCCCAGTTACCCAGCGCCACGGCCACATTGCGCAAGAAGCCAGCTCGCTTCCCCCGCCTTAGCGCAGAGCCGCGTGAGAAGTTGTCCCACGCTACCTCGTCCATTTCCATGAGATTGATCAGCAACTGGCCATCGACGTGGTCCCGCGCCTTGAGGTCGGGCTCCTTTGTAATCTCCACAAGTTTGGGACTGTTGAACGGACACACATCCTGGCAGATATCGCAGCCGTAGATCCGGTTGCCGATGGCGCTACGTAGCTCGCGGGGGATGGGACCCCTATGCTCGATGGTCAGGTAGGAGATACAACGTCGGGCGTCCATTACCGGGGCACCATCGTCGTCCCTACCCAATAGAGCTCCTGTCGGGCACGCGTCGAGGCAGCTAGTGCAGGTTCCACAGTGGTCTACCGGAAACGGCGTGTCGGGCTCAATCTCCAGATCCAGCAGCAAGGCTCCAAGAAAGAACCAAGACCCGCGGCGGGGATGGATCAACATGGTGTTCTTGCCGAACCATCCGATTCCCGCGCGGTGTGCCAGATCGCGCTCCAACATCGGGCCGGTGTCGACGTAGGCGCGAGCCATCAGCGGTCGCGCTATGTGAGCTTGGATCCGCTCCGCGAGGTCGAGCAGCTTCATTTTGACTACGGAGTGGTAGTCCCGACCGCGAGCATAGCGAGCGATCACACCCACGGAAGCGTCGTTCGGTTCCTCCCCCCCTGCTTCGCTCAGGTAGTCGAGGCCTACCACGACCACCGAGCGGACCTGTGCCATAGTTCCTCGCAGGTCTCCCCTTCGTGACACGGCATCCGGCCGGGCGAGATAGCCCATCTCGCCGTTGTATCCCTCGTTCAGCCAGCGACGGTAGAATGCAAGGTGTTTGCTGCGGTCCGGTCCTGCGATGCCTACGAGGCCGAAGCCGAGAGCACGAGCCTCCGCGCGGATATTGTCGGATAGTGGGGGCGTACCAAACGGTGACTGCACAGAGAAAGTCTGCCTTAAGGGCAGGGGGTCAGTTGCGGCTAGTTTCCTGCGCTACTGTCTCACTTCGCGTCTTCCGGAGGGGGGACGCGAACGTTCGAGGCCTCAGCGAAAAACGGATGGCGCGTCCCATCCAGGAGCTTGAGCTCGAGAAGCCGAGTCCCGTTCCCGGTCTTGCCGAGAAGCCGGACCACCTCAGCCATCCCCTCCGCGCAAAGCACGGTGCTTCCCTCCGAAGGGAGCAGCTCATGTCCGCTGTGCCATCCCGGTTTCGTCTCGAGGCTGACCTTCAGGTCCTCTTTCCGAATGCGACGACTGCTATTGCCGGATATAGCCATACTGCTCCCTCTTGGCCAACAGGTTCCACGTACATGGCGCGGTCACGGGTCTACCCATCACAAAAACACCCGCACGGCAACGAACGCAGGCGTGAACCGCCCCACCTACAATCTAGTCTAGCGGATCGGCTCCAGCTGACACAGGGCCGGGAGGCTGCTCACACGGTGGGGAATTATCTACCACATCTGAATAAGGGTTCCACGCGGAGCTATTCCCATTCCATTCAATTCGGCCACGGTCCACCCAGGTGCACGCGAATACCCAGAAACCCAAAGCGCGCCCAGGGGATAGAGCTACCCTACCCAAGTGGGTGCACCGAAGCACACCCCCCACGCGGTCCAGAAGGAAAACAGAAACCCGGTCACTTCCGTGGGGGATCAAGAACCCGAGGGAGTCTCTTCTCTTACCTGTTTCGAGACCCACCGGTCACCGTCACGTACCCGGTATTTCTCGAGGACCTTTCCCAGCGCCGACCCAAGGTCGATCCCCTGGTCGTTCGCGATCACAATAAGCACGAAGAGTACGTCTGCGATCTCTTCGCCGAGATCTTGATCCAGCTCTTCTGGCTTCTTGGTCTTCGGACCGAAGCGGTGGTTCAGCAGGCGCGCCAGCTCTCCCACTTCCTCGGTAAGACGCGCGAGGTTAACCAGCGGAGGCCAGTAGCCTTCCTCGAACCGTCCGATCCAGGCATCGACCTCTGCCTGCGCTTCGCTCAACTCCATCGATTCCTCACGGCGCGTGACCTCATGGGGCGGCAACCTACCCAAGTCTCCCTAGGCCGGGCCAGCCATCTCCCTGACCGGATCCGCAAGCTTGCTCTTCCCCTGCTAGTTTCCATCTATGAGCACGAGCCACACCCCCACCGACCTGCCCGACTCCACGCTGGGTGGATACCTCGCGGCGCACAACCGGCCCCCGGCATTCGAGGGGGTGGATCGTCAGCCCTACACGGTGTCGGTCGAGGTCGAAAAGAGAGCCAACCTGCGCGCGCCCTGGATCGCATACCTCGTCTTCCCGTGCTGGGCGGAAACGGGGCTCGGCATCGTCGGTCATGTCGAAACACCCGTGTTATGGGAGGGCCAGGACCGCGCTGAAGTCGAAGCCCTGGCGGGCAGTACACCGCTCACCCACGTCAAGGAACTCCTGGACGAGGCGATCCGCCGCCGTGCTGGCGAGATCGAGTAGGCGAGCGATGAGTGGGACCGATACCGACCAGCTTTTCATCCGGGTCACCGAAATCTTCCACTCAGTGCAGGGTGAGTCCACCTGGGCTGGCCTGCCTTGTACCTTCGTGCGGCTGACCGGTTGCCCCCTCCGCTGCGTCTGGTGCGATACCACCTACGCGTTCCACAAAGGAGAGCGAAGAACCATCACAGACGTCATCGACCAGGTGGGTGACATCGGGACTCGGCTGGTGGAGGTAACTGGCGGGGAACCCCTGGCGCACCCTAACGCCCTCATCCTGGTCACGCAGCTCGCGGACGCCGGTCACACGGTGCTCGTCGAGACCTCTGGAACATGCGACGTGGCTCCGCTCGACCCCCGTGCCCACAAAATAATGGACCTCAAGTGCCCCGGATCCGGGGAATCGCACCGCAATCTCTGGACGAACCTGGATCACCTTGGGTCCGGCGACGAGATCAAGTTCGTGGTGAAGGATCGGGAGGACTGGGAGTGGACAGCCCGAACGATCCGCGAGCGCGGGCTCGACGAAATGGTGTGGACCGGAAGGCTCGGTGCCTTGCTAGTCTCGCCCGTGTGGGAGGAGATGGACCCCGAGGCATTGGCTGAGTGGACGCTAGCCTCAGGCCTCCCCGTACGATTCCAGATGCAGCTCCATAAGCTCATCTGGGGGGCAGAGAGGAAGGGTGTATGAGCCTCTGGTGAGCGCCGATCCCCGCTTCGGCGTCCTACGGGAGGCCCTGTCAGCATATGCGTATGATCCGGAAGATCCCGACCCAGACTCCGACGAGATCCTGCAAGCTGCCGTAGCGCTGGTCGTGCGCGGATGCGTAGACCTCCAGGTGCTCCTCATCAAGCGAGCGAGGCGGGAGGGCGATCCCTGGTCGGGACATATGGCGCTACCGGGCGGACGGCGCGATCCGGCCGATCCATCACTCCTCCATACAGCGGTCCGCGAGACTCGCGAGGAGACGGGTGTCGATCTCGATGAACTGGGAGGCCACCTTGGGAGGCTTGTGGAGGTACGCCCTGACAGTCTTCGCTTGCCGCGTATCAGTGTCACCCCACATGTCTTCGGCGCTCACGCCGAGACTCCCGCGCGGGCGGCCAGCGATGAAGTCGAGGCTGTCCATTGGGTGCCGCTCGCCGTGCTCCAACATCCCTCCACACTCGGTGAGGTGAAGATACCATTTCCGGAAGGATCGCGAAGCTTCCCCTGCCTCCGCGTGGCGAACAACGTTGTGTGGGGGTTGACGTACCGCATACTCGATGACTTTCTGTGCCGCGCCAAGGAGGTGCTCCCGCTGCTGCAAGGGGAGTGAGCCTCAGCCCCCCGTACCAACCTCCGGATTATCCACCCAATCAGCGATGAAAACATTGGTGTTCCCGATGTGGCTCTCGTTCCGGTTGGAGCCGAACGCTAGGTGGCGTCCGTCCGGACTGAACATCGGGAATCCGTCGAAACCTCCAGTCCAGGTGACCCGCTCTAAGCCAGTGCCGTCCACCCCTATCATGTAGATGTCGAATTCCCGGCCGGCAGGGTCGTCCATGTTGGATGAGAACACGATCTTTTCCCCGGAAGGGTGGAAAAATGGGGCGAAGCTCCCGGCACCGTAGTGCGTAATCTGCCGCGCGTTGGAGCCGTCGGCATTGGCCACCCAGAGCTCGAGCACCGTCGGCCGGACCAGCCCCTCGGCCAGGAGCGAACGATAGTCGACCTGGTCCGCCAGAGTCTCAGGATACTGGGCGCGCCAAACGATCTTTGACCCATCGCGGGAAAAGAACGCGCCGCCGTCGTAACCGAGGCGATGCGTGATGCGACGTACGTCCGAACCATCGAGAGCCATCGTGTACAGCTCGAGGTCGCCGTCCCGCGAGCTGGTAAAAACGATTCGGTCCCCCTCAGGAGAGATCGTGGCTTCCGCGTCGTATCCGGGGCTGTCAGTGAGTTGGTCCAGGATAGTCCCGCTGGTATCTGCAACGAAGATGTCGTAGCTCGGATAGACCGGCCACACGTAGCCTCGGGAGAAATCGGGACGTGCCGGGCAACTGGGATCGTGGTGGTGGGTGGAAGCGTAGAGGAGCTGGTCGCCAGACGGATAGAAGTAGGCACAGGTGGTGCGCCCCTTACCGTTGCTCACCCGGACGGTATCGCCCATGGCAAGGTCTAAGGTGTAGATCTGGTCACAACCGCCCTCCGTGCCGGTGCGCTGAAACGACAACCGCTTGCCGTCGAAGGAGAAGTACCCTTCCGCGTTCTCCCCCTCGAAGGTCAGCTGTCTGATGTTACTGAGGCGTACCTCCCGTGGGTCGGCTGGCAGCGGCTGGCCCGCAGTGACTTGGAACATGGCCTCCCCCGCAACCGACTTCCTAAAGGGTTGGTCCGGAACGCAAGCGAATAGAGTATAAAAACCCGTCAATACCAAAGATCGGATACAGATCAGAGGAGTTCTCATGTCGGATCAGCGCGCGGTGCGAGGGATGGTCGGAGTTCTGGTGGCGGCGATGGCCTTTCCGGCCGCGGTGGAGGCTCAGTCCTGTCCCGCCGCACTTACCCCAGACCAGGCAACGGGTCCCCTCGCAGACGTCCGCTGGTTGGCAAACGATGAGCTGGAGGGCCGTGCAGTCGGCACGAACGGCGGTTTGTGCGCTACCGCCTACCTCGCCGCACGCTTCGACGCCTTGGGACTCGTGCCGGGAGGGGACGGAGGAAGCTGGCTGCAGCCGTTCTCCGTCCGTGTGGGAAGTGTCTTGGCTGGCAGTAATCGCTTGGACATTTCCACACGTACATACGAACCGGGTAGGGAGTGGATGCCCTACGGCTTCACGGGCCCAGGCGCTGTGGAGGCACCTCTCGTCTACGGAGGGTCCGGAGTGGCCCAGCCGGGTGAGGAGCAGCCCGTCCCGGTCACCGGCAAGGTCTTGGTGGTGGAGGCGGAAACTCCCGGCGCGAGCAGCCTGTACTCTGACCCCCACTTCAAGGGTACCGTGGCCGCGGGGCGCGGAGCCCTTGCAGTCGTGATCTTACTACCTACGGGCACGCCGCTTCCTGATCCTAGCGGGGAAGTCCGACCAGGACTCTCCACACCCGTCCTGGCCGTGGGTGGTGTCGCCGCCGCCGCCGTGCGCGAAGCAGCTCGCCGCGCCGAGATAGCCCGAATCGACGTCACTGTGGAACCGTTGGCTGTGGACGTAGCAAATGTGGTGGCGCTGCTTCCGGGCTCCGACCCTCTCCTGGCAGACGAGGTGGTGGTGGTAGGCGCTCACTTCGATCACCTGGGTTGGGGTGGCGAAGGCTCCATGGAGCCTGACACACGTGCGATCCACAACGGTGCCGACGACAACGCCAGCGGTACCGCCGTGATGCTCGAGGTGGCCCGACGTCTCACGGAGGGCCCCCGCCCAGGCCGCAGCGTCCTCTTTATCGGGTTCAATGGCGAAGAAAGAGGGCTGCTGGGTTCCGGATTCTACGTGAACCACCCAACGCGACCGCTCGACCGCACGGTAGCGATGATCAACATGGACATGGTGGGCCGGCTGAAGGACAATGCCCTCACCGTTTTCGGCGTCGCTACCGCGCCCGAGTGGAACGACCTGTTGGACGTGGCCGGAGCCGAACTCGTTCCACCTCTCACGCTATCCCGCTTGCCAGACGGCTACGGCCCCTCGGACCATTCCTCGTTCTACGGACACGGCATCCCGGTGCTCCACTTCTTCACCAACACCCACGAGGACTATCACCGCCCCAGCGACGACTGGCAGAAGATCGACGCCGAAGGGATGGTCCGGATCGCGCAACTGGTGGCCAACGTGACCCTCCAGGTCACTGGTAGGACTGGCGTCCCATCGGTCACGCCTACGCTCGTCCAGACCCAGTCACCAGCTCCGACGCCGCCCACAGCCCAGCCTTCGGGAGGGGGCTATGGCCCTTACTTCGGCTCGATACCCGATATGTCCCCGATCGAGATGGGAGTGCGACTGACGGGGGTACGGAAGGGCAGCCCGGCCGAGCAAGCAGGCCTTGAAGCAGGAGACGTGATCGTGGCATTCGACGGGAGCAAGGTGACCGACCTCTACGCATACAGTTACGCTCTCCGCGAAAAGAGTCCTGGGGACGTGGTGTCGGTCACGATCCTACGCGACGGCCAACGGCTCACATTTCGCGCGGTGCTGGGAGATCGCCGTTAGGAGGCCGAGCTTTGGTGCACTCCCACCCCGCACCGCTCGGACTCATCAGGGACTGACCCTCAGCCGAACAGATCCGACTGATCGTCTTCGTCTTCGGAGCCCACAGTAACCGGATCTCCCTCACTGCCCTCGGTACCACCGGACTCCGATTGGTCACCCTCGTCTTCGGAGCCCGCAGCAACCGGATCTCCCTCACTGCCCTCAGTGCCACCGGACGCAGGTGCGGCACGGCTCACCTCCACCACTCGATCACCGCCATGGGACTTCACCAAAACCTCCCCGAGCGTGCGACGACCCTGCACAGGCATGCGGCCTGCTGCGAGCCGAGTCACATGACCGGACGCGGTAACGATCATCACTTCGTCCGCGCTCAGCACCTCCATGACGCCCACCACGGCCTGAGCGTCCTTGCCAACGGGCACAGCGAGGCTGCCGAGACCCCCGCGCTTCTGGAGCGGGAAGGCGTCCACCGGGGTGCGTTTCCCCCTTCCGTTCTCGGTTACAATCAAGACGTGCGCATCACGCCGCACCACGACCATACCCACGACCACATCCCCCTCGTGGAGGTCGATTCCGCGCACCCCCTGCGCGGTTCTCCCGACCACCGGGACCTCAGTCTCGAGGAAGCGAATGGCGCGCCCCTCCTTCGTGAAAATCAGGAGCTCGGCGGAGCCATCCGAAAACACCACGTCCAAGACGTGGTCCCCCTCCTTCACTCCCGCCGCGATGACACCCCCTGGGCGAGGTTTGGAGAATTCCGCTAGCGGCGTTCGCTTGACCTGACCCTTACTGCTCACGAACACCACCAGCCGATCTTGCCCGAGATCATCCACGGGGAGCATGGCCACAATCGGGTCGCCACGGTCGCCACCAGGAAGAAGCGAGTAGACCGACTGGCCGCGGGACGCGCGACCACTTTCCGGAAGGTCCAGCACGGACAGGAAGTGGCAGAGCCCACCCTGGGTGAACGCCAGGATCCACCCGCGCGTGCGCGCCGTAAACAGACGCTCGATATAGTCCTCCTCGTGCTTCTCCATGCCCGCCAACGCCTTCCCGCTGGAAATCCTGCGCCGGTAGAGCTGCATGGGTATGCGTTTTACGAAACCTTCGTGACTGACCGTGACCACTAGATCCTCGTCAGCCACCTCCTCCTCCAACTCGTCCCCATCCTCCTTCTGATTCTCGAGGATCATGGTTCGCCGCTCGTCGCCGAATCTGGTCACGAGTTCGGCGAGCTCTTCCAGCATGACCTCGAGTTGCCGTTCTTCGCTCTTCAGCAGGGCACGCAGCTCCCTGATCTGGCGGGCTAGCTCGGAAAGTCGACGCTTGAGGTCGCCTTGTTCGAGCTGGGTGAGTTTGCCCAGCCGCATGTTGAGGATGGCGTCGGCCTGGACGTCTGACAGCCCGAAGCGGTCTTGTAGCTGGTGTGCCGCAGCTGGTCGGTCGGGAGAGCTGCGAATGATCTGGATGACCTCGTCTATGTGTTTAAGCGCGGCCAACAGGCCCTCGATCACGTGCTTTTCTGCCTCGGCCTGCTCTAGCCGGTACCGGGACCGCCGGACGATCACCTCCAAGCGATGGTCCCTGAAACGCTCCAAAAGGCTCTTTAGGTTGAACTCGCGCGGTTGACCTGCGTCCAGTGCCAGCAAAATCGCGCCGAACGTCCCTTGCAGGCTGGTGCGACGGTACAACACCCCGAGGGTCTGCCTGGCGCTGGCGCCACGCTTGAGCTCCACGACCAGCCGGATTCCGTCCCTATCCGATTCGTCCCTGATGTCGCTCACGTCGTCGAGACTTCCCTTACGGGCCAAACCCGCGATCTGCTCAACGATCTTGGTCTTGTTGGTAGCATAGGGCAGCTCGGTCACGACCAGCTGGTCCTTTCCACCCCGGAGCCTCTCCTTCACGATCCGAGCACGCATCACCACACGGCCTCGCCCGGTCCGGTACATGTCCGCGATCCCCTCCCCCCCCACGATAAAGCCTCCCGTGGGAAAGTCGGGCCCTGGGATGTGGCGCATCAGGTCTGCTACCGTGCAGTCGGGATCAATCACCAACTGCTTCACGCCCGCAGATATCTCGCGCAGGTTATGCGGAGGAACGTTCGTGCTCATACCGACCGCGATCCCGCTGGAACCGTTCACCAGCAGATTGGGAAAACGGGCGGGGAGTACGACCGGCTCCTCGAGGCGGTTGTCGAAGTTCGGGGTGAAGTCGACGGTGGCTTGGTCGAGATCCCCGAGGAGCTCCACGGCGAGGGCCGACAGCTTGACCTCAGTGTAGCGATAGGCCGCGGCCGAGTCTCCGTCCACAGAGCCGAAGTTCCCCTGCCCGTCCACCAACGGAGAGCGGAGGGAGAAATCCTGAACCATACGGACTAGTGCATCGTATACCGCCACGTCCCCATGCGGGTGATACTTGCCCAGCACGTCCCCCACGACGGTCGCGCTCTTCTTGTACGGGCTCTCTGGGAATAGGCGCAAGCCCCGCATCGAGTGAAGGATGCGACGGTGGACCGGTTTGAGCCCGTCGCGGACATCTGGAAGGGCACGCTGGACGATGACACTCATTGAGTAGTCGATGAACGACTCCCTCATCTCGTCCTCGATGAGGCGGGTGACAATGCGCTCCCGCTTCTCTGCCATCTTCGTTCCTGCTGATAGGGTTAGCCGCACGTCGCCAGCCAGCGGCTGACGCCGGCTGGACGAGGGTTGGCCTATCCTCTAAGAAACGGGAAGCGCAGGCAAGCGGACCACGGATGGGAGAACACCGGCGAGGGTATCAGTATGAGTATCCACCCTAACGTTCCTCCAGAGCCGCCTCGAGTTCAGCGGCCATGGTCGGGTGATCGTGCTTATTAGCTTGCTCGACCCCTCGGCGGTAGGCCTCACGAGCCTCGTCCTCGAGGCCGAGCCTGGACAACAGAGATCCCAGGCGTCCCCACGCATTGCCCTCGTCTTCACTTTGGTCTAGATAGGCACGGAGTTCCCGCACCGCATCTTGGGTACGGCCCGCCTTGTCGTACTCGAGGGCCAGCCCGAAACGGAGGCGCGCGTCCCCCGGCCGGGCGCCGAGCATGCGCTGGAGGACGCCGATTCGGTCTTCGGTCATGTGCGGTCGGCGATCAGCTAAGAGATGCCTACGCTCGGGATGGTTAGGATCAACGGAAATCCCAGTGGTTTTGCAGGATCGTTCTCAGCCCTGCCACCCGTCATGCGAGGGCGCCCCCCCCGGTATCTATCACATTCAGCGGGATCGACACATGATGCCGGCCGTCCACGCTTACGTCGAACGTGTAATGGCCGGAGTGGGTGAAAACGATACCATCCAAGTTAAGCACGTGGGGCACTTTGACACCACCACCGGCGCTGAGCGGTCCGGGGGCTAGCTGCATCTCTCCGTCAAGCCTGAGCACCTCGACGCCGTCCGGACTGCTCAGCCGGATGCCTACCTCGTGAGGGCCAGATTCCGGGAGACCGGCCGCGAAGCGGAGCACCATAGCCATGCGACCATGCTGTGCCGGAAAGGCGGACGCAGAAACACGATCGAAGACGCCGAGGATGTTGAGCTTCCCCGAGCCGTCGATGGTCGCGGCATCCGCCAATAGAGCGAGGTCTATTTCCATAGCGCGGACCCTACCCGCTGACCTCAGCCCCCGCAAGCTCACGGCCAACCCTCATGAGCGAGCCAGCAGCCAGCGCCCAAGCCAGAGCCCCGCGACCACATCTATCCCCGCATGGGCGATGACCGCCGGCCAGAGACTTCCTGATAGAACCACCGACGTGGCGAAAGCGAACCCCAGCAGGCCAGTGCGGAGCGAGCCCCACCATCCCTGATAGGCATGCAAGACGCCGAACGGTGCAGCCGAAGCGATCGCCGCACCCCACGGGCCAAGGCCGAGACTCACGAGTTGAGCAAAGACGTACCCCCTGAAAGCCACCTCCTCCCCCAGCCCCGCCGCGAGGGACAGGAACATGAACAGGCGCCGCTCCCGCACCGTTACAGGCAGAAGAGCCGCGAGAAAGGGGGAACCGGGAATTCCCAGCGCCCGTCCGAGCTCGTGGAACAGCAAGAGCGCCGCAACAGCCGCTACAAGCAACCCACAGCTCCAAGCTAGGAGCACCGGGAAAGGAAGCATCCCCAGCCCGAGCGCGGCCGCGCCCGGTTCTCCGAGCCCCGCGGCCAAAGTCACTCCACCCAGAAGGAGAATGGTGATGGTGGATCCGAAGTACACTGAGCAGCGATCCAACGGCGCTGCCTCGGCAAGGGAAGCTTTGGCAAGAGGCACCTGGGCCACCGCCAACAGGGGGAGGAGTGCCACCAGCGCCGCGAGAATGAACGCATCCACCAGAGAGAGTCGGAGGATGTAGCCGAGCGCTACCGTGGGGGGGTAGACGAACAACGCGGCCCACACCCACCGCATCGCGACGTGGCTGGGTTCCGGCTCCGTTAGGGCCATCACACTCTCTCCTCCAACACGTTGACGAGCCCGTGGGGTCCGTCTAGCGTACCCCGTCAGCAGCTCTGCCGAACTCCACCTCTACGTTTACAAGAGCCCAGGCCTGATTCGCAGGTTTGCGCCAATGGGAGGAACCGATGGGATCCACCCAAGGCATCCGGCACCCCACCTTCCGCGTGTTGGACGCTATGGAGGCGCCCCACGGCGGGCGGATCCTCCGCCTCCGGCTCCAGTCTGGGGAAGCTCCCTCTATCCGAGAGCTCAAGGGCACGCGCCTGCGGGCCGTATCGCCCAACGGTCGTTCGACGATCGTGAACGTGAGGGGCTTCGCCGCCTTCGGCGGTCACCCGTCGGACAATCGGCTGGCGCGCTCCGGACGAGTAGACATCCACGTGGATCAGGAAGTGAACGGGCCGACGGTGGGTGCCCGCTGGGAGCTCAGGCCGGCCTGAGCTACCGGGCCTGACCGACGGCTCCCTCGCGAAGTCCCGGGGGCTCACGGTCGAAGACCCTGCGGAACCAGGTCCGGTAGGCCTCGAGCTCCTCCGCTCTGTCTCGGTCCCAAGCCGCCCGCTCCTCGGGGAACTCCTCTGCGCGTGCGACCAGCAGGAAGGGATCCAGGTAACCCGCCTCATTAGCGTAGATCAGCTCGTCCAAAGGGCCGTATGCAGGTGCGCCGAAAGCGGCACGCCCAATCAGCCACGCGTCGGCTATCCTCGCCACAACCTCCCGCTCCAGCTCAAAGCCTTGCTTGTCCGCGTGCTCCGGAAGCCACTCGTCCAGACGGCCCATGGTCTTCATGAGATGGAGATGGGCGTAGACGTCGAACACGGTCGTGATATCGGGATGCGAGCGGTCATATTGGAAGCTTGCGGTGTCCCCCTCGATCGAGAGGGTGAGCCAGGGAAGAGTTTCGCGTGCTGTGGGAACTGCACGGATCAAGAAGGTCGGGTCTTCCTGGATATTGATCGTTTCGGCCTCTAGCCACACGACTATGCTGTCCACCCGCTCTGGGGCCGCCCGCAAGCGCTCGCCCGAGCTCACAATGATGGGGCGGATGGGTGGAACCGCGACGGTCCGGCCGGAACCGCAGCCCGCCCACCCCAGGGCCACTGCAAGAACGGTAGCCAGGACGAGGGAGCTCCTAGGTCGTACAGAACCGGCAGCAGAAACGGTGAGACTCATCGGGAGCCTCCTGTAGGTACAGGTGTAATTAAGGTCGAAATCCTTGACACCCCGGCCCCCCGGTAGGAATTGGGCGCACAGGGGAAGAAAAGACAATGCCACTATGAGTTCAAAAACCAAAGAACCCTCGTTCTCGGCTATGCCGGAATTCCGCGCTCCCACCACGATGACGCCTGAGGAGCTCGGGGATACACTCGCCCGTCTGGTATGGGAGAGTTTTTCCGACTTCGTAGCTGATGGCTACACCGAGGCCTCGCTGGGAGCGCTCGGCGTACCCACTCACGAAGGGGTGCCCGACCAATACCCTGCGGAGGAAGCTCTCATATTTTTCATCTGGGCCCATACGCGTGGGATGCAGCTCGCGTTCGTCGGCCGCGCTCCCAACGCCCTAGTCAGGCGCGGCCTCGACGCGCTACACCGAGCGGTCTTCGAGGACATGGCTGAAAACGGGACGCCTCGCTCACAACTCCCCATCTTCGAGCAGCGCGTCAGTGCACGTTACACGGAATACCATCAGGCCGCAGCCCGTTCGGACGCCCGCCTAGGCGAGGCCGTGGTCAGGCACCTGACCAGCCGGGACGTCACGGAGGGCGAGGCCCTGGCACGGGTGGTATCCGAACGGGCGATCGCCGTTGCCAACCCCCTTCGCGATTTCCTTGAAGAGGTTGAACTGGTCGACTGAGAGCCTCGCTCGTCACCTTCACCACCACAGGTCCGCGCTCAGATCCCTAGCGAGGAGCGGATCAGTGGGCTGATCCGCTCTGGGGTCCAGGGCGGATCGAAGGTGAGTTCGACCTCCACTTTATCCACCCCTTCCACTCCAAGGGTAGTGGCGCGCACATCCTCTACGATCTGTTCTGCTACGGGGCAGCCGGGCGAGGTGAGCGATATCACGACGTGCACCGCACCGCCCTCAGCCACGTCAATATCGTAGACTAACCCGAGCACGACTAGATCGAGGTCGAGCTCGGGATCCTTGACCGTCTTGAGCGCGTTGCGGACGTCCCTTTCGGTGACCGGCATGGATTCCGCCTCCGGAGACGGCGCACCCGCCGCCGCGGCTACGCCTCATTGTCTTCTCACGAGCGATGTCGTAACCCTCCGCCAGGGAGAGCGTTCCGACATGCCGACTGCGAGGGGAGAGCCGTCGCGTCAGCGCCCCGCCCCGCCCTCCTGGAGGTGGCGTTCCCACGCCTCCGCGTCCAGTGACACCAGGTTCGCAAACAGACGGTATGCCCCAGGGACTGCCCTGGGGAACTGGCGGAAGAACGCGAGGGCGGTATACACGTAGAGCCCCTTGTCCATAGGCGCTACGAGCAGCGAGCCGCGGAGGGGGGACTCGCCAGGATCGTTCATCTCGAGGAGTGGGGTGAAATGGTCGTCCCAGGTGCCCAAGAAGTAGAGCCCTCGCTCCTGGGCCCAGCCCCGAAAGTCTTCGGGGGTGATGCGGTTCGGGGTTGTGAAGATCGGAGAGGAGCCGTCGAGCACTCGCACCGGCGCATTCTCCTCCGTGACCCGATCGTGGGGTCTGTTGATCGTCACCGGGTAAGGAGCGAATCCACCGTTCACGTACTGGTACTGTTGGTATTGTACGATCACGGTACCACCGGCGCGCGCGAAGTCGAGTAGGCGTGCGTTAGCCGCCATCAGATCGCGACGGGTTTCGTACGCACGCACGCCGACGACCACCACGTCGAACCCCGAGAAATCTCCTGCCTGAACGTGCTCTTGTGTGAGCAATTCCGTGTTGGCTCCCAGCTGCCGGAGCGCCTCGAACCCTCCGTCCCCGGTCCCCATGATGTATCCCACCCGAAGACCCCGGGAGATTTCCACTGGGAAGCGGGTCACGGTCAGCTGCGAAGGCGTGACGTATACCGCGCGACGGATATGCGGATACTCGATGGTCCGGACGGCATGATCCCAACTACCTCCGCTGGAGCCCTTGGCCACCGCTCGAAGTGCCACCTTCTCAACCCCTCCGCCTTCCGGCGGCCGCACCCGGAACGCCACAGACATGACCGAGCCACGGCCATCCACTGCAAAAGGGGCCGACGCAGGCTCGACAGTCCACCTAGGAGGCGCCTCCAGTCGCACGCTGCCCTTAACACTTTCCTCCGCCTCGCCCCTCAGGTGGACGGTGACCTCCCTGGGCTCCCTGTCCGTAATCGGCCACGCCATGGTCGCCTCGTCGATGTCAACTGAGAGTGCAGGCACGACGAGCACTGGCTCCCGGTATTCTCCGGAGGCCTGGTCCACTCCTACGAACAGCGCCTCGGCTACCGACGCCACGGCAACCGGCGGCTCTCCGTGTGCCAGCTCAACCTGGAGCGAGGCACCGCCCTGGATGAGAGGCGGACCCATCGGAAGACCCCGCACCGCCGGATCGTCTGGCCAGCGGTAGAGGTCACCGTCACGCGGCTGGTGCATGAAATATGGGTCGGTGGAAGGGGCATCTGTGGGCACCTCGATACGGAAGCTCCACACCGCCACCTCTCCAGGATCGATCATCCCACTGCGTGCTACCTCGTCCGGGGAACGGAGTTGGACAAGGGCGCGACCCCGTCTACCCCGGGGCTCCCCAACCGTGATGGACTCGGCGGTCCAGCCATCTGGAAGTCTGAGCTCGGGTCGAGCCTGAGTCACGGCGAATCGCCCGCCGTTCCATACCCTGATCGTCACCGTGGTCTGGGCGCCCGGGACCAACTGGGCGTCTCCCGCGACCGCCTCCACGACGATGCTGGCCGCGGATAACAGGGCCGCGCGCACGCCTCCGGTGTGACGAGTGATCGTCCGGGCCAGTTCGGTCGCTCGCGCGCCGCCCTCACCCACCGTTCCTGCCAGACCTGCCAGCGCGCGCAGCGAGCGAGCGAGCTGCGGAACCGCCTGACTGGGGTCCGACACCCCCAGTGATGCTTCCGCCTGGTGGATAGCCTCACGATAGACACGCACGTGTTCATCCGCCGTGGCGCGTTCTCGTGAAGCGAGCCTGGTTGTGAGATAGCTGAGTGCGGTGTCTACCCCGGCGAACAGGCCGGCACCTGGTGCCACGGTGGTTGTTGACTCGACCAGGACTAGGTCGGATGCACGGGATCCGAGGGGCTGGGCCGTTCCCATGTCCTGCGAGCGATGAAGGCTCCTTCCCTCCATCGCGACCTGGTACCAAGAGCGACCCAGGATCGGATCGAAGACCCCCGTTTGTACGACCGTGACCGGGGTCCCCGGCGGATCGCGCCGGGAGCGCCTGAACAGCTTGGTCGGCCGCCAGGGCTGCACGAAGGCGAGCTGTTCGGGAAAGCGCATGGGGTCCCCGGCTGCCGCGAAAGCCTCGGGCGCCAGAATCCCCGCTACCTGGTGGTGGCCATGGCCGTCCGCAGGCGTACCCGAGAATACCGACACGATCACCTGCGGGCGGAAGTTACGGATCACCCACACCATGTCGCCAAGCAGGGCCTCCCTGGGCCAGTGCGAAAACGCTTCCTCGGCACTCTTGGAGAAGCCGTAGTCGAACGCCCGGGTAAAGAACTGCTGGCCACCGTCGATGGCCCGGGCCGCGACCAACTCGCCGGTGCGCACGATCCCCAATTCCACCGACAACTCGGGTCCGATCAGATTCTGACCACCATCCCCGCGCGTGAGAGACAGGTAGGCGGTCTCGACACCCATGCCACGAGCCATGGCAGCCAGCAGTGCGCTGTCTTCGTCGTCGGGATGGGCCCCGATCAGCAGAACCCGCTTGACGCCGTCAAGCTGACGGAGGCGGAGGGCAGCGTCCACGAGCCCACCTTGCGGGACCTGCTGAACCGACGCAGCGGCCGCTGGTGGGAGGGAGAGCATGGCCAGGAGGAGTCCGAGAGACCCTGCTGGCGACCAGCGGCTGTGGGTGATCATGCGATCGAAGCTATCGCCATGGTAAAAAGAGGAAAATGGTCGTGACTCGGATCAACAACGGCTCGGTCATCATCCTCCCGTGGTAGCTTCGGCACTCCCTCACCCCGGAGGCCGCCTCACCTTTCGCCTAGGTATGCTTCCCTCACACGGGGATCGGCGGCGAGGCGCTCCGATGGACCTTCCATCACGATCGACCCGGTCTCAAGCACATACCCCCGGTGCGAGTGCTTGAGCGCCGCATTCGCATTCTGCTCCACTAGTAAGATGGTGGCGCCTTCGCGGTTGATCTCGTCGATCGCCACCAGAATCGTGTGCACCAGAATCGGCGCGAGTCCAAGAGAGGGCTCATCGAGCAGGAGCAGACGGGGACGGGCCATCAAGGCCCGGCCTATAGCAAGCATCTGTTGCTCGCCTCCGCTGAGCGTTCCACCTAATTGCTTACGCCTCTCTTCGAGGCGAGGGAAAAGCGCGAATACCAGCTCCAGCTGCCTGGCATTCTCGACCTTGTTCTTCTGAAGGTACGCTCCCAGGTCTAGGTTCTCGGCTACGCTCAGGTTCGCGAAAATCTGCCGACCCTCAGGAACCATCGAGATGCCCATGCCCACGATTTGATGCGTTGGGATACCGTTCAGTCGCACTCCCTCGAACACGACGTCCCCTGAGGTGGTGGGGACGAGCCCGGTGATGTTCCGCAGCGTGGTCGATTTCCCGGCGCCGTTTGCCCCGATCAGCGAGACGACCTCGCCCCGGCCTACGCTGAGGTTGATCCCGCGAAGCGCCTCGATAGCGCCGTAGCCGCTGGAAACGTCTCGTAGCTCAAGCATGGGTGTGATCACGCCCCCCCGAGGTAAGCTTCTATGACCTTGGGGTCGTCCTGGATCTCCTTCGGGCTGCCGAGCGCTATGGTTTCGCCGTAGTCGATCACTTGGATGCGCTCGCACACGCCCATCACCACTTTCATGTTGTGCTCCACCAGCAACACGGTGAGACCGAAGCGGTCTCGAATCGAACGGATCAAACGCATCAACTCGAGGGATTCCTGTGTGTTCATTCCTGCCGCCGGTTCATCTAGGAGAAGAACCCTCGGATTTGTGGCCAGAGCTCGCGCGATCTCCAGGCGACGTTGCGAGCCATAGGGAAGGTTCAGGGCCAGCTCATCGGCACGCCCGTCGAGCTTGAAGATCCCGAGCAATTCCATGGCGTCTTGCTCGATCTTGACTTCCTCCTCACGCAGTCGACGAGTACGTGCGATCGCGTCGAACACCCCCTGCGTCCTCGTCAGGTGGCGAGCCAACTTGACGTTCTCGAGCACAGTCATGCTCTTGAACAGACGAATGTTCTGGAAGGTGCGCGACATCCCTAGCTGCGCGATGCGCGAAGGCCTGAGCCGCCCGATCGATTTGCCGTCCAACTCGATCGACCCTTCGTTGGGGTGATAAACACCCGTCAGGAGATTGAAGACGGTCGTCTTACCTGCACCGTTCGGTCCGATCAGGCCATAGAGTGCTCCCCGTTCGAGAGACATGGTCAGGTTTTTCACCGCCGTGAGGCCACCGAACCGGATCGTGCAGTCCCTGATTTCAAGAATTCCCATCACATCGCTCCCGCCTGTTTGCGACGCTTGATCAAGGTCCAGGATCCCAGCAACCCCTGCGGGCGGTAGATCATTATGAGGACCAGGAGAACCGAGAAGTTGATCAGTCGGAACGCCCCGAAGCCCCGGAACACCTCTAGTCCCACGGTGAAGACGACTGCGCCGAGAACAGCCCCTTCGATGCTCCCCAAACCGCCAATCACGATCATGATGATGACGTAGAACGAGGCTACGAACGTGAACGAATTGGGGTGCAGATACATAGTGAAATGTCCGAACAAACCGCCCGCAATCCCAGCAAACATCGAGCTGATCACAAAGGACATCACTTTGAAGCGGGTGGTGTCCACCCCCATTGCTTCAGCTGCGATTTCGTCGTCGCGGATGGAAACAAACGCCCTTCCATAGCTCGAAGAGACAAGGTTGTGGACGGTCGCGATGGTGATCAGCACGAACAAATAGACCCAGAAAAAATTGCTCAGCTGCGGGATGCCTGCGAAACCGCGCGCGCCCCCAATAGCATCGATGTTGAGGATCAGTACCCGGATGATCTCGCCGAAACCGAGCGTGACGATAGCCAGGTAATCGCCCCGCAGCCTGAGCGAAGGGATGCCGACCGCGAGCCCCGCCAATCCAGCTACCAGCGCTGCCCCCAGCAGCCCCATCAACAACAACACGGCATCCTGCGCGACCGTGGGTAAGGAAGCAGTGAGAACCCGCACCGAGGGGCCCGCATAAAACACAAGCGCCGCCGAGGTATACGCTCCCACCGCGTAGAACCCGGCATGCCCGATCGAGAATTGTCCGGTAAAGCCGTTGATCAGATTTAGGCTGACAGCGAGGATGATGTTGACGCCGACCAGCACCAGAATCTGGTAATTGTAGGCCCCGATCAGCCCCCTCAGATTGGGCTCGAGAGCAGCCAATACGAGCACGGCTCCCAGCCATAGGAGCCCTCTCCTCATACCTTCTCGACCATACCCTTGCCCATGATGCCGGTGGGCTTTATGAGCAGAATCAAGACGAGGATCACGAACGCTATCGCATCGCGGTAGGTCGACTGGCCGTATCCGACCGCCATCACCTCGGCCAGGCCGATGATGAGGCCGCCGAACATAGCACCGGTGATGTTGCCGATCCCGCCTAGGACGGCGGCCACGAAGGCCTTCAGCCCTGGCAAGATTCCCATCAGTGGATCGATCTTCGGGTACATAAGGGAGACGAGGATTCCGCCCGCACCTGCCAGCGCGGATCCCAACCCAAAAGTGAACGCGATGATCCGGTCGGTGTTGATCCCCATCAGTCTGGCAGCATCGAGGTTGAACGAGACTGCCCGCATAGCCCTCCCGGTTTTGGTGTAGTTGACGATCACATTCAGCAGTACCATCAAGACGATCGCAACGCCCAGCACGGTGAGTTTTTGGCTATCGAGTGAGAGCCCCGCGACGTTGAGCACCTTCGTGGGGATAATCTGCGGAAAGAACTTGGGATCGGCTCCGAATACCTGCTGGCCGCTGTTTTCCAGAAAAAACGACACACCAATGGCGATGATCAGGATTTTCAGGGAGGAGCTTTGCGCCCTGGGGCGAACGCCCCACTTCTCGAGTATGACTCCGACTACGATACCGGCTAAGACGCCTGCGGCCACCGCCCCGGGCGTCTTGCCCAGGAGGTATCCGAAGCCCGCCCCGAGGATCCCAAACCAAAACGCTAGAGTGCCTGGCGACGGACTCCGACCCGGACGATACGCGAATCGCTCGATGAGGATCCCCAACATCGAGGCCAGAACCATCGCCCCCAGCAGCACCACGACACCGCTCAGGACCGACGTCCCCATGGTAGCCTGGAACCAGCTACTATTGGCTATATAGAAGCCCATGAAAGCGCCAAACATGTAGACGTCACTGTGGGCGAAATTGATCAACTTCAGGACGCCATATACCATCGTATAGCCCAGTGCAATCAGGGCATACGCACTACCCTGGGAAATCCCGTTGACCAACTGTTGGAGAAAGGTCTCCACTAGGGATTGATCGTTTCAACGTACACGAGCTTGCCGTCGTTGACCTGGAGCACCACCGCCGGCTTGACCGCGTTACGATTCTCATCGAGCGTGGTGACACCCGTCACCCCTGCAAAATCCTTGGTCTGGGCGAGCGCATCCCGGATCGCGGTAGGATCGGCGGAACCAGCCCGTCGGATCGCGTCGAACAGAATCTGGGCAGCGTCGTACCCGAGGCCCGCCAGCGCGTCTGGCGTTGCGCCGTAACGATCCCGGTAGTCGCCCACGAACTTCTGGATTGCCGGGCTCGGATCGTCGACCGAATAGTGGTTAGAGAAGTAGGAGCCCTCGAGCGCAGCGCCGCCTATCTCGACCAGGGACGGGGAATCCCATCCGTCACCACCCAGCAGGGGTACCTCAATCCCGAGGCTCTTCGCCTGCCGAGCAATCAGCCCCACCTCGGTGTAGTAGCCAGGCACGAAAATAGCTTGGGGCCTCCGAGCACGAATCGACGTCAGCTGAGCGCTGAAATCAGTATCGCCCTCGCTGTAGCCCTCGTCGGCGACAATCGTACCGCCCAAAGTCCTGAAGTTCTCGACGAAGACGTCGGCGAGGCCAACCGAATAGTCGTTTTTGATGTCCCGCAGCACAGCGACGTCGGTTAGCTGGAGGCTTTGGGCCGCGAACTTGGCCATCACCAACCCTTGGAACGGGTCAATGAAGCAGACTCGGAAGATGAAGTCCCCAACCTCGGTCACCGCAGGATTCGTCGACGAGGGCGAGACCATTGGGATCCCCATCTGTTGCGCCACCGGCGCCGCCGCCAGAGTGCGCGATGAAGCCACCTCACCCAGCAGCGCGACCACACGGTCACGCGTGATCAATTTGGTCACCACTGTCTGGGCTTCTTCCGGCCTGCCCTGATCGTCCTCCACGATCACACGTACGGTCTTGCCGAGTAGCCCACCGCTCTGGTTCACTTCGTCGAGGGCCATCTCGATCCCGTTCATGGTCGAGATGCCGAACGTCGCCGTAGTCCCGGTCAGCGAGCCGTATTCGCCGATCAGGATCTCATCCCCCTGACCCTGGTCTCTCGAGCACGAAGTCAGGACGGTAGTGCACAGCAGGAAAGACGCTTGTATCCAGGATCGACGCTTCATGATTCGCCCCTATGAAGTGACTCCACAGTGATTCCTGGGGGGTCCGCTGGACGCCACTGAGGCGTCGTTCCGGTCTGGCGGCGGCACCTGTCGAGCGCAGGGCGGTAAGACCTTGCAGCGCTTTCTATAACGTCCAATGGTCGCTGCTGGACTCGAACCAGCGACCCCCACGATGTGAGCGTGGTGCTCTACCGACTGAGCTAAGCGACCCCCGTCATACTTACGGTGCGGCGAATACCCCCACGGGGAATCGAACCCCGGTCTTCTGGCTGAGAACCAGATATCCTAGGCCACTAGACGATGGGGGCGGAGAACTGCCCGCGGACACGCGGTAGGACGCGGAATGTACGTGCCGGTGGGTGGTGCTTCAACCCCTTACGGGGCTTACTAAAAAGGGACTCTGGCACTCCCATTTGTCTCGGGGGTTGGTGCATAACGGACGTGCTTATACCTCTTTCCTCGGAGACGACGTGCCCGAACAGCTTAACAAGGAATCAATCAACAGCTGGCTGCGTGAACGGAAAGGCTGGAAGCAGGATGACCACGCGATCCGGAAGGAGTTCTGTTTTCCCACTTTTCGCAACGCAATCGTATTCGTGAACCGGATAGCGGGGCTCGCCGATGAGATGGACCACCACCCCGACATCGACGTCCGATACGACAAGGTGCAACTCCGTCTCTATAGCCACGATGCCGGCGGGGTGACCGAGCGAGATCTCGCTCTGGCACAGGCCATCGACCACTCCACATCCGCGGCCTGACCTGAGGCCTAGTTCAAGGCCCGTGCGGTCTCAGCGTGAGCACCGATGCAAAATCCGCGACCACGTAGTCCGGCTGGGTCATCTCGAGGTCAGCCCTTGAATAGGGACCCCATAGCGCTCCCGCCGTCCGCACTCCGGCATCCCTACCCGCCACCATGTCATAGGTCGAGTCGCCGACGAACAACACCTCACGTGCACTTCCCTCCAATCCCAGCCGGGTCAGGGCCTCGGTGACTGGCTCAGGGTCGGGTTTGCCGTGCACCACGTCGTCGACAGTCACGAGGACGTCCAAATCGACGAGGCCGCAGCACGCTAGGGTCCGGCCTGCCATCTCGCGCCCCTTGCTGGTGACAACCCCCACCAGCACCCCACGCGAACGCAACGCCGAGAGCGTGTCCAGCGCGTGGGGAAACGAGCCCACCATGTCGTCGTGGACGGTCTTCTGAAATTCGGTGTAGGTCGTGATCATCCGCTCTACTTCGGCCGGGTCAGCGGTGAACTCTGCCATGCTCACCCGCAGTGGGAGCCCGATTTTTCGGATCCAAAGTTCGTCGGGAAGGTCACGGCCGAGGTGTCTCATCATGGTATGGCGATAGCAGAGCAGGATGAGCGGCACGGTGTCGGCAAGGGTGCCGTCCAAGTCGAAGAGAACCGCGCGCCAGTCCCAGGACCGCTCACCCGTCACTGGGCCCCTGCCCACTGTCGCACCACCTCGGTGACCGCATCCACCGCGTGATCGATCTGGGCCTCGGTAAGCGTCGCTGGCGGG
>CEUS01100390.1_pt1 | contig 64100 bp, 51 predicted proteins | sample 427031 | NCBI WGS metagenome assembly CEUS01 (sample SAMEA2622837, study PRJEB7988) | marine metagenome | biome: marine biome (ENVO:00000447); feature: marine epipelagic mixed layer (ENVO:xxxxxxxxx); material: "saline water (ENVO:00002010), including plankton (ENVO:xxxxxxxx)" | depth 140 m
TACTCGACCAGAACCGCAAGCCGAAGGAGGCGGTGAAGCCACCACTAGCCCTACCGTCGATGACAGGGCCGAGCCTGACAGCAGCAGCTCTCCTCCTGAACCGTCGCCCGGAAATCTGACCACCAATCCTCGCGCAAGCAGGTTACCACCGGCGACAGGAGATAGCGCTAGGACTCGTGCACTGACCGACCGAGTGACTGTGAGTCCAAACCGAACAGAAACACCGCCAATCATCGACGGTCGGCTCGATGATATGGTGTGGCAGACCGCAGCCAGAATTACCAACTTTGTCCAACAGGAACCGTTGGATGGCGCACCCGCGAGTGAAGCCTCTGACGTCTATATCGCCTATGACAGCGCAAACATCTACCTGGCTTTCCACGCACACTACGAGGACCCGAGCATCATGCGGGCGAATCGTAGTGACCGTGACCAAGCCGGGCGTAGCGACGACGTATTTTCCGTCTACTTCGATCCCTTTCTTGATCAGCAGCGCGCCTATGTGTTCTCCGTGAACGGCTACGGTGTCCAGGATGATTCGATCCTTGGTTCACGGAGTTCCGGTGGCGGAGGTGGTGGAGGTGGCCGAGGACGGGGTGGCGGTGGACCTCGGGGCGGAGGAGTTCCGCGGGGCGATTCGTCGTGGGATGCCTTATTCGAAAGTGGCGGCCAACTTGTTGATGACGGTTTCACAGCGGAGTTGTCCATACCGTTCAAAAGTCTCAGATATCCCTCGCAAGAAGATGCAACCCCGCACACGTGGGGGTTTCAGGTCATTCGCCGGATTCGGGATAAGGATGAGACCGTAGTCTGGTCGCCCATTTCACGAGACGTCGCCGGCTTCCTTCCACAGATGGGTGTGCTGTCAGGAATGACTGATTTGTCCACCAGTCGCAACTTAGAATTTCAACCCACGTTCACGGGAGTGCAATTCGGCACCCTCAACACTGACACAGGACGAGTTGTCGACGGTGACCCAAAGCCCGAGGGTGGAGTCAATGTGAAATACGGTGTGACGTCAAACCTAACGGCCGACTTCACACTCAATCCTGACTTTTCGCAAATTGAATCTGACCGGCCTCAGGTTGAAGTCAATCAGCGGTTCGCGTTGTACTTTCCCGAATTGCGACCGTTTTTTCTTGAGGGAGCAGAAATTTTCGATATTCCAGGACCGTTCAGGACCGTTCATACCCGAACCATCGTTGACCCCCTATATGGTGCAAAGCTAACTGGAAAGGCCGGAAACACCACTATTGGTGTGCTTTACACCAATGACCAGGCACCTGGAGACGTGGGTGATTCTCTAGACCCGGCTTTTGAACAGTCAGCACAAACATTTGTTGGTCGGATCCGATATGACCTGTATGCCGAGTCATATATTGGAGCGATTGTGACGGACCGGGAGTTTTTAGATCGCCATAGCCGCCTCGCCGGCATCGACAGTAATTTTCGTGTGGGCAATACTCATTCTGTTGGAATCCGAGCAATGGGTACCGATCACAGAGACCAAGAGGGTTCAAAAAAGAATGGTTACTTCCTCGATCTTTTTGCGCGCAAGAATGGTCGCAATTTAAGTTACACGGCGGCAACCTATGCATTGTCACCTGACTTCAAGACGGACGTTGGATTTGTCAGACGGACTGACCAAAGATTTTCGTTTGGAAATATCAGCTATCTATGGTGGCCTCAGAACTGGCTCATCAGTTGGGGGCCAAACGGGCGCTACTCTCGGAATAACAACTTTGATGGAATCCTTGAAGACGAAATGGCCGACGTAGGCATCAACTTCAATTTTGCAAGAAACATTGGTGCCAACATCAACGTCAGTCGCGAAATGGAACGCTTCAAGGATGTTGACTTCTTCAAGACTCGATTTAACACGTTTCTGAGAATTAACACGAGCCGGGTTTTCTCAATCGGTGGTGGCGGCAACTGGGGCGACCAAGTTTACTACGATCGTAACAACCCGTTCTTGGGCCAAGACAACAATATCTTCATGTTCATCAACTTCCGCCCAGTGTCCCGATTCCAATCCCAAATCAACATAAATACAAGTCGTTTTACCGATCCCATGGGACTCTTCGTGCCAGGCGTACACGAAGGAAGCGTTGACAGTAATGGCGAAGTGTTCAACGTCAAGATCGTCCGGGCACTAAGCACGTACCAATTTTCCGAACGGCTGCTCTTGCGAAACATCGCTGAAGTCAACACATTTGACCAAACCCTAGCCTTGAATGTTCTCCTGACCTACCGCGTTAACTCGGGCACGGCGTTTTACATCGGCTACGATGATCGCTACCAGCAGCGCGAGCAATTTGATGACCATGAGATTTTTCCGGGAACTGGATATCAGCAGACCAACAGGGCCATCTTCACCAAACTGCAGTACTTGTTCAGATTCTGAGTTCGCCCTATTCGGCGGACGGGATACAATGAAATAAATCATCGTGATGCGTCTGGTGCACTAGAAGTCAGACTCAGATTTTTGTTCAGGAGGCCGTCTATGCTCAGAATCGTTCCTTGTTTCATCGCTGTGGTTATGGTTGTCATGCCAGCGACCGTATCAGCCCAGGATATTCCCCTGGAGCAACTGACGCTGCCGGAGGGCTTCAAGATAGAGGTCTACGCAAGCGACATCGAGAATCCACGCCAAATGGCGCTCGGTCCCCGTGGCACACTGTTTGTCGGTACACGTCGAGCCGGAAACGTCTATGCGGTTATCGATGACAACGACGACCATCTGGCCGACCGGGTAGTGACGATCGCCAGCGGCCTGATGATGCCGAATGGTGTTGCCTTTCGAGATGGCAACCTTTTCGTCGCCGAGATCAATCGTGTCCTCCGATTTGACGCCATCGAATCAAACCTAGATTCACCGGGTGAACCCGTAGTACTCAACGACACTCTGCCGACCGAACGCGCACACGGCTGGAAGTACCTAGGGTTCAGTCCGGACGGGCAACTCTATGTTCCGGTGGGTGCCCCATGCAATATCTGTGATCGAACGGATGAAGACCCCCGTTTTGGAACGATCTTGAGAATGAACCCTGACGGCACTGGCGAAGAGATCTTCGCGCACGGCGTTCGCAATTCTGTGGGATTTGACTGGCAACCGGAGACCGCGGAACTTTGGTTTACCAACAACGGACGCGATCGCCTAGGTGACCAAACCCCGCCGGATACACTTCACCACGCACCAGCGGCGGGTTTACATTTTGGATATCCTTTCTGCCACGGTGGGGACCTTCAAGATCCCGAATTCACTCAACGCCCCTGCAACGAATTCCGTTCACCAGCCCAAAAGCTTGGGCCACATGTCGCCTCAATCGGCATGAAGTTCTACACAGGCTCAATGTTTCCGCCCGAATACCACAAACAAATTTTCATCGCGGAGCATGGGTCTTGGAATCGTTCGCCCGAGGCTGGGCACACGGGCTACCGCTTAACCGTTGTGCGCGTTAACGGTGATCAGACGCTTAATTACGAGGCCTTTGCCGAAGGATGGCTTACTTCCGATAACGAATCTTGGGGACGGCCGACCGATGTCTTAGTCATGCCAGATGGTTCGTTACTTGTGTCTGACGACACCGCCAACGCCATATACAGGATTACCTATGAAGGCTAATCCGTTTCGGTTCCCATTTGCGATATCTCCACGGTGTAGCGTGATGATATCGTAACGCGATAAGAAGTAGATACGGTGAGGTGGCCGAGAGGCTGAAGGCGGCGGTTTGCTAAACCGTTGAGGGGGCTTTAACCTCCTCCCAGGGTTCGAATCCCTGCCTCACCGCCATTTCCATTGTTTTTATTGTTTCGGCCTCCAAGAAACACGAACAAACACCATTTTTGAAGTCTTGTAGCCGAAATAGATGCCGTGTTGTTGGTGCTATCCAACACCCGACTGCCAATAAGTTTTGCGGGAGATACAAATGGGCAGACAGAGCGAAGAGCGAATTCAAGACGAGCGCGACAGCCTCACCCGAGCAAAGAGATTCTATGACAAACAAGTCAAAGATCGACTAACACCTGAAATGCAGGAATTTATCCGCCGCCAACCGATGATGTTTGTCGCCACCGCTGACACAAGCGGCGCGTGTGATTGCTCCCCTCGTTTCGGGGCACCAGGATTCGTAAGAATAGTCGACCCCAAGACGCTTGCCTATCCTGAGTTTCGGGGTAATGGAGTGTTCGCAAGCCTAGGCAATATCGCAGAGAATCCTGCCGCAGGCTTGTTGTTTGTCGATTTCTTGCAAACCTCTGTCGGACTGCACGTAAACGGTAAGGCCGAGCGGCGCGAGCCAAACGACGGTCCAATCGCGCTGGACCTCGTTACGCAAAACTACGGCACGTCCGGCGGGCGCTTAGTAGAACAGTGGATCTTCGTCACTATCGAAGAAGCCTACATTCACTGCTCAAAACACGTTCCGCGATTTCAACCTGTCTCAAGAAATATTTCTTGGGGAACCGACGACGCTACGTTGAAATCTGACCAGTATTTTCTGACTCCAAAAAGTAAATAAGAACGCCAGCGTCCGCGTGCTGCCATCGGGCTGCTACTATTACCCGTACGTATGGACGGAAAACCGCACCGGGATTTTACCGCCACAATGCGGGTGCTGCTAACAGTAACGGCCATCAGTCTGGCTGTTCCTACCAACGCACAAATCCCACATTACGAAGTCGACCCTTCTTGGCCAAAACTGCCCCTCGGGGAGAATTGGATCACCGGTGGCCTAGGTGGAATGTGTATCGATGGCCGAGACCATATCTACGTGCTCAACCGCCAAAACGTCGTTCCTGCAGACCTCAATGCGGCGGACTTAGCACCGCCAGTGATCGAGTTCGCTCCAGACGGTGAAATCGCCCGTGCCTGGGGCACCCTTGAACAACTCGGCGACCGGCTCCACGACTGCCATGTTGATGCCGAGCAAAATGTCTGGATTGTGGCTGCGGCTACTGGTGTCATCCAAAAATACTCACCTGACGGGAGCGAACGGCTCCTCCAGATTGGCGCATCGGACAAATACGACTCGTCCGATGGAACCCGGCAGGGTCGACCGATGAATTCCAATCGTGCCCAGTTCTTCCTGCCCGCAAGCGTTGATATCGATCCGGAGACCGGTGACGTCTACGTTGCTGATGGCGAGACTCCTGAGGGAAATTCTCGCATTGCAGTACTCACACGTGATGGTCAATTCTTACGCCAGTGGCGACTGCACCGAACCGAACAGGAGGGTGGCATCGTACCATTACCGCATTGCCTGCGGCTCTCGAATGATGGTCTCGTTTACGTGTGCGATCGTCGAGGCGACCGCATCCAAGTATTCGATCGTCAGGGTACGTTCATTCGAAATATTGACGTTCCCTGGCCGATGAACACTCCTCGAGGAAATCGCCGGACTGAAACACGGGGCACTGCTGTCGTCATTGCGTTCTCTGAGGATGCAGAGCAGCGCCACCTGTTCGTTGTCAATCAAAACAGCGTGCTGGTCAATATCCTCGACCGCCAAACAGGACGAGTCGTAGGAAGTTTTGGTGGCGGACCAGGACGCTATGTGGGGCAGTTCACCCTTCCTCACGGCATCGCCGTTGATTCTAGAGGAAACGTTTACGTTGCAGAGCAAGAAGGCCGGCGGATCCAGAAGTTTCGACTGGTGGCTCCCTGACCTGTTTGCAGCACCGCCATGAGCGCTAATCACTACTGGAAGGAAACTCACATGAACATTGATGTGGAATTAATATCTGTAAGCTTCAGCAGGACCTCTTTAATACCCCATGCTGAGCCCAACCAACGCAATCACCTTGGCTCCATCGTCCGAGCCATTGATAGCCTTGAGTCCGTCGCCAAAGACCAGCAAACTCAAACTACCAGCAAATTCCCATGAGCCGAATTCAGCTGGAACACCATTCAATGGGACAGCGAGTGATGCACCTAAGCTAAAAAATCCAAAACTGTTGTTGGAGGTGCCACCTTCGTAATAATCGCTAAGGCTAAGACCCAGCGCTATCGGAATAGAGACGGAATATGTATCAGTATCAAGCGGAAGCCCTGGTTCGACGCCAAGCTCAAAATAGGTGCCGTCATTCGATCCTCCGTCAGCACCGCCACCGCTATCCATTTCGATAGCAACAGTCGCATAAGGTGCCACAAAGTGGTCATAGCCAACGCCAATGGCTAGTTCTTTAACACTGCCCCAAGAACCCCGTGGGCTCATATATTTGGTATATGTCACATCGACCGACGTACTGCCCGTGGCACCGGACAATCCGGCGTAGAAATCGCTTTCATACCAACTGGGAACCGTTGCTCCATCAGCTTGTACAGAGTGGAGGCTATTCCACGTTCCGGCCGTGAACGAAAAGTTCTCGTTCACCGCAATCCCCGCCTCGAGCCATGGCTGAGCAACAACGCCGCCTGTTTCCTGAACAATGCCGCGGAAGTAATAATCACTAACGAAATCAATACCCGCGCTCACGCTTACATTTCCATCATTTTGCGCCGCAGCCGTACCAGTCATAAGACCAGTTGCAGCAAACAGAGCAAACGCAACAGCTACGAATCGATATGCCAATCTAGTCATAGATTTACTCTTTCCTTTTTTGAACTAGCTATCTCCGGATTGATCGAGCCAACCCGGAGAACTATCAAAGTTGTGAAAATAAAACGAACTGGACGCGCCTTACACTCCGCCGTACGCTTGCATCCCATGCTCACTAACGTCGAGCCCCTGACGTTCATGTTCTTCACTTACCCGTAATCCGATCGTTGCCTTCACGACATAGAACATCGCCAACGCTAAGGGAAACGTAAACGCTCCATACGCCAAGACTCCTATTAATTGGGTGCCGAAAGAGTGGTCAGCGCTGAAGATGCCAACGGCCAGCGTCCCCCAAATCCCGCACACAAGGTGAACAGAAATAGCTCCCACCGGGTCGTCAAGTTTGGCACGATCAATCGCGAGAACCGAACCGACAACAATGCCTCCGGCAATAAGGCCGATGACCATGGCGCTATTAACACTCACGACGTCAGCACCGGCGGTTATACCCACGAGACCGGCAAGCATGCCGTTGAGAACCATGCTGAGGTCAGGCTTGGACTGCACCAGCCAGGAAGTCGCCAACGCACCAAGGATGCCCGTTGACGCGGCAAGGCAGGTCGTCACAAAAACAAGGGAGACGAGTTCAGGGTCTGCACTAAGCACCGAGCCACCATTAAATCCAAACCACCCCAACCACAACAAAAAGACACCGATGGCGGCCAAGGGCATACTGTGTCCAGCGATGCCTCGGATTTGACCGTCAACATATTTCCCCAACCGCGGTCCGAGCGCGATCACCCCAGCAAGTGCACCCCACCCGCCAACTGAATGAACCAGTGTTGAACCGGCAAAATCATAAAACCCCATGGCGTCAAGCCAGCCCCCGCCCCATTTCCATGAGCCAGCAACCGTATAAACCAAAGCCACAAAAATGGTCGTGAACACGAGAAAAGAACTGAGTTTAATTCGTTCTGCGACCGCTCCTGAAACAATCGTTGCACCCGTGGCGGCAAACATGGCCTGGAAAATAAAATCGGTCCAGTAGGTATAGGCGCCGTCAGCGTAAGCGACGGTATTGCCGTCGGCTCCCGGATCCAAACCAAATCCAGCAAACCCAAAATACCCGTTGAAGTCACCTGGATACATCAAATTAAAACCAACAAACGCATAGGTCACCAAACCAATAGCAACGATCGCGGTGTTCTTGCACAAGATATTGACGGTGTTCTTTGACTGAGTGAGACCGCTTTCAAGACAAGCGAATCCCAAGTGCATAATGAATACCAAGAATGCCGCGACCAACATCCACGTATTGTTCACGGTAAACATCGCATCGGACACGCCGCTTTCCTGTGCGTACCCAACAAGGGGCGCGAAACCCATAAACAAGAGCACGAACAGTGGATATCCGACGGCCGACTTCCAGAGACTACTCTTCATCTTTTCCTCCCGTGTTGCTCTATTTCTTCCCGAGGCATTACGCCACACAATCTGTCCGCAAGAAACCTCCACCGCTACAATGCCGATACTCCTGCTTCACCGGTTCTTATGCGAATGGCGTTTTCTATTTCGCTAACAAAAATCTTTCCGTCACCGATCTCGCCAGTTCGTGCTGATTCAGTGATCGCGGCAATGACCGCATCAATTTGCGGATCGTCCGCTACGACCTCAATCTTCACCTTTGGCACAAAGTCGACGGAGTACTCCGCGCCCCTATAGACCTCCTGGTGGCCTTTCTGCCTGCCGAATCCTTTGACCTCCGTAACAGTAAGGCCCTGAATCCCAGCCTTCGACAGTGCATCACGAACGCCGTCCAGCATTTGAGGCTTAATAATTGCTTCGATCAGTTTCATAACTCGTCCTCCGACGATGGTTTGTTACTAGCTCTAGATACAAGCAAGAATCGGGCCAACTTTGTTGCCACGTCGGCCTTGGTGGTAACTACCTATAAACATTGGACTTTCTCGACATCTCCAGAAAATTCAACATCGCCTCAAAAACAACACGAATGTCGCAAAGGACGAAATTGACTACATTTTTGTTATTGTTTGGCCAAGCCCCTATCTGAGCATACGACCTCTCAAAGTGCCATTACGGCCTATTCTGTTCCGTTTTTGTCATTAAAAGACAAAATTGTCGCTCGATCTAAGGAGGTTACATTTTTGTCGAGATGATTTCGTTTCGACGGTCTCCGGCGTCCGAAAACTTCTCTTCATGCTCGACCAGCCACGAGGGAATATCACACCAAGACCTCTCCGGCTAGAGACCAAACCTATTGAAGAATTAGGGCGTTCCGAAGAAGTTTGAGCTTGTTAGGAGAGCCTACCAGTCCCACCGTGCGGAGGATGCAATCCAATACGCCCAGCACTCTTGGGCTAGGCCTCTATCAAGAAACTCCTGAGGCAAGGCTGTCATGTTGCCCAAGTACTCTACGACCTTTCCGTCAGCCCGCCATTCTGAGGTAATCCGTCCCTGGTAGGGCATGCTCTGGTCAACGTCGGTCGGTTCAACCAATGATGACTCGATACGCACCTGCCAAGATGCGGTGCCACCTTGGCCGTCTGGGCCTAAGAATGTGAACTCGCCGTCATTTCGCGAAAAATCGCTGACAAAACTACTTGTGGCGATTCGATCGGCGAATGACTGACGGAGGCTCTGTTCATCTGCCTCGACCTGGACACAGCCGAGTGTCACCACGCCAACTACTACAATGACCAACAGACACACCAATCGCCTCACTCTGTGACCCCCAGCGAAAACATTAAAAGGGGTCGTTCAAGCCCGGAGAGGAAGGTAGCTAATTTGGCACCGCCGGTCGGACAACACATAAGCTCCACACGCAACTGACCTTGGTCTAATCAGATGAAGGATATCCCCCAAGCCGCATAGGGCTATGACTACGTAAACATCCCGAGTGTTTTAAACTTCTCGCCCAGTATGTCCTCTGACTTTCTGTGGCCCAAAAACTCTTCGATGAGCGTTGCATATACGTTTCTGAAATCTGTGGTGTGGCGCAGATTCTCCCCAAGCACCAAGTCAGTCAGACTGACCGGCGTGCTGTACTGACCACCCTTAACGCCTCCACCCAAGACAAACGCGACATTCGCGGTACCATGATCCGTGCCTAGATTTGTGTTCTCAGGAACACGGCGACCAAATTCGCTGTGCACAAAGATCGCAACCTCATCTTGCTTGCCAATCCGTTTCATTTCCTCAAAAAATCCCCAAACGGCATCAGAGCAATATTGCACTTGGCGGTTGTGAGGACTTTCCTGATTGACGTGAGTGTCGAACAAACTTCCCTGTAGCCGCACGTAGTAGAGACGTGCAGGAAAGTCGTTCTCGATCAGCGCGACGACCTTGTCCAGATCTAGAAGGCGAAGGTCCGGATTTCGCGTCAGGTTGTACGATTCCCAGGCTTGACTCACAAGAGCTGACGCATCACGAGCACTGCGATTAACATCGAGCATGAACTGGTGGACGTCGTTCCGAGCTACTTGACCTCTATCCAGATTTTCTACATGCGGGCGCTCGGGGTGAAATACTGCCCTTGTAAATGAGGTCGGATCGTCGAAAACTACAGGAACATGTTCCCGGGCGCGAACAGCCAACGTTTGAGTAGATGAGATGTTTACAAGGTAATTTGGTGTTCCGTGAGGATCAAGAGCATCAGCAGTGCGACCATACCAACCGTACGGCTCTCCGCTATTAGGTGCTCCAGTATGCCAATAGGAACTCGACGTAAAGTGGGAAAACGAAGGCTGGTCATACCCAGCGCCGTGAATCACGGCGACGTTGCCTTCATCCCACAAGCGGTGCATCCCCAGCATCGACTTCTGGAAACCAAAATGCTCATCGACCTTAATAACGTTTTCCTCGCGGACGCCTATGGTCGGGCGCTGCCGGTACAATGCATCGTCTCCATATGGCACAAAGGTGCTTAATCCGTCGTAGCCGCCGAACCACTCAAACACGACCAAAATCTTGCCTGGCGTGGCTGCCACTGCCTCAGATGCTGCCCCAAACAAAGGAGGCAATGCGCTAACTCCTCCTCCCATCAGGCCTAGTGCGAGACCGCGGCCACCAATCTTGAGTGCTTGTCGACGCGACACCCCACTGTCATCGCATAATTTGTCGCTTCTTCTAGTCATGGTTTTACTACCCCTTCCGGAAGGAGTCTGACTTAATTGATCTGATACTCCGGCGTGCTCATGATGAGATGGCTCACCATGCGCAGCGGATCTTCCATGTAGCTCGAGGCCCGTTCGATGTTCGTTGTGCCAAGTTCTTCATCCAAAAGCGCAACTAACGCTTCACGTGTGTCCGTCGAGACGGGCACACGCACAAATCGCGCCAGCAAATAATCCACCGCCTCACTGGTTGTAGTTGCACCCGACTTGAGAATCATCTGAGTCAAGTCAATCTGCGCCGCACGCCGGGGCGTGGGAATCAACTTTCTCATTGCTCGTTCGTATCCTCGGAAACTCGAAACACGGGTGTTAAATAATTCGTCGCGCTCCTTCGCCGCAAGGTCAAACATCGACATTGCACCCGGGTCGTCAAGGGCAGTGGCCGACATGAAGTCGTAACCTCGGCGCAGCCGTTGACCAGCCTCACCAGCGCTCCCATAGAGAAGGTTTGGTTCCCGAAATCGAGTAACGTTCGGGAACAAATAATCGAATGCAACGTTGCCACGCTCTTGAATCAATGCCGGCGTAATCCAAGCCCTACCTTGAGCCCACCCAGCTACCGATGGCGGATTCAAGAGATGTTGCCCCAACGCAATTGTTGCGACATTGAAATCTGGCACTCCTGGAACGTCCTCCGCACCCAAATGCTTCAGCAATGTGATGACGTGTTCCACAGGTCCCTTTATGTGGGCACCATAAGTTGCTTCGCTATAAAAATCTCTTGATAAAAAGATCGTCTCCAATAACGGCCGTAGTTCGTAGTCGTTGTCACGCAAAATGGAACCGAGCCGCGTAGTCAGTTCACGGGAAACATCGTCACGAACAAAGAATCTAAATATTTTCGTCGCAATAAACTCCGCCGTTACCGGCTGATCGAGAATGATGTCGAGAACGTCAACACCGTCAAAATTTCCCGTATGACCAAGAAAGTCCTTAGTCTCATCGTCATGCAACGCCGGATCAACCGTAAAGTCGAGGTTGTTGAAGTTCCAGCCAGTAAAAGCCCTTGCGGCTTCGCGCACGTCTTTCTCTGTGTAATTACCAACACCCATCGTAAAAAGCTCCATCACCTCACGAGCAAAATTCTCGTTGGACGCACCCTTTACATTCACGCCTGCGTCCAAGTAATAGAGCATTGCCGGATCCTTCGCGACGGCCACTAGCAAGTCCCCAAAGTTGCCGGTAGCGTAACGTTCGAACGTATCTATCTGCACGAGCATCTTGCGATAATCTCGCACTTTGGATTCAGCAGTCGCAAAATGGCCATGCCAGAACAACGCCATCTTCTCTTGCAGGGGCCGTTTCGTGTCCAGCATGCGTTCAGCCCACCAGTATCCCACTCGGCGTGTTTCAAGCCGCGTTGCTCGGATCCAGTAGAAGAATCGGTCGGACACAGGTTGCATATGACGATTAACCGTGTCGGGCTTGACCAAGACGCCCATTCCTTCACCCTTCGCTCTGGCTAGGTCTGTGGCGGCAGGGCGACTTGGCGGAAAATCAAGCAATGTTTCGTCCCACAATCCAGAGTGTTCAAACGGCATCAGGTGGTCATTGTTAATCGTGTCGTAATTCACAAGTGACCGAACCGCCGCCTCTGGGGTCAGACTGGCAAGCTTCCTAATTTCTGTAGGAGTGCCGCTAAACCCCGCGCGCTCGAGTAGATGTGCGGCCCGGTCGTAGTTCCATTCGGCTTCAGAAATCGGTTCTAGGTCGCCGATCCACGAAGTCGGCCCCGGCGACCATTCGTCGCTGTTGTTCGCGGAAACGACAGAACCAACGTTGGGAAGAGACAGACAGACAACCACGACAGCCGCCAGACGTTGAAATTGGGTTGTCATGCTCATTTCCTCCTGTAGTCGTGTGGGACTACGTCTCTTATACACCCGACCAGCCTTTGGCTTCTAGTTGAAAGTTCTGGGCAGCAGAATACCCACAACTTCTTCTTAATTTTGCCTCAAATAAGGACCGAGAGTATAGATCTTCCTACCATCTGGCGAACCAAACCAATAAAGAGAGCCCTGAAGCGTGCCAGGAGAAAATGGCGGAGGGACTGGGATTCGAACCCAGGAGCGAGTTTCCCCGCCAACGGTTTTCAAGACCGCCGCCTTCAACCACTCGGCCATCCCTCCTCACCATGAAGACAAACACGTCTTCACCCACACCTGTGAACCTACGGTCTTGGTTCGATCACTTCCTGGCCTCGCATATACGGACGCAAGACCTCCGGAATAATGACTGACCCATCGCCCTGTTGATAATTTTCAAGTATTGCCACCAGCGCTCTGCCAACCGCAACGCCCGAACCATTGAGCGTGTGGACAAAATCCGATTTGGACTTCCGCCCTTCCCGCTTAAACCTGATATTGGCCCGCCGGGCTTGAAAAGCTTCCGTGTTGCTGCAAGAGGATATTTCACGATAGGTGTTATGACTCGGTAGCCAAACCTCAATGTCATAAGTCTTGGCAGAAGCGAAACCCATATCGCCGGTACACAAAGCAACGGTTCGAAAGGGAAGCTCGAGACGTTTAAGCACTTCCTCCGCGTGTTTGGTTAGTTCCTCATGAATATCGTATGACTGCTCCGGGATGGAATAAGCTACAAGTTCGACTTTGTCGAATTGATGCTGGCGGATGAGCCCACGAACATCCGTTCCGTAAGACCCTGCCTCGCTACGGAAACACGGTGTGTAAGCTACGTACCGAATCGGGAGTTTCTTCCCATCAAGAATTTCGTCCCTATGCATGTTGCAGAGGGGTACTTCAGCGGTAGGAATCAAATAAAGATTCCAGTCTCCCGCAACCTTAAATAGATCTTCCTCAAATTTTGGAAGGTTCCCCGTACCCAGCAACGCATTTGTGTTCGCAAGAAACGGTGGTGAAACTTCGGTATAGCCATGCTCCGATGTATGAAGGTCAAGCATGAAGTCGATCAAGGCGCGTTCTAGTCTGGCCCCTGCACCAACCAGAACGGAAAACCGCGAGCGCGCAATCTTTGTGGCACGCTCCAAGTCAATAATGCCGAGGCCAACGCCTAAATCCCAGTGTGGTTGGGGAGTAAAATCAAGTTTTTCGGCTGTTCCATGTCGGCGGATTTCAACGTTCTCAGCAGCTGTTTTCCCAACCGGAACCGTCTGGTGGGGCAGATTGGGTAATGTGAGCGATAATCGATGACGGTCACTCTCTATTCGTCCAAGTTTTTCTTCAAGAGAGGCGATTTGTTCACCTTGAGCCTGGCCAACTTTGAGAAGGTCGTCAACGGAGCGTCCCTCTTTTTTGGCTTGAGCGATCTGACCACCAACATCCTTGCGCTCGCTCCGCGCATTTTCGAGAAGCGGCAGTACTTTGCGGCGTTCTGTGTCCAGCTCTACAAGAGAATTAATCTCGTCGTGGAGTTTGGCCCCTCGCTGGTCCATACCTGTACGGACTCGTTTAATTTCTTCTCGAAACAATATAGGGTCAAGCATTGGTCAATAAATCCTTAGATAGCGTGGGAATCATTCTAGACCAGTCTCAGATTCTCTATCGCTCTAGAACTACTAACACGTAGGATACGATCACAGAAACATGGACTCTTCAGTTAAAACCGTCGTTTTCCCAATCGCCGGCCTTGGCACGCGTATTCTTCCCGCCACAAAAGCCTTTCCGAAAGAATTGCTTCCAATAGTGGACCGTCCAGTGATTCAGTGTGGTGTTGAGGAAGCAGTCAACTCCGGGATTAACCAAATCGTGCTGGTCACCAATCCAGATAACACGATGACACCAGCCTATTTCGAACCAAATGAACGCCTTGAAGCACTGCTGGCCAAACGCGGAAAAGAACTCGACCTCAAAAAGGTGCGCGCACTGGCCTCAATGGCCGACATAACAACCGTCCACCAAGCGGAACCTGCAGGGCTTGGACATGCTGTGCTGATGGCTAAGACTGCGGTGGGCAATGGGGCGTTTGCCGTGGCCCTGCCCGATGATGTTATCGATGCCAATCCACCAGCACTTCGCCAGATGATTCAGGTCTTTAATGAGGTCAAAAATCCAATCATTCTAGTCGAACGCGTACCCCATGAAGCGATCGGCCGCTACGGAATAATCGATGCCGCTCCTCTCGGAAACGGTGTATTCGAAGTAAAAGACTTAGTAGAAAAGCCGCACCCGAGCCGCGCTCCGTCGAACCTCGCCATCATTGGTCGTTACATACTGACCCAGGAAGTGTTTGAGGCACTCGAGCAAACCAACCAAGATGCTGGTGGCGAGTTGCAGCTTACGGACAGCCTTCGGCTTCTGCTTCAACGACGACCGCTTTATGCCTGTGAACTTTCTGGTGTCCGACACGACGTCGGCACCAAACTCGGATACATCAAAGCCCTTATCTACTTCGCGTTAGCCCAGCCTGACTTAGAACCGGACTTGAGAGACTATTTAGAATCGTTACGGTAGCACTTCCGCGCGACAACTCCATCCTGCTCAAGTCCAATCACTTATCTTTGGAAGGTTTTGGCGCTTTCGAATCAGTGGTTTTTTTCTTCTCCGAACTGTCTTTCTTCGAGGAATCATCCGATTTCTTAGAACCAGACGCCTCGCCACCACTCGGTTTACGCGCGTAATCGGTTATGTACCAGCCCGTGCCCTTAAACTGGATGGCTGGTGACGACAACAATTTCGTTACCGCACCATCACACTTTGGACAATTCGACACAGGCGCATCAGAAAATTTTTGAATTAACTCAAACCGATGCTCACACTTGTCGCATTGGTACTCATAAAGAGGCATGGTCTCTCAAGATTCTAGTACAGGCTAACAGTCTTTCAATTTACGGGATCCCGCACCTTTAATCGAGTAGCGCTCCAGACTCCCCCAGCATTAACTCACGATGTGCCCAAAAAGGCAGCGCGCCTTGGCCTAACAATTGGTCATGAAACTCCAGCAATGAGAACCTGTCCGCGACCTTTGCCTCGTAATCGGCTCTGAATTTGAGCAGAATTGCCTTGCCGACCGCGTACAACACATACTGAGGATCAAAAGTCCCACGTTCAGCCTCGCTTCTCGCCGTGCTCTCTTCGAGAAACGCTTGCTCTTTAAAGAATCGGACACCCTGTTCAACTGAAAGGTCCTCTGTGTGCAGTCGAATTCCTACAATCGTTCGAGCCAAGCGGACAAGTGCTTCAGCCAGTTGGCCGAGCTTGATCTCTGCATTTCCCTTTTCGTAGCCTTCATCAAACATCAACTGTTCGGTATAGTGCGCCCATCCTTCTACTAATGAAACCGGCATTAGCAATGCGGACTTGCGGAGAGGCGCTTGCAAGCGGCGCAGGTGTTCAAAATGAAGAAAATGCCCCGGAAACACTTCGTGGATTGATATCGAGGGAAGTGTCGCATAGTTAAAATCCCGTAAGTGTTCCTCTTGGCGTTCCTCGGACCAATTAGGATCGACATTCGTGATGTAGTAATGCGCGGGGAGCATTTTTGATTCGAAGGCCCCTGGCGACCACATGCTCGCAAAGGTCCATCGATAAAACTGTGGGGTTGGCGCCACTTTGATCGATTCGTGATCCGGAACCGTCACGAGACCCTTCCTCCGGACAAATGTAATGAGTTCCTCAAGTTGCTGATTGACCACACCAATCAATTCATCTGCGCTTGGATGCCGTGTTTTGACCTCGTTCCACACCTCTAGCGGGTCGTCTCCTAATTGGCTTGCAACTCGCCTGAATTCTTCCTGAGTCGCCTCAAGATCCGTGAGGGCTATTTCGAGAAGGCGCTGGGCGGGAATGTCAATTCCCTCCGTCAAGCGAAGTAGTTGCCCAAATCGGTCTTCGCCAAGACGGAATGATGCGCGACTTCTTGGTGCGACCGACTCGCGTAAATGTCCGATGTGCTCATTAAGCGCGGCAAGTGCGAGTGACGAGGCATCGGCAAGATCGCCGAGTAGATGCATGTCATCAAGGTCTCGGAATGCTAAGGGCAAATCACGCTCGAAGAAGTCCCGCACGCCCTCAAAAGTTTCGATACCCACCTTGGCGAATAAACCGGGAGGGTCGGATACGTTCTTGTGAGCCGCCTCCAAAAACCGCGGCGTCTGTCTCAACTTAGACACAACGCGACGCGCCCGGTCAGTCAACGGACCATACGCAAACAAAATCTGACCCGCCACACTATTCGCCAGTGTCGTGGCGTAGTGCAACGGATTGCGCTGCCAAGGACGAAGCTCTTCTAGTCCGAACAGTCTCGCGCGAATACTGTCGGTCAACATTCGACGTTCGACTTGTTCTTCACCTGTCAACGTCGATGTGTCGATACCCTCCAGCCTGCGAGCCCATCCGCCCAGTTCTCGAGCCTGTCTGTCAATTGACTCGCGTGAATAGTCTTCAAGCAGGTCATCGTAAAGATGAATGCCGTCAAAAGCCGCCTCCGTAGGATGGCTTTCGTGTAGATAACCAAGATAGTCATCTACGAAGTGCGAGAGAGGTTCCGTGGAATATCCAGACCGAGATGGTTTCATAGCTGTATTGGACCGTTCAGACGCCAAATGTTGCCAACTCCTCCTTCGTTAAACTCCACCAGTTCACTACCTTGTGAATGGTACAATTATAGACACCTCATTCCTCACGATCGGTCTTGCCCGTGCGCAAGGCAAACAGAATCCGACTCACGCGTAGGGTCGACGATGTCAAAAGGAATTCTTTATCTCATTGCCACACCTATCGGCAACCTAGAGGACGTCACCTTCCGCGCTATTCGACTGCTTGGGAGCGTCTCTCTCATCGCTGCTGAAGACACTCGGCGGACCTCTAAGCTGCTCAATCGTTACAAAATCGTCACCCCTACGATCAGCCTGCATGAGCACAACGAGAAGCAACGAACGCCAAGCTTAATAAAACGCCTCGAAGCTGGCCAATCGATCGCCCTCGTCACAGACGCCGGAACCCCCTTGCTGTCAGACCCCGGTCTGCACCTTGTGCGAACTGCCGTCGATCGAGGTGTCCCAATCGACCCGGTTCCTGGAGCCAGCGCAATCCTCGCAGCTCTTGCGGTTTCTGGACTTGTTAAGAACGAGTTTACATTCCTTGGCTTTCCACCAAATCGGTCTTCCGCTAGAAAGAAGTGGCTCGGAACTCTTACCTCAGAGACTCGCCCTCTAATTATCTTCGAAGCACCGCACAGGCTACTAGGTTCACTGCGGGATATGGCTGAGGTGCTCGGCAATCGACAGGTTACAGTATGCCGAGAAATGACCAAAGTGCACCAAGAATTGGTCAATGGACCTATATTGTACGTTCTCACACAGCTTCACCGGCCGAGAGGTGAGTTTACCATTGTGGTTGCTCCGAGCAACGAACCAATGCCGGCTGTAAAAAACAAGAATGTTTTAGACTATTTTGGTCAAATAGCCTATTCTCATTCGTCAAAACGTGAGGCAATAAAGGAAGTCGCAAAAAAGTATGGGCTCAAGCCAGGAGCCATTTATAAAATCCTCGAGGAAAACAAACCTTGAATAGGTCATGTAACATATTATTAGTCGTTCTTATCATTCGCTTGATCAGCCCTGCCTCATTCTGCTATGGTGCGTGCCCTCAAATCTACTATGGCTAAGAAATCTAAACCCAAGAAAAAGGTGAGCAAAGTTTCGACTGCAAAGACAACACGCAAGCGGGCAGAAGCTCCGGCGCGGCGCAATTCGATAAATGACAGAGCCTTGAAAGCCGCTAAGGCGCGCGAGGAGAAACACTTGAAGGCTATTGGCCTCTATGAAAAGGCTTTAGGCTCTCTGCAGCGTCGAAATTTCAGCCGCGCCGCTGCGCAATTTGAAAAGCTCGTCAATGACTTCCCTGAAGAAGTAGATTTGAACGAAAGAAGTCAGCGTTATTTGCAGGTCTGCGAACGACATCAACGCGAGGTTGTCGGGCCAAAAACTGTGGAGGAAAGGATCTACGCAGCTACTTTGGCGCTCAATGCTGGAAACGAACAAGGGGCGCTAGAGCAATTAGAGACTGCCGAAGCAAACGCCGGCAACCGCGAGGAAATTCAATACATGCTAGCCGTTGTACATGCGACATCTGGAAACAAAGAAGCAGCGGTCAACTATCTTCGACAGGCCATCGAACTCAATCCGGACAACCGTTTTTTAGCTCGGCACGAAGCGAGTTTCGACGCATTGCAGGAGGACGAGGTTGTCCAACAAATGTTGGCTTCTCCATCCGATGAACCGAACGAAGATCACGCAGACTGAAACCGGACGTTCCAAAGTGCTGCCGCGACCGTTATAAACTTGCTTGCATTATGAGGCGAGACCGACACGTTATCATCCTCGCAGCCGGGCAGGGTACGAGGATGGGCTGTCAGCGGCCAAAGGCACTTCATAATCTTGCCGGTCGGTCTCTAATTGAACGGGTCCTAGAAACTTCTATTGCGGTTAACCCGCTTACAACCACCGTTGTGGTTGGCCACGAGTCAGAACGTATCCAGAACGCTCTCGGTCGGTACAGCAACCTCCGTTTCGTTAAGCAGACCGCGCAACTTGGTACAGCCCATGCGCTCCAACAAGCACAAGCCTTTTTCGAGGACATTCGAGGCAGTCTCGTTGTTCTGTCAGGAGATGTTCCTCGGATCAGACGCTCGACACTCACTGCGCTCGTTGAGAAACACGAGGCCACCGGTGCCGCTGCAACAATCTTAACCGCTACTCTTTCTGATCCATTCGCGTATGGACGAGTTGTACGCTCGAACGGCACAATCGTTCGCATCGTCGAAGAAACTGACGCCACTGAAACTCAACGAAACATTCATGAGGTTAACAGTGGTATTTACGTCTTTGATATCCCACCCCTATTCAAAGCGCTCGAACAAATCCCAGAAGCTGGACCCAAACACGAACGTTATCTTCCAACTCTTGTTCCTCTGTACCTACAACAGGGATTCCGAGTTTCTACTGTCAATGCCAAAACGCCTGACGAAATCCGAGGCATCAACAGCCAGACCGAACTGGCGGAGGTGAGCTCCATCGTGAGAAAAACCAAGAACGAAGAATTGATGGCGGCGGGTGTTACTATCGAAGACCCGTTAACAACTTACATTGATGACGAGGTTACGGTTGGTTCCGACACGATTATTCGCCCAGGGGTGCGCCTTGAGGGGCGGACGAAAGTGGGACAGAGATGTGAGCTTGAGTCATGGGTGCGCGTAGTAGATTCCACTATCGAGGATGATTGCAAAATTCGGAACTGTTGTGTCATTACCGAATCACATCTAGCTTCTGGAAGTTCCGCTGGGCCATTTGCACACTTGCGGCCCGGCTCGACGCTAGAAAAAGAGGCGCGGGTTGGCAATTTTGTCGAAACGAAACGCACTCGTCTTGGCCAAAACTCAAAGGCCAGCCATTTAAGCTACCTCGGTGACGCAACCATTGGAGACCGCGTCAATGTTGGAGCCGGCACAATCACTTGCAACTACGATGGTGTCGCTAAGAACCAAACGATCATTGCCGATGGCGTCTTCATCGGCAGTGGCACCCAACTGGTTGCACCTGTGAAACTAGGACAAAACAGCTACGTTGCTGCCGGCTCGTGCATTACGGATGATGTACCATCTGACGCACTCGGCATTGCCCGGTCGCATCAACAGAACAAAGAAAATTGGGTGGAAAAGAAGCGCAAGTCTGAGTAGTTGTCCAACGAATGACCTTGCTGTCGTTGCACAAGATAGACAAATCCGTAATCCTTACAGTCCCAACTCGAGACTGAGATTTCATCCACTGAGGCTTACTCGTCATGTGCGGCATCATCGGTTACATCGGTTCTAAAGACGCGGTCCCGGTTTTAGTCGAAGGTCTTCGGCGGCTGGAATATCGAGGTTATGATTCCGCAGGGATTGCTCTCATTAAGGCTGGCACTGTCGAGGTCAGGCGTAGTGCTGGAAAGCTGTCCCAACTTGAAAAAGCCATCCGCTCACAGCCGGTCCAAGGTGATTACGGCGTGGGACATACTCGATGGGCCACGCACGGACGACCAACAGAAGAAAACGCACATCCTCATCGTGATTGCACCGGCCAAATTGTAGTCGTCCACAACGGGATCATCGAGAATTATCTTGAGCTAAAACACCAACTCGAAACCGAAGGGCACCACTTTGAAACAGAAACTGACACCGAAGTCGTAGCCCACCTCGTCGAACGCGAAATGCGCGAGGATGGTCTGGAAAACGCTGTGCGTCGTGCTCTGGGCCACTTGCGCGGCCTATTTGGCCTCGCTCTCGTCGCAGCTGACGATCCGGAGAAAATTGTTGCCGTTCGGAATGGTCCCCCGATTATTCTCGGAATGGGCGACGGTGAGTTCTTGGTCGCATCGGATATTCCAGCAGTGCTGAGCCACACCCGGGATGTTGTGTTTCTCGGCGATGAAGAGATGGCAGTTATCACACGGTCCCACGTCGAATTTACGGACTTTGCCGGACGAAGCGTGTCAAAGGCAACCGAAAGAATTCAATGGGACCCCGTCATGGCCGAAAAAGCTGGTTACAAGCATTTCATGTTGAAGGAAATCTTTGACCAACCGTGGGCCGTTCAAGAAACAATCCTCGGTCGACTGTCGGAAGAGCAAGGCGCCGTCATTCTCGGCGAGCTCAACCTCTCTGTCGATGCCCTTCAGAACGTTGATCAAGTAGTGATTCTCGCCTGTGGCACCTCGTGGCATGCCGGCCTGGTTGGAAAATTTCTCATTGAACAACTCGCCCGGATCCGTGTCGACGTCGATTACGGCTCCGAATACCGATACCGCAATCCCATGGCCGGCGAGAATACGCTTGCCATCGTGATCACGCAATCTGGAGAAACCGCCGACACATTAGCAGCCCTCCGAGAAGCCAAACAACATGGTGCCCGAAGTATCGCTATCTGCAATGTCGTTGGAAGCATGGCGACCCGAGAGGCCGACGGCACGGTCTATACCCACGCCGGCCCAGAAATTGGTGTAGCGTCGACAAAGGCATTCACTTCTCAGCTCGTGGCCTTAAGTTTGCTTGCGTTACACCTGGCCAAAGTCCGAAAAACTATTGCTGAAGATGAAGTTCATCACCTGATCGAAGGTTTGACACAGTTAACAGGATTGGTCCAACACAGCTTGGAATGCGACACGGCAGTTGCCGAGATAGCTAAGCAGTTTTATCGCCATACGAACTTCTTGTATCTAGGTCGAGGTATTAACTACCCAATCGCACTCGAGGGCGCTCTAAAGCTCAAAGAAATTTCATATATCCACGCCGAAGGCTATCCAGCGGGCGAAATGAAACACGGCCCTATTGCGCTCATCGATGAGAAGATGCCTGTTGTTGCCCTGGTACCCAGCGGTACGGTCTTCGACAAAATGATGGCGAATCTCCAAGAGGCCAAGACCCGCGGCGGTGCGGTGATCGTAGTAACAGATACCGACCCTGAAGCCTTTCGCGACGTCCTGGACAAGAATGATTTTGTCGTTCCAGTTCCACCAACGCACCCACTCTTAATGCCGATCTTGATGGTGATTCCTCTTCAACTTCTTGCGTACCACATTGCCGTACTCCGAGGGTGTGATGTCGACCAGCCCCGCAACCTCGCGAAGAGCGTCACTGTCGAGTAGAACAGGATGTCAATTAACGCAGTGAAACACATTGTTGCTACAGTTTTTTCTGCCCAAAACGCACTCAGAGAACTTGCCCCAGATTTTAAATGGGCAGGAATGGGAAATTTGTTGGGAGATTACGGCGAGTATGTTTGTATAGAAAACTACAATCTTACAAAAGCACCTGCAGGTTCAGTTGGATTTGATGCAACCACAGAAGACGGAAAAACTGTTCAAATAAAAACAAATCATGCCGCTTCTACAATTGGTTTCAGAGGAGAGGCCGATTTAATGTTAGTGATTTATGTTGCAGCTAATGGTGAGTTTGAAGAGTTATATTTCGGAGATTTTAAGAAAGTAAAAGATAACAGCAATTACTCTGCAAGAGACAACAAGCAATCAATAACATTAAGCAAACTAAAAAATTTAAGGGATGAATAAGAGAAATTTAATTCAACATGCCATTCAAGTTACTTGCGCTGGAATGGCTTTAAAACCCTAGCATCCATAAGCTGCGCCAATCTCATCGCCTTCGAACGATGTCGTTCCTTGACCACCTCAATCCGGAACAGCGTGAAGCCGTTTTACATCGTGACGGCCCACTCCTGATCTTGGCAGGCGCTGGCTCAGGAAAAACACGTGTTATTTGCTACCGCCTAGCCCACCTAATCGGTGATGGGCACGCCGAACCCGACCAAGTACTCGCCGTCACGTTTACGAACAAGGCGGCAGAAGAAATGTGTTCCCGCGTCGAACAACTGCTCGAATCAGAATATCCGCGGCTCTGGGTTTCGACTTTCCATTCTTTCTGCGCACGCCTCTTGCGTCGCGAGGGTTCACTCATTGGTTTGTCGCGCGATTTCGTCATCTATGATTCATCCGATCAGTTGACCGCTGTCAAACGCATTATGCGAACGCTAGATGTCGATGAGCGCCTGATTTCGGCTCGCGCCATCTTGAGTCGAATTAGCCACGCAAAGAACCACATGCAGTCGCCGTCTGACCTCCAAGAATCAGGGTGGGGGTTCCAGGCAGAACAGATCTCGAAGGTCTACGTCGAATACGTTCGGACGCTTGCAGAATCAAATGCCGTTGATTTTGATGATCTCTTACTCAAAGCCGTCACCTTGTTCGCAGATTCGCCGTCAACGCGCTCGCGCTATGCCGACCAGTTTCGCTACATCATGGTGGATGAATACCAAGATACGAACCACCCCCAATATCTGCTGATCCGCCATCTCGCCGTTCATCGGAATATCTGTGTCGTTGGTGACCCTGACCAATCCATTTACAAGTGGCGGGGTGCCGACATTGGCAACATCCTTGCCTTCGAAACAGATTTTGCTGATGCCGCCGTGGTGCGGCTCGAGCAGAACTATCGTTCAACTCAAGTGATCTTGGATGCCGCTTCGGGCGTGATCAGCCGAAACCAAGGGCGTCAGGACAAGCGCCTCTGGACTGACCGGTCGGGAGGAAACCCCGTGATATGCCATCGCGCCCACGATGAGATCGAGGAAGCGGATTTTATTGTGTCAGCGGTGCGACAGGGCCTCGACGGAGAACATGACCAAGCTGCAGTCCTCTATCGCACCAACGCCCAGTCGCGCGCCATTGAGGACGCCCTGACACGTGAAGGGGTGACATATCGCATCGTGGGCAATGTTCGGTTCTATCAACGAAAAGAAGTCAAAGACGCATTAGCGTATCTCAAACTTCTACTCAATCCTGATGACGACGTCAGCTTCCGCAGAGTCATCAACGTACCGGCCCGAGGGGTTGGTAAGGGCGTGATGGAAAAACTTGAAAAGGTTGATCCGATTCCGCCGTCATCCAGTGCACCGCTGTTTTCAGGGTCATCTGACCCTGATCCGCCACGAAGAACACTGTGGTCACGCCTACAGCGCACCGTGAACGAAAAACTGGTTCCCGCGCGAGCGCTGACAGTCTTGACTGATTTTCAAAACCTAATCCAAAGCTTAACCGCAATAGCCAAGACCGAGTCACCGTCGATGACGCTTGCGAAGACGTTAGACCAAAGCAGATACATCGCGGTGCTCAGAGAGGCCGGTACTGACGAAGCCGAAAACCGCCTGGGAAACCTGCAGGAGCTCGTCTCGGCCGCCCGAGACTACGAACTTCGCGAATCGGATGCGACTTTGAGCAGTTTTGTCGACCGCTTGTCGCTTCTTTCCGACACTGACGAAGAACAGGGTTCACGGGATGCACAGGTCTGGCTCATGACCCTCCATGCGGCAAAAGGTCTTGAGTTTCCACTAGTGGTCATGTCAGGACTGGAGGAAGGGCTATTTCCCCACGCCCGTTCCGCCGATGACGACGAAGAACTCGAAGAAGAAAGACGTCTGTGCTACGTCGGCATGACCCGTGCGCAATCCCAACTCGTCCTCACCAGCGCTAGTCGCCGGCGCGTCTTTGGTGAGTATCAGGCGACCGAGCCCTCGAGATTCCTTTACGAATTGCCGATGAACCTCGTTCAACAAGTCGAGCCCACTTCTCCACCAATACAGGCGCCGGCGACTGGGTCCAGAAGGTCTTACACGCGATATAGCCGCCCTCGCCAAACCAGCGACCGGCCGGACGAGGCGTATATCTCATTCGATGACGCCGCGGAAGACCAATCCTCCACGCATGTCCGTCAAGGAATGCGAGTCCGTCATCCAACATTTGGCATCGGGACTATCGAATCCATCGAACCGTTACAGGGTGACGTTAAACTCATAGTGCGGTTTGCGACAGTTGGTCCTAAGAAACTACTCGGCCGATATGCCAAGTTGGAGCCAGCTTGATGGTCCGATAGAATTTCGGGTGAATATGACCGAAGGCCGTTCAGTAAACCTCCGACGCGCAACCGCCTTCGCTATTCTGTTCATCTTCTGGTTGGCTTTCTCTGGCCATTTCGACAGCCTGCATCTTGGCCTCGGCATCGTTTGCTGTCTTTTCGTTGCCTCGTTGTCTTATGACCTACTGATTCCAACCGCGCCGTCTTCATTATGGTTCGTTCGAATCTGGCGACTCTGTCTCTATACTCCGTGGCTCTTGTATGAAATTGTCCTCGCAAATTTTCATGTTGTGTATCTTGTGTTTCGGCCAGGACAGATTCGCCCGCAGGTTGTTCGATTTCATACGAGACTGACGAGCGACCTGGCTCGCGTGGCGTTGGGCAACTCAATTACGTTGACACCAGGAACAATCACATTGGACATTCAAGAAAAAGGAGAGTTTCACGTGCATGCCTTAAGCAACAAGGCCGCACAATCAGTGATAGCAGGTGATATGGAACGCCGGATCGGACAAGCGTTTCTTGAGCCCAGCGAAGAACTAGCAAACAACTAGTCGACCTTACGTTATGCCCTACACATTCTTGCTGGTTACGTCCTTGACGATTTTGCTTGCTGTTTTACTCTCCCTCTATCGGGTCGTCGCAGGACCGAGCATCATCGACCGTATCATCGGCGTGAACGTGGTCGGCACGAAAACCATTGCTGTGATCGTTTTGACTGGTTATCTCTTCGACCGCGTTGAGTTTTTCATCGACATAGCCTTTCTGTATGCGCTGATCAACTTCATTGGGACACTGGCTTTTTCACGATACTTTGAACAAAAAGGAGTTGAAAATTCATGACAGGCGCGATGACGATTCTCGCTCAGTTATTGGTCTGCGCCGGGATCTTCTTTCTATTTATGGGTGCTGTTGGACTTGTCCGGTTTCCGGATTTCTACACACGGATGCATGCCGCCAGTAAATGTGACACGCTGGGTAGCTTGCTCTTGCTAGTAGGGCTAGCAACCTATCAGGGGTTCGATTTGGCCAGCGCAAAGCTGCTCGCCATTGCCGTTTTTATCTTCTTCACCAGTCCAACCGCCGCCCACGCAATTGCGCGAGCTGCTTACACCAATCGCCTGCCTCTGTGGACAAGAGGAGAGCACGAGTGATCTGGCAACTCGACATTGTTCTGTTAGGCCTTACCGTAGTGTGCGCTATCTCCGCTGTCGTTATCAGGGATCTGCTGGCATCGGTCGTCTTACTTGGAGCTTTCAGTCTGTTTATGTGCCTTCTATGGATTGAAATGGGCGCAGTTGACGTAGCATTCACAGAAGCAGCCGTAGGGGCTGGGATCACAACCGTGTTCTTCGTTATAACGGTCCTCAAGACAGCCAGGATGAGTAAAGATTGAACTACCTACATTTGGTCATCACCGGCTTAACGGGTCTCTTGCTGTTTCTCGGCTCAGTCGACATGCCGAACACAGGTGACCCAACGTCGGCACCAGCCGTTCACGTATCGCCACGATATATTGAGGACAGCCTCGAAGAAACTGCGGTGCCGAACATGGTTACCGCGGTTCTTGCTGACTATCGAGGATTCGATACTCTGGGAGAAGCCGCCGTCGTCTTCACTGGAGCAATGGCTGTCCTTCTCATTTTGCGAACAAAACGGGAGGAACCGTAACCCGTGAAGGAAATGGCAACAAGCACCATCGTCAGGGTCGTGTGCCGGCGACTGGTCCCTTTTGTTCAGATTTTCGGACTCTACGTCATCATGCATGGGCACAGCAGTCCCGGTGGTGGTTTTCAGGGCGGCGTCATTCTCGCATCAAGTTTTATGCTCCTTGTTCTATGTGACGGGTTAGAAACCGTTCAACAAAGGTTCTCCGTCGCCCTAGTCAGCGTTGCGACTAGTGCCGGGGTCTTGCTTTATGCGGGAGTCGGTATCCTATGTCTACTCCTCGGTGCAAATTACCTTGATTACAGCGTTCTGCCCGGTGCTGAGCCGCGCAGTCTTGGCATGCTCGTGATCGAGGTAGGCGTAGGAATCACGGTGACCGGGGCCCTCGTTTCAATCTTTAGTGACCTCTTGAGCTTCGAATAGGCAAAGAATGCTGGAATTCATCATTGGGCATTTCAACAACGCGACCTACATCATGCTTATGATGGTTGGTTTTTATGCCATGACGGGTAAGACCAACTTAGTGAAGAAATTGGTCGGCATGAACATCTTTCAGTGGTCCATTATCCTGTTCGTGGTCTCGCTATCGGCCAAACGGGCCGCAACCATTCCCATCGTGTTGGGAAGCCATAGTCCTGGTGGTCCAGCGCATTTGGATGCATCCAACTACGTCAACCCATTGCCTCACGTCTTGATGCTTACTGCGATCGTCGTCGGTGTCGCGACCACCGGGGTTGCGCTGGCTCTACTTCTCAGAATCTACAAAAGATACGGGACGCTGGAAGAGGACGAACTCCTCAAGAGAATCCGATCATCCGGATGAATATTCATCAATCAGCGACGCCCATCCTCCTTGTCGTTGTTCCTCTAATCGCCTCCTTTGTCGTGCCGCTCCTTGGTTGGTGGAACCGACGGTTGGTGTTTCCCGTTGCCCTTTTCGCGCTCTCATGTTCATTTGGCTTAGCTCTAGTGTTAGCACGGCAGGTTCTGAACGCGGGGCCCGTTGATTACTTCATGGGCGGCTGGGAACCTCCTTGGGGGATTGCTTTTCATATTGATCACCTCGCAGCTTTGATGCTCCTGCTCTTGACCTTCGTCACGCTTCTCGTGGGGATTTACTCCAAGAAGAGCATTGTGAAGGAAGCGCCCGACCAAGAAGTGCCCTTCTACAGCGTCTATCTGATCTTGGCAAGCGGGCTGACGGGGCTCGTGTCAACGGCCGACATGTTCAATCTCTACGTGTTTCTCGAAATCTCTTCGCTTTCCTGCTACGCCTTGGTTTCGCTCGGCGGGGGAGTGGCCGTTGTCTCTGCCTTCCGCTATGTAATCCTTGGAACCGTCGGGGCTGCATTCTATTTGCTTTCGGTGGGATATCTCTACAGCGTCACGGGCTCGCTCAACATGGCTGACCTCGGCGGCCTCCTTCCCAGTCTCTATGAATCGAACGCTGTGCTCGTCGGGTTTTCCTTCTTCGTCATCGGTATTTCACTGAAGATGGCTCTGTTCCCGATGCACGCGTGGCTTCCCGGAGCGTATTCCAATGCCCCGTCTGCCGTGAGCGCTCTTGTCGCCGGCACCACGACAAAAGTCGCTGCGTACGTACTGGCACGAGTGATGTTTTTTGTGTTTGAGCCCAATTTTTCAGTTGACACGCTCCCAGTTACGACGGTGTTAAGTTGGATGGCCGCGATCGCGATGATTCTGGGTTCGGTGATGGCAATAGCACAATCGGATCTCAAACGAATGTTGGCTTATTCGTCTATCGCACAAATTGGCTACATCGTCTTGGGAATCAGCCTCGCCAATGAAATGGGTTTCACCGGAGGAATCCTGCACCTAGTCAACCATGCCTTTATGAAGGGCTGTCTGTTTCTGGTGGCTGGTGCCATCATCTACCAAACGGGCCGCAGAGAGATTCGCTCTTTCCGTAATCTTTCCAGCACAATGCCCTGGACGACAGCAGCATTCACCATTTGTGCATTTGGCATGATCGGCCTTCCACCAACTGGTGGCTTTTTCAGCAAGGTATATCTAATTCTCGGTGCGATCGACGGGGAACATTGGGTTTTCGTTGGTGTCATCCTGGTCAGCAGTGTCCTTGCGATTGGTTACCTAGCCAACGTCATCCGCTATATGTATCTGCCCGCCACCGAAAACGAACTGGACGAACCGGTGGGGAGGACGATTCACGGAGCATCTTCTGGAGAAAAGGTGCCTTTAACCATGCTCATTCCCCTTCTCATCCTAGCCTCAGGAGTCATCCTGCTCGGGATGTTCAATGGAGTGGTGATTTCGCAGTTCATCGACCCAGCTATCCCGACCGGTCTGAGGTGACAGGGTGACAACAACCGCCGCCTGGATTTGTATTTTTTCACCGTTAATTGGGGTCGTCATCACCCCTTTACTTGGCCGAATTAACCGGACAGCACGAGACCTTGGAGCTCTTCTATCCTCCCTGGCTGCAGCCGCTGCGGCACTCAGTTTGTTACCGGCACTGTTCTACCCCGAGGGGCTCCCACTTGAACATGAACTTACCTGGCTCACAAATCCGATCGAAATTGGCTTTGGCGTCTTGGTCGATGGTCTCAGCATTGTCCTTGCCAACGTCGTAGCGGTGATCAGCTTCATCATCATGGTCTACTGCCACGGTTACATGCGTGATGATCCCGCGCAGACTCGCTTTTGGATGTGGATGAATGGCTTTATTGCTAGCATGTTGCTGTTAGTTTTTGCCAACAACCTCCTGTTCCTTTTTGTTGGCTGGAAACTCGTTGGTGTTTGCAGTTATGGACTTATCGGTTTCTATTTTCAAGACCAGCGAAAGTATTGGATTGGTGGACCGTCGCCTACGGCCTTTGTAACACCATCCCAAGCCAGCCTTAAGGCGCTTGTCGTCACGGGGCTTGGGGACATGCTCATGCTGGGAGGCATCCTTCTCGTCTTCTCCTATGCCGGCACGTTGAACTTTCTTGAACTGTACGAGACCGCGCCGATCTGGCTAGCGGCCATGACCGCTACTCCTGGCATGGTGGCATTGGTGAGCTTGCTTTTATTGGCTGGACCTTTCGGCAAGTCGGCGCAGTTTCCGTTTCATGAATGGCTGCCCGAAGCCATGGCCGGCCCTGGTCCAGTTTCCGCGCTCATTCATGCCGCGACAATGGTCAAGAGTGGCGTCTATCTCGTGGCACGGTTAGTCCCCATTTTCTACTACGGCCGTTGGGTTGCTGGCATCGACGAAGCTGCTTGGTTCTTCTATGTCACCGCCTGGGTCGGCGCATTCACTGCCTTCTTAGCCGCTACTCAAGGTCTGGTGGCACTTGAACTTAAAAAAGTGTTGGCGTATTCAACAGTCAGCCAAATTGGTTACATGCTGCTTGGATTGGGCGCCGCGGGACTCGGGCCAACTTTCCTGCTCGATGGATATACCGCCGGCATCTTTCACCTCGTCAGTCACGCTCTTTTTAAGGCCTGTTTGTTCCTCTGCGCTGGTACGGTAATTCATGCTGTTCACTCCATTTACATTCAAGACATGGGAGCAGTGCGCAAACGCTTGCCACTGACTTGGCTATTTACCCTCGTCGCCGCAGTGTCGTTGATGGGACTCCCGCCCTCGCCGGGGTTCTGGAGCAAGGATGCGGTGCTACTCGCTGCGGCAGACGCTAATACGTTCTTGTTTGTCCTAGCCCTACTTACCGTCGCAGTGACTGCGTTTTACACCGTCCGCTTTCTCGGACTCGTGTTTTACGGGTCCGAGAGTGACGCTTTTCTTAAGGTAGTTCGGGATGGTGGACATGTCGATGACGGCAAGAAACCAATGTACGTAGCGTCTGGGGTGCTTGCGATCTTCATAATTGGCGCCGGCGTTAGCGGACCTTTCATCGAGGGCGTACTACACCATGGTTTTGAGCTTAGCCTGACTAGAGATGCGAATACTGTCACGTTATTGGCGCTCGAGGACAATGCGACCGAATCAGCTTCCCACCAAACCATTCCACTTCTGTCGGTGTTGTTTCTCGTGGCGGGTGCCGCTCCAGCGTATTACCTGTTCATCGCGCGCAAAGCTTCTCCTCAAGCACTTCTTCAAAAATCTCCAGTGGCGGGACTACTCTACACGTTCTTCTGGAAACGATGGTTTATCGACTCTTTCTACCGTCATCTGTTTGTTGGCGGGATTTCTCGGATAGCCACCTACGTCGCCGAAACGACCGAAACAAGATTCAACAACTTTATTCATCACCAACTCCCGAAGCTGTTCACTGTAAAGGCTGAACAATTTGTACATCGTCTACGGGCGGATACAGAAGAGCTGTTTTACAACGTGTCGTATGTGCTTGTGCTTTTCGTCTTGCTGCTCAGTTATCTATTTTTCGGCACGGGTGGGGGTCAATGATGCCGGCACTGCTTCTCCAGATTCTACTCACCCCAATTTTCGCGTCTGTTGTCGTCTTTCTCACGCGAAACCACATAGGGCGGTTTGCCGGATGGGTCACTTCCGGTGCGCTTGTTTACACAACCGCGCTCGTCGCGATCGCCGCTATGTCTGTCATTCGCGGTCAGGTTCTTGTTGAGGAATATCAAATTCTTGTCTCCGATACCCAAAACCCTGAAGCAATCAGCTTGGGTTTGCTGGCAGATGGTCTCAGTGTTTCAACATTAGCCATCGTGTTGCTGTTGTGTACGGCTCTAGCGTTGTATTCGATTCGATATATCGAACACCGTATCGAGATCCTCTATGCCGACGAAGACCAATTGAACCAAGACCGGCATTACGTGCGCTTTTTCTACTTACTGCCGCTGTTTCCGGTGGGTTTTATCGGCACGATTCTGAGCACCAACCTAATCCCCTTGTACTTTTTTATGGAGGTACTCACAGTTTCACTTTTTTTCTTAATGGCCTATTTCGGCTACCGGGAACGTGTTCGTGTCGCGTTCATTAGCTTGTCCTGGGGAATCATTGGAGCATTGTTGTTTCTAGCCGCGTCTCTTTTGGTCTACGACCAGATTGGGAGTTGGGACATCTCGCAACTGGACCTGATGGAAGGCACGCCGTTCGTAACCGCCACCATCTTTCTGTTTCTTGTTGGCCTCATGATGAAATTGGCAATTGTGCCATTTCACGTCTGGATGCCTTCAGTCCACGCGGAACATCCCACATGCATCGCTGGCCTTCTCGCCGTCTACGCTAATCTCGCTGTTTATGTCCTAATCCGCGTCGTAGTGCTTCCGCTTGGAAATGACTTCCAACAATTTGGTACACCACTCATGGTGCTCGCGATTGTGACCATGGTCTATGGGTCTCTCCTCACCATGGCGCAAACCGACATTAAGCGACTTGCCGCTTGTTCTACCATCAGCCAGATTGCGTATTCCGTCCTAGGCCTTGGCGCATTAACAAGCAGCAGCATCCAAGGTGGAATGTTTTTCTTTCTTAGCCACATCATGGGAAAGACGGTCTTTTTCTCGACGGCAGGCATCGTCGTCTATGCCACAGGTATCCGTGACATGCGACAGATGGGAGGACTCGCGAAACAAATGCCAGTGACTGCGGCCCTCTGGATCGCAGGGTGCATGATGTTGTCCGGGTTTCCGCCGTTCAGCAGCTTCACGGCCGAATGGATTATGTTCTCCGGAATCTTTGAAAAGGGTGTGACAAGCGGGCCACTGGGTATTGCGATAGCGCTGACGGGTGTGACCGCTATCTTGTTAACGGTAGCCTACTCGTTCAATGCAGCTCGGCAGATCTTCTTTGGCCCGTTAAACCCCAATCTTGCGACCAAAAATCTGTCGGATCCACCCCTCACAATGACGCTACCCCTAGCGTTCATCGCCATTGTGTCAATTGTTCTAGGGATTTTTCCTCAAACCATAATGAACCTGTTTCATTCGGTCCTCGGGGGCCTTTAGCCGGCATTCACCTCGGGGTACGGCCGATCTCCAGCATCGTCCGTTTTGTCCGAAAGATCCTTGTCGGCTAGCCGGGCAAGGGAGACGACACGGTCGTCTTCATCGATTTCGATTAGCCGCACACCTTGCGTCACGCGACCAATGGACCGGATATCACCCGTTACCATCCTGATGATCTTTCCTTGCTCGGTAATGAGCATCATTTCGTCATCCTGTTCGACATATGCAACACCGGTGACACGACCGTTCCGCTCACTCGTTTGGATGTTCTTAAGACCGAGTCCGCCCCGCGTCTGCACACGATATTCGTCTAGCTCGGTTCGTTTCCCATAACCTCGCGCCGTAACTGTCAAAAGCATCCCGCTCGACTTCACAACCGTCATCGAGACGACTTCGTCGTCACCGCGCAGGGTAATTCCGCGGACACCTCGCGCGGTTCGCCCCATAGTTCGGACATCAGATTCTTTGAAGCGGATCGCCTTCCCTGCCCGCGTGCCAATGAACAATTCCTCTTTTCCATCGGTCAGCTCGGCACCAATCACGGCATCTCCGGATTCAACCGACATCGCAATAATTCCGGTCGCCAACGGTCGGCGATACGCCCGAAGGTCAGTTTTTTTCACGATCCCTCGCTTCGTTCCCATAGTTACAAACTGCTCACCATCTTTCTCGGGCCAATGCCGAACAGCCTGAAGGGTGGCAATCCGCTCGCCAGGATCCATCCTAACTAAATTGGCAATCGCTTTACCTTTTCCAGCAGGACCTACGTCCGGAATTTCGTGTACCTTCAACCAGTAGACGCGACCTCGATCAGAAAAGATCAAGATATATGCATGCGTAGAGGCTACGAACAACTGAGTAAGAAAATCCTCGTCACGGGTCCGCATTCCCAGCCGCCCTTTTCCTCCGCGACGCTGGTTTCGATATTCGGTTAAGGCAGTCCTCTTAACGTAGCCTGTGTTGCTAACCGTGATTGCCATATCCTCCTCGGCGATCAGGTCTTCCACGCTAAAATCACCAGCTGCTTCAACAATTTCACTGCGCCGTTCGTCTCCATGACTCGCGGAAATAGTTTGAAGTTCACTGACGACCAAATCCATCAACTCCTGCTCGCTCTCCAAGATTGCCCTGAGTCGCTCAATCGTTTTCAACAGCTCCGTGAGTTCATCGATGATTTTCTGTCGTTCCAAACCGGTTAGACGCTGGAGTTGCATGTCTAGAATGGCTTGGGCTTGGATCTGGGTCAGCGAAAACTGGTCGATTAAGCCCATTCTTGCTTCAGGCGGACTCTTGGCGCCACGAATTAGTCGAATAACTGCATCCAACTGATCCAAGGCAATTTTCAGACCTTCGAGAATGTGCGCACGGGCTTCGGCCTTACGTAATTCGAATTCCGTTCGACGCCTCACCACCTCCCGGCGGAACTGGACAAAGTGTTCAATTACCTCAACTAACGACAGTACCCGCGGTCGCCCTGCGACAATCGCAAGCAGGATGATGCCAAATGATGTCTGAAGCGCTGTGTGCTTAAACAGATTATTGAGGACTACCTCCGGCACTTCCCCCCGGCGGAGTTCGATAACAATCCGCATTCCTTGCCGGTCTGATTCATCGCGAAGGTCCGATATGCCCTCGATCACCTTGCCGTGCTTGAGTTCAGCGATCTTCTCAAGCAACCTCGCTTTGTTTACTTGGTACGGAATCTCCGTCACTATGATCGATTGTTTCCCCCCTTTTTTGCGGGGGTCTTCGATCGATGTGCGAGCACGCATCAGCACACTACCTCGACCGGTTTTATAAGCCTGGGCTATGCCAGCACGACCAACGATGAATCCTCCAGTCGGAAAATCTGGTCCGGCCACAAGCCGGAGTACGGAACGCGTGCGCTCTTCGGGCGATTCGCCGGGATGCTCCGCGACCCAAACAACCGCATCAACCACCTCTCCCATGTTGTGGGGTGGGATATTGGTCGCCATCCCAACTGCGATACCCGCCGATCCATTCACCAACAGGTTGGGGTAGGGAGCCGGCAGAACGGTCGGTTCTTCCGTGGTTTCGTCGTAGTTGGGAACAAAGTCAACAGTTTCCTTGTCCAGGTCTGCCATCAACTCGTCAGCCAAGTTCTGTAGTTTGGCCTCCGTGTATCGCATGGCAGCTGGAGGGTCTCCATCGACCGAGCCAAAATTACCCTGTCCGTCCACCAACATGTATCGCATGTTGAAGTCTTGGGCCATGCGAACTAGGGTGTCGTAGATACTGGCATCTCCGTGAGGGTGGTAGTTCCCCATCACTTCGCCAACAATCTTTGCGCATTTTCGATAAGCCCTGTTCGACGTCAAACCCATCAGGCGCATGCCATAAATAACGCGCCGGTGCGCCGGCTTTAATCCATCCCGCACGTCAGGGAGTGCTCGCCCAATGATTACGCTCATGGCGTAATCCATGTACGAGTTCCGCATTTCGTCTTCGATATTGACCGGGATAATTTGAATTTCAGTGTTCGACATAGGGTGAAAACGGGAATTGCCTATACGTCAAGATTCTTGACTTCGAGCGCGTTGTCCTGGATGAATTTACGTCGGGGTTCGACGTGGTCTCCCATTAAGGTGGTAAACATCAGATCAGCCTCAGCCTCATCCTCGGCTCTTACCTGAAGAAGCGTTCTTGTCTCTGGCTTCATCGTGGTTTCCCAGAGTTGGTCGGGGTTCATTTCTCCCAAGCCCTTGTAACGATTCACCGCTACGCCACGTTTTCCAGCAGCGATAAAAAAATCAACTAGTGCGTCAACCGACCCAATTTCAACATCCTGAGTTTTGTCTTCCTCGACTGGGCCACCTTCAGAATCCCGAGTTGGAACAGTCGACACAACCAACGGGCCGTCCAGCGAGCGAACGTCGCTGTCTTCAAAACTGTCGAGCAGGGCTCGATATTCAACAGACGTCACAAAGTCAACACCGACAACATGGCGACGGGGATATCCACCTGTTCGGTCTTCAATTTGCACAGCGAAGGCGTTGTGCTCTTCATCCGTTCCCACTGACACAGTCCTGTCAGCCGACCTAAATTCATTGGCTAAATCTTCAGCCATCGCTTTGTCAGCGAAAAATCCTCGATCTCGAGCTCCTCGCGATAGCACCGCAGTAACCACGTCCCGGCTAACACCCCGGCGTTCGACCACATGCATCAACCTACGAAACGCCATAACCTTGTGAAGGACGTCTTCCAAATGAGACCCAGAAATTTTCCTCTTTTGTTCTGGAAGACGTAGAGTTCTCGACTCACTTGCCCGGCGTATTAACCAGCTCTCCAGCTCCCGATCGTCCTTGATATAAGTCTCCGACCGACCCCGTTTTGCACGATATAGAGGAGGTTGCGCGATATAGACATGACCATGCTCGATCAACGCGCGCATCTGCCTATAAAAAAATGTCAGCAGTAGCGTCCTAATGTGTGAGCCGTCAACATCTGCATCGGTCATTACGATAACCCGGTGATACCGAAGCTTGGAGAGGTCAAAGGCGTCCTTCCCAATCCCACAACCAAGCGCGGCAATCATTGTTCGAATTTCATCACTGCTCAACATCTTGTCCGGGCGGGCTTTCTCTACATTTAGAATCTTGCCCTTAATCGGCAATATTGCCTGAAAACGGCGGTCTCTCCCTTGCTTTGCAGAACCACCAGCGGACTCCCCTTCAACAATATACAGTTCGCTCTGTGCGGGATCTCGCTCTTGGCAATCAGCCAACTTTCCAGGCAAAGAACTACTATCGAGCGCCCCTTTGCGCACGATTTCCCGCGCGCGTCTTGCTGCTTCCCGCGCGCGCGCGGCATCGATTGCCTTATTCACTATGCGCTTCGTTACGGCGGGATTTTCCTCACAAAAGGCACCTAGTTTGTCGTTAATAATTGCCTCTACAATGCCTTTGACTTCTGTGTTTCCAAGTTTTGTCTTCGTCTGCCCCTCAAATTGAGGTTCTGGAATCTTGACACTAACAACGGCAACTAGCCCTTCCCGAATGTCGTCACCACTAACACTATCTTTGAGATCTTTCGACAATTGGTTCTTGTTGGCATACGCATTAAGGGTGCGTGTCAAAGCAGATCGAAATCCCGAGAGATGGGTTCCGCCTTCTTGTGTGTTGATGTTGTTGGCAAATGAATACACTGTCTCCGCGTATCCATCGTTCCACTGCAAAGCTATCTCGGCCGCAATTCCGTCCCGGTTACCCTGCATATAAATCGGTGTTGGATTTACAGCAGTCTTGTTTTCATTAAGGTGTTTGACGAACTCTTTGATTCCACCCTCATACTGGAACTTATGACTCTTTCCTGTGCGTTCATCGTCAATCGTGATCGTGATCCCTTGATTAAGAAATGCTAGTTCCCGAAGCCGTCGAGAAAGAACATCAAAGCTAAACTCAACAGTTTCAAAGATATCCCCGTCTGGCTTAAAGGTGACCTTGGTTCCACGACGTTTAGTTGTGCCGGTTACCTCCAAGGCAGTTGTAGGAGTTCCCCGTTTGTAGCTTTGGCCAAACACCTGGCCATTTCTTCTAATCTCCAACTCCACGGACGACGACAGCGCATTAACAACTGAAACTCCTACGCCGTGCAATCCCCCAGAAACCTTGTAGGTGTCACTATCGAACTTTCCTCCGGCATGGAGGACCGTCATTACGACCTCTGCGGCTGTTTTACCACTCTCGTGTTGGTCAGTAGGAATTCCACGACCGTTATCACTCACTGTGACTGAATTATCAATGTGGACCACCACGGCGACATTGTCACAGTGTCCTGCAAGGGCCTCATCAATGGAGTTGTCGACGACCTCATACACAAGATGGTGGAGACCAGTGGCGCCGGTTGAACCAATATACATGGCCGGCCGTGTTCGGACAGCTTCAAGACCTTCGAGAACTTTAATATTGTCGGCGCGATATTCGTTTCCGTCGGTTGTTGGAGGATTCACGGTAGGTTCTGTGGGCGCACCGGTTGTCTGAATGTTCTGGTTTTCGAGTTGGGTCATCCCTTCGCTCTGTTAGGTGATCGTGTTGTTTTCGTGTGGTGAATTTCCTGGTTACACACGCATTGGCATAATGACGTAGGTGTAATCACAACCCTCTGATCCCACTGGCTTCATTACTGCCTGACTCATTTCATCTTTAAGCTGAAGTTGCACAGTGTCTGAATCAGTTACAGCCAAAAAATCAAGGACATATTGGGCGTTAAAACAAATTTCAACCTCTTCACCAGAATATTCAACAGTAAAGCTTTCAGCGGCCTCGCCAACCTCAGGACTACTAGAGGTAATTCCAAGTTGATTACTACTAATTTGAAGCTTCACAGCTCTAGACCGATCACTAGATAACAATGCAACACGTTTAACAACACTTGTTAGTCGGTCCCGATCTAACTCGATCGTTTTATCGTTTCCCGTTGGTACCACTCGCTCGTAAGCTGGAAATTGTGCATCTATTACGCGGGAGATAAGTTGCCTCCCTCCAACATTGAAAAATAGATGGTTTTCTCCGGGCACATACTCAATCGGATCATCTCCCTGAGTTAAAAGTCTAGAGAGTTCCCATAGTGTTTTTTTAGGAAGAATCGCCTGTGTTTTTTCTACTTCATTAGTAATATTCTCTCGTTCTGTCTCAACAAGTGCTAAGCGATGGCCATCAGTTGCAACAAGTTGCATCTTGCCAGGTTGTAATAAAAATAAAGCGCCATTCAAAAAGTAACGAGTGTCCTCTCCTGTAATCGCAAATTGTGTTTTATTAACCATCTCGCGAAAATCAGTGCGAGGTAATTTAACTGGTGTTTCTTTGGGTGTATCAGGAAGTGTTGGAAAATCTTCCTTTGGTAAAGTTTGCATCCTTGATTTAAACCGGTCGGCTAAAATCGTGACAGAACCTTTTGTTCCCTCTTTAATTTGAATCTCCGTCTCTGGTAGAGACTTAACAATTTCGTAGAGTTTCTTCGCTGGTATGGTTATTGAACCGGCCTTCGTGACCGTAGCGGTAATTTGACTGCGAAGACCAACCTCGAGGTCAGTTGCCAATAATTGAACAACTCCATTTTCTTCGGCCCTAACTAGAATATTTACTAAGATTGGGATGGTGTTTTTCCGTTCAATAATTCCTTGAAACAACTGTAACTCTGGTAGTAGATCGTTCTTACGAACAGTCAGTTCCATGTAACTGATGACCTCGGTAGAGGGGGACCGCAATAGGGCGTTCACATTAAAACTATGAACGCTAAAGTTATTACTAATTAATGTTTTAAAGCTATATTAATTATAACAAGAATATAGGTCTGTTTAAAAGTTACCGAGCGAATATAAATCTATATTTATCAATATTTTACAGTTTTAAATAAATGTTGATAATCTTATGAATATTTACAACACCCTGTTGAGAACAATCCACGTACAGAGACACCAACAGAATGACACTGTGGATGCTGTGGATAAACTAAAAATGAAGCTTTCTTTTAATTATAAATCTTAATTAAAAGACTCAAGGAAACTGTTAATTAGCGTGTGGAAATCCCTATCAATTTTTCGTCGTTCTTCGATCTTTTTAATCGAATGAATAACTGTGGAATGGTGTTTACCACCGAAGCTTTTTCCTATTTGGGGCAACGAATTGTTTGTTAGCGACTTTGAAAGATACATCGCGATTTGTCGTGGTAGGGTGACAGTTTTTGAATTATTACGAGACTTTAAATCAGTAACTTTAAGTTGGTAGTAATTCGCAATAAACTTTTGAATTATCTCAATTGTTACATTTTGATCCTCTCGGTCAAGGATATCGCGAAGGACATCCTGGGTAAGAGGTAACGAGATTTCACTACCAGTTAAAGACGCATACGCCAACAAGCGGATCAGAGAGCCTTCAAGTTCCCTAATGTTAGAACGTATCCGGCCGGCAATATAAAGTGCGACGCCGTCAGCTAGAGGCACACCCTCGGCAGCAGCTTTCTTTTTAAGAATAGCTACTTTTGTTTCCAGATCAGGTGGTTGGATATCGGCTATCAGACCCCATTTAAAACGTGACCGAAGACGCTCTTCAAGTGAAGGAATCTCATTGGGGGGGCAATCACTACTCAGAATAATTTGTTTTTGCGCGTCATAAAGGGAGTTAAAAGTATGAAAAAACTCAGTCTGCGTACCTTCTTTTCCAGCTAGAAATTGGATGTCGTCAACAAGAAGAACATCAATAGTTCGATAACGCTCTCTAAACTCCAATATTCTGTCGTACCGAACAGCGTTAATCATTTCGTTCATAAAACGTTCTGAAGAAATATAGGTTAGTTTTAGTTGACTGTTTTGGTCTAAGAGATATTGGCCGATAGCGTGCATTAGGTGTGTTTTCCCAAGTCCCACACCCCCATACAGAAATAGCGGGTTATAGGACCGAGAGGGAGCCTCGGCGACCGCTAAAGCGGCAGCGTGTGCGAATTGGTTGGAGGAACCAACGACAAAAGTGTCAAAACTATACCGAGGATTTAACCCTCGGGGCCTAGGGGCCTGTTTTTTTGGCTCTTCATGTAAGGGGGCTACTGGTATTTCACTAGATTGGCTTGAGCCAGCATTGCCATCGGTTGAAAAAGTAATTTTGAGGTTTTCTCGACCAAGTTCTGTAAGAGCCTCTTTAATTACGCTGCCATAATGTTTTGTGAGCCAATCACGAGAAAGACTATTTGGTACGAAAACTTGTATCTCTTCACCGGTGTCTTCAATGAAACTTGTTGGTTTGAACCAGGTAATAAAACTATGTCGGTTAACTTTTGTTTCAACCCTCGACAGTATTTCGTTCCAGATGTGTGTTGTCATATCAACTGGCGATAAAAGGTGAATATTCGCCTCTTTTAAACCAAGGAAACCCTAAAGCACGCTAAAACTTGAAGCAAAAAATACTTTAAAACACTTAAAAACAGAGGTTTTTACATATTTGCACACCAAACAACACTAAATTTGGGCGAAACCCTGAAATTTCCACAATTTCTTCCACAGTTGTGGAAAACCACCAACAACTGTCTGATCGCCATGATTTAGACCGGCGAATGTAACACACCATTCAAAGTCAGGCAATTGACAGAAAAATCAACCGCTAAAGTTTGAAACTTGGCCAGTTAAGTTAATGTTGAGAGGTCATCGTTGACACTCGAGAGACCGCTTCGATATGATGGTAAGTTCCCGTTCGGTGTATGAGCTGAGTGGTTTCACCGGCGCAGGAAATGGAGATCGGACCGAATGAAGCGCACTTATCAACCAAACCGCCGCCGGAGGAAACGGACTCACGGATTTAGGAAAAGAATGAGTACAAAGAACGGCCGCCGGATTTTAAATAGTCGCCGCGCTAAGGGGCGCAAGCGGTTAGCAGTCTCGTAAACTGTTATAATTAAACAACTTAATATAAGTGGAAAGAACCCTGTCTAGCCGAGAACGCGTTCGGCAGAGGCCAGAGTTTCTGCGGATTCAACAGCAAGGCGTTCGGGTGCGCGGAAGACACCTCACGCTTTTTGTGCTTCCCAACGATTTGGAGGTCACCCGGCTTGGAATCATTGCTACGCGTCGCCTTGGTGGTGCGACAAGTCGAAATCGTTCAAAACGTGTAATCCGTGAAATATTTCGGCTAAATAAAGGTGAACACGAGGGGTTCAGCTTGGACATCGTTGTGTTGCCGCGACCTGGGTTCTCCGAGAAGGCGTTCGACATTCTTCAGGCTGACTATCTCAATACTCTGAGACGATATGCACGTTCCCAATAGAGATTCAAACACAGCTGAAAGTACGACGAGTACAGCTACAAATGTGCTACTTTGGCTGCTGAGAGCGTATAAAGTCTTTTTTTCACAAATATTTACAGGTTCTTGCCGGTTTGTGCCGTCTTGTTCGTCGTATGCTGAAGAGGCGTTAATTAAGCACGGAACCTTGAGAGGGAGCTGGTTGACCGTGCTGCGACTTGCGCGCTGTCACCCATTCTGTGAGTCCGGTCTTGACCAGGTGCCGGAACCTCGCCGGCCCCAGCAACGCTAGATAACGAGGCCAGCATCGTATGGAGAAAAGAGTTCTCCTTGCCGTTTTTTTGTCGTTTCTGGTGCTTTATGCCTACCAGAGTTTTCTTGTGCCTCCCCCTCCCCCGCCTACGTCGCCACCAATGGGGGAAACGCAGGAGGGGGAGGATCCCAATACCCCCATAGATCGTTCTTTGCCTCAGACCGCGGCGCAGGCGGGACAGTCACCCCGTTCTCAGGAAAGCCGACTAACGCCGGTCGATCCACCCGTGGCAGAACCGGTCGTTTCTGACGGCGAGCCAAGGGATATAACCGTTGAAAGTGATTTTTTTCGGGCTGTCTTTTCTAATCGGGGTGGCGAATTGGTTAGTTGGCAGCTTAAGGAGTATCTCACTGGAGGCCAACCCGTTGAACTGATTTCCGGCGATCTTCCGGCAGAAGAGGTGTGGCCTTTTACGGTTAAGTTCGACGATGAAATATTGACCTATTTAGCTGATCAGGCCCTTTATCGATCGAGTTCTCCTGGGTTGAGACTGAGTGGTCAAACAGACACTCTGACGTTCGAATATCAGGATGCTGGTGGATTTACGATCCGGAAAACGTACGCGTTTGATCCAACAGTCAGTCCCTACGTAGTCAGGTTGACTGTTGACGCTCGGTTGGGACAAGAAAATCTTCAACCGACCATCCAGTGGGGGCCAGCATTGGGTGGAGCAGAACCTCCGGCAAGTAGTTTTGTGTATCAACAACCCAACGGTGGGATTATGTATGGGCGTATTTCCGAAGCGGGTGTTTTCTCAGAACCGTCGATCGAAAGGTTCGATCGAGCCGATGTTGTAGAACGATCGTTGCGAGAGGGCCTGCTTGATTTCGTTGGCGTTGATAATCATTACTTTATCGCCGCGGCCTTGCCTCAGCAAAGACAGGTAGCAGTCACTTACCGCCCTGTTCAGCTATTACCAGAATCGCCGGACGGAGAAGTCCGCGACCTAATGGCTTTTGAACTACAAGTGCCGGATGGAGTCAATGACCTCGCGTTCTTTATAGGTCCAAAGGATTTCGATCTTCTTGAGCAGGCCTCGGGCCCGTTGGTGAGGTCGATCGATTTTGGTTTTCTTTCCGTTCTCGTCGTGCCGCTGCACCGCTCCCTGAAATGGGTATATGGCTGGGTGGGCAACTACGGATTTTCGATCATTTTATTAACGATTCTAGTGAACATCATCATCTTTCCGCTGCGGCACAAGAGCGTCGTTTCCATGCGGAAGATGGCGGAGCTCGGGCCCGACATGAAGGCGATCCAGAATCGCTACGGGTCTCTAAAAGCAACTGATCCAAAGAAACAACAGATGCAAAAGGAAGTTATGGAGCTGTACAGCAAAAACGGAGTGAATCCCGTTGCGGGCTGTCTGCCCATGATTCTGACGATGCCGATTCTCTTTGCTTTCTATCGGCTCCTGTCTATGGCGATTGAAATCCGAGGAGCTCCTTTTGCTCTTTGGATCACCGACCTATCGGTTCACGATCCACTGTATGTCACACCGGTCATCATGGGAGCCTCGATGTTGTTTCAGCAACGACTCACGCCGATGAACACTGCTGATCCAATGCAGCAAAAAATCATGATGTTTATGCCGGTGATGTTTACGTTTTTCTTTCTTTGGGCACCAAGTGGATTGGTGATCTACTGGCTGACGAGTAATTTATTTGGAATCGGCCAGCAGATCGTGACCAATCGCATTATTGGACAGCCGACCACGCGAACCGTCCGGCCACCAGCGGAAGGGCGGGCCAAGAATAAGAAGGGATCAGCGAAGAAGGCTGACGGCCCCATAGAGCCGAAGTGAGGATGATGTGACAGACAATCTCAGCACTAGGATGATCGAGTTTGTTGAAGAGGTTACCAACGCGATGGGACTCTCGGCGGAAGTCTCGGTTGAGCCACTCGAAGACGGGACTAGGATTGTGATTGTTGGCGAGGATTGTGAGGTTTTGGTCAAGCGTAAGGCTGCGGCGCTTGATGCTTTACAGCATGTGGTCAACGCGGCTTTTCGACGTGACCATCCCGGCCGCCACATAGTTGTTGACTGTCTGGATTATCGTAAAACGAAGGATGCTGAATTACGAGAGACAGCAAAATTGCTCGCTGAGCGTGCCCGGGAAACAGGTCTCCCTCAGGAGATAGGTCCATTAAATCCGTATGCCCGCCGAATTGTGCACCTGGCGCTTGCGGAAGACCCGCTCGCAGCGTCCGAGAGTATCGGTGACGCATTCATGAAAACCGTCGTCATTACGTCGGAGGAGTGAGTCGAAAAAGACCCTCGGGATTGGTCTTGTAGTTTTACGCACAGGTCCATCATGTACGTGCCGGACGACACGATCGTGGCTGTGGCTACGCCTCCAGGGCCCGGAGGGATTGGTGTCGTCCGTATTAGCGGGCCTGATGCGACCACGACAGCTCAGGCGATCCTGCAGCGCACTTCTCCTCTAGAGCCTAGGCTTGCGACGGTGACTGTGGTTGTCGCAGGGGAAGAAAGCAAGCCGGTCGACCGTGTCCTGGCGACGTATTTTCCTGCTCCCAAATCGTACACCGGAGAAGACGTGGTCGAAATCAGCGCCCATGGTAGCCCTGTCCTGCTCCGACGCATTGTCGAACTGGCGGTGGGTGCGGGGGCACGGCTTGCTGAGGCTGGAGAGTTTACCTTGCGTGCTTTCGTGAACGGACGAATCGATCTTGTGCAGGCTGAAGCCGTTCGCGATCTTATCAACGCCGTAACACCTCTCCAAGCTCGGGCGGCCTTCGATCAACTTGAGGGAACAGTTACCGCACCGATTTCGGAAATAGAGAGCGCGTTGTTCGATCTTGTTGTTCGTCTGGAAGCGTCGATCGATTTTCCTGAAGAGGGGTATCACTTTGTGGACGTTGATGAAGCCGGAACCTCCATTCGGCAACTCATAGAGCGAACGGAACAACTCTTAGTTGACGCACAGCGTGGTCGTTTAATTCGTGAGGGTGGCCAAGTGGTGGTTCTTGGAAAGCCGAATGTTGGCAAGTCCACGCTATTCAACCGACTGTTAGGAAGTCCACGCGCTATTGTGACGAAGGTGGCTGGAACGACACGGGATCTCTTGGCCGAAACACTTGACTTGAATGGTATCCCAGTAACCTTGGTCGACACAGCTGGCATTCGTGCCACAGGGGACGCTATCGAATCCGAAGGAGTTCGCCGTGCGAAGGCGGCGTTGAAAGTGGCGCGTATGGTCATCGTCGTTCTTGACCGGTCTCGACCGCTGGAGAAAGAGGATGCAGAGCTCATGGCAGACACTGCTACTCTTACCCGTCTCTTGGTGATCAACAAGACTGACCTGCCGGCGGCGTGGACTGAGGTCGACGGAAACAGTGGAGAAAAATTAGATAACACACTTGCCGTTTCCCTACTTGAGGACTCGCCGGACGCAGCGGCGCGGGTATCTGCTGCTATCACGAAGACGTTGCTGGCCGGTGAAGAACTTCGCGATCCACCCGCGATAACGAATCTGAGACATATAGAGTTACTCGAGCAAGCTCAGGGGGCTTTGCTTCGGGCTGCGAATGCAGCTGATGCAAAATCTCCTGAGGAATTTCTGCTCTCTGATTTGGTTGACGCGCAACTGGCGCTAGGTGCTGTGACGGGCCAGAGGACTCCGGACGATGTACTGAATCGAATTTTTTCAGAATTCTGCATAGGAAAGTAGGCTGTTTTGAATCGGTAGTAAGACGGATTCCTATGCAAGGACACAACTCAAGAGAGTTCAAAGGTTTACGGTTTGTGCGCACCCCTTTGACTCCGCAAATGTTTTTGAAGCGGTTATGAGGGATTACGACGTCATTGTCATCGGCGCTGGACATGCGGGCTGTGAAGCAGCGTATGTCTCAGCGAGGGTCGGGCTCAGCGTGGGACTCTGCACTCTTTCGCCAGACACGGTAGCTCACATGCCTTGTAACCCAGCGGTGGGAGGCACGGCCAAGGGTCACCTTGTGCGCGAGATCGATGCACTCGGAGGTCTGATGGGTCGAGCGATCGACGCGACAGGCATTCAATTCAAACTTTTAAACCGAAGTCGAGGGCCTGCTGTTTGGTCTCCTCGTGCGCAAGCCGACAAACGACGCTACGGTAATTGGATGAAGGAAGAGTTGGACCGTGAGTCTGGAATCGAGTGGATAATCGGTAGAGCCGGCTCAATTCTGATCAAGAATGGTGCAGTTGCCGGGCTCAGCCTTGAGGGTGATAGAGACGCCGAGAGGTATAGCTGCCGTGCACTAATCGTCACCACGGGAACCTTTCTCAATGGCCTAATTCATATTGGTTCCGAAACACATTCAGCCGGGAGACATGGAGAGCCTGCATCCCGAGACTTGGCTGAGTCGCTGAAATCACTAGGTTTGCGGTGGGGGCGACTAAAAACCGGCACGCCACCGAGGCTGGACCGACGCAGTATCGATTTTGATCAATTTGAGAAGGCTCCCGGGGATGATCCCCCCATTCCCTTCTCGTTTCTGACTGATGGTCTTGACCAACCGCAGGTCCTATGTCACACGTTGCACACAACTGACAAAATTCATTCTTTGGTGCGGTCTCATATCGAGGAGTCGCCACTCTACAACGGAAAAATTCAAGGTATTGGACCACGGTACTGTCCTTCACTTGAAGATAAAGTGATGCGTTTTCCGGAGCGAGAAAGACACCATATTTTCTTGGAGCCGGAAGGCTTGGACGTCGACGAGATCTATGTCAATGGATTTTCAATGAGTCTTCCTCGCGAAGTTCAGGCGGACATAGTTCACGCGGTCCCTGGTTTGGAAGATGCCGTCATGATGCGCCCAGGGTATGCCGTTGAGTACGATTTTGTACAGCCAACAGAACTCCACCCTACTCTCGAAACCAAAAAAATTGGCGGCCTGTTCCTCGCCGGCCAGATCAACGGCACATCAGGCTATGAAGAGGCGGCCGCCCAAGGAATTCTTTCGGGCATCAATGCATCATGTTTGGTCCGCAGGCGTGCACCGATTGTTTTAGGGCGAGCTCAGGCCTATATCGGTATTCTCGCTGATGATTTGACAACAAAAGGATGTCTTGAACCATATCGCATGTTCACGTCGCGCGCTGAGCACAGACTACTTCTTCGGATTGACAATGCTGACTTGCGACTGACGGAAATTGGACGTGTTGAAGGGCTTGTTGATGACGACAGGTGGTTACGGTTTAGGGATCGTCAAGCGCGATTTAGACGCAACATGGCGACCGTCAGGAAAACTGTTGTCACTGTGAGTGGAGGTAAGCGTGTGCGAGCCGATCAGGCTTTACGACGACCGGAACTTCGACTCCAAACCCTTGTTGATCAGCAAGAACTCACTTTGGAGTCCAACGGCAGTCAATCGGGGATCGACTTTGCAACAATTGAGACCGAATTTAAATACGCTGGTTACCTCGAGCGCCAACAGGCAACGGTGGAACGGAGCCGACGACAGGAGACCCGGTCAATCCCAGACGACTTTGCCTATTCTGGTATCCCTGGTCTTTCCAACGAAGTGGTCGAACGGCTTTCGGAGATTCGACCAAGAACACTGGGTCACGCTCTACGCGTGCCAGGCGTGACGCCGGCTGCTGTGGCAGTGATTGGGAGTTATCTTGGTCGGCAAAGAAGAAAATCCGCGTGATCGAGAGAACTAGTCTTCAGTATGACAAAAAGTATCACTGTTATTAGGGATCGAATTGAGAGACTTGCGGAGCGAGCCGGACTCAAGTTGCCCGGCGAAATTGTTCTTAGGCTCAGTGAATACGTAGAACTTTTGCGGAAGTGGAACGCGCGTATCAATTTGACCGGGCTTGACGACAAGGACCGTGGTCTTGACAGATTGATTATTGAGCCGTTGGTGGCGGCTAAACACCTACCGGAAAAGGGAACGGCGATAGATATCGGTTCGGGTGGGGGGTCGCCGGCAATTCCGTTGAAGCTGGTTTCTCCGGGGTTGTTTGTTCGGATGGTGGAATCAAAGGTCCGAAAGGCGGCTTTTCTCCGCGAGGCATGTCGCCATCTTGAAATCTCAAATGTTGAAGTTGAGACGGACAGATACGAAGGGTTGTTGTCTCGCCCTGAATTACACGAGGCCCACGACATATTGACAGTGCGGGCGGTTCGAATGAGTCCTGCTTCACTTCGCAACCTGCAAGCGTTTGTAAAACCACGAGGTCTGTTGGGCTTGTTTCGTAGGAGTTCTGCGAAGGATGAAGTGGTACCCGGTGTAGAGCCACCGCTGATGGTGAGGAGTAGGCATGCATTGGTTGGTGCGCTGAGCAGCGAATTGGTCGTGCTGGAAAAGGGAAGTTTTTAAGATAAGCAAATATAAAGCGAACGCGCGCTGATCGTTCTGGCGACGGGTTCCACGTTGATGAATTGGTCGAGAGCGGCCGTGGTTTTTTGGACGAACCCCCACACAAACATAAATTAAATTTATTTTTTTATTTGTAATATATATAATAGTTTCTTGCGGCTGCTCTCGGTATCTGTGAGTAATGGAGAGTGCGGGGTAGAGATTTGGCTTGGCGACCCGGCCGCCAACCTTTGCTCAGTTTCTATCTTCTGGGAAGAAAAGGTGGCGCAGCGAGCTGGTATACCCATGGCATTCGCGACCATTCGCGAGTTATTCACTCGAAGTGATCTACTCCGATCGAAAAATGACGGGAGGACAGATATGCCTACTTCAGAAAATGGACAGGATCTCGAGTTGTTTCGGAAGGAAATTAAATAGCTACGCGCTAACCGTGGAAATGGGCGGGATGATGTCGAGAAATGCCAGAGCTGCTCCCGATCGGCGGAACCACAGCGATGTTCTTCACGCCGAAAAGGAAACTTGATGAGAACTGAAATTCGGATTGATCGCTGCTTCGCCCTTCCTCGGCGCTAATCCCAGTCAAAGTTTAACCGCTTGCTGTCGCGCGGTTGACGAACCGTCACGACAACGAGATCAAACCTGTCACTTCGGTCCAGGTCGTGGATCTTTGTAGATGGTATTAATGTTCTACTAGGCTTACTAGCGCTCGACGGAACGACGGTAATATTTATTGGCTGGGGCTAAGGTAGAGATGTCAAACGGAGAAATAGCAACAGGCCGTAACTGTGAAAGATAACTGTTTCTGAAAGGAGATAGAATGTGGCAGGAATTAATTACTCTCATCTATTCGTGCAAGCCTTCGATGATTTCGAGGAAAAGTTGAAGAAAGAGCGCGCGGAAAAACTACACGATCTCCGCAGAGAGATTGGCAACCAAAGCCATCCAGGCGCTGAAATATCCTAAATCTGACGCAGAAGGCTGGCCACTACTTTGCGTTGGAGTTATGAACGTTCCACGTGGAACATCTTGACCGGATAAGCTGTCAGATGTAAAATAAATGAAAGCAATACATTAGATTGAACGACATAATAATTATAGGTCATTAGACTTAATTAGTTTGAGTTGTCGGAGTGAATTAATGATTCTTCGGTTTAGCCCATGAAAAGAATCGTTGCGGTCGCAAACCAAAAAGGCGGTGTTGGAAAGACGACGACTGCGATTAATCTTGCGGCCTCTCTAGCGTTGGCTGATCAATCGGTCTTGCTCGTGGATCTTGATCCCCAGGCGAATCTCACGAGCGGGGTGGGACTTAAGAATGAGGCAGTGTCGGGACGGACTGTTTATCACGCTCTCACGTCTGACACTTCGCCGAGTTTGGATAGTTTCGTGATGCCGACCGCCGTGAGTGGCCTTTCCCTTATCCCGGCTGACCGTAACCTGACTGGCGCAGAGGTTGAGTTGATTAATCTCTCTGAGCGAGAGTTCAGACTCCGGCCACTTCTTGAACAGGCGCGGGCGAAGTTTGATTTCGTATTTATCGACACGCCACCTTCGCTGGGCTTGTTGACACTCAATGCCTTAACGGCGGCTGACGAAGTTTTGATTCCCCTCACGTGCGAGTACTTTGCTCTTGAGGGTGTAGCGGAATTGATGGCGACTCTTGAGCGTGTTCGCGGTTCGCTTAATTCGAAACTGGGCGTTGCTGGAGTGTTGTTGACGATGGCCGACAACCGAACAAATCTGGGCCGGCAAGTGGCTCGGGAGGTACGAGCTTTTTTCCAGGATCGCGTGTTTGAGACGACGATTCCACGGAATATCCGTCTTGGCGAAGCTCCAAGTCATGGGTTGCCAGCGATTCTGTACGACGTGCGGTCCAAGGGTGCCGAGGCATATGTGGCTTTGGCTCGAGAGATATTACACATGGACTCGGCAGGAGATTCGAGTTCACCAGACGCTACCACGGGAAATTATGATGCCTGAAAAACGCCCAGCGCTTGGACGTGGGTTAAGCGCTCTGATTCCAGATAGTGTGCCAGTGCCGCACCCTGACTCAGAGGACCATCCCACCGAGGTTGACCTTGACCTCCTTCGGCCGAATGCGGACCAGCCGCGGACCGAGATGGATGAGGCGCGTCTTGATGAACTTGCTCGTTCCATTAAGGCCAGCGGAGTCATACAACCGATTTTGGTCCGGCCAGTTTCTGGCGGCGGGTACGAGATTGTTGCGGGTGAACGCCGATGGCGTGCAGCCCAGCGAGCCGGGCTCATGCGGGTGCCGGTAAACATAAGAAACGTACCGGCTGATAAACGTTTAGAACTTGCTCTGATAGAAAATATTCAGCGAGAAAACCTGAATCCTATTGAGGAAGCACGAGCCTATCAGAAACTGACTGAACAATTTAACCGCACCCAGGAAGAGGTCGCCCAAGCGGTGGGAAAGGACCGAGCCACCGTCGCCAATTACCAGCGACTACTGACATTACCGTCAGAGGTCCAGGCCGAAGTCGCCGGAGGGCGACTGAGTATGGGCCATGCTCGTGCCCTGATTGGATTGCCTGATTCGTCGACGCAGCGGCGATTTGCCCGAGACGTTCGATCACGCGACCTATCGGTTCGAGAAACCGAGGCGCTGGTAAAAAAGATGTTAGCTCCGAAGACGACGACGGACCGGACGCTGGAGAAAGATGTCCACATTAGAGAGGCGGAAAAAAACTTACGCCTCAAGCTGGGAACACGCGTGAATATAGTTCGGTCGAGGCGTGGCGGGCGGATTGAAATCCAGTTTGCTTCAGAAGAGGAACTCCAACGCTTGTACGAAGAGCTCTCAGGTGGCGGGGAATCCTCGTGATTAAGATGAAAGAGAGCACTTCAAGGCTTGCCCCTTCTCTATCGCGAGTGGTATAAATTCCTGTTTGCCCTGCCGCAAACAACCCCAGTGATCTGGTTATCCCCTCTCGAGATACCTTGGTCCTCGTGATAGGTGGTGAGTGGGGTCACCAAAATCGGAGATGATGACGAATCGAGCCGCCGCAAAGCGGTATGCACGGGCCTTGCTTGAAGTGAGCCAAAAGGATACGGATCCGGAAGTAGTGGGTCAGGATCTCTTGGGAGTTGTGACAGTGATCGCATCCTATCCGAAACTCGATCAAGTTTTTGCTAGTCCGGGTATTCCCGCAGCTCGGAAGAAAGCATTAGTGAGTGAGCTATTTTTGCGTTTGGGCGATCTTGCTCCGGTCACGAAACGTTTGCTCGTGTTGCTTTCCGAGCGCGATCGACTTTCCCTTATCCGAGAAATCAGTGAGGTCTATCAAGACGAGCTCATGGAATTGCGGAACATAGTTCGTGCCAGAGTTACGACGGCATGGGAGCTGGAACTAGCCAGCGTCACGTCAATTAAGAAGGCGCTGGAAGAAGCGACAGGTAAACAGGTCGAGGTGGATGTCAATGTCGACACCACCCTGTTAGGTGGCATCGTTACGCAGATTGGGAGCACCGTGTATGACGGGAGCGTCGCTGGTCATCTCGGCCGCCTGCGGCAGCGTTTGAGCACAGAAACGTAAAGTTTAAAGTGGCGACGGACCTCGACTTTATCATTTAAGCGATTAACTAATTACTTATATTTCACAACTTAAGATTTGCGACTCTCATGGATATCAAAGCAGACGAAATCTCTAAAATTATTAAGGATCAACTAGGCGACTATTCGCTCGATGTGGATGTCACGGAAGTTGGGACGGTCGTATCAGTGGGTGACGGAATCGCTCGGATTCATGGTATTGAGGGAGCAATGTCAACTGAAATGCTCGAGTTTCCGCATGGCGTCTATGGAATCGCACTCAACTTAGAGGAATCGAGCGTAGGAGCCGTTCTGTTGGGCGAGACGACGGAAATCAAGGAAGGCGACACGGTGAAACGGACGGGTCGCATTATCTCAGTTCCGGTTGGCGAACAGATGCTCGGCCGTGTCGTGGATGCGTTGGGTCAGCCAATCGATGGAAAGGGTCCAATCGCAACGAGTGAAACTGCACCCATTGAAAAGATTGCGCCAGGGGTTGTGGACCGACAGCCAGTCAAGGAGCCTCTTCAGACGGGCCTTAAAGCGATTGATGCAATGGTGCCCATCGGCCGTGGCCAGAGGGAGTTAATCATTGGCGACCGGCAAACCGGCAAGACCGCCGTTGCTGTTGATGCGATCATCAATCAAAAAGGTCTCGACGTCATATGTGTTTATAACGCTATCGGGCAGAAGCAGTCGACAATTGCACAGGTAGTCAGAACGTTGGAAGAGAATGGTGCGATGGAATACACGATTGTGGTGGCAGCGGCAGCATCTGATCCAGCCCCACAGCTCTACATCAGCCCCTATTCGGCGTGTGCAATAGGGGAGTACTTTCGGGATAGTGGACGCCACGCGCTCTGCATTTATGACGATCTTTCAAAACACGCACAGGCGTATCGTGAGATTTCGTTGCTACTGCGTCGACCGCCGGGGCGCGAAGCATATCCGGGGGATGTTTTCTATCTTCACTCGCGATTACTTGAACGAGCGGCAAAGCTGAACGCGGAGCAAGGGGGCGGGTCACTGACGGCACTCCCTATCATTGAAACGCAGGCAGGTGACCTGTCGGCCTATATTCCGACGAACGTCATTTCGATTACTGATGGACAAATCTTTCTCCAAAGCGACTTGTTTCACCAAGGCATCAGACCAGCCATCGACGTCGGTAATTCGGTGTCAAGGGTCGGAGGGTCTGCACAGGTGCGCGCGATGAGACAAGTGGCTGGAACGCTACGGATAGACCTTGCGCAATTCCGTGAGTTGGAAGCGTTTGCTCAGTTCGGTAGCGACCTCGACAAGGCCACTCAAAACCAGCTCAATAGAGGACGGAGATTGGTTGAAATCCTCAAGCAGCCACAATATCAACCCTTGTCAGTGGAGCGTCAAGTGCTCATTCTTTTTGCCGGTGCCAATGGGTATCTCGATAACATCGAGGAATCGGATGTGTCTGACTACGAACAACAGCTTTACGAATTCTTTGAGGTCCGTCACTCTGTCATCATCGAAACGCTAAACGAGCAGAAAAAGATGGACGATGACCTCAAAACAGCGGTCACGGAAGCTGTCGAAGAATTCACTACACAATTCGTCGAAGCTCGTAAAGGAGCTGCTGCTTAAACGTTATGCCTTCGCTTATTGACCTCCGGCGGCGGATTCGTGCCGTCAAGAACACCGAGCAAATCACCAAGGCTATGAAAACCGTCTCGGCCTCAAAACTCCGAAGGGCTCAAGAACGCATAATGGGGGCACGGCCATTTGCCCGAGAAATGCAGCGCGTTTTGCAAGGTCTATCAGCTGGAATTGACGTAGTTTCGCATCCACTACTTACGCCGCCTGATCCAGAGTCATCTGCACCTGCACTTCTGGTCGTTATTACGGCTGACAAGGGACTTTGTGGCGGTTTCAACTCGGCGTTGCTGCGCAGGGCGACTTCCTATTTGGAAGATGCGGATAACGGGGTAGCTTTGGCTCTGGTCGGACGAAAAGGCCGTGACTTTTTCCGGCGGCGCAAGATCGACCTTCGGTATGAGGAAATCAACATCTTCAACGATTTACGCTACAGTCACGCCCAGGCGGTTGCCGAAATGGCAATACAACAGTTCACAAGCAACCAAGTTTCCAGTGTACAACTTTTATATAACGAGTTTAAGAGTGTCATTCAACAGGATGTAGTCGTTGAACAACTTCTCCCGATTCCACGGCTAACACCCAGCGAAGATGAGACAGAAGTGTTGGCAGAGTACTTGTTTGAACCAAGTGCTGATCAACTCTTCCAAGCCCTGTTACCTCGACACGTAGAGGTTCAGATTTTTCGAGCCCTGCTGGAGTCTGCCGCCGCCGAGCATGCTGCGCGAATGACCGCAATGGATGCCGCTACTCGAAATGCAGGAGAAATGATCGATTCACTGACACTTCACATGAACAAGGTTCGGCAGGCAACGATCACCCGTGAACTAATCGAAGTGGTGTCGGGAGCACAATCGCTTTGAGCGGAAGGTATAACTAAGGAACCAAAAGAGCACCAGCGGCCATCGGTATATCAAAATGGAACGAGCTCCCAAGTTCATTTTGACTGCTGGCGATCGGAGACTTTGAGGAAATGGCAGCAGATACACAGGTTGGAAAGATTGTCAGCGTCATTGGTCCAGTTGTTGACGTGGAATTTGATGGCGGCCATTTACCCGCTATCTACAACGCGTTGAGGATCACCGGAGGCAGCGAAGAATCCAAGATCGATGTAATCGCTGAGGTTGAACAGCACTTGGGAGAAAGTCGTGTTCGAGCTGTCGCCATGACGGCTACCGACGGAATGCAACGTGGCATGCAGGCCGTTGATACGGGTGCCCCAATCTCCGTGCCAGTCGGTCCGAATACGCTCGGGCGCGTACTGAACGTGCTGGGTGACCCAGTGGACTTTCCAGATCGGCCGGTTGAGACAGAAGAGCGGTGGCCGATCCACCGGCCAGCGCCTTCTTTGGAAGAGCAGTCGACTGAACTGGAGATGTTTGAAACCGGCATTAAAGTAATCGATCTACTGGAACCTTATCTGAGAGGCGGCAAGATCGGTCTGTTTGGTGGCGCGGGCGTTGGAAAGACAGTAATCATTCAGGAGCTGATTAACAATATTGCGCTTAAACATGGTGGCGTGTCTGTCTTTGGCGGTGTTGGGGAGCGCACCCGTGAGGGGAACGACTTATGGCTTGAGATGCAGGAAAGCGGGGTCGTTGACACCAGTGATCCGGCCAAATCTCGGGCCGCACTGGTGTATGGTCAAATGACGGAGCCGCCAGGAGCACGCCTACGAGTTGCGTTGAGCGCTTTGACCGTTGCCGAGTATTTTCGCGATGCCGAAAAGAAAGATGTGCTGCTTTTTATCGATAATATTTTTCGCTTTACCCAAGCCGGTTCCGAAGTATCAGCACTGTTAGGCAGGATGCCCTCTGCGGTCGGATACCAACCCACGCTACTAACTGAGATGGGAGAACTTCAGGAACGGATTACATCCACGAAAAGCGGATCGATCACATCCGTTCAGGCAATTTACGTGCCTGCAGACGATTACACAGATCCAGCGCCTGCAACCACCTTTGCGCATCTTGATGCCACTACCGAACTGTCGCGTTCAATTGCAGCGCAAGGACTCTATCCGGCTGTAGATCCTTTGTCGTCAACGTCAAGGATTCTCGATCCTAGGATCATTGGAGACGAGCATTATTCGGTTGCCCGTGAAGTCAAACAGGTGCTTCAACGCTACAAGGACCTTCAAGACATCATCGCTATTCTAGGCATTGATGAACTCTCTGAGGATGACAAGCTCGCCGTGGAACGCGCTCGAAAGATCCAACGTTTTCTGTCGCAGCCATTTCATGTGGCCGAGCAATTTACCGGCTCTCCGGGCAAGTATGTTCCCATTAACGAAACCATCCGCGGCTTTAAGGAGATTGTCGAAGGGAAACACGACGACATTCCTGAACAGGCGTTTTTGATGGTTGGAACGATAGATGAAGCGCTAGAAAACGCACGAAAAATGTTGGAAACAGCGTAGTTAGGAAAATACATGGCGCTTGCAACCCATCTGACTCTTGAGCTCGTGACACCTGATCGACCGGTAGTACGCGAGTCGATAGACGAAATTCAGATTCCCGGTTCAGAAGGCTACCTCGGGATTCTTCCAGGGCACACTCCCTTACTCACGAGTCTTCAAGTTGGAGAATTGTGGTTTCGTAAGGGCGACGACACGTCTTACGTCTCGGTTGCATTTGGGTTCGCAGAAATTCTTCCAGACCGTGTGACCATTCTGGCTCAAATTGCAGAGCGGGCCGAAGATATAGACCCTGAACGAGCACAAGAGGCCGAGCGCCGTGCCAGAGAACGCTTAACTGAAAGCGTTGATGACGTCGATTTTGAGCGAGCACGAATTGCCGAACTAAAATCACTCGTCCGGTTGCGGGTGGCCTCAAAGACAGGCCCGCGTTCAGTCTAAGACAAATGCAACGCCTCGCCTGGCAACAGGGTCCGTGAGCTCATGCAGATATCTTGGGCGGCTCGGACCGACCGTGGCCTACGTCGATCCCAAAACGAAGATACATATTGCGCCAAGCCAGATTTGGGACTGTTTGTTGTTGCCGACGGCATGGGGGGCCATGCGGGCGGAGAGGTCGCATCTCGTCTGGCAGTGGAGCAAATTCAGCAGGCCATAGAGATAACTGCAGGTCTTAGCCGTGACGATTCTTGGCCGGTGCCATTTGATAATCGTTCTGATATTGACGGCAATCGTTTGCGGGTGGGCTTCACGAGGGCTAACACTCGCATCGCTCAGGAAATTAAGGAATCTGAGAAACTGCGTGGCATGGGAACCACAGTTGTGGCTATTTTGGTCTCCAGCTGTAAAGTAACGGTGGCTCATATAGGCGATAGTCGGGCGTATTTGCATCGTGGAACCTCTTTGAGGCGGCTCACAAAGGATCATTCCTGGGTCGAAGAACAAATACATGCTGGGACGCTTACCGAGGCCGAGGCCCGCCGTCATCCCTGGCGAAATATGGTGACGCGAGCATTGTCGGGCAGCGACGAACTTCCGATTGATCCGACCGAACTGGAGATTGAAGCGGGCGATCGATTACTGCTATGTTCCGATGGCCTTACGGCTGTACTAGAGGATAGTGAAATTCAGCGAGTGGTTGCTGTTCCGGTCGACCTGCAAGGCGTGTGCGACGAATTGGTCAGGCGGGCCAACGCTGCAGGTGGACCAGATAACGTCACTACGGTACTGATTGATGTGGCAGTAAAGTGAGACACAGAGTTTGTGTCGTTACTGATATTTGTGTTGAAGCACGGGAATAAATGCTATCTAGTTTTCGGCAGTTAATTCGTCATAGAGGCCTAATTCAGACTCTAGTAGTCCGCGAGCTAAAAGCGCGTTACCGGGGTTCGGTTCTTGGCTACCTGTGGTCATTCATCAATCCACTGCTGTTGCTGATTGTTTACACCATCGTATTCTCCGTGGTTCTCCCTGGTTTTCGAGGTGTTGACCTAGAACCTTATGCATTGTTCCTGTTCTGTGGCCTATTGCCGTGGACTTGGTTCAGTTCGGCTTTACTTGAGTCGGCAAATTCGCTGATAGCCGGTGGAAATCTCATTAAGAAAGTTTTGTTTCCTGCCGAAATTCTTCCGATAGTGGCTGTGCTATCGAACATGTTCCATTTCTTTTTTGCGTTACCCATCTTGGTTTTGTTTCTGGCCTTCTACGCTCGACCCTTGAACGTTATTGAACTGGTGTGGTTTCCCGTTGTCGTGCTAATTCAACTAATACTCACCCTAGGTTTAGGATTGTTGCTCTCGGCTTTGACCGTGCACTTTCGCGATCTCCGTGACCTTTTGGGCAATCTACTCACGTTGTGGTTTTTCTCAACACCGATCATTTACCCGATGTCGATGGTGCCGGCTGGGGGCAAATTCATTATGGATTTGAACCCATTCGCCCATTTGGCGATCTCGTATCAAGAAATCCTGTTCTACGAGGGACCGTTTGGCCATTGGCGGTGGCTGTTGGCTCTTGCTGTTGCCTCGATAGCTGTTTTCATTCTTGGGTTCGCACTGTTCGATCGCCTGAGAGACTCCTTCGCGGAGGAGGTATGAACACAGCCATTGAAGTCCAGTCGGTCACGAAACTCTACCGGCGGTATTCCTACCGGAGGCAGTTCGCAACTCTCAAAAGTGCGCTGATATCCGGTAGCCTGGCTCAAGACCTGAAGCCGGACGAAAGGTTCACCGCGGTTTCAGATGTGTCGCTACGCATTCCACAAGGTTCGGCTTTTGGGGTCATCGGTCGTAACGGTTCAGGCAAGAGTACGTTGCTCAAATTGATTACTGGTATTACAAAGCCGACGAGTGGAGAGGTGTTTGTCAACGGACGGATTTCCGCCTTAATTGAACTCGGCGCGGGATTTCACCCAGAGATTTCTGGTCGTGAGAACGTTTTTATTAATGGCGTTATGTTGGGATTGTCCAAACAGGAAATTTCAGAACGTTTTGATGAAATTGTTGAGTTTGCTGAACTAGAAGCATTCATTGATGCTCCGGTGAAGACTTATTCCTCGGGAATGTACATGCGATTGGGTTTTGCCGTGGCGGTGCACGTAGATCCGGACATTCTGATTGTCGATGAGGTGTTGGCTGTTGGTGATGAAGGGTTCAGTCTGAAATGTCTCGACAAGTTCGCTGAATTCAAACGGCGCGGAAAAACTATCCTACTTGTAACGCATGGTCTAGAAACAGTGCAGCAGTTCTGTGACGAGGCTGTGTGGTTAGACGGGGGGAAGGTGTGCGGACACGGTGATCCTCGGCGAGTAGTTCATATGTATTTGAGTGACATTGCGACTGATGAAGAAGCGCTCCTGTCTGCCGAGGACAAGAAAAAACTCAAAGCAACTGTAGCTGAAGAAAATAGCGATGGCCCAGCAACCACAGAAACCTCGACCCAAGAAGGGCCGCCCGCTGACATGTTTCGCGCTAGCGAAGGTCGCTGGGGATCAGGTGACGTGCGGATCGCAGAAGTAAGTCTTGAAAATCAGACTGGACGCACACATTTATTTCAGAGTGGCGACAAAATGACTGTGCGGATGCGGGTGACCACGGAGCAATCCGTCGACGATTTTGTTTTTGGCGTCAGCATTTTTAATGCCGAAGGGATTTGTTGCTATGGCACCAACACCAATCTCGAGAAGCTCACTCCAGTCTCAATGACAGGTGACGGAGAGGTGAAGTTGGATATCGAAGCCCTCGATCTTGTCGAAGGAACTTATAAGCTTGATTTGGCGGTCCACAGTCGAGAGGGCAAACCTTATGACTATCACCGACTACTTCATACCTTCCGAGTCAAGTCTCAAATTAAGGACGTTGGGATCTATCGCCCTCGACACGAGTGGGGCTTCTCTTCAAACATTCATTTCAAGAAATCTTACGACGACTAATTTAGTTGCTGCATGTTAAGATAACCGGCTTCTCGGTTGGTTATAGGATCCCTGCGTGTCAACAGTTGTTCCATCTCTCACCCTCCGTTCATTACTAAGATCATCCGCGAATCAGGTTGGTCTCGAGGTTGTTCCGGAAGTGACCACGGGCCTGACACCCTCTGCTCAGGCTATGGCAATTGCCAGTGCCGCGGTAACTACGCCCGTTATGTTCGTCGTCCCAACTGACAACGAAGTTGAAGTGATGACATCGGACACAAGATTTTTTTATGCTGCGATTGGAGACCCATCTGACGTAGAACTTTCTCGAGCGGTAATGCCCTTTCCGTCTTTGGAGGTCGATCCTTACCGGGCAATCACACCGCATCTCGATGTAGCGTCAGCACGGGCCAAGGTGCTGTCGAGTTTAGCCCAAGGCAGTATCCGAATCGTGATTGCCTCTGCAGCGGCTCTGCTGCCTCGCGTCGCTAGTCCGCAAAGAATCTTGCAAGCTACACGAGATATTGTTCTGGGTGATACTCTCGCGCCGAATGACTTGGGAGCTCTGCTTGCAGATGCTGGTTTCGTGCCAGAGGACCCGGTGGACGAACATGGCGAATTTTGTCTTCGTGGGGGCGTAGTTGATTTTTTTCCTGCCGGCGAGGTTTATCCAATTCGAGTTGAATTCCTAGATGATTTGGTCGAATCACTTCGACAGTTTGACCCTGGGACACAAAGGTCGGTCAAGATGGTCGACCAAGTTGCAGTGGTGCCACTTCGTGAAAACTTCGAGTCTGTCAGTGAAGACCTGAATGAGGGATGGTCAGGGGGGCTCGACAGCACTCTACTGGATTTTATTACCGAACCAACTTCAATCAGAACATTCGTAAGCCAGTTTGAAGAATGTGAGCGCCAAGCGGCGATCCTCGCCGACCGAGTCAACGAGAGTTATGTTTCGGCAACAAGCCGGGGAGAGAACCCACCGGAACCTCCGGCAATAATGCTTAGCTGGACGGAAATCAAAGCGTATTTAGAAGAAGGTAGTCGCTTCGAGACTCTCGGTCTTGATGGCGACCGGAGTGGTTTCCAACAAGCCATTGCTTGTCAGCCAACTCGAATGTTTCACGGTCGCTTTGGTGAGTGGGTGAAGACTCTTCAGCGAGATCGAGTTTCGGGCGAAACGCAGCTCGTTGTAACAGCAACACCAGGTCGCGCGGAACGGGTCACCGAAATGCTGCGAGAATATGAAGTTCCAGCAGTGTTGCTAGAGAATGCTCAAGAGGCGGAAGGTGAAACGCTTCTGGTTGTAACAGGTGAATTGTCACATGGGTTCCGACTTTCTGATGGCGGACTCCAGATATATGCTGAAAGTGATCTTTTTGACGAAGAACGTCGGATCAGAGGCCGACGCAAGTCAGCATCCAGTTCCTTCTTATCGGACCTTCGCGACCTAAAGACAGGAGACCACGTTGTTCACGTTGACCATGGCATTGGTGCATTTATCGGGTTAGCTGAGCTTGATGTTGGCGGAACTCCGCACGAGTTGATGCAGCTGCGGTATGCGTCCGGGGACAAGTTGTTTGTTCCCGTTGAACATCTTGACCTAATTCAGAAATACACCGGGGCACAGAACCCAGCGCTTGATCGCTTGGGCGGCACAAATTGGGAGCGTGCCAAGACTCGCGTCAAACGTGCGATGCGAGAAATGGCGGGTGAATTGCTCAAATTGTACGCTGCTCGGAAAGCCGTCGCTGGACATGCGTTTAGTCCCGATACGCATTGGCAGAGTGAATTTGAAGCCGCGTTTGATTACGACCTGACCTCGGACCAGGTGACGGCAGTCAATGAGATTAAACAGGATCTAGAAATGCCGTCACCAATGGACCGCTTGCTGTGCGGCGATGTGGGGTATGGAAAGACTGAGGTCGCGCTACGAGCGGCGTTTAAGGCAGTTATGGATGGTAAACAGGTGGCTCTGTTGGCTCCGACTACAGTCTTGGCGTTTCAACATTTCAAGACGATTAAGGAACGGTTTGCAGCGTTCCCGATTAGTGTCGACCTAATAAGCCGTTTTCGCAAACGAGCCGATCAGAAGGCTGTTCTCGGTGATCTTTTGTCAGGAAAAGTTGATGTCATTGTCGGAACCCATCGTTTGTTGTCTAAAGATGTTCAGTTTCACGATCTTGGACTGTTGATCGTCGATGAAGAGCAGAGGTTTGGTGTTGCACATAAAGAACGGATAAAACAGTTAAAGAAAGAGGTCGACGTGCTGACTTTAACTGCCACACCGATACCGCGGACGCTCAATATGTCTTTGATGGGAATCCGCGATATGTCTGTGATTGAAACACCACCAAAAGACCGCCTATCTATTCAAACCAATGTGGTTAAGTTCGATGCGAGCGTTATTGTGGACGCAATCCGAAACGAGCTTCAACGCAAAGGACAGGTGTATTTTGTACATAACCGGATTCAGTCCATCTACGGCATCGCGAATTTAATCGAACGTCTTGTTCCCGAGGCTCGCTTGATAGTGGCTCATGGTCAGTCGAGTGAGTCCGAGTTGGAGCGAGCGATGATAGGGTTTGTGGATCGGAAATATGACGTCCTGTTGTCGACAACGATTATTGAGAATGGCCTCGACATTCCCAATGTGAATACAATCATCATCAATCATGCGGAACGTTACGGATTGGCACAGCTCTACCAGCTTCGCGGTCGAGTGGGACGGTCAGACCGCCACGCCTACGCCTACCTCTTAATTCCGCCAGAAGACAGCCTTTCACAAGTGGCCCAGCAGCGCCTTGCCGCTATCAAAGAGTTTAGTGATTTGGGAAGCGGTTTTCGGGTGGCCGCGCTTGACCTTGAGATTCGAGGGGCCGGGAATTTATTGGGTGCAGAACAGAGTGGACAGATTGATGCAGTTGGGTTTGATATGTATGTGAAATTGCTAGAACGTACGGTTCTTGAGCTGAAGGGTGAAACAATTGGCGAGGAACGTCGGGCAGCCGTTTCACTTGGAATCGAGTTGCGGGTGGATGGAGAGTACGTTTCTGGATCGAATCAACGGCTGGCGCTATATCGACAGGTAGCTTTGGCACGGGACGAGCACGAATTAACGGAGTTACTCGATGAACTAGCCGACAGATACGGCCCAGTACCCCAAAAAGTACTCAGACTTGTCGAGTTCGGTCGCATCAGACTTATGGCAGACCGGTTGGGTATCGAGTCAATCGAGAGAGAAAAGCATTTGTTGGTTATCAAGTTCAGGAGCGATACGCCTCTCAATCCTGCTAGGCTGGTAGAGTTAGTCGAAGCTCGGAACGACGTGACCTTAACACCCCCGGCTGTGGTCACCATTGATTTGGAGGCAGGGGCTCGTTCAGGGAGAAAACGAGCAAGCCAATTGGTCAGTGAATCTACATCTTGGTGGACGGGTCAGGACACTTCTGGCAAAGGGTTTTCAAGGCAAAAACTGTCCAACGGCGACCATCTCAACCGTGACGACAAGGTGCTTAGACAGGTCGGAGGGTTGTTAGGTGAGTTGAGTGGTGGTGCGTGAATCACTAAAATGTAGGTAGATATATGAATTTACGACAAGGCTTGTTGCTCACCGGGGGCATGACTGTTTGGCTTCTTGGAGGCTTGGCTGTTTTGCACGCTCAAACAGGGCCGTCTCCCGACACTGACCTGACAATCATCGAGCGCGTTCTCGTTAAAGTGAATGGTCAGATCATTACACAAACAGACCTAGAAACTCGCCAGATTAATGAGATCAGAAGCCGTGGGGTGTCCCCTCGCAACAATGTTGAGTTGGCGAACTTAGTCCGCGAGATTACCCCGGCAGTCATTGCTAATGCAGTGGATGAGTTGTTGTTGGTTCAGCGAGGACGTGACCTTGGATACCAACTGTCTGACGAACAGTTCAACGAGATTGTCAACAATTTAAAGACAGAAAATCAGTTTGAGAGCGACGAACAGTTTGAGGAGGCGCTACAAGAGTCAGAGGGCCTTACTATGGCCGACTTGCGACGCTTGATGGAACGCCAGATGCTGGTAGGACAGATTCAACAAGTTGAGATTCTTAGTCGCGTTTCAATTACTGATGTCGAAGCACGCGATTATTACGACACGCATATAGAAGAGTTCACCGAACCGGCAACAGCGACACTCCGGGAGATTCTTATAGCCGTACCCGAGGCTGTGGATGGAATAAACGCCGGGGTTGCCGAGGAGGGACGAGTCGTAGCCGAGACTGTGGTGGCCCGTCTTCGTGGCGGAGAAGATTTTGCCACTGTTGCTGAAGAGGTATCCGAGTCTCCGTCAAGATCAAACGGCGGTTTAATTGGGCCGCTGTTGGTGGTTGATTACAGCGAGACTATTCAACAATTGATCGCATCTTTGTCTGTCGGCGAGGTAGCGGATCCGATAAGAACGCCCCAAGGCTTTCAGGTGGTTATGCTTGAGGCTCGCACTGACGACGTAGCGCAGCCGTTTGATGAAGTGCGAGATCAAATTTCGAGCAACGTTTTTAACGACCGCCGACTTGAAGAGTACGCTCAGTATCTCGATTCTCTTAGAGAAGAAGCCATTATTGAATGGAAGAACGAGGAACTTCGTCAGTTGTACGAAGTATACCGAGCAGAAAATGTCAATTCCCCGCCTGGAGGTCCGCAGCAGAACTAGACGGCTCAAGCATGAATCATTAGAGCGTTGACCAGCGTCTGGAGTGTTAGGGAGTGAGTTCGGCATGAGCACGTCAGATCAACATCCGATTGAACTCCAGAATGTGGCCCACTGGTATGCGATCCGCACGAGTTCAAGGCACGAAGCGGTTGTTCACAGTCAACTCGAAACTCACGAGATCGAAGCGTTCCTGCCGACCGTCACAAAATGGAGCCGTTGGAGGGATCGCAAAAAAAAGGTCAATTGGCCGTTGTTTCCTGGATACTGTTTCGCTCATTTCAATCTGAATTTGCGGGTAAAAGTCCTCAAGTGTAAAGGCGTTGCAAACATCGTT